>Ga0126381_100000821_pt1 | contig 33812 bp, 26 predicted proteins | sample PanSoiMetPlot_28_FD_96465 | JGI IMG/M metagenome (GOLD analysis project Ga0126381, IMG submission 96465) | Tropical forest soil microbial communities from Panama - MetaG Plot_28 | ecosystem: Environmental > Terrestrial > Soil > Tropical forest > Bulk soil | place: Panama | collected 2016-02-17 | reverse complement strand
CGCCCATGGTCCTTTCCAGCAGCGGAGTATCAACTATCCCGGGGGCAATCGCATTGACGCGAATCGGCGACAGATCGATTGCCAGCGCACGCGCCAACGCTTCCACTGCACCGCAGGAAGCGGAAATGACTGCCGACCCGGGAAGGGGCTTGCGAGACGCCGTTCCCGTGATAAGCGTGATCGACCCATCCGGCGGCATCTTCGGAGCGGCATACTTGGCCGCATAATAAGATCCCCAAAACCGCGTATCGATCGTGCTCCTGAGTGTGGCGGTGTCGATTGTGAGGTGAGGATCGAAAGTGAGGGTCGCCGCGGTGAACAGCACATGGTCGACGTGGCCCAGCTCCTCGAACAGTGCGTGCGTTCCGGCCTCGTCGGTGGCGTCGAGAGCGATTGTACGCACCCCCGCGCCCGATTCCTCGCGCGCGTTGCGGAGCCGTTCTTCCGAGCGTCCGGTGATGACGACTTTGGCGCCTTCGGCCAGCGCCGCTTTGGCGGTGGCCAGACCCATTCCCGAGCTTCCGCCAATAATCACCACGGTCTTGTTTGCGAGCGACACGGTTGCCTCCTTGCTGCGATCCGTTGACGTGGTTCTGAAGGCGTATATAGAGCTGGGACGTCCGGCTTTTTCCAGTCAGAGGTCTAGCGGCCATCGGATTAACGCCCTGAAGGCGCAGAGTCACTTTAGTCGCCAAAGGTCCGACGAATCGCTTCGGCGATTGGACCGAACGGGTCCTGCGGCGCGTTGAACATACGATTGTGGCAAATGGCGCCTGCCAGGCGCGTGTGCGGGTTCGCCCACCCGATCGATCCGCCGGCGCCGGGATGGTGCAGGGTGCGGGGATTGGACCCCACCACACTCGGCGCGGTTGGACCACCCAGCCAGTAGCCGGCGGTCCCCACTCGTACCGGAAAACCCAGGATCGCGTCGGGAAGTTCGGTGTTGGGTCGAGGTTTGCTGAAAGAACAGACGCGCTCGGCAGAAAGCATCCGAACGCCATCCAGCTCGCCTTCGTTGGCGAGCATCGCGAATAGCCGCGCCACCTCACGCGCGTTCATGATTCCGCCGGCGCCCGGTATGCATGCTCGCCGCACGTCAGGCCGGCCGAAGACCGCTTCGAAACAGCCGACTGGCGGCGGGATACATTTGAAAAACGGCGCATCGGGCGGCATTTGCGTGTCTGACGGATCAATCAGCCGGGCCACCCTGGGCTCCGCCCCGTCGGGGATACCGATATGGATGTCATGAATTCCCAACGGCGCACAGACCTCCTCTTGCACGAAGGCGCCAAAGGGCCGTCGCTTCGGATCCGTTCTCCGCACGATTTCGGCGACGATCCAGCCGAAGGAGTAGCAATGGTAGGCGTTGGTCGTACCCGGTTCGAACCATGGCTTCATCTGCGCCAGTTGTTCGACCATCCATTCGTAATTGGCCATCTGGGCGGGCGTTACACCCTCCGGCATCTGGGGAATACCGGTGCGATGGCTCAACGCGTCGCGCACCGTTGTCTTGTCTTTGCCGTGTGCGGCGAACTCCGGCCAGTAGTGAGCAATCGGCGTGTCATACTCGACCAGCCCGCGTTCGGCCTGGATATGCAACGCGGTTGCGGTGACGGCTTTGGTGACCGAAAAGACCGGGAAGAGCGTGTCGGATTCGACCTTTCGCCCCGTAAGGGGGTCGGCTACCCCGCCCCACTCGTCCACTACCAGTTCATCGTCCTGATAGATGGCGAGGTGAAGCCCGACCTCGCCATGTTCGCGAATCGAGCTGTCGACGGCCTGCGCGAAGATTTCCTTGAGATTGCTCCTGGTTCTTGCAATCGCTGACATGGGCATGCCCTCCTCTGCTTGGGTGGGACCGAAAACCAGTACCTGGGCGCTGCGTCGATCTAAGAGCGGGGACAGAAGTTGTAGTAACGTTTTGCGCCGCCTGCCAGGACGTTGGCCAGCGTCTCGGGTGACAGTCCCATCCCCTTGATCATCCTGGGCGCATCCGGAAACCCGTCGGCATGCGGATAGTCCGTGGCCCACAGGATATTCTCAGAACCGACATAATCCGCCAGATGTTTGAGCGATCCTTCCACCGGCTCGAACGAGATAAAGCATTGCCGGCGGAAGATTTCGCTCGGGCGAGTCTTCAGTCCGGTGTCGTTCATGCCGAGGTCGTCGAAATGCCGGTCCATGCGATCCAGCAAGCCGGCCATCCATCCACCACCCGACTCGAGGAACGCGATGCGAAGTTTCGGAAACCGATCGCAAACGCCGCACATGATCAGACTGGCCGCCGCCGCCATCATCTCGAACGTATGCGCAACCAGGTGACGCACGGCGAAACCTCGCGTGAAGCGGTCGAAGCCGAGCGTCGGCTGCCCGCTTTCGGAGCCGCCATGAATGCCGATGGAAAAGTCCATCTCCTGTGCCGCGGCCCACAGTGGGTCGAAGGCAGGATCATGCAGCGCGCGGCCATTATAAGGATTTGGACGTATAAAACCGCAGCGGAAGCCCAATTCATTCACCGCGAACATCATTTCATCAACCAGGTGATCGACCGATTGCATCGGTAACATCGCGGCGCCAAACAAACGATCCGGATAAGGCCTGCAATAATCCGCCAGCCAGCGGTTGTATGCCCGGCACGTAGCTGCGGAAAATTCAGGGTCCTTTGTGGCACCGAGAAAAAGGCCAAGGCTCGGATATAGAAAGGCGGCGTCAATTCCCTCGGCATTCATATCGGGAATTCGTGCGTGCGGGTCAAAGCCTCCACGTTTGCCTTCAAGGTAGGCAACGCGAAAGGACTTGACGCCGCCTGCGCGAGCGCCAAACGTCCCAAGTCCGCCAAGCTTAAGGGGCTTCTTGCCGCGTCCGAGGTCGATTCCGTCGTCGCCCTCGATGCGCAGAATTTCCCGGCCGTCTTCACTGATCAGCAGCTTGGGACAATTTTCGCGGAACTTGGGGTCGATGTACTTCTCCCACAGATCAGGCGGTTCCAGAACATGGCCGTCGGCGTCGATAACGTTGTATTTCATTGCGTTTACCTCGGACGTCTATCGAAATCAGCCACCGCTCCGCCTAAGGCTGCGCTTGCCTCTCATATAAACAGACCGGACTGCGGAAACAAGCGGAGGGTCCGCACCGCCAGCGTCTCAGCTCTGCCGACCAGGTTTTACGTTGACCGGAAAATTCTTTTGATGGGTGTAAAAAAATCCTTTGGCTTGTGCACGAAGGGCCAGGAAGCGCTGCTCACGGCGATGATTGTGGACCTACAGTGCAATCAACATGACCGATGGTCGGAGCGCTGCCGCACGAAGATTCGCTCCTCAAGCATGCCATGATAGGTTTCCGGGATGCCGCCGGCGACGGTGGTCTAACGATGCGCCGCATACATTCGACGAGCGGGCAGGAGTGAGAACATGGATCCAGCAGGCAAAGTGGCCGTCATCACCGGCGGCGGATCGGGAATAGGACGAACCACCGCACTCCGGCTGGCGGCTGAGGGTGCGTCGATCCTAATCGTCGATCTCAACGTTGGAATGGGCGAAGAGAGCGTCAGCCTGATCGAGAAGAAGGGTGCGCCCGCGGCTTTCGCCAAGGCCGACGTCACCAATGGTGAGCAGATGAATGCGGCGTTGCAGGCGGCGCTTTCCCGCTTCAACCGCCTGGACATTTTGTACAACAACGCAGGCCTCGCCCTGCCGCCGCCGGGGTTCCCGGGAGTCGCGCTCGACGTATGGCGCCGCGTAGTCGACGTCGATCTTCAGGCCGTGATACTCGGGTGCCAGCTGGCCTATCCGCTGATGAAGCAGCGGGGCGGGGGCGCGATCGTCAACACCGCGTCGATGGCTGGACTCTATCCGATGCCGCTGGACCCGGTGTATGCCGCGGCGAAGGCCGGAGTGGTCCATCTGACTTATTCCCTGGTGAACTGGCAAAAGGACGGGATCCGCGTCAACGCTGTTTGTCCGGGGATAACCGATACGCCGATGGTGGCGCGGATGCTTGAGAACCGCAAAAAGGCGGAGCTCAAGTCCGTAAAGCCGCAGAACCTTCTTCAGCCCGACGCAATCGCGGACGCGGTGCTCAATTTCATTCATGACGATCGGCTTGCCGGGCAGGTAGTTGAAGTCCGCCCATCGGGACCGCACGCGATGCCCGCGCGTGGAATTGTAGGGCGTCACTGAGCTCGAAGCTGATCGGCAACATCTCCCTGTTTCCGATCCTGCACCTTCGGCCTGAAGCAAACCGAACTGACCGCATCGGGTTCGCTATCCGCGGCTCTTGCTGCGGCGATGGCGCTGGATCACAAACTGCAGGGCCGAGACGGAAAACGTCGCCTTCGCGAGTGGTACAGAATACTCCTTTCCGATTCGAGGTATGTTCGACCGGTCCTATCGCAAAGGAGAGCGGGCAGGGGACGGCGCCCCGCTGAGCATTAGCGGTTTTTATTCTGAGCAGATCGGCTGCGGCTTTTGCCAGCAGCGAGTGCGGCGGGCCGCCCGTGCTCGCCATCGATGCGCGGGCGGCGCTCGCGCAACCAATGATTCAGCAACAAGTTTTATTTCACGGGCTGCCTGGCGTCTGCACTACCCGGCGAGAATAGCCCGATTCGTCGTCGGTAAAACTGTCCGGCGGCGGCCCCACTGGCGGGGCGGGTTCGTCGTCAGCGGGTTGAGCTTGCTCAGGCGCCGCGGCGGTTTCATGCACCTTCGCCATAGGATGCGGCGGGGCCGGCGCAGCCGTCTCGGCTTGCTCCGCCAGGGCCGCGGCAGCTTTACTCAGTTGCGACGGTGGCAACGGCGTCAACGTGACGTTGACACTGTCGGCGGAAAGCTTGCGTCCCGCTCCGTCCGACTCGTCGATCACCATTCCGACCACACCGCCGGCAACAAGATTGCCCAGTATCCATCCCGACGTGCTTGAAGTCAGGTTCTCGGTGGTGTCCACGTAGCCCGCCTTGTGAAAGACAAGCTTGTGCGCACTGCCGCGCGCGAGTTTGATCTGGGCCGGAGTGATGGCAGACTGAGCGGAATCGTCGATCATCACTTCCGCGCCAGTCGGAGTGGAGTCGATCTCAACCCGTTCAGTGGTGCCGTGTACAATCGTTGCGCAGCCGGCAAACACTGCCGCCGCGCAAGCCAGCGCGATCGCGCAGGCAAGCCTTCGGACCATGGCTGGTCCCCCCTTTGATTTCTTCCAGCCGAACGACCAAATCAGCCTTTACCTGATTTGGCTAGTACTACGCAACCCTGGTCTTAGTTGTCTACCGGCAACTCCAGGTATTGGTGGTAGATGAAGTCACGATGCTCGTATAGCAGCGGCGACACCGCCGCCGCGACAGCGGGATCCTTATTGGTGTAGGCTTTGCGAAACTCCGGCGCCATTGGGCACAGATCATCGGGCAGTGGATTGATGATGGCGCAGAAGCAGGCCCAGTAGATGTCGAGCGCGCTTAGTTGATTGCCGATGAAATAGCGGCTGCCGGCGCTGCGTTGCTGCTCAAGCCGGGCCGAAAGAGCCCGCAGGATTTCCACGATACGCGCCCGTGAATCGTCCACCTTTGCCACATCATAACCGTACTTGACGGCGAGCACGCGCGTCAGGGCGAGGACCTGTTCGCTGGCGCCCGGCGCGGTCAGGCTGGTGTGAAACAACAGCAGTCGTTTGGACCAGGAAAATCCGTTCTCGCCGCATAGTTCGTTGGAATAACCGAACATCGCGACACGGTCGCCGGTCGCCTTGGGGATCAGCGCTGGCTCGGGAGCCAGCCGTTCGGCCAGGTAAAGCTGATCGATCCATGTTGAGCGGGGACGCTCATCGTTATAGATCGCGACCGGCGCGCTGTCCTGCGCGGTCCATTCCCGCAGCACCGGATCGATACCCATCTTCTGGCGAACAGGGATGTAGGCAATCTTCTTGGCGTAAAAGATCCCCTTGGCCGCTTCGCTCCATGGCCCCGGCACACCCGGCGACAGCACCAGTCGTAGCCCGCTCATGTTGCGCGCGTCCTCGACCTCGATGTACTTGGGCATGGCTGGTTCTCCTGTTTTTTGAAATCGTTCAGCTATCAGCAGTCTCTCTGCCGTGTAACGTCCGGGCTATCGTCTTGCGAATTGCGGACGATTCGCGAGCAAGGCGAAAACGGCTTCCCCGGCTACAGGACGCCGCCTTCTTTGCGCAGGCGGGCTATTTCTTCGTTGCTGAAGCCCAGCAGGCCGCTTAGCACTTCGTCGGTGTGCTCGCCGATTGCAGGGCCGCCGTAGTAGATGGGCTTGAAGCCGGAGAAGGTCACCGGCAGGACCGGAATTAGACGCTTGCCGACCTCCTTGTGGTCAAGTACCACGTGCATGCCGGATTCTTGCATGGAGGGGTCGTCCATTATCTCGGCGGTATTGTACATCGGTCCGGTGGCGATTCCGCGCTCGCGCAGCTTTGTTACCAGGTCATCGCGATCGAACTTTCGCGTCAGTTCGCTTAGTTCGCGCTCCAGCGCGTCAACGTTTTGGAGGCGCGCCGCCATGGTTTGGAAACGCGCGTCAGCGGCCAGCGCGGGCGCATTGAGCACTTCGCACAGGCCGGCGAATTCCGCGTCGGAAACAGTTACAATGGCCACCCATTGATCTTCTCCGGCGGCGGGAAACGCGCCATGCGGCGCGATGTCGGCGTCGCGATTTCCAATCGGCCCCTGTTCGTGCCCGTTCAGGAAGAAATCCAACATTGCCTCGGGCAGCATCCCGGTGACCATCTCGGCGATCGACATATCGATGTATTGGCCCTCGCCGGTGCGGTCGCGATGATGCAACGCGGCCAGGACGCCCATCACCATCACCACACCGACCACGAAATCCGGCCAGGTACCGCCAATTCCGCTGGGCTCTCCGCCAGGATAGCCGGTCAGATGGGAGATGCCCGAGAAGGCCAGGCTATTGGGCCCGTATCCAATCGCGCCGGACAGTGGGCCGGTCTGGCCCAGCGGCGTTCCCGACATCATGACGAGGTCGGGTTTGACGGCGCGCAGATTTTCGTAATCCAGACCGAACTTCGCCATCACGCCGGTGCCGAAGTTCTCGGTCACGATATCACTCATCGAGACCAGCCGGCGGGCAACGTCCGCGCCGCCATTCGTAGTGAGGTCCAGCGCGATACTGCGTTTGGAGAAGTTAATCGAGTGAAACAACCCGCTGCGGTTGATACCGGGGGTGCCGTCGGTAGCGCCCAGGAAGCGGACCAGGTCGGGGCGCTTGGGACTTTCGATCCGGATCACGTCGGCGCCAAGCGCGCCCAGCCAACTGGTGGTGTGGGGCACCGCGAAAATCCATCCGAAGTCCGCAACCCTGACTCCGGCAAGAGGAAGATCGTTCATGTTAGATAACTCCCTCCGATTGCAGCGCGTTGAGTTGATCGCGGCTGATTCCCAGGCGCTCGCAAAAGATCGCCACGTTGTGCTCACCCAGGCGCGGCGCCGGGCGCCTGACCGTGACCGGCGTGCGGCTCATCCGGTAGGGCGGTCCGGGTAACTGGAAGTGCCCGGCCACCGGATGGTCGCATTTCAGGAAAAAGTCGCGCGCCTTGTATTGCCGATTCTCGGCCACCTCGCGCACGTTGTAGAGTGGAAAGCACGGCACTCCCTGCGCCTGCGCGCGTTGGAAGATTTCTTCCTTGTCGTATTGCATGAACCAATTGGTAAGCAGCGCATCCATCGCGTCGGAGTTTTTAAGCCGCAGCAATTCGGTGGCGAAGATCGGCTCTTTGGTCCATTCCGGACTTTCAAGCATCCGCACCGCGCCTTCCCAGAAATTCCCCGGGCTGCTGCGAAAGCTGATGAAGCCGTCGCGGCAGGGGTAAATCCATCCGGCGTTGGTCTTGCGGCGCACGTATAGCCGCCGGGACATCCCCGAGCGCGGCGCGTCGTGCGAAAGCTGCCCCACGTTGATGCGGATCGTGCTGACCATCGAGAGCCACTGGTTGACGTCGATATGCTGCGCCTTGCCCGAGCGCTTGCGCCCCTCCAGCGCCACCATCGCGGCGGCGGCCGCAGTGTAACCGGTCATGTAGTCGGCCTGGCGCTCCGCGGCGCGCAGCGGAGGATGGTTGGGCGGATCGGTCACCTGGTTAAACGGTGTTTCGTAACCGACACCGCTCATCTCGGTCGCGACCAGGTCGCCGCCGCGAAAGTTCCGGTAGAGCGAATCGCTGCCGAAGAAGGTCGTTGAAACCACCACCAGGCGCGGGAACCGGTCGCACAAAGTGCGCCACGCAAGTCCCAGACGATCATTGAGCGGCGGCGGGTTCGGGTTAAAGACCACATCGGCGCCGCCCAGTATTCGCATCAGCAACTCGCCCCCGCGCGGATTGGTAATATCGAGCGTCGCGCCGAGCTTGTTGCAATCAAGATAAAGGTGAAGCGCGCGCGTTTCGGAGTCAGGTCCGCTGCGGCCGACCGGTCCGTAGTGGCGGTCCTGTGCGCCAGCCTTGGGCGGCTCGATCTTGAGCACCTCGGCGCCGAGGTCGGCCATCGTCTTGGCTGCCAGCGAGGCGGCAAAAAACGGCATCGGGTCGAGCATCGGAAGCTCCACCACTTTGAGGTCATCCAGCGCGGCCGGCATTTGCTTGGAGCTATCCACCGATTACCTCATCGAGCCTTTAGGATGCGCTCAACCCTCGCTCGGTATGATTGGGGGAATTCCGGTGTGAGCCGTCTGCCCGCCGTCGGCAACGTAAGCCGAGCCGGTGACGAACGCGGCGAGGTCGGAGGCGAGGAACAGGACCACATTGGCGATATCTTCAGGGCGTCCCAATCTTCCCAGCGGGATCTTGCTTTCGATTCGCTTGCGCATCTCGGGATCCTGGCCGGCGCCGCCAATCAAGGGCGTATCGATCACGCCGGGGCATACACAGTTGGCGCGAATGCCCATGGGGCCGTACTCGATTGCAAAGGCGCGGGTCAGGTTGATCAGTCCGGCCTTGATTGTGTTGTAAGCAGCGACGCCGTAATCGGCCTGGATTCCCGAAATCGATGCGGTGTTTACGATCGCGCCCGATTTTTGTTCGCGCATCACCGGAACGGCAAACTTCATTCCGCGAAAGCAGGCGGTCAGCCCGACGTTCAAGGTATGCTCCCACGCCTCGTCGCGGACTTCTCCAACCCGCGACGGGCGCCATTTTGGCGGCATCGCGAAGGCGTTGTTGTGCAGGAAATCGAGCCGTCCAAAGCGCTTGCGGGCGAGATCAATTGCCGCGTGGATGTCGGCGGCGACAGTCACATCGGCGCGAATCGCGACTGCCTTGCCGCCCGCGGCCGTAATTTCCCCAGCCACCTTGTTCCCCGCCTCTTCGTTGAACTCGGCTATCACCACCGCTCCGCCCCGCTGGGCAAATCCCATCGCGGTCGCGCGGCCGATTCCGGATCCGGCCCCCGTAACTACGCCGACCTTGCCGTCAAATCGCATAGAACGACCTCCTGAAATCGCTTCTCCATAACACAGCCGCCGCCCATCCTGTGAGCGCTCGCAACGCCTTGCCTGCGCTCATGACCCAATCGTCAACCGGCAGGGGCTCGCGCAATCCATAGTCAGGAGCTGGAACCCTTGAGCCGATCGACGACCCTGCTTACCAGGTCCCTTCTCTTCTTCAAGCCTTCGCGGAAGTCAGTTGAGTCGGTGTCGACAATCTCCATCCGCAAGTCGGAAAGGTAATTTTCCAGGATTCCCGATAATTCTTCGGCTTCTTCCGTGGACAACTCAATCTTTGCCATCAGGCACCTTCTTTCATCGTTGCGCCGGAGCACGGCCGCGGGCGCACGGTATGCCGCTCAATATTCGTCGCGTGGCATCTCGATTTGATCGTTCCATAACACAGCCGTCACTTGCCATCATCCCACTCCCGCCTGGGCCGGGCCATGATCGTGATCTACTGTCGCGATATGCTGGGTCGTGTTGACGCATGCGCGGGTCTGGATTACACGCCAAAGCATCAGGCATAAAGCCGCCGTTCAATTCCAGTTAGGGAGCTTTGATCGTGGAATCAGAAAAGCGTGGCATACTGTCCGGAATTCGGGTAATCGATTTTACCCAATATATCGCCGGTCCGGTCCTGGGCAGGTTGCTGGCCGACCTGGGTGCGGAGGTCATCAAACTCGAAATGGCGCCGGCGGGCGATTACGCGCGCCTGTATCCGCCAATGCGGGCGGGGCAGGGCGGACTGTTCATCAGCGATAATCGCGGCAAAAAGAGCCTGTGCCTCCACATCAAGCAGCCCGGCGCGGTCGATTTGGTAAAGGAACTGGTGCGCCGCAGCGACGTGCTGGTTGAAAACTTCACGCCCGGCGTGCTGCCCAAATATGGGCTCGGTTACGAAGCGTTGCAACCGCTCAACCCGCGGCTGATCATGTGTTCGATCTCAGGCTTCGGTCAGAACGGCCCATACTCACACCGGCCCAGCAATGATCTCATCTGCTGGGCCAGCAGCGGATTGCTGGACCAGGCCGGATACCCCGACGACGGGCCGGTCTATCCGGGCGGCAATATGGGCGACTGCACCGGCGGGGTGCATGGTCTGGCCGCCGTCAACGGGGCGTTATTCGCGCGGGAGCGAACCGGCAGGGGTCAGTACATAGACATCGCGCTGATGGAATGCATGTCGCATTACAACAGCCTGGCGATGGTTGGGTACGACATGAACGGCGAGACGCCGAAGCGCGCCGGGGCCCATTCGATGCGGGTGGTGCCCTTCGGCATATTCAAGGCGCGCGACGGTTATATCGCGCTGTCGGTGCTGATCCATCAATGGGAAACCTTCGCCCGGTTGATCGGCAAGCCGGAGATCGCGGCCGACCCGCGCTACGACACACTGGAGCATCGGATGGAGCGTCGCGATGAGGTGATCGCAATCGTGGAGCAGTGGCTGCAATCCTTTCAGTCGCGCGATGAGCCCCTGACGCTGCTCGAGCAGGCGCATATCCTGAGCGCGCCGGTGCGGGACACGCCGGGTGTGATGAACGATCCGCACACGATTGCGCGCAAGGCGCTGGAAGAGATCGACCAGCCGGGGATTGGCAAGCTACGCCTGCCCAAGGCTCCGTTTCGCTTCTCCGACGCGCCGGTGGAGATTGCGGGTCGGGCGCCATTTCTCGGCGAGCATAATGAAAGCGTGCTGCGTGAGGTTCTGGGTTATCCGCAGAGCCGAATCGATTCGCTGCGGGAAGCGGGGTTGCTTTACCAGGAACCGGCGGTGGCTGAGTATCGGGCGCGGGGCGAGTTGTAGAGGAACTATTCCAGCCTCAAAGTTCAGATATTTTCTGACAAATCACTTGCGGAACACTGATGACTGCAGGCGAAAGTATGCAAAGGGCCGGCGCGTGTACCTCTGCCTCACGTTCTCCCAGGATGGAGAGAGGGCAGAGAAAGCGAGCCTGGCCCAAAGTGTTGGTGCACCAGGACCGCCAGGTAATCAGTACCGGGGGCGAGGTGCTACACGACCTCGGCGCTGATGTCTTCGGTTTCGGACAGGACGCGGACCTTGACGAGTTGCTCGCCTTCGGCGAGTGAGCCCCAATGCATCGCGAAGTGCTCCAGTTGTACGTCGGGCCGGAACTTGGCCGACACGCCCATCACTACCTCATCGACTCGCAGCAGGTTGGCGACGCGCGCTATCGCGAAGAGCTGATCGTTGGAAACGACCACCAGTGGAGTGACCGACCGGCCGTGATCCTCGGCAACCTTGACCACCTTGCTGAAGAGCTTTTCCTCGGCCGTCGTGAACACCACGCCGCCGTCGCTGGAAGCCAGGCCTTTTTCGGTGCGAACCGTGAGCACCACCAGCCGTCCGGGGGCCTGTTCGGACAGGTAGCGATGCAGATGGACCAGGTTTTGCGGGTCGCGGATCGCAATCAGCTTGATCGGACCGGCCCCGCCGTTAAGCTTGGCGGGGTCGAGTTGGGCTTCGCTGCTGAGCATTGCCAGGTTGAATTTCTCCAACTCCTCGCCGTAGGCGTGATGAGGCCCGCGGTTGAAGCGCTCGGAGACTTCAAAAACGATAAACAATCCGATTGTAAAGGCGATGCCTGAAATGGTCGCGACCTGCTTGGTGAACAGGTTGACGATTGCAGTCAGGAACAGGACCGCAAAAATCAAGGCAAGGCCCAACGGAAACTCCACGCCGCCGGGCTTGAACCACTTGAGGTTGAGCGGCACGCGCCACAGGCGATGAGACCTGTCGCGAAACCGCAGCACCAGCATCGAGAGGGTCTTGAATACGAAGCTCCAGATCACGCCGAACGCGTACGCTTCACCCAAAACATAAACGTCGCCGCGTGAGAGCACGATGGTGACGATCTGCAAAATCGCCACCATATTGATGATGCGATGCGACGTGCCGAAGCGTTTGTGCGGATGGCGGAACCAGTCAAGCAGTACGCCGTCTTCGGCGACGCGGCAGAGCACGCCGTTGGAGCCCACGATCGCGGTATTTACTGCGCCCGCGAGGATCAGGAATCCCACGAAGACCACGAAAGCGCGGAATGCCAGCCGCAGCCATAGCGGCCCCACCATGAACATCGCCAGGCCGCCGATCAGGTTGTCGCTGTATTCCTTCATGCGCACGCTGTCGGGGATGATCATCACGGCAAAGAAAGAGACCAGCGAGGTCAGCAGCAGACTGTAGAGAAAGATTACAAAGCCCGCGCGCAGCAGGTTCTTCAGCTTCGGCGCCTGGATTTCGCGGTTGACCTGCGCGAGCGATTCCTCACCCGACATCGCCAGAATCGAATGGCCGAACGCGATCATGATTCCCAGCACGCCAAAGGAGCGCGCCGCCGGCCAATGCCGCAGCCATCCGAGGGAATCGTCCGTGAAGCGAAATTCCAGCGGCGGCAGATGCGCGCCGCGTACCAACAGCGTCAGGCCGCACCAGGCGATCATGATCACTGCCATTACGGTCGTTATCTGCATGATCCGCATCGCCTTGCCGCTGGATTCCTCGATTCCGAGGATGTTCTGGCGCCAGAAGTACAAGGTGACGATGATCGCAAAGGAAGCAGAAGCAAAGTCGGGCTGAAGCGCATAGTTGATGTGCCCCAGTTTGAGCATCTCGTTGACCAGTCCCGACAGGTACTGCCCGGCCGACACACCGCTGATCGGCCCGGTCAGGATATAGTCGAACATCAGGGCCGAGACCGACAGCTTGGCCAGCGTCCCGCCCATCGCCTCCTTGACCACGCGATAAACGCCGCCGCGGGTGAACATCGAGCATGACTCGACATAGACCGCGCGCACGGCGTAGGAGAAGATCATTACCGCCAGAATGTAGTAGGGCGCGGAGCGGCCGACGGCCTGCTCCACGATGCCGCCGATATAATAGGAGGTGGAAGCCAGGTCGCAGAGCACCACCGCGGCGACCCTCCAAAACGAGATGAAGGTCAGCATCGCGGTGGAGATGACGATGACTTGAGTTTGCTTACCCCGCTTGGATAGCGGTTGCAGTGGGCCGGCTGGAGAAGCTGATTCGCCGGAAGCGGAGGATGAAGACGACGTAGCCGCGCTGTTCATTTGGTTGAATCACGGACCTCAAGCTCGAAATATCTGGCATTTCAAAACGCAACCCGCATGCCAAGGGAAAAATGTGCCGATCGAGTGACAGGAAAGCGGCCTCTCAATGCAAGACGCAACGAGACCGCAAAGTTTGAGCTTGCATAATGCAATTCACGCCCTTGATCGGCGATCCTGAAAGCGCTGAGAATCGACTCATGTCACAGACTGCGGCCAACGGTGGCAGATGGCGCCGCTTGTGGTGGTCGCTCGCTGGGCGGATTTGGCTCACCAGCGTGGTGTTGGTGGTGCTGATGGGTGCATTGGGGGTCAGTATCGCGGCCCGGCTCGCAATCCTGGAGCGCTCGGTCAACCGGGTGCTGTCGCGCAACTACCGATCGATCCAGGCCGCCGAGGGAATGCTGGCCGCCCTCGACCATTATCGCAGCGGCGACCAGACGCCGGAGCAGGCGCGCGCCGACTTCGCCCGGATGCTGGAGATCGAACGTCATAACCTGACGGAACCCGGCGAAGGCGAACTGGCCGAAGCCATCGCGCGCCAGGCCGGTGAACTCTTTGCGGCAGCGCCCCACGGCGGACGTGGTCCGGCTGCCTCCGTGCAGCGATCGCTGGCCGCGCTCATCGAGCTAAACGAGCGCGCGATGTTCAGCGCCGACCGCCATACTGTGGCGGTGGCGCGCAGTTCGCGTATTGAGGCCCTCTCCCTGCTGCTCGCCGCCGTGGTGCTGCTGGGGGCGTCGAGTTACGCCCTGTCGCGCAGCCTGGTGAATCGGCCCCTGGCCGACCTGATCCGCACCTTGAGCAGGATCGATAGCGAGCAGTCGCTGAGCGCAATGGCGCGGCCGCCGACTTTGGAATTGAACGAACTGGCCGACGAGTTCAACGCGATGATCCGCCGCCTGCAGAATGATTCGGTCAAGCGGCTGGCGGAGCTTGACCGCGAACGATCCAAAACTGCGGCAATCGTCGAAAGTATCGAGGACGGACTGATCGTGCTGGATCCGGGGCGCGCCATCGTCCACATGAACGAAGTGGCGGGCGCGATCCTGGACGTTGCGCCGCCGGGAATCATGGGCACCCGCCTGGAGAGCTTGAGCGAGGGCGGCTCGCACGCGGCAAAACTGGTCAGCGCGCTGAACCATCGGATCGGCGACGGCGGAGTGCCGATGGAGTTCAAGGTGTTCCTGCGCGGGCGCGATCACACCTACCTGGTGCGCGAACTGCCGTGGACGGCCGGCGACGGTGCGTTCAACGGCGCCCGCCCCGAGGCTCAAGGGGCGCTGCTCGGCACCGTGGTGCTGCTGCAGGACGTGACCTTGCTGCGCGACCGTGAAAAAGCCCATTCCCATCTAATCGCGACGCTGTCGCATGAACTCAAGACGCCGCTCACCTCGCTGCGAATCGCGGCCGAATTGCTCGAAGAGACGATCGCCGATGGATTGCCGCCGCGCGCCCGCGAAATCTTCGCGACGCTGCAGGAAGACGTGGCCCGGCTCCAGACTATCGCCGGCGACCTGCTCGACGCGTCGCGCAGCACCGCCGCCCGGATCGGGGTGGAACGCCGCCCGATACTGCTGGATGAGATGGTGCGGGAAATCTCGCGGCCGCTGCAGATCCAGGCCCAGGAAAAAAAGATCGAGCTGGAACTCAGATGGCCCGAGCATCCGCTGCCGATTTGGGGCGACCCGATCAAGCTGCCGTGGGTGATCACCAACCTGGTCGGCAACGCGCTGCGCTACACTCCCGCGAAGGGCCGAATCACGATTGAACTGTCGCAGCAGGATTCGATTGCGCGGGCGGTGGTGCGCGACACCGGATGCGGAATGGACGGCCGCGCGCTCGAGCACATCTTCGAACCTTACGCGCAGGGCGCAGAGGGTCCGCGGCGCGCCGGTTCGGCAGGGCTGGGGCTGTACATCACCAAGGAAATCGTCGAAGCGCACAACGGACGAATTTTTGTCGAGAGCGGAGTTGGCGCAGGCACCACGTTCACGGTCGAGATTCCGATAAGGGAGCAGATGCTTGGCTAACATTCTGGTTGTTGATGACGACCGCAACATTCGCCGCATGCTCGCCACGGCGCTGGAGGCGGCGGGTTACATCGTGGTGGAGGCTGGCGGTGGCGCGCAGGCTGTTGCGCGGCTGGGCGCCGCGCCTTCGATCGACCTGGTGGTGACCGACGTGCGCATGGAAAACATGGATGGGATGCGGCTGCTCGAGCAGATCAAGCAGACGCGCCCGGCGATGCCGGTGATCATCATGACCGCGTTCGGATCGATACCCGCCGCGGTCGAGGCGATGCGGCTGGGCGCGTACGACTACCTGTCCAAGCCATTCAGCGCGCAACAGATCCGGCAGACGGTTGCCCGCGCGCTTGAAATTCAATCGCTCAAGCAGGAAAACCGCGCGCTCAAATCGCGGCTGGAGCGGCTGGCGGGTGAGCGGTTCGTGGCCTCCTCACCTCAGACCGCCGCGCTGCTCGAAGTCGCCGCCAAGGCCGCCGCCAGCGACGCCACCGTCCTGCTCACCGGGGAGAGCGGCACGGGCAAGAGCCTGCTCGCGCGCCATATCCATCAGCTAAGCCCGCGCCGCGGCGGCCCGTTCGTGGGCGTCGCCTGCACCACGCTCAGCGAGCATCTGCTCGAAAGCGAACTGTTCGGCCACGTGCGCGGCGCATTTACCGGAGCGATCAAGGACAAGCCCGGGCGGCTGGAAGCCGCCGAGGGCGGCACCGTCTTCCTCGATGAAATCGGCGACTTGTCGCTGGCGCTGCAAGCCAAGCTGCTGCGGTTCCTGCAAGAGAAGACTTTCGAGCGCGTGGGCGGAAGCGAAACGCTTCAGATCGACGCGCGCATCATCGCCGCCACCAACCAGGACCTCGAGCAGTTGGTCAAGGAAAAGCGCCTGCGCGAGGATTTGTACTACCGGCTCAACGTGATCGAACTGCGCCTGCCGCCGCTGCGCGATCGGCCGGCCGAAATTTCGGTGCTGGCCGCTGCGTTTATCGAGGCGGCCGCCGCAACTCATGGCAAAAAGGCGCTGGAGATGAGCCCCGAAGCCAGCGCCGCGCTGCTGGCCTACTTATGGCCGGGCAATATCCGCGAACTGCGCAATGTGATCGAGCGCGCCGTGGTGCTGTGCCGCGGCGACACTATTACGGTGAACGATCTGCCCGACCGGATTCTCGCCACTCCGCAGAGCGCGGGCGCGCGCAATCTGACCCTGGAACAGATGGAGCGCCGCCACATTGAATTCATGCTGGAGCAGGCGATGACGCTGGAAGAAGCGGCCGAGATGCTCGGCATCAACGTCGCCACCCTGTGGCGCAAGCGCCGCCGCTACGGACTGGAATGACCGAATCCGTTTGAAAACATTTCGATCGAGCCGGCGCACCACAAAGCCAGCGCGCCCACGGCCGCCAAACCCAGATCGCGCAGGACTTCGAGGCCGGGCAACACCGCCAGCAGACCGCAAAGCGCCGCTGCCGCAAAGAACCAAAGCCACCCGCCCCGGGGGTAAACTGCGTCGCCCCGTGCGGCCATCACCAGACCCATCGCCGAGGGGACCGCAAGCGCCAGGTAGTGCAGATGGGAGACAGGACTTGCCAGCACCATGATGATTGCGAGGCCGCCCAGGAAAAGTGCTTCGGCAAGCGGCGATCCGCGCAGGCGCCATCGCGCAGCGAGCAGCGTCACTGCGGTGAGGATGATTGCAACCAGCCAATGTGCTGGTTTCGCCCACGGCTCCAACGGACGGGACCGCAGCCGTCGCGGCATCGTGACGGACTCGTCAAGGTTGTACCATCGATGGACCAGCGCGACGAAAGACTGGCTGTCCGTGGCGTTAATGTCCAGCAATTCACCCGCTCGCGAGAGATCGGAGCCGCCGAACAGCGCCGGTTCGATGAGCACATGATTCCATTCGCGCGCATAGCTGAATGCCTTGCCTGGTCCAAAGTAGGCCGCCGGAATGACGGCGAGGCCCAGCAACAGCCCCAACGCGCATGCCGCGATCAGCCGCAGATCGCGCCGCCACAACGGATATAAAAGTAGATAGAGGGGAAAGAGTTTCAGGCAAATCGCTCCGGCCATCCACAGTCCGGCCGTGACGCTGCGGCCCGCAAGTATCGCAGCGATCATGGCGCACAGCATCGCCAGCAGCAGCACATCGGCCTGGCCGCGCTCCAGCGCCACTCCGATCGGCGCGATGCAGATCAGAATCGGCAGCAGGCGGAGCGACCACCATTGACGCGATCCGGGCGGCGGGATTCCGCCGCAATCCGCGGCCGACGAGCGCTCCAGCGCGCGCCCCAGATGGTTTACGGCGAAGGCCAGAAAAAGCAAGTTCAGCAGGTACCAGAGCGCCACCGCAACGCTGAACGGCATCATCCCGGCGCGGCTTTGGCCGGGCGGCGGATCGGCCAGCGGTACCAACGCGATGGCGAAAAGCGGCGGGTAGTGATAATGCCAGCCGCTGTTATCGGTAATCGTGTACGGGTCGTGTCCGGTTCGCACCGCCCACGCCGCGCGCAGGTAAACGTCGAGGTCGGTCATGCGGGCGGTGAGAAAGGCCGAACGCATCTCGACAATTGCGCCGAAGACAAAGGCGCTTAGAATAAAAACCGCGATAGCCAGGCGCTCGGGGGCAGCCGGATAAGTCCAGCGCGCGCTCGCACCCTCACCCCAAATCTCTCCCTGGGCAGGGACAGGGCGCCCAATCAGCGCCATAACTGCAAATACTCCCGCTTCACCGGCAAGCCTGTATAGGAGTTTATACATTCCGGCCACGCAACGCCGTCATTGCGTAGGGCGAGCCAGGGATTGAAGCTGGCGGGGCTTCGGCGGTAGTGTTTATTCAATTCACGCCACAGCGATGCGCCAAAGAGGGAGGCTCACATGGACGCCGTTAATCTTTTCGACCTTCGCGGAGAATCCTTCAAAGCCTTGTGCAGAACTCCCCAAAGCACTGCCGACGTATTCACACTGCCGCCGGGCCACGATCCCGGCCATGAGGCGACCCACAAGGGTGACCAGATCATTTACGTGATCGAGGGCGGTGCAGTGGCGCGGGTCGCCGGCGAGGAGCGGGAGGTCAAGGCCGGCGACCTGGTGATAATCCCGGCGGGGACCCCGCACACGCTGCGCACGGACGCACAGCCGCTGTTCGCGTTGACGATTCTTGCGCCGCCCGAACGATAGAGAACCGGGCGGCTTGGAGATCGCGGCTCAGGCTCCAGCCCGCATTTTTGCTATCGCGCCGCTCTCACTCGAACATCAGGACCGTGCGCGCAACCTCGCCCGCCTTCATTGCGCGAAAGGCCTCGTTGACGTCCTCCAGCTTGCCGCGCCTGCTGATCATGCCGTCTAAGTCCAGCCGTCCCTGGCGGTAATAATCAAGATAGCGCGGCATGTCGATCCGGAAGCGGTTGGAGCCCATCAGCGAGCCCTGGATTTTCCGTTCGGTGAGCATTGCGGCGCCGTCGATTTCGATCTTCTGGCCGATCGGGATCATTCCGATGACAGTTGCCGTGCCGCCCGGTTTGAGGCATTCGAAACATTGCTCGGCGAGTTTCTTTACCCCGACCGCCTCAAACGAATAGTCCACCCCGCGCCCGCCGGTTAGCTTTTGTATCGCCGCCACGGCGTCGCCTTGCGAAGCGTCAACGGCGTCGGTAGCGCCGAAGCGCTTCGCCATTGCCAGCTTGGATTCGAAGTGGTCCACGGCGATGATCCTGCGCGCGCCGGCAATCCGTGCGCCCTGGATCGCCGATATACCGACGCCGCCGCAGCCGAACACAGCGACTGTCGTGCCGGGCTCGATTTTGGCCGTGTTGAGCACCGCGCCCATACCGGTGGTGACGCCGCATCCGATCAGCGCGGCACGGTCCAGCGGGACCTCGTCGCCGATCTTCACCAGCGCGTTTTCGTGCACCAGCATCTTCTCGGCGTAGGTGGAAAGGTCGGCAAACTGCTCCACCGGCTTTCCGCCCTTGGACAGCCGCGGCTTAACGCCCTTCTCGCGGCGCGTCGCGGCCTGGTTGGAGCAGCGGTTGGGATGGCCCGACATGCATTCCTCGCAGTAGCCGCAAAACACCGAGGGGCAGGAGATGACGTGGTCGCCGGCTTTGAACTGGCTGACGCCGGGTCCCACCTTTTCCACCACTCCTGCAGCCTCGTGGCCCAGCACGGCCGGAGTCGGCCATTGCCACAGGCCGTCCACGAAGTGCAGGTCGCTGTGGCAGACCCCGGAGGCGGCGGTGCGGACCAGCACCTCACGTCCCTGGGGATCGTCAATTTCAATTTGTTCGATGCTCAGCGGCTGGTTGGGACCATGATAAACAGCAGCTTTCATTGCGGCCCTCCGTTGAATGCTTTTGATCGCGCCGGGTGCGCCGGCAATTGCTGTTGTCGCAGGAAGCGCCATCGGGTTCAAGCGCAACCGCCGCGCGTCCTCGTGGCAATGCTTGAGCGAACCTACGCGGCGGGCATCAACTGTTCGCGCAGGAATGCGATCGTGCGATCCAGCGCGGCGCGGGTAGGCTGGCCGGCCTCGTCAATCAGATGGTTGGTCAGCACGCTGTGCGCCGGTTTGGGCGCGGAGGGGTTGGCGTATTTGGGATCGATCTCGATTCCCTCGAACGCGGTACCGAACTCCTGACGCAGGGTTTCGAAACGCTGCGGCGGACAGGCCGGGTCCTGGTGGAATCGCAAGCCGAGAATGCGTGCCTTTTGTTCCTCGATTTTGCGATGTGCGGCGGCAAGTTCCGTTGCCGAAACGTGCAGCGCCTTCCTTCTGGCCGATGTGATCGGCAGCGGCAGCGAAGGCTGCGATAGCACCGGCGCCAGCATCGGCGAGTCCAGCATCATGGCCAGAGCGAAATTGCCGGTAAGGCACATCCCGACCGCCCCGACTCCCGGCCCGCCGCATCGCGAATGCGCTTGCGCGGCAAGCGCGCGCAGCCAATCGACGATCGGGCTGGAGGCATTGGCGGCCAGGACGCGAAATTCGCGGCTGATACAGCAGCGGGCAAAGGTGCTTACGACATAGCCCATCGACAGGGGTTTCATCGGCACGCCGAACAGGAGGGGCAGGTAGACGGTAAAGCCGGCCTCTGCAACGCGCGCGCCGAAGGCGGCGACCTGCGGGGTGATTCCGGGAACTTCGTGGATCACGATTACCGCGGGTCCTGCGCCGCGCGTGAACACGTCGCGCGTTTTTCCGCCGAAAGCAAACTGGGTCGTCTCGAAACCTGGGACCGGAGCCATTTTTGGCTAGCTCTGAGGTGAAAATATTTCCAGCAGGCCTTTTGCCGTATGCGGGCGCCTAAGCCGAACGGTCTGTCGAGGCCCTTGGCGTATAACCTGTCCCCCACCTTCTCCAAGGATGAGCCGATGGATCGAAATAGGCTGTGCGCCAATGGCTTCGTGCTTCATGCCGTAAGATTATCTGCGCTTTCGGGCCGGTTGGGGGCGCTAGCCGATTGCGCCTTGTTCCTTTAGCCGCGCGATGTCCTCCCAGGTGCGGCCCATCTCCAGCAGCACGTCTTCGGTGTGCTGTCCCAGTTCGGGCGAGCAGGAGCGGATGTTCCACGGCGTGCGATCGAAATCGACGGGGGCGGGAACGATTTCCCGCTCGCCCTCCGGCGTGTCGATTTTCGCAAACGCTCCGGCAGCGCGCATTTGCGGATCCTTGAGCGCCTCGCTGACATTTTGCACCGGACACCACCAAACGCCTTCGCGGTCGAAAATCTCCGCCCATTGCGCAAGCGGGCGCTTGGCGAACTCTTCATCGAGCAGCGCCATCAGTTCGCCCGCATTCTTGGTGCGGGCGCCAAGGGAGTCGTAGCGCGGATCTTTCTCCAACTCGGCGCGTCCGATCGATCGGCAGACCGCCGGCCAGATGCGGTCGCCCTGCAAGCCCAGCAGGTAGAACCATTTGCGGTTGGAATCGCGGTAGCATCCGATCATCGGATTGAAACTTTGCGTGCGGCTGCGCTGCCCTGAGGGCGGGTAGCCGAACATCATCTGGTTGAAACTGTGGCTCACGCAAAAGGCGCCGGTGCGCAGCAGCGAGGTCGAAACCAGCTGACCTTCGCCAGTGAACTGGCGTCCCACCAGCGCGGCGCATGCGCCGCTGGCGGTCGCGAAAGCGGTGTAATAGTCGCCGAATGCGCCGGTGCGCATCAGCGGTTCGACTTCCTCGGTGAGCAACGTCGCTCCGACTCCGGCGCGCGCGAAGAACGCTCCGATATCATAGGCGGGACGATCGACGTCCGGTCCTTCCAGGCCGTAGCCGGTCAGATGGCAATAAACAAGGCGCGGGAACATCGCATGCAGATGCGCGTAATGTATTTTGAGGCGTTCCAGCGCCTGGCGCCGGATGTTGGTTACAAAGACGTCCGCCTTCGCGATCAGGTCGTAGGCAAGCTTAAGTCCGTGCTCGTTCTTAAGATCGATCGCGACGCTGCGCTTGTTGCGATTGGCGACGAAGAAGTTGTGGTTGATCATGCCTTCGGGCCGGCGCCCGGGCTGAATGTTCAGCGCGCGGTACGGATCGCCGTCAAGCGGCTCGATCTTGATCACGTCGGCGCCCCAGTCCGCCATTATCCCGCCTGCCATGGGACCCGCCGCCCACGCGGCGACCTCAATCACTTTGATTCCGCGCAGCGGACCTGTTGCAGCTTCCTGGCTCATCGATCGCTCCTTGCCGGTATGGCGTGCGTATTCATATCAGTGCCTGACGCCCCAGGCCTCGGCCAACTCCCGCGCGGTGGTCAGGTAGGCGAGGCCGTGTAGCGTGTTCTTGAGCACCATCTCACCATACTCGGGGGGATAGCCCGCCACGCAGTCGGTTGGAATAACCACGCGATAGTTGCGGTTCATGGCCTCGATGGTGGAGCCCGGGATCCCAAGGTTGAGCGACACGCCGGTGAGAACCACGGTGGTGATCCCCAGATTGCGGCATATGCTGTCCACGCTGCTGTCGTGAAAAAGTGTCGGCGAGTGGAACCGCCATATGATGAATTCGTCGCCTTGCGGCTTGACCTCGGGCAGAAAATCGACGCCTTCCGATCCCAACCCCATCGGCATGTCAGCGCGCTTCACCGCCTGCGCCAGCCGGCAATTGGTGATGAAGCCCTCCTGCCCGGCCCGATGATACGCGGGGCAATGAAACACCTTAACGCCCACGCCGCGCGCCGCCCGCAGCAGCATCCCGGCGTTTTTCGCCAGGCCCACCTTTTCGGCTGAATCGCGCAGTGCGGTGAACAGCGGCGGCGTGGCCTTGCCGATTACCGCCTGCTGAATCTCCATCAGCATCAGCGCCGTGTTCCCGGGATTAGCGATTTCCGCCATATCGACTGCCATGGGCAAACCTCACCTGACTGGAGTTTTTTGTCGCGAGACGAGAGGAGACTGTAAAACGCCTCTGTGCCAGCATCTTTGCCCGCTCGATTCGCGAAATTGTTTCGAGCTAAGCAAGTCCATAGAGCTGCCGGCAGTTGTTACTCACCAGCTTTTCGACCAACTCGGGCTCCAGGCCCGCAAAGTCCTTGGCAACCTGCTCGCGCGAGCGAGGAAAGGTGCCTTCGGTATGCGGATAGTCGGAGCCCCACATCAGATGATCGACGTTTAGCAGCTCGCGCGTGAGCAGGCCGGCGCGGTCTTCTTCGAAGGTGAAATAGAATTGGCGATGACAGTAGAAGCTGGGCTTCTCATCCAACTGGGGACGCAGCCACAGGTGATGGTCTTCCCACCAATGGTCCATGGTGTGCAGGACTGCGGCCACCCAACCGATGCCGCCCTCGACAATCACGAAATTAAGACGTGGAAAAGCCTGTGCAACCCCGGAAGCGATCAGGCTGGTCAAGGTGCGGAAGTGATCGACGTACTTGTTTTCCAGAAACGTGATCGTGGCGCCGCCCGCCGCGGTCGGGATGTTGGCGAATTGTTGTTCGTTGGCCGCGTTGTGAATCGAAAGCGGCATTCCGGTTTCCTGGAGTTCGGAAAACAGCGAACGGTAGTACGGATCGCCGAAGGGAATCTTCGGATGGCCGCAGGGGATGCATACCGTGCGCAGACCTTTCTTGCGCACGCGCCGCACTTCCTCCACCGCCGCTTCGATCGGACCTCCGATCGGCAGCATCGCTGCGCCCAGCAAGCGGTCGGGCGCAACCGAGCAGAAGTCGATCAGCCAGTCGTTGTATGCCCTGATACAGGCGTGCTTGTAGTCCAAATCGGGAGCGGCAAACAGGAACAGTGCGTCGCCGGGATAAATGACCTCGGCGCCAACATTGTCTAGGTCCTGATCCTTAAGACGCGACAGAGGATTGTACGCGCCGGCGCGCACTTCGGCTTTGCGATTGTGGGTGCGATCCTCGATCGCCCGGCCCTCGACTTTGAACGTTGCCATCACACCGCCCAAATCGGAGCCGGCAAAGGGACTCAGGCCGTCAACGCAGAAGACGTCGAATTTCTCGCGATGCTCGATATGAAGCGCCCGATCGCGAAAACGCCGGTCAATCCGCTCGGTCCACAGATCCGGCGGTTCGATTACGTGACCGTCAGAGGAAACGAACCGCAACCCTGCTGCTTCCATAGCGCAAACAATCCTTCAACGATTATCGAAAACGGCAATAGACGAGCCTTTTCGGCTTGTTCAAATGAAGCCAATTTTCACATGTTAGGTATTACTCGCGGGAGGGCCGTTTCTCAAGTCTCGCGCCGCGGTGGGTTCTTGGCGCTGCGTTGCGCGTGTGTCCGCCCCTTCAGGCGCGCGCTTTTGATCGCGGTAGAACAGGGCCAGAGAGCGGCCCTTCAGATCGAACTTGTCGCCCGCTCGCATGTGGCGGCCATTGGCGCCGTTGGGCTCGACGGCGCCGGGATCGGCGACGCTGGTATCGAGCAGCAGGCGCCATCCGTCGGGCTGGCCCACCTCAGGGATCAGGAACGGGATGGGTTCGTGGTGCGCGTTGAACAGGATGATGCAATCGCCGTCGGTGATGATCCGGCCGCGCTCGTCGTACTCGTCGATCCCGGCGCCGGTCAGAAACACACCCAGGGATCGGGCGAAGGACTGGTTCCATTCGTCGTCGGTCATCTCGTGGCCGTCGGGGGTGAGCCAGATAATATCCTTGAGGCCCCTGATGCGGCGTCCCTGGAAGAAATGCCGGCGGCGAAAGATCCGATGCTGCTTTCGAACCGCTATCAAACCGCTGACGAAATCGATGAAGCGCTGATCCTCCGGGCTCAACTCCCAGTTGAGCCAGCTCAACTCGCTATCCTGGCAGTAAGCGTTGTTGTTTCCGTTTTGGGTATGGCCCATTTCGTCCCCGGCCAACATCATCGGGATGCCCTGGGAAAGAAACAGCGTGGCCAGGAAGTTGCGTTTTTGCTGTGCGCGCAGCCCGAGCACCTGCGGGTCTTGCGTTGGCCCCTCGGCTCCGCAATTCCAGCTAAGATTGTCGTTGCTGCCGTCGCGATTCTCTTCCAGGTTGGCTTCGTTGTGCTTGTCGTTGTAGCTGACCAAATCCTGCAGCGTGAACCCGTCATGACAAGTTATGAAATTGATGCTGGCGTATGGGCGGCGTCCATTGTGCTCATACAGGTCGCTTGATCCGGTGAGCCGGTAGGCCAGCTCGCCGATCAGGCCGCCCTCACCCTTCCAGTAGGCGCGCACCGCATCGCGATATTTGCCGTTCCATTCGGCCCATCCGACCGGGAAATTGCCAACCTGGTATCCCCCTTCACCAATATCCCATGGTTCGGCGATCAGCTTTACCTGCGAAATCACCGGGTCCTGGTGGATGACATCGAAAAACGCGCCCAGTTGCTTTACCTCGTGCAGTTCGCGCGCCAGCGCCGCGGCCAGGTCGAACCTGAACCCGTCGACATGCATCTCGTTGACCCAGTAGCGCAGGCTGTCCATGAACAGCTGCAGGACGCGCGGATGAATCATGTTCAGCGTGTTGCCGCATCCGGTAAAGTCCATGTAGTAGCGCGGATCCTCGGGAGTGAGCCGGTAGTAGGCGCTGTTGTCGATACCGCGGAAGCTCAGCGTGGGTCCCATCTGGTTGCCTTCGGCGGTGTGGTTGTACACCACATCGAGAATCACCTCGATGCCCTCAGTGTGCAGCCGCTTGACCATCGACTTGAATTCGCCGACGAAACCACTGGAGCTGTAGCGCATGTCGGGCGCGAAGAAGCCCAGCGAGTTGTAGCCCCAGTAATTGTGCAGGCCGCGCTCCACCAGGTGGCGATCGTCGACAAACAGATGTACCGGCATCAGCTCAACCGCGGTCACGCCCAGGCGCTTTAAGTGCTCGATCGCCGGGTCGGTGCCAAGGCCCGCGTAGGTCCCGCGCAGATTGGGGGGAATCTCCGGGTGACGCTGCGTGAAGCCCTTTACGTGCATCTCGTAAATGACGGTGTCATGCCAGGGGGTGCGCGGCGGGCGGTCATCCGCCCAGGAGAACGCGCCGTCGATCACCCGGCACTTCGGCATCGCCGCCGCGCTGTCGCGCCGATCCATCACGAGGTCCTCGCGCGGATTGCCCACGCGGTAGCCAAACAGCGCGTCGCTCCATTTGACCGTGTCAACGATATGGTAGGCGTAGGGATCGATCAGCAATTTATGCGGGTTGAAACGTAATCCCTTCTTGGGATCGTACGGACCATATACCCTATAACCATAGAGCCAGGCGGGTCTCGCCTCCGGAAGGTAGCAATGCCAAATCAGATCGGTCTGCCATCGCATGGGCACGCGCTCTATTTCCCGCCTGCTCTTGGGATCGAACAGGCACAGCTCAACCCGTTCGGCGTGCTCGGAGAACAGTGCGAAGTTGACTCCTTCGCCGTCCCACGTGGCGCCGGGCGGATAGGGTTTGCCCGGCCAGACCGCAAACTTCGAATAAGGCATTTAGCTCTCTACTTTCATTTTGGAAGGAACAACGCGAATTGATCTCGCATTAATACTATTCCATGCGTATCGAACCCAGAGCTACATATCGCATACAACTTCACCCCGGATTCGACTTCAACGCGGCGGCCGCAATCGTACCCTACCTGGCCGAATTGGGCATCAGTCATTTTTACAGCTCGCCTTGCCTGCAGGCGGCCCCCGGCAGCACCCACGGTTACGACGTGGTCGATTACCACCTCAGTCACGACCTGGGCGGCACTGCCGGCCACGAACGCCTTAGCGCCGCGCTGCGCGACAGCGGCATGGGCAAGATACTCGACATCGTGCCCAACCACATGGCGATCACCGGCCGCGAGAACCCCTGGTGGTGGGACGTGCTGGAAAACGGGCCGGCCAGCCGCTACTCGGCCTATTTCGACGTTGATTGGGCGCCGCCCGAGGCGCGGCTGCGCAACGCGGTGCTGCTGCCGGTGCTCGGCGACCATTACGGGCGGGTGCTGGAAGCAAGCGAGATCAAGCTGGTGCGCGAGGGCGGCGATTTCACCTTCCGCTACCACGAACGCACCTTTCCCGTGGCGGCGCGCTCACTCGACACGATGCTGGCGCGGGCGGCGCAGCGATGCGGCAACGACGAGCTCGCGTTCATCGCGGATTCGCTGACCGCGCTGCCCTTTGCAACCGATACCGACACGGCCAACCTGCGCCGCCGCCAGCGCGACGTCGCGGTGCTCAAGGCCGTTATCGGCCGGCTTATCCAATCCTCTCCCGACGTTGCAGCGGCGATCGACGAGACGGTGGGTGAGTTCAATGCCGACCATGATCTGCTCCATGCGATGCTGGAGCGGCAGAACTACCGCCTGGCTTTCTGGCGCGCGGCCGGGCGCGACCTTGGCTACCGGCGCTTCTTCGACATCAGCAACCTGATTGGATTGCGGATGGAGAACGAGCAGGTCTTCAATGACACTCACAGCCTGGTGCTGCGATGGCTGCTGGAGGGCGTGCTCGACGGCGTGCGCATCGATCATATCGACGGACTGCGCGACCCGCACGCCTACCTGCAGCGGCTAAGCAGCGCCGCGCCCAAGGCCTGGATCGCGGTCGAAAAGATTTTGCAGGCGGGCGAACGTTTGCGCGAGTCGTGGCCGGTGGCCGGCACCACCGGCTACGATTTTCTAAATCGCGTCGGCGGATTGTTCGTCGATAGCGCAGGCGAGGCCGCGCTTACCCGGCTGTACGTCGAATTCACCGGACAGGCGACCGACTACCTGACGCTGGCGCGCAACTGCAAAGAGATGGTGGCGCGCGACGTGCTGGGCAGCGAACTCAATCGCCTGACCGAACTGTTCGTCGAGGTATGCGAAAACGACCGCCGCCATCGCGACTACACGCGCCATCTGCTGCACGAGGCGCTGGTTGCGGCAGTGGCAAGGTTTGCGGTTTATCGCACCTATTGCCGCGCGGATTCCGGGGACCCGGACCCCGAGGACGTTCGCTACGTGGACCAGACGATCGCCGAGGCTAAATCCGACCGGCCCGATCTCGACCCCGAGTTGTTCGACTTTCTGCACGAGATTTTGCTGCTGCGCGAGCCAGGCGAATTCCATATCGAACTGGCTCTGAGCTTCCAGCAGTTCACCGGTCCCGTGATGGCAAAAGCGCTGGAGGACACGGCCTTTTACCGCTATCACCGCTTGATCTGCCTCAACGAAGTCGGCGGCGACCCCTCGCGTTTCGGGGTTGGCCCCGACGAGTTTCATCAGGCGTGCCTGGAAAACCAGCGGCGATGGTCGATGGGGCTGTTGGCGACCTCCACCCATGACACCAAGCGCAGTGAAGACGTGCGCGCGCGGCTCGCACTGCTCTCCGAGATGCCGCAGCAATGGGCGGACGCGACTCGCCGCTGGTCGGCATTCAACCGCGTGCACTGGTCAGCCGAGCCGGATCGCAACGCCGAATATCTTCTCTACCAGACGCTGGCCGGGGCCTGGCCGATCACAAAGGAGCGCGTGTGGCCCTACATGCTCAAGGCGGTGCGCGAGGCCAAGCTACAGACTTCCTGGACCAAACCCGACGAAGCTTACGAGAAGAATGTCCAAGGCTTTGTCGAGGCCGTCATGGGCGAGCGCGAGTTCCTGGCGGACCTCGAAGCATTCGTCATGACCCTGCTGCCCTTTGCGCGCATGAACTCGCTGGCGCAGACCCTGCTCAAGCTCACCGCGCCGGGAATTCCCGATTTCTATCAAGGCACCGAGCTGTGGGACTTTTCGCTGGTCGATCCCGACAACCGCCGTCCGGTGGACTATGGATTGCGCCGCCGGCTGTTGCGCGAAGTCAAATGCGCCGGCGTTGACGAAATCCTCAAGCGCGCAGACGAAGGACTCACCAAGCTATGGGTTATCCAGCGGGCGCTGGCCGTACGAAGCACCCATCCGCGACTATTCGGCGCCGACGCCGTCTATGAGCCGCTTAGCGCGCGGGGAAGCCGCGCCGCTTGTGTGATCGCGTTCATGCGCGCGGGCGGCGTGATTACGGTCGTGCCGCGGTTGGTATTCGGCCTGGCCGGGCGATGGGAAGACACCGCACTCGACATTCCGCCCGGCAGATGGCGCAGCGAGCTGGGCGGCGAGGTTGTCGAAGGCGGCCGGACCAATCTGGCCCGGCTGACGGCGCGTTTTCCCGTATGCCTGCTGGTCCGCGAGGAGCCGACTTGATGAATGTACTGCGAGTATGGGCGCCAAACGCGCGCGCCGTTGCCGTGCAAATCGGAGCACGGCGCGTGGCGATGGACAAGGAAGCAGCACCGCAGAGGGGATGGTGGCGGGTGGTGGACGCCGACGCGGTTCCCGGCTCCGATTACGCCTTCATCCTGGACGATGACGAACGGCCGCTGCCCGATCCGCGCTCGGAGTATCAGCCGCAGGGCGTGCACAAAGCTTCGCGGATCGTCGACCACGGCGCTTTTGCCTGGACCGACGACAGGTTCGTCGCGTCGCCGCTGGCCGAGGCGGTTATATACGAACTCCATATCGGCACCTTCACCGCGCAAGGCACCTTCGAGTCCGCAATTGCGCGGCTGGACCATCTGGTCGAATTGGGCGTCACCCATGTCGAACTGATGCCGGTGGGGGAATTTCCGGGTAGCCGCGGATGGGGTTACGACGGCGTCGATCTGTCCGCGCCGCATCACGCATACGGGGGTCCGTCAGGGCTCAAGCAGCTGGTGGACGCCTGTCATGCAAAGGGATTGGCCGTGCTGCTGGACGTCGTTTACAACCATTTCGGGCCGTCGGGAAATTACCTGCCGCGGTTCGGACCGTACCTGACCGATCGCTATGCCACGCCATGGGGCAGCGCCGTCAACTTCGACGGGCGCGGCAGCGACGAAGTACGACGTCTGGTTTGCGATAACGCGATTGGATGGATGCGCGACTATCATATCGATGGACTGCGGCTGGATGCGATCCACGCAATCCTGGACGTCTCGCCGACGCATCTCCTTGAGCAACTCGCCGCGGAGACTGCGCAGCCCGCGGCGCAAACCGGCAGACGCCGGGTGCTGATCGCGGAGAATGACCTTAACGATCCGCGCATCGTAACTCCGGCCGCACGCGGCGGCTACGGTCTGGACGCGCAATGGTGCGAGGACTTCCATCATTGTTTGCATACGGTCCTGACCGGAGAGAGGAGCGGATACTACTCCGACTTCGGCACGCTTGGTCAGCTCGCCCGGTCGCTACGCCAAGCGTTTGTTTACGATGGCCGATATTCAGCCTATCGCGATCGGCGTCATGGCCGATCGACGCGGGGACTGTCTGGCCACAATTTCGTCGCGTGCCTGCAGAATCATGACCAGGTCGGGAATCGGGCACGGGGTGACCGCAGCTCGCACCTCATGAGCCTTGGCCGGTTGCGGATCGGCGCGGCGCTGGTGATTCTTGGACCATTCGTCCCGATGCTCTTTCAGGGCGAGGAATGGGGAGCCTCCACGCCGTTTCAGTATTTCACCGACCACCAGGAACCGGAGCTGGCTCGCGCCGTCAGCGAGGGCCGGAAAAAAGAATTCGCGCCCTTCGGGTGGAATCCGGCCGACATTCCGGATCCGCAGGATCCGGCGACCTTCGAACGTTCAAAGCTGGATTGGTCTGAACTCGCGGAGGAGCCCCATAAGAGCATTCTGCAATGGTATCGGGAGCTGATTGCTTTGCGTTCGAGAGTAGCCGAACTGCGCGATGGAATAATGGAACGGGTCGAGGTTTCCTACGACGAGCAGGAGCGATGGCTGGCCATGACCCGCTCGCCAATCTCGGTGGCCTTTAACCTCGACACGAGTGCGCGGGAAGTGCCGGTTGGAGATACCGTCTCGCGCAGGCTGTTGATGGCGTCTGACCAACGAATCGCAGTTGGCGCCGGCAGTGTGCAGCTACCTCCCGATTCAGTGGCGATTATCGGCCCGACCAGTGATAAGGGAGTTCTTCGCTCTGCCGGCACGAAAGGGACCAAAAAAATCGATAGGCGAACAGAATAGAACCGGTCCACGCAGCCGCTTGCGCGGTGTGCAAGCGGGCTGCGGCAACAGTAACGGCCCGGACGCGTTCAGCTCGCGACGGCGCGGCGCAGACGCGGACGCGAGCGTGTCAGCCAATGGCGCTGGCGGCTCGGAATGCAGGTTCCGTTCTGAATCTGGCGCCGGCGCATGTCCAGCATCTTGCGCAGCCGGCCGGCGTCGATTCCAAGCGCCTCGCAGAGAGTTTCGAAGGCGAACAGGCCCTTGCCGCGGGTGGAATCCATCCAGTCGCGTACCTCGTAAAACAGGATTCGACGCTGTCGGCTTTTCGCGTTCATATGATGCAGGTAGCAATGAATCGCGTCTTCGAGGACCGCGAACATCAGTTTGAGTTCCCCTTGCAGCTCATGCCGCCGCCGCCGCAGTTCATTGTATTGTTCCGGGAGCAGGATGTCCGGTTCATAGCCCTGAATCATCTCTTCCATCCGCTCAACGAGTTCCATGTTGGCCTCCGTTCGGGAGCTTTGCCGCCACCGCAGGGGGACTGGTCTGCTCCGGTTACCGTCGGTGGTAATCAAGCCGCGTGCCAACCAGAAAGCCTTAAAATTGCGTAGTTTAGTTTGGCGTGGAGTAGGGATAATTTACACGTTTCCCGATCGCCGCCATTTGAAGTCAGTAACAGGTCGCCCTGAAGGCGGCGCTTGGGACTTTAGGTATGACGACTGAAGCGGGATCGTGCCCCGGATTTTGTTCAACCCGCCCCGTATAAATCAGTTTTTAGGCTGCGGACTTGTATCGAACGTTCAGGCTATGAAAAAATCGGCGTTGATTTGACCGGGTCGCGTTCGCACTTCGTAAAAGCCACCCAGAGGGAAAGTCATGGCCTACGACCTATTGATTAAAAACGGCACCGTAGTCGATGGCACCGGGGCTCCGCGCCGCCGGGCGGACGTTGCGATCGCCGGGGGCCTAATCGCTGAAATCGGCAAGGTAACCGAAGGCGCCGCCAAAGTCATCGACGCTTCGGACCTTATCGTGACGCCCGGTTTCATCGACCACCACACGCATTACGACGCACAAATTTGCTGGGATCCCCTGGTCAGTTGCTCCTCGTGGCACGGTGTCACCACGGTGCTAATGGGGAATTGCGGGGTGGGAATCGCGCCCTGCAAACCCGAGGTCCGCGAAATCGCGGCTTGGGACCTGGTCAACGTCGAAGCTATTCCCTTTGAAGTCCTTAATAAGGGCGTGACCTGGGACTGGGTAACTTTTCCCGAATTCATGGACGCTGCCAGCCGGCGCCACAGCGGTATCAATCTCGGTTTCATGGCGCCGCTGACCCCTTTTCGCCATTTCGTGATGGGCCCGGAATCGATGGAGCGCGCGGCTACCACGGAGGAAACCACCAAAATCGCCGCCGTGCTGCGCGAGGCTGTGGCGGCGGGCGCTTGGGGATTTACCACCACCGTACTGGCCCAGCATATAGGCTATCAGGGTCATCCGCTGGCCTGCCGCCTGGCAAGCCGCGACGAGATCAAGGCCTACTCCAACGTTCTGCGCGACCTGGGAAAGGGTTCGATCGAAGTGGCGCTGACCAAGCGCGTCGGCCGGGTAATGGAAGATGAATACGACCTGCTCGACTTCCTCCTAACCCAGAGCGAACGGCCCGTGACTTTTCTGGCGATGTCGGTCAACCCCAAGCGGCCCGAGGCCGCGGGTGAAACGCTGCGCCGGCTCGATCCGTTGCTGAAGCGCGGCGCGATGCCGCAGATCACATGCCGGCCGTTCGTGGTGCAAATCGACTTACGCAATCCCTTCACCTTCGCTGACATGGATAGCTGGAACCGCGTGTTTAATCAGCCCGGCGAGGTGCAGAAGCAAATCTATTCCGATCCTGCCTTCCGCCACGCGTTCCGCGAGGAGCTCAAACGGCCGCATCTCTTTAACGGGAAATGGCATCGCGTCGAGATCCTGGACGTGACCAACCCGGCGATGAAATCGATGGAGCGCAAGACCGTCGCACAGGTGGCCGAGGAACGGGGCAAGGATCCGCTGGATACCTTCCTGGACCTGGCGCTGGAGGACGACCTTAACATCCAGTACACGATGGCGCAGTTCCACGAAGAGGGAATCGAGCAACTGGTCAAGGATTCCCGCACGATGATCGGCCTTTCCGACGGCGGCGCCCACGTCGATATGCTGTGCGACGCGGGCTATTGCACTTACCTGCTGGGCAAGTGGGTGCGCGAAAGGCAGGCGGTATCGCTGGAGTTCGCCATCAAGCGTATCACGTCCGAACCGGCGGATTTTTACGGAATCAAGGGACGCGGCCGCCTGCAGCCCGGCAAGGCTGCGGACCTTGCCATCTTCGACTACAACACGGTCGACTCCGCCAAGCGGGCCGAGATGCGCAAGGATCTGCCGGGCGGGGGCCGGCGCCTGGTCATGACGGCGCAGGGCATCGAGTACACGATCGTCAACGGCAAGGTACTCTACGAGCACCGCAACCACACCGGCGACCTGCCCGGACGGGTGCTCCGCTCCGGCGCCGATTGAGCTGGCACACGGCTAAAGATTAGGAGACGGGCGTGCTCGTGGGCAGCGATTGCGCCCGTTTTTTCACTCCGCAAACAGCTCGAGCTTTTGGTTGGCGTTGCCACCCAAGCCCATAGCGGGTTACGTTAGCTTCGTTCTTTGATGCCTTTCTTTGCCCGAGCAACATGGGGGCAAAATGCTTCGCACTCTATACAGGTCGGTGCTGTTGGTGCTTTTGGCGACCCAGGCCTGCGGCACGGTGCAGGAGAAGCCTACCGTCGACGTGACCGGCACCTGGCAGGGGAGCACGGTTACAT
>Ga0126381_100000820_pt1 | contig 33814 bp, 35 predicted proteins | sample PanSoiMetPlot_28_FD_96465 | JGI IMG/M metagenome (GOLD analysis project Ga0126381, IMG submission 96465) | Tropical forest soil microbial communities from Panama - MetaG Plot_28 | ecosystem: Environmental > Terrestrial > Soil > Tropical forest > Bulk soil | place: Panama | collected 2016-02-17 | reverse complement strand
TCGTGCTCAACGACGTGCTCGGCACCAAGTTCAAGCTGGTGACCGGTTATGTCGGCACGCAAGAAACGATCCTGGCCATCGAACGCGGCGAGGCGGATGGCCGCTGCGTATTCAGCTATTCCGCGCTCAAGATCGCCAAGCCCGACTGGCTGCGCGACAAAAAGATCAACCTGCTTCTTCTGACGGCGCTCACGGCGCACGCGGATTTTCCCGTCGTGCCGCCGGTGATAAATCTCGTTGCCAAAGAGGAGGACCGTCAGCTGCTTGAACTCATGGCGGGGCCTTCGGCCATGGGGCGGCCATTCGCGGCGCCGCCGGGCCTTGCTCCTGAAAAGGCCGCGCTGCTGCGGCGCGCGTTCGATGCGACAATGCAGGATCCCGAGTTCCGCGCCGAGGCGGGCAAAATTCAAGCTGACCTCGCGCCGACACGGGGCGAGGAGGTGCAACAGCTGGTCGCGCGTCTCTACGCGACGCCGCGAGCGGTCATCGAGCGCGCCAAGAAACTCCTGGCGCCGTGATTGCTGAGCGGGCTGGCGCTGGCACGATGATTCCTTCGTCAGGAGCCGCCCAAAACATGGGCAAAGGCAAAACAATCCTGATCGCATCGGCGCCTGAATACGCTTGGGTTGGCGCGCGCCTTGCAGCTAGGATCGCTGGTGCGGCTTGGCCCGGAGGGCGCACGAGCGGGGGCAATCTGTGGTGATCTCGTTCGACGAGATGAAAGGCAACGATGGAAGCCTGCGGCCCGCCTACGGCGAGCTGTTTCGCTGGCTCTCCGATGTGCGGCCGGATGTGCTGGACTATCGCCGGCGCGAGGCGGAGGTCCTGTTCCGGCGCATCGGCATCACTTTTGCAGTCTATAGCGAAGCGGACGCCCAGGAGCGCCTCATTCCCTTCGACGTGCTGCCGCGCATTCTCGACACCGCCGAATGGGACATCTTGCGCGCCGGGCTCGAGCAGCGCGTCAAAACCATCAATCACTACATCCGCGACATTTACACACGGCGCGAAATTCTCAAGGCCGGCGTGGTGCCGGAAGATCTCGTGTTCCAGAACCGCGTGTTCCGGCCGGAAATGAATGGACAGAAGGTGCCGCACGACGTCTATGTGCATATCGCCGGCATCGACATCGTCCGCGTCGATGCCGAGAGCTTCTATGTGCTCGAGGACAATGCACGCACGCCGTCGGGGGTCTCGTACATGCTGGAGAACCGGGAAATCATGCTGCGGCTGTTCCCGGAGCTCTTCGCCCGGCATCGGGTCGCTCCGGTCGAAAATTATCCCGACGAGCTGTTGGCAACGCTCAAATCGGTGGCGCCGGCAACCGCGAGCGCCGACCCCACCGTCGTGCTACTCACGCCGGGCGTCTACAATTCCGCCTATTACGAGCATTCCTTTCTCGCCGACAAGCTCGGCGTCGAGCTGGTCGAAGGTCGCGACCTATTCGTGAAGGACGATCTCGTCTTCATGCGCACGACACAAGGACCCAAGCGCGTCGACGTGATCTACCGCCGCATCGACGATGATTTTCTCGATCCGCTGGCCTTTCGTCCGGATTCGGTGCTCGGCGTGCCGGGGCTGATGTCGGTTTACCAGGCCGGCAATGTGACGTTAGCGAACGCGGTGGGCACCGGCGTCGCCGACGACAAGGCGGTTTACAGCTACATGCCGGCGATCGTGAAGTTCTATCTCGGCGAAGAGCCGATCCTCAAAAATGTGCCGACCTGGCGGTGCCGGGAAAGCGAGCATCTCGCCTACGTGCTCGATCATCTCGCCGAACTCGTGGTCAAAGAGGTGCACGGCTCGGGTGGCTACGGCATGTTGATTGGGCCCGCAGCCGACAAGGCGACCATCACGGCCTTCCGTGTGAAGCTAAAATCCAATCCGAAAAATTTCATCGCGCAACCGACGCTGGCCCTATCCACCTGTCCCACCTGCGTCGAGGAAGGGGTCGCGCCCCGCCACGTGGATCTACGGCCATTCGTGCTGACTGGCCGCGATCGCATCCGCATCGTCCCGGGCGGGCTCACCCGCGTGGCACTGAAGAAAGGCTCCCTCGTGGTCAACTCCAGCCAAGGCGGCGGGACGAAGGACACTTGGGTCCTTGATCGATGATCATCAGCTGCTTGAGTTGAATGCTCTCGCGTACCGCCGATAACCTCTATTGGCTCGCGCGTTACGTGGAACGCGCGGAGTATCTCGCCCGCATCCTCGAGGTCACACAGCGCCTCACTACGCTGCCGCTCGCCTACGTCGGTGCGTCCAATGAATGGGAATCGGCGGTCGCGACCGCCGGCTGCGCGCACGCATTTGCCGCCGTCTATCCCGAAGCGAATGAGGAGGCGGTCACCGATTTCCTCTGCTTCTCTAGCGCCAATCCCTCCTCCATTCGCAACTGCTTCGAGATCGCCCGCACCAACGCGCGCGCCGTGCGCACCGCGCTCACGGTCGAAATGTGGGACGCCATCAACGGGACCTGGCTCGAGCTCAGGCGCTTCGGCAACGGGGCGACCTCGCGCGAGGAATTCATGCGCTTCCTGCGCTGGGTGCAGGAGTCCTCGCTGCGCTTCGACGGCTCCGCCTACCGCACCATGCTGCGCAACGACGCCTATTGGTTCTCGCGCCTCGGCGTGTTTATGGAGCGCGCCGACAATACGGCGCGGATACTCGATGTGAAGTATCACATGCTGCTGCCGGCGCATGAACGCGTCGGCGGCCCGCTCGACTACTTCCAGTGGTCGGCGATCCTGCGCTCGGTCTCGGCTCTGACCGCCTACCATTGGGTTTATCGCGAAAGCGTAAAACCTTGGCTGATCGCCGACCTCTTGATCCTGCGCGATGAAATGCCGCGTTCGCTCGCGAGCTGCTACGAGAACCTCGTGGTCTACTTGGATCACCTCGCTCGCGCCTATGGGCGCCAGGGGCCCGCCCAGCGCCAGGCCCGCGCACTGCGCGCGCGGCTCGAGAACAGCCGCATGGAAGAGATCTTCCAGCAAGGGCTGCACGAGTTCATCAGCCGGTTCATCGACGACAACAACCGCCTCGGTGTGGCTATCAGCGAACAATATCTTATGTAGTGGAGGACGGACGACAGAGGGTAAAAGACGGAGTATCGTCCGCCGTCTGCCGTGCGTTGTCCGTCATTCGCTCATGCGCATCCAGATTTCGCACCTGACGAATTACCGCTATGACGCGCCTGCTGCGAGCGTGATCCACATGTTGCGGCTGACGCCCCGTAATCACGACGGCCAATATGTGGTGCGCTGGCGGATCGACGTTTCCACCGATTGCCGGCTCGACCAGCACGAGGACGCCTTCGGTAATATCACCCATGTCTTCACCGCCGACGGCCCTTTGACCGAATTGGCCGTGGCCGTAGAAGGAGAGGTTGAGACCCGCGATACACAGGGGATCATGCGCGGTGTGGTCGAGCGTTTCCCGCCGAGCCTCTATCTACGCGAGACTCCGCTGACGGCGACCGACGCGAACATCGCCGCTTTTGCCGCCGCGGCGCGGGATGCGGCCGGCGGCACCGCGCTCGATCTCCTGCACGTCATCCTCGCGCGGCTGCATAAGGATGTGATTCACGACACTGCCAACCGCACCATAGTGACCGCTGCCGAGGCCTTCGCGCGCAGGGGCGGCCGCGCGGAGGATCTTGCCCACATCTTCATTGCTGCCGCTCGCAGTCTCGGCATCCCCGCGCGCTACGTGGCCGGCTATGTCGGCGGCGACGGCGGTACGTCCGAGCGCGACAGCGGCCACGCCTGGGCCGAAGCCTTCGTGGCCGAACTCGGTTGGATTGCTTTCGATGCCGCGAACGGGGTGTGTGCCACGGATGCCCATGTGCGGATCGCCGTCGGACTCGACTCCCTGGGCGCTGCCCCGCTGCGCGGGACGCGCTACGGCGGCGCCGGCGAGCAGGTCTCGGCCAAGGTGCATGTCGAGCAGGCGGCGCACCAGATTCAGGGTTGAGCATTGCCGGGTTGCGGCCGGCATCGGTATATAGGGCCCGCCTGGCAGGAGCGCGTCGAGGGTCATGACCTATTGCTGCGGCATTCTGGTGCGCGACGGTCTTGTGATGTTCGCCGACACCCGTACGAATGCCGGTGTCGACAACATCGCGACCTTCCGCAAGCTCCACGTTTTCACCCGACCCGGCCAGCGCATCATGGCGATCGCTTCCGCGGGCAATCTTTCCATCAGTCAGTCGGTGGTCAGCACCCTGCGCGAGGGGTGGGAAAATTTCGAGACCGGCGAGACTGAAACGCTGATGAGCGCACCCACCATGTTTCAGGCGGCGCAGCGCGTGGGCCGCATCATCCGGCAGCTTCACGACATCGAGGGCGAGGCGCTCGAGGCGTCGGAGGTAAAATTCGACGTCTCGTTCCTGCTCGGCGGACAAATCAAAGGCGAGCGGCCACGGCTGTTCATGCTCTACGCCGCCGGCAATTTCATCGAATGCACCCAAGACACGCCCTATCTGCAGATCGGCGAGCACAAATACGGCAAGCCGGTGCTCGATCGCGCCATCACCTACGACATCGATCTTTATGACGCGCTTAAGGTCGGCCTGGTTTCGGTCGACTCGACCATGCGCTCCAATCTCAGCGTCGGGCTTCCGATCGACGTGCTGATCGCGCGCCGCGACGTCTGCGACGCCGAACTCAATTTTCGCATCGAACCGGGCGAGCCCTACTTCCATGACCTGCGCGAACGCTGGTCGGCGGCGCTGCGCGCTGCCCATGCCGGAATCCCCCGTCCGCCCTACAAGAACGTCCGCTGAGCGCCCCGCATTGCCTTGATGCACGCGCAGTGACGATAATGGCCTGATCTGCGGAGGGTGCCATGGCTCAATTGCAAAAGGTCGCAGTCATCACCGGCGCCGGGACCGGCATCGGCAAGGCGGTCGCGCTGGCGCTGATGAAAGAGGGTTACGCCGCCGTGCTGGCGGGACGGCGAAAGGACAAGCTCGAAGAGACCGCGAGCGAAGGCAAATCGACCGGCGCAAAAAGCCTGGTCGTGCCCACTGACGTCGGCGATCAGCCGGCCATCAAGGCGCTATTCGTCAAGACCAAAGAGACCTTCGGCCGCCTTGACGTGCTCTTCAACAATGCCGGCATCGGCGCTCCCGCGGTGCCGCTCGAGGATCTCCCCTACGAGACCTGGAAGCAGGTTGTCGATGTCAACCTTACCGGCATGTTCCTGTGCACGCAGGAGGCGATCAAGATCATGAAGGCGCAGGACCCGCGCGGCGGCCGCATCATCAACAACGGCTCGATCTCCGCGCATGCGCCGCGCCCGCGCTCGGTCGCCTATACCGCGACCAAGCACGCGGTGACCGGGCTCACCAAATCGACCTCGCTTGATTGCCGCGGCTATAACATCACCTGCAGCCAGATCGACATCGGCAACGCTGCGACCCCGCTGACCGAGCGTATGGTACAAGGACAAGGCGTGATGCAGGCGGATGGCCGCATGGCGATCGAGTCACGCATGAACGCCGACGACGTGGGGCGGGCCGTGGTCTATATCGTCAACCTTCCGCTCGACACCAACGTGCTGTTCCTGACGGTGATGGCCAACCTGATGCCGTTCGTCGGGCGGGGGTGAAAGCATCGCGCCCTAATCGATCCGCGTCACGTAAATCTTCGCCCCTGCTCGCACCTTCGCCAGAGTTTTTACGTCGCCGAGGGCGCGGGCGAAGATGTTGCACGGGCTCGCGAGCCGCGTTTCGTTGCCACGGCTAATCGGAGTGCGGCCGAAGCCGAGGGCGATGGCGTGACCATCGGGCCAATAGGCGATCTCGCCGGGTGTCACTACGGCGCGCGCATCTTTTTCCCGCGCGGCCCTAACTGGAATCTCGAAATAGACCTCTTCGCCCCCAGGTCAACGCCGCTGACGAGATCGGCAGCGCCGCGGCGATTGCTTGCGCGGTCGCCGTGTCGAGCAATTCGGCGTCGTGCGTGAGGTCGCTGAAATCGAAACGAATGCGCGTCATTTGCCCCTCGGTTGACCACCGGCATTGCGTGGCGCATTTTTCGCCGCCGTGCAACAGGTGCGAAGAACAATGCAGAATTTCCAATCGGCATTCGGAATCTTCGCCCTGCTCGCCATTTCCTGGATCGTCAGCGAAGACCGGCGCGGCGTGGCTTGGAGGCAGGCCGCCGCGGCGCTGGTCGTGACCCTCGCCACTGCAGTCGTCCTGCTCAAGGTGCCCGTCGTCACGCGAGCGTTCGCCGCGATCAATAATGCCGTCGACGCGATCGCCGCCGCGAACAAGGCCGGCATGTCGTTCGTGTTCGGCTATCTCGGCGGGGGCGAGCTTCCCTTCGAGCTCAAAGTGCCGGGCGCGGAGTTCGTGCTGGCGCTGCAGGCGCTGCCGGTCGTGCTGCTCATGAGCGTCCTGACTACGCTCCTCTTCCACTGGCGCATTCTGCCGCCGGTCGTGCGCGCCTTCTCGTGGGTGCTCGAGCGCACCCTCAAGGTCGGCGGCGCGGTCGGGCTCTCAACGGCGGCCAACATCTTCCTCGGCATGGTCGAGGCGCCGCTGTTCATACGCCCATACCTCGCAAGCTTAACGCGCAGCGAGCTGTTCATCGTCATGACCGGCGGCATGGCGGGGATCGCCGGCACCGTTCTCGTGATTTACGCGACCTTGCTCGGCCCGATCGTCCCCGACGCCGCGGCGCATTTCGTGATTGCCTCGGTCATGGGGGCGCCCGCCGCCATCCTGATCAGTCTCGTCATGGTGCCGGAGCGCGCCGCCCAGCGTACCGGCGGCGAAACCGTCGAGGTTGCAAAGGTCGCGTCGAGCACCATGGATGCGATCGTGCGCGGCACCGCGGCCGGCCTCGAGCTCCTCCTCAACATCTGCGCCATGCTGATCGTGCTAGTCGCATTGGTGCATCTCGCCAACGCGATCATCGCCGGGATTCTGCCCGAGGTGGCGGGGGCGCCGATCACGCTGCAACGTTTGCTGGGGCTCGTGATGGCGCCGGTGTGTTGGCTCATGGGCATTCCGTGGGATGAGGCGGCCGCCGCCGGGGCCTTGATGGGGATCAAGACCGTGCTCAACGAATTCATCGCTTACGTGGAGCTGTCGAAGCTGCCGCCTGAAACTCTCGACGCGCGCTCACGCCTGATCATGCTCTACGCCATGTGTGGCTTCGCCAATTTCGGCTCGCTCGGGATTATGATTGCCGGCCTTTCGACCATGGCGCCGCAGCGGCGCGATGACGTGCTCTCGCTCGGCCTCAAATCGATCCTCTCAGGCACGCTTGCGACGTGCCTGATGGGGGCGATCGTGGGCGTGTTGACCTAGGCTGGCCGGGCGCCAGTGATGGGAGTCAATGCAACCGAAATTCGCCGTCGATGGCGCGCAGTTCGGCGGGCTTGATCAGGCGCGAGTGCGCGACGATCACCGAGTACAGCGGTCCCTCGAGCTTTTCGAGCCAAAACGCCAGAAACCGGTTGAGCACCGGGAAGCGCGGACACAGGTCGTAGTCCTGCCAGACATAGGTCTGCAGAAGCGACGGATGGTCGGGAAGCCGGTAGAGAATTTGTGCGGTTGTGAGGCCGTAGCCCTCAAGCTGGCGGCGGAAATCTCTGGAGGCCGTTTCTTTGGCTGCCATTCGTTGAGTTGCCATGAATGCCCTCCGATTCGGACATCGAGTCTGCTGGTCACCTCCCATACAAACAAGCCCAAAAATTGAAGAATGTTCCTGAAATCAAGGCTTTAGCAGCAACGGGAAGGAACTGCTGACAGACCGAAGAAGTGCCCTGTTCGCAGGCTACGCCAACCACTGCGCCGCCTGGCACTTCAGATCCGCGACTGCCAGATTGGACTTGGCACTCCCGCCTTTGGAGTGCTAAATTTTTTTCGGGCGCCTCTTGCGGGCCGGAATAAGGCCCTTATGTCGCGCCTGGAGTAAGCGGCAGAACTTCCTTTTGCCGCCCTCTACCAAAACCAAATCAGAATTGTGTCAGAAGCTTAGGAGGACACCATGAAGTTTCGTCCGCTTCACGACCGCGTCGTCGTCAAGCGCATTGATGCCGAAGAGAAGTCCGCTGGCGGGATCATCATCCCCGATACCGCGAAGGAAAAGCCCTCCCAGGGCGAGGTCATCGCGGTTGGCCCGGGCGGCCGAGACGAGGCCGGCAAGCTCATTCCGATCGACATAAAGGTCGGTGACCGGGTGTTGTTCGGCAAATGGTCGGGCACCGAGGTCAAGATCGATGGCGAAGAGCTCCTGATCATGAAGGAGAGCGACGTCATGGGTGTCATCGAAGAGGGCGTCGCCCGGAGGAAGGCCGCCTGAAGCTCGGCTCGCTCGCATAAACATCAATTTCGGAGACAACAGCTATGGCTGCCAAGGAAGTCAAATTTTCCGTCGAAGCGCGCGACAAGATGCTGCGCGGGGTCGACATTCTCAACAACGCGGTGAAGGTGACGCTCGGCCCCAAGGGCCGCAACGTCGTGCTCGACAAGAGCTTCGGCGCGCCGCGCATCTCCAAGGACGGCGTCACCGTCGCCAAGGAGATCGAACTCGAAGACAAGTTCGAGAATATGGGCGCGCAGATGGTGCGTGAGGTCGCCTCCAAGACCTCCGACGTCGCGGGCGACGGTACCACCACCGCGACCGTGCTCGCGGCCTCCATCGTCAAGGAAGGCGCCAAGTCGGTCGCCGCCGGCATGAACCCAATGGATCTCAAGCGCGGCGTCGATCTTGCGGTCGAAGCCGTGGTCGAAGATCTCAAGAAGAACTCGAAGAAGGTCACTTCCAACGAGGAGATCGCCCAGGTCGGCACCATTTCCGCCAACGGCGATTCCGAGATCGGCCGCTTCCTCGCCGAGGCGATGAAGAAGGTCGGCAACGAAGGCGTGATCACGGTGGAAGAGGCGAAGTCGCTCGAGACCGAGCTCGACGTGGTCGAAGGCATGCAGTTCGATCGCGGTTACATTTCGCCTTATTTCGTCACCAACGCCGACAAGATGCGCGTTGAGATGGAGGACCCTTACGTCCTCATCAACGAGAAGAAGCTCTCCGGCCTGCAGGAGCTGCTTCCGCTGCTCGAGTCGGTGGTGCAGACGAGCAAGCCGCTGCTCATCATTGCCGAGGATGTCGAAGGCGAGGCGCTGGCGACGCTGGTCGTTAACAAGCTACGCGGCGGGCTCAAGGTCGCGGCCGTGAAGGCGCCCGGGTTCGGCGATCGCCGCAAGGCGATGCTGCAGGACATCGCCGTCCTCACCGGCGGGCAGGCGATCTCAGAGGATCTCGGCATCAAGCTCGAGAACGTGACCCTCAACATGCTGGGCCGCGCCAAGAAGGTGACGATCGACAAGGAGAACACGACTATTGTCGGCGGCGCCGGAAAGAAAGCTGATATCGAAGCGCGTATCACGCAGATCAAAGCGCAGATCGAGGAGACCACCTCCGACTACGATCGCGAGAAGCTGCAGGAGCGGCTGGCCAAGCTTGCCGGCGGCGTTGCGGTGATCCGCGTCGGCGGGGCCACCGAGGTCGAGGTGAAGGAGCGTAAGGATCGGGTCGATGATGCGATGCATGCGACCCGCGCCGCGGTCGAGGAAGGCATCCTGCCGGGCGGCGGCGTTGCGCTCTTGCGCGCCAGCGAGTCGCTCAGGAAGGTGCGCCCCCACAACGACGACCAGAAGACTGGGGTCGAGATCGTGCGCAAAGCGCTGTCATGGCCGGCACGCCAGATCGCGATCAACGCCGGCGAAGACGGCTCGGTGATCGTCGGCAAGATCCTGGAAAAGGATCAGTACGCCTTCGGCTTCGACGCGCAGACCGGCGAGTACGGCAACCTCGTGTCAAAGGGCATCATCGACCCGACCAAGGTGGTGCGCACGGCGCTGCAGGACGCAGCCTCTGTGGCCGGACTGCTCATCACGACCGAGGCGATGGTCGCCGAGGTGCCGAAAAAGCAGGCGCCCGCTATGCCGCCCGGGGGCGGCGGAATGGGCGGCGGCATGGACTTCTAGCCACCCGCGCTTGAACGAAGATGCAGCGGCCCGGGCGCGAGCCCGGGCCGTTTTTATGGGCTTACTCGGCCGGCGCCACCATCCGCGTGCGCGCTTTCTCGACCCCGTTGACGAGCACTGCGATGACGGCGGTGGCGAAGACGAACCCGAGCGCGATGGTCGCTGTCGTTGCCAGCACCAGCGCGAAGCCGCCGCGACCGTGCAGGAGTGCAATCGTCGAGACCGCCGCGCCCGCGGCGAGGAAGGTCAGAAAATAGCGCACCGCATAGATGCGGCCGCGCCAGGCGTCCGCCGTGTAGCGGGCGATCACCAGATCGTTGACGGTAACTTGCGCGTAGATCGCCGCCATCGTCACCGCGAGCGCCAGGATCAGCACCTTGCCGGTGGCCTGCGCCACCCACAGCACGCCCAGGAACTGCAGTGAGGCGATCACGGCGAAGAGAATGTGGGGCGGAAATTTCTCGACCAGCCGCCCGACCGCGATCTGGGCAAGCGCCCCGCACACGAACACTCCGGTCGCCAGGCCCCCGACCAGAAGAAGCGGCACGTCGGCGCCGAGTCGCTCATCCACGATCTTGGGCAGGGCAACCGAGACGATGTTGAAGACGAGCCCAGCGCAAAGTGCGACCACGACGAACAAGCCGAAGATCGTCGTCGCCAGCGCGGCGCCGAGCGGGACATCGGCAACCGTGCCGCGGCTCGCCGCTTTTCGTGCTTCGTCCGGAACGAGACGTAGATACACGACCGCAGTCGCGATGCAGATCACCCCCGGACCCAGGAACGCCGAGCGCCAGCCCAACCCTGCGACCAGCGCCGCAGTCGCGCCGGCGGCGAGCGCCGCGCCGATATTGCCGCACACGCCATTGAAAGCGAGCGAACGGCCGCGCAAGGTCGCCTGCTCGATTAGCATGGCGGTGCCGACGGGATGGTAGATCGCCGCGAATATTCCTAGCGCGGTCAGCGCGATCGCGAGCACGATGAGGTTCGGGGCGAGCCCCACCGCCACCAACGATAGGCCGCAGCCGGCATAGAACAGCGCCATCATGTTGCGCCGGCTCCAATGGTCGCCGAGCCAGCCAGCCGGCAGCGAGAACACGCCAAAGGCGATAAAGGCGGGCGTGCCGAGCACGATCAGCTCCGCGTAGCTTCGGCCATAAACGATCTCGAGCCCGATCACGACTGTCGGGAAAATCAGCATGACATAGTGGTCAAGCGCATGCGCCCAGTTGATGAAGCCGATGGAGCGCTTGTTTGTGTCTAAAATCGCCATGGTTCGACATTGTGAGAGTTCGAAGCTGCGGCCTAACGTGGAGGCTCGGCCGCCCCGCGCATATAGCGCGATTTGCCGAGAGCTATCCATGCCAAAATTGCGGAGCAGATTTTCCTCGCGAGACCTTCGAGGCATACAGAGCGGAGCTAGGACCCGCCGGATGCCAGTATCTCACGGAGTGTGGTCTCGACGGGCCGCGGCGAGATTCCTAGCTCGGCAAATCCGGGCATGTCGGGCGAAGCGACGTTATCGACTTGCATCAGCTCGATCTGGTTGCGGGTGACGGGAGGGTTTGGGAGCACCTCCGCCACCAAAGCGAGCCCATGCCAAATGGCAAACGGCATCGGCACGAGTCTGACGTCGAGTGCCGCCTCCCGCGCGACCGCTCTGAGCAAGTCTTCGTAGGAATAAATGCGCGGCCCGCCACACTCGAACGTGATCGCGCGTTTTTCCGGCATTGCAACGGTTCTGGCGATCGCCTCGGCGACGTCGCCCACAAAGGCCGGCTGCAGGCGGGTGAGGCCGCGGCCAAACATCGGGAACACGGGGAGCTTGCGCAAGAGCGCCAGAATGGGGGTCAGGAACGCGTCATCGGAGGCAAACATCACCGCCGGGCGAACGATGTCCGCATCGGGAAAGGCGGCCCGCACCGAGAGTTCGCCTTCCCCGCGCTTGCGGATGTAGAGCGACGGCGAGGCCACGTCGGCACCGATTCCGGACAACTGGACGAGTCTCTCCACTCGGTCCTGCTGGGCTCGCGCCGCGAGGCGACGCGCCGCTTCGACGTGCACGGAATGAAAAGTCTCGCCGTGCCGTTCCACGTGGAGACTGACCGCGTTGACCACCGCGAAAACGCCGGCAACCGCATCGGCGACAGCTTGTTCATCGTGAATGTCGGCCGCGACGGATTGAAAGTGCGAATCGTCCGCGCCGAACAGCTCGCGAGCGCGGTCGGGATGTCTCGACGCGATGCGAACGAAAAAGCCGTGTTTGCGCAGATGCTCGACGACGCGGCGGCCGAGAAAGCCGGTTCCGCCGAACACGATAACAACGCGCGCGTTCATGACCCGAGCATGCGGTCGATCTTGCTCGCCATGATGAAGTCGTTCTCGTGCAGTCCCTTGATCTTCTTCGTCATCAGCGAGACGGTTGCGTGGCCCCACCCAAAGCTGACGTCCGGATGATGTCCCTCGCTTTCCGCCAATTCGCCCACGCGCTGAACGAAGGCGAGCGCCTCGCTGAAGTTACGGAATCGGAACGCGCGCTCGATGCGGCGGGCATCGTCGCGCAATTCCCAATCGGGCGCCTGCTGCCGCAACCGTTGCGCTTCATCGCGCGTCAATGGCGGTATGCCGCCGCGACACGGCGTACAGGTCTTCTCGGCCAAGCTCTCGGGCATAGATGATCTCCTTCCGTTGGACGACGCAACGGCGGCTCTTTGATCAGCGATCGATCTCGCCGAATACAATATCGAGCGAGCCGATGATCGCCGAGATGTCGGCCAGCATGTGCCCGCGGCTCAAAAAATCCATCGCCTGCAGATGGGCGAACGAGGACGCCCGGATCTTGCACTTGTAGGGCCGGTTGGTACCGTCCGCCACGAGATAGACACCGAACTCCCCCTTTGGCGCCTCGACCGCCGCGGAGACCTCCCCGGCCGGGACGTGGTGCCCCTCGCTGTAGAGCTTGAAGTGGTGGATGGTCGCCTCCATCGAGCGCTTTATTTCTGCGCGTGGAGGCGGAACGATCTTTTGGTCTCGGATGGCAACCGGCCCCGCACCTTCGCGCGAGCGTAATTTGTCCAGGCACTGCTTCATGATGCGGACCGACTGGCGCATCTCCTCCATTCGCACGAGGTAGCGGTCGTAGCAGTCCCCGTGTTTGCCGATCGGTATGTCGAAATCGAGCTCGGAATAGCATTCATAGGGCTGCGCCTTGCGCAGGTCCCATGTCGCGCCCGATCCGCGCACCATGACGCCGGAGAAACCCCATCCCCATGCGTCCTCGAGCGCAACCGAACCGATGCCGACGTTGCGCTGCTTGAAGATACGGTTTTCCGTCAGCAGCCCCTCGATATCGTCGCATACCTTGAGGAAAGGATCGCAGAAGGTCCAGATGTCATCGAGCAGTTTCGGCGGCAAGTCCTGGTGCACGCCGCCGACGCGGAAATAATTCGCGTGCATGCGCGCGCCCGAAGCGCGCTCGTAGAAAACCATCAGCTTTTCCCGCTCCTCGAAACCCCACAGAGGCGGCGTGAGCACGCCGACGTCCAACGCCTGCGTCGTCACATTGAGCAGATGCGACAGCAAGCGGCCGATCTCGCAATAAAGGACGCGGATGAGCTGCCCGCGCTTGGGCACCGCAACGCCGAGCAGCTTTTCGGCCGCGAGGCAGAACGCGTGCTCCTGATTCATCGGCGCGACGTAGTCGAGCCGGTCGAAGTAAGGAATCGCCTGCAGATAGGTCTTGTGCTCGATCAGCTTCTCGGTCCCGCGGTGCAGGAGCCCGACATGCGGATCGACACGCTCCACCACCTCGCCGTCGAGCTCGAGCACCAGGCGCAACACCCCGTGCGCCGCAGGGTGCTGCGGCCCGAAATTCATGGTGAAGTTGCGCAGGCTAGCTTCGGCCATAACGGCCTCGCGTCAGTTGCCGGTTCAACGCCGGCCCTTGACCGCGGTTCCGATTTCGTCGGGCGCCTGTGACGGCTGTCGGAGGACCGGCGCCGGCGCACCGCCGTGCGGTCATCCCTCACGCGGTCTCGTAGTCAGCGCTTCCAAGACATGGCCCAAATCGGCAAAGCATGCCCAATGCCTCGCAGGAGATCACGCCATCAGACCAACGCGATCCGGATTAGTGCTTCGATGCAAGCGTGATGACGGTGTCTGTCGTTTCGGGTTCGTGCAGCTCGAGACCTGACCGGCTGTCGTCGGTCCAACTCGCAATATTCACGACCTTGGCGGACTGACCCGCCGCCCCGGTCGCCTCGATTGGCTCGACGATGTTGAGTCCGTGGCTATCGAGGAGGAACGTATGATCGCCGAACAAATCTTTGAGCTGTGGAATCACGGGATTGTCATCGGGAATGGCCCGCGCTTCGAATTGGCCCAAAGTTCGCTCGAGCTGTGCGGAGTTAAGTTTCATTTGCGCGCTCCTTTCGGTTCACCAAGGCGATTGCGCTACGCGACATCGCAGATTGCGGGGGTTTTCCAACTCAAGGTTGGTCAAATGCGAAGCTCGGTCATTCCAGCGGCCTAGGCTCTCCTCCGCGCACCGCCACTGAGCACTGGAAACGCCAGCTTGAATAATCTGTTCCAGGTCAGAGCTAGCTTGCTCCGATGCCGGGACAATTTGTTCCAAAGGTTTTACGACATGTCTTTCGACACGCCACGATTGCGATCAGCTGGAACCGTGTTTGCCCCGATCCGGTTTACTTGGAGGACTCGCATTCGGTCGCACGGAGATCGGTGATGCAGATCAAGAAGCACGATCGGAGCCATATGGTGGAACTCAGGGACGGTTCTGCATGGCGCATCTGGCCAGGCGACATACCCAAGACCTTGCAATGGCTCCCGACGACGGAAATCGATGTCGCCGACATCGAGGACGAAATTTGTTCGCACGCGCTGATCGATCGCTCGAATGGCTCGCGGGGTGCGAGTGATAAGTGCCAACGTGCGTTGGCCCGCCGCCGCTGTGCGGCGTTGCCTTCGCCAGGGCTAAGCAGACTCTGCTCAGTTCCCCCTTGGCGAGTTTCTCAGCCTAAGGTCGGTGGCTCGGCCGCACCATGTGTGGACCGCAGGAGGCGCGCGGTTGCCCGCACGGCGTTGGCCGACATGGCCGGAACCGGCCTGAGGGCGCGGCGTTTACGTGAACGCGGCATTGCCCCTCGGGCGCACCGGGAAGATCGAGCGGAACGCGGCGGGCCTTGTGGGGCGACTTCTTCTTCAAATCGCCAACAAGCGCGAAGGACACGTTCGCTCGACAGCGAGGACACATGGACGACCAGAACCCCACTGCTACGAAGAGGCCGTCGGGCCGGCCCGCAGTTCTCGTTTGCAGCATTGCACTCGCGGCCGCCGCAGGGGCTTCGGCAAGCCTCGTGCCGGACGACTGGCGTGCCCCGGTGCATTCGGCGTCGCCGCAATCAGCCGCGGAACTCTTCGGCCGAAGCGCCTCGGGTCCCACAAGCTTCGCTAACGTCGTCGAGGCGGTGAAGCCAGCCGTCATCGGCGTGAAGACGAAGCGCTCGGAAAACTTTGACGAGCAGAGCGGCTCGCCCATGGATCGCTTTTTGCGCGAGTTCGGGACGCCACCGCTGACACCGGAAACGCCGGGCGGTCGCCATCCGCCGCGGCTGGTAACCACGCAAGGGTCGGGCTTCTTCATCTCGGCGGACGGCTATGCTGTCACCAACGATCACGTGATCGAGGGGAGCAAGACAGCGGAGATCCAAACCGACGATCAGAAGAGCTATACCGCCAAGGTGGTAGGCAGCGACCCGATCAGCGATCTTGCCCTTCTCAAAGTCGAGGGGCGCAGCGACTTCGCATTTGTGAAGCTCGCCGAGGAAATGCCGCGCGTCGGCGACTGGGTATTGGCTGTCGGCAATCCTTTCGGCCTCGGCGGCACCGTGACGGCGGGCATTGTATCGGCGCGCGAGCGCAATATCGGAGGGGTGACTTCGGAAAGCCTTCTGCAGATTGATGCGCCGATCAATAAAGGCGACTCCGGCGGCCCGACCTTCGACCTCACCGGCAAGGTGATCGGGGTCAACATGATGATCTTCTCCCCTTCCGGCGGCTCGATCGGCATTGCGTTCGCGATCCCGGCAGCAACAGTGCGCACGGTAATCCCGCAGCTCAAAAATAAGGGCTTGGTCAGTCGCGGCTGGCTTGGCGTGCAGATTCAGCCGGTGACCCAAGAGATTGCCGATGTGCTCGGCCTCAAGCAGGCGCGAGGCGCGCTCGTCGCCGATACAGTCACGGACGGTCCCGCGGCCAAGGCCGGCATCATCTCAGGCGACATCATCGCCTCGGTCGACGGAGCGCCCATCAAGGATGCCGCCGCGCTCTCGAAGGCCATCGCGGGTGCTGCTCCTGGTAAGTCGGTGAAGCTAGCCGTGCTGCGCGAGGGCAAAGAACGCAACATCGACGTCGCGCTCGGCGAACTGCCCGTTCCGGCACAAAATCCGGCCGCAAGCCTGCAGCACCACGGCTCGGACGAGCCAGAGACGATGGGCCGCGGGGATGCTGCGCATCTGGGGCTCAAGCTCGCCCCGGCCGGCAGCATCGCGGGCGCGGGAGAAGAGGGCGTCGTGGTCACCGACATCGAGGCGGGCGGGCTCTGGGTGGAGCGCGGGTTTGAGCTTGGCGACGTCATCCTCGAGGTCGGCGGCAAATCGGTGAAGACGCCGACCGAGATCGAAAGCGCGCTCGGTGAAGCGCGCAACGCAGGCAAACAAATTGTACTGCTGCGGCTGAAATCGGGCGAGGCGATGCGTTTATCACCGTGCCGGTCGGCTGAGGCACCATGTGGGAGGCAGCCATGAGCACGCTTGCGCGCAAAGATGTCACTGCGCTATTCGGTGAGCTGGATGATGTGGTCATTGCAAAGATCATTGCGACCGGAGCGACCCGCGACGAGCTCGCCGAAGTACATGCTTGGATCGCCAACGACGAGCCATTGATGAATGCAGGGCGCCCGCTACCCAGCGGCCGCATTGCCCGCCTGGTCGACCTCTTCGTGGCCATCAAGGAAGAGGAAGAACAAGAAGAAGTCGTGAGACAAGGATAAGCCGGCCCCGCGCCCCTTACCATTTACCTCGTTCGAGCCATGGCTCCTCGGATTTTGCCTGCGCTCAACGCGCCCTTCGTACCTGGCACGACTAGAACGTTTTGACTAGCATTTCCTCGGCAATTCTGGCGAGTTGCCTGCAGTGCGACCACGGCATGCCGCATGGATGGCCGACCCACAACGCATTACGTGAAGAGCGACGACGTTCACGTCGCTTATCAGGTCTTCGGCGAGGGCCCGCTGGATCTGCTGTTTGTTCCCGGATTTGTATCCAATATCGAGGCGATCTGGGCGTCTGCCGGCCAACGGGCATTCTTCGAGCGCCTCGCCTCGTTCAGCCGAGTCATCCTTTTTGACAAGCGCGGCACGGGCATGTCCGACCGGAGCTCGCAAATCTTCACGCTCGAGCAGCGCATGCACGACGTGCAATCCATTCTCGACGAAGTCGCATCGAAGCGAGCGGCCTTGTTCGGAGTGTCCGAGGGCGGGCCGATGTCGCTCCTTTATGCCGCGACATACCCGGCGCGCACCTCGGCGCTGGTGCTGTACGGCTCCTACGCCAAGCGCGCCTGGAGCTCGGACTATCCATTCGGGTGGAAGGACGAGCAATGGGGGCGCGTGTTCGACGATTTCGAGCGTCATTGGGGGACACCGCAAAGCATCGCCGTCACGATGTACGCTCCGAGCCTCGCCAGCGACGCCGAGGGGTCCGAACGCCGGGCTGCCTATTTCCGCGCATCGGCAAGCCCCGGCGCGGCGATCTCCATCATGAAGATGAACCGCGACATCGACGTGCGCCAGGTGCTGCCTACGATCCGCGTGCCAACGCTCATTCTGCACCGCACCGCCGAACGCGTGATCGACGTCGCCAACGCGCGCTACATGGCCGAGCGCATTCCAGGCGCCAAGCTCGTCGAGCTTGCCGGTGTGGACCACAGTTACATCGAAGGGGATCGCGAAGCGCTGCTCGACGAGGTCGAGGTATTTTTGACCGGCGCGCGCCACGTCTACGAGCCGGAACGGGTGCTCGTCACGGTTCTTTTTGCCGATATCGTGGGATCGACAGAGCGCGCCGCAGTACTCGGCAATAATGCCTGGCGTGAATTGCTCGCGGCATTCTTCACCGAAGTTCGCGACGTCCTGCAGCAGTATCGCGGACGCGAGATCAACACCTCGGGGGATGGCATCCTGGCGGCGTTCGACGGGCCGGCGCGGGCGATCCGCTGTGCCGGCGCGATCCGTGATCGAGTGCGCGCACTTGGTCTCGAGGTGCGCTGTGGCCTGCACACCGGCGAATGCGAAGTCCTCGGCAAGGATCTTGCCGGAATCGCGGTGCACATCGGCGCGCGGGTCGCGAGTGTTGCCGCGCCGGGTGAAGTGCTGGTTTCGCAGACGGTGCGCGACCTAGTGGCCGGATCTGGGCTCGTGTTCGAGGAGCGCGGCCCGCATACGCTCAAAGGCGTGCCGAACGAGTGGCATCTTTTTCGTGCGGTTCCGAATGAACTCGCGCGCTGAACGCGGGCGACGCGTTGCCGGCCCTTTTAGATCGGCGGTTTGTTACGAGGATTTAATGGAAGCGCAATGGGCCGCCCATGTCGGCCGGCTCATGCAAGTATTAGGCTGATCGCGAGTCCCGACCGCCATTTAAAATAGAGCAAGAGGCTGCGATGCACCGACGACAATTCGGATTAAGCTTTGCCGCTGCAATTTTACTCACCCAGCAATTGCGCGAAGCCATTGCGCAGGGGGCCAGCCAGGCAGCTTCGGGCGGGGATACGGATTCGGCGCGGCGCATGCGTGACGCTGCGGGCGCTTTTCTCGCATCCCTCGACGAAGCGGCGCGCAAGGCCGTCGGCTTTCCACTCGAAGCCGATCAACGCACATCGTGGAGCAACCTGCCGGTCGCGCTTGTTCCGCGGATTGGACTAAGCGTCGGCGCGCTTGGCGTCGAAAGCAGGCGTCGACTCCACGATCTGCTCCGCGCATCGACAAGCAGCCAGGGCTACCACAAGATCGCAGCACTCATGCGCCACGACGACGCCCTGCGGGCCGAGGAGCTGGAATATCTGCAACACAATCCTCCACGACCGAGGGCTGGACGCAACGCGATCGAGAGCATGGGATCGGCGAACTATTGGATTGCGATGTTCGGCGAGCCGGTGCGGGGCAAAGCCTGGGCGTGGCTGCTCACAGGCCATCATCTCGGCGCGACATTCACCTGTGCCGACGGTCGCGTCACTGCGGCGCCGTTGTTTCTCGGCGCTCAGCCGCTGGAGGATTTGACCGGACCACATGCCGGTTTTGCTGTCTTAAGTCATGAAGCGATACGCGGTCTTGATCTCGTCAACTCGCTCCATCCGGAGCAGGCCAGGGTGGCTGTTCTATCCACCGAGCCCTTTTTCTCCGACGTGCTCACCGGGGTTGGCCGGCGCAACAGCTTGAGCCGCTTCGAAGGTCTGTCTGCCGGCGATCTCGATGCAGCACAAAAAAAATTGCTGCTCGCATTGGTCGATGAATACGTGCGCAACGCGGACGTCGGCGCGGCCGATAGGCACCTTGATGCGATTCAACGCGCCGGTCTCGACCAACTGCACTTTTCCTGGCGCGGTCCGACGAACGACGCTCGCAGTCCCTTCTACTATCGGCTCCATGGCCCTCGCTTGATCATCGAATTTGCTGTTCAGGGGCCCAATCACGTCCACACGATCATGCGAGACCCGCAAAACGACTACGGCATGGACTGGCTCGGCCTGCACTATGAGGAACATGCATACAGTGCAAGGTAACCGGGTCCAGCTGAAGCCATCCGCGCTGTCCCGCCGCGGGCTTCAGCGGCGATGGTTTTGGTGCTCCGGTCTCTGCTCAGGTTCAAGACTTGGACTTTCGACGATCGGTGTTTCAGAACTTTCAAGCGTCGCCTCACCGAGCCTCGGGCCGACAACCCGCGGCAGCGTGCTGAACTGGTGAAACGGAGGCGGCGACGCAAGGTCCATTCGAGAGTCGTCGCGCCGCGTCCCCAGGGATTGGCGCCCGCCGGCGCTTTGCGGCTCAACGCCAAGATCATATTGACGAAGAACACAAGCATGCCGACGCCGAAGACGTACGCGCCCACTGAGGAAATAAAGTTCCAATCCCTGAACGCCTCCGGGTAGTCGGCCACCCGCCGCGGCATGCCCGCGAGGCCGAGAAAGTGCTGCGGAAAGAAAATCGTGTTGGCGCCGATGAATGATATCCAGAAATGAACTTTGCCGAGAACGTCGGAGTAGGTGTAGCCGGTTATTTTCGGGAACCAATAATACCAACCGGCAAAGATTCCGAATACTGCGGCGAGCGACAGCACGTAATGGAAGTGCGCCACGATGTAATAGGTATCCTGCAACATCCGATCGGCACCGGGATTTGCGACCACGACGCCGGTGAGGCCGCCGATCGTGAACATGAAGATGAAGCCGATCGCCCACAAGATCGGCGTGCGGAATTCGACCGAACCGCCCCACATTGTCGCGATCCAGGAGAACACTTTCACCCCGGTCGGCACCGCAATCACCATGCTCGCGACGGCGAAATAGGCCTGCGCGGACGCCGTCATGCCGACCGTATACATGTGATGCACCCACACGATGAAGCCGATGGCGCCGATCGCGATCATCGCAAACACCATGCCGAGATAGCCGAAGACCGGCTTGCGGCTGAAGGTGGCGATGACCTGACTGATGATGCCGAACGCCGGCAGGATCATGATGCCTCGGGGTGCCCAAAGAACCAGAATAAGTGCTGGTGCAGAAGCGGATCGCCGCCGCCAGCCGGATCGAAGAAGGTGGTGCCGAAATTGCGGTCGGTGAGCAGCATGGTCAGTGTTCCCGCGAGCACCGGCATCGCCAGCAGAATCAAGAACGCGGTGATCAGGATCGACCAAACGAACAGCGGCATGCGAAACATCGTCATTCCCGGCGCGCGCATGTTGAAGACGGTGGTGATGAAGTTGATCGCGCCGAGGATCGAGGAGGCACCTGCGAGGTGCAGTGCCAGGATCACGAAATCAACGGCCGCACCGGGATGTCCTTTGGTTGACAGCGGGGCGTAGAGCGTCCATCCCGTTCCAGGGCCACTCGTGCCGGGCTCGCCAGTCACGCAGAGCGATATCAGCAATAGCGTGATCGCGGCCGGCAGCAACCAGAAAGAGATGTTGTTCATGCGCGGGAACGCCATGTCCGGCGCGCCGATCATCAGCGGCACCATCCAATTGCCAAAGCCGCCGATCAGCGCCGGCATCACCACGAAAAAGATCATGATGAGGCCGTGCGCGGTGGTGAACACATCAAAGGCGTGAGAATTGGGAAAGATTTGCAGCCCAGGCTGCTGCAGCTCCATACGCATGCCGACGGACAGCGCGCCGCCGATGATCCCCGCCGCAAGCGCGAAGAGGAGATACATCGTGCCGATGTCTTTGTGATTGGTGGAGTACAGATAGCGCCGCCATCCGACCGGATGATCGTCCTGCTCGCGGCGAGCAATGCCGGTATTTGCCATGCTCGATCTCTCTCGCGTTGCGCAGTGTTCCGGTCGTGCCGCGATGCGCCCCGCCGTCTATTCGCTACGGCCGCCCCCACGGGGGCTCCTCGGGTCAAAACGGCGCATCGATGCAACGGTTCCGGTTCCACTCTCCTCCCGCAAGGCTCTCCTCGTCGCATCGAAAACCGCATTCGCCGTGGACAATTCGCGGGAACTTTTCACGCGTCGTGTTTCGCTCCATTTCACCGGTGCCGAGCGTCGATGACAGCGCGGAACGCATCGTTCTGCGCAACCAGAGGAACAACCAAAGCAACGCATATGAAAAAGGACAGAAGCGGGAACTGCACGCGTTAGAGCGCGTTCCCCGAAAGAGAGAAACACGGTCGCGATCATGGAGGATGACATGAGCGCCACCGGCCTCGACGTGTTCGACAAGACGTTGCAGACCACCCACATCTGGCTCGAGGAGATCATGGAGAAACTCGGGCCCGACCGACGGGTGGCATGGCATGTTCTGGGCGCCGTGCTACACGCGTTGCGGGACCGCCTTCAGATCGGATTGGCGGTCCATCTCGGTGCACAATTGCCGCTGCGGGGGCTCTATTACGACCAGTGGCATCCCAGCGAGCAAACCCTCAAGGAACGCTCGCAGGAACAGTTCCTGGACCATGTCTCGGGGCGGCTAAGCGACATACGCCCCGTCAACGTGCTCGACGCCACGCAGGTGACGTTCCAGGTGCTCAATCATCACCTCGATCCGCACCAGGTCGAGAAGGTTCGGCAGGCTTTGCCGGAGAATATCCGCGCCTTGTGGCCGACGGGGGCAGAGGCACGACGCTTCGAACCCGCCGCTTGAGTCGGCTTGCCGGCCAGCAGTACTTCGGATGCCGCACCAAATAATGCGGCAGTTCTCAACGCGCTCTAGAACTTGTGAGGAGGCATGCCATGCAAGTGAACGAAGCAATGACCAGCGACGTCAAGATCGCCAACCCGAACCAGACAATTCGCGATGCCGCGCGGCTTATGGCGCAGATCGACGCCGGAGTGCTGCCGGTGGGAGAGAACGACAGATTGGTCGGCATGATCACAGATCGTGACATCGCCATCCGCGCTGTTGGCGCCGGCAAGGACCCGCAGACGCCGGTCCGAGAGGTGATGAGCAAAGAGGTGATGTATTGCTTCGAGGACGATGACCTCGATGAGGTCGTGCAGAACATGGCCGACATCAAGGTGCGCCGCTTGCCGGTGCTCGATCGCGACAAGCGCCTCGTGGGTATCCTATCGCTCGGCGACATCGCGCTCACCGAGGGCGCGGGCAGTGCCGGCAGCGCGCTGTGCGGTATCTCCGAGCCGGGCGGCGAGCACTCGCAGTCCATGGATGGCGCGCGCGGCATGCGCGGGACCTGATCGGCCGCAGCGAGGAACTGAGCGCGCCACTGCTCAACAAACCGCCGGCGTAGCGCAGCGGCGGAGCACACGGTTGGTTAACTAAACGAACCGGCGGCAAGGCCTGCCGCCCTTATTTTTGCCAAATGAAACGAACAGGAAGATACGGCAACACCCTGAGGAGGACGTGATGGGACGGATTCTCGCGGCGTTTGTCGTTGCCGCTTCTGTGCTGATGCTGGCACCTTCGCAGGCCTCGGCGTGGGCTTGCTTTGCGACCGGGCTCGGCTCGAGCGGGTTCGCCCGCGCCTACGACATCATCGACGCCAAGCTCTTCGCGCTGCGGCGATGCGAGCGCAATAGTCCGGTTCCTGTGTGCACCCTCCTTTGGTGCCGTCCCGGATAGTGATCCGCCGGCCGCTTCGCCCGCATCACCTCCGGCACTCGCGCCGGGTTCACTTCGAGAATGCCTCTTCGATCGCGGCCTTGACACCCACGAGTGCCTCCGGCGTGTCCACGTCGACGAGCGCGGCCTTGCCCTCGAGTGGCACCTCGACCACCGCCTCGCTGTAGCGGCCAATGAAATGCCGCGCGCCGACGTCGCCCTCGATCGCCATCAGGTCGGGGAAGAACCGCCGCGACCATAGCACCGGATTGCCCCGCCTGCCCTCGACCGTCGGCATCGCGATGAGCGCGCCACGGTCAGGATCAAAAGCCGCGATCAGCCGGTTGAGCAGGCTTGCATCGACCTGTGGCATGTCGGCGAGGCAGACGATGGCGCCATCGGCGTCCGCCGGCACCGCCGCAATGCCGGCTTTGAGCGAGGTGCCCAGCCCCTGTGCAAAATCTGGATTGTGGATGAATTGCACGGGCAAAGAGGCGAGCGCCTTCTCGACCTCGCCGCGCTGGTGCCCCACCACCACGATCACCGGCTTAGCGAGCGACGCCAGTGCCTCCTCGACCACGATGCGCACCAGCGGCCGCCCGCGAATTTCGGCAAGGAGCTTGTTCGGTCCGCCCATGCGCGTCGAGCGGCCGGCGGCCAGCACGACCGCGGCGATGCGCCGGCCCGCAACCGCTGGCGGCTCGGCACGAGGCTGTGGCCGCGTGACGATCTCCATCAACAGCCCGCCGACGCCCATGCCAGTGATTGCCGCGCGCGGAACGTCAAGGCCGGCGAGCAAGCGCATGAGCACCCAGTCAAAGCCATTTTCCTTCGGCGAGCGCGCGCAGCCCGGCGCGCCGACGACGGGAGAACCGCGCGCCTGCGCGACCAGCAGGAGATTGCCGGGATCAACCGGCATGCCGAAATGCTCGATACGCCCGCCGATCGCCTCGACGGCGGCGGGGATCACATCACGCCGGTCGGCGATGGCGGAGGCTCCGAACACGATGACGAGTTCGGCGCCCTCGCCGAGCACCTCCTCCATGGCGTGCGCGAGCGCGCGCTGCTCGTGCGGTACGCGCCGTTCGGCAACGATAGTGGCCCCGGCCGGCGCCAGGCGTTCCTGCGTCACTTTCAAGGTCTTGTCGATCACCTTGCTGGCGAGCCCCGGCAACACCGTTGAAACGACCCCGATCTTGCGAATGCGGTAAGGGGCAATGCGCACCAACGGACGCGCGGCCTTGGCAACGGCAAGCGCCGCATCGCGCGCCTTCTCAGCCACAGCGAACGGGATGATTTTGACGGTGGCAATCATCTCCCCGGCGACCACCGGCTTGTAGGCGGGAAGCGTCGCGAACGTGATCGACTCGTCGACCTGGTTGAGGCGGTCGATCGCGTCCCTGTCAACCACCAGCACGCCCGCGGTCTCGGCGAAGAGGTTGGCTCGGCCGGTGAAGGCGCGTTCGACGTGCACGCCCTGCCCTGCCACCGCCGCGGCGATCCCGGCTGCGGCTGCGTCCTCCGAGACGTCGCCCGGTTCGATCCGCGCTACGACGATTTCTTCGATGCCGGCGGCCTTGAGTGCGGCGATCTCGTCCCTGCCGATCAACGTGCCCTTTTTCAAGACCAGGCCGCCTTGGCGGATCGAATGCACCGCGACGGAGCCCTCGGCTTCACCCACCGGCACCGCGCCAAACTTCATGAGCTCTTCTCCGGCGACTGGCGCAGTTCGGCGGTAATCTCGCCCATGATGGCAACGGCAATCTCCGATGGCGACACCGCGCCGATGGCAAGTCCAATCGGCGCATGGATGCGCGCGAGCGCGCCATCGGATAAGCCCTGCGCTTTGAGCCGCTCGATGCGCCGCGCATGCGTTTTCTTCGAGCCGAGCGCGCCGATATAGAAACAGTCGCGCGCAAGCGCGTGGGTGAGTGCGGGATCGTCGATCTTGGGATCGTGGGTGAGCGCGACGAAGGCGGTATAGCGATCGATGCCGAGCGGCGGCAACGCGACGTCCGGCCACTCCGCGATCACCTTAACGTCGGGAAAGCGCTCGATCGAGGCAAACGCGGTGCGCGGATCGACGATGGTCACGTCATAGCCCAGAAGGCGCGCGATCGGCGCAAGCGCCTGGCTGATGTGCACAGCGCCGGTGATGACAAGCTGGGGCGGCGGAACGTGCACGGTCAAGAAGACTTTGCCCGCCGAGGTCTCCACCATGCCGCTCTTGCCCCGCCGGATGTGCTTTTCGATTTGCTCTTTGAGCGGATCTCGTGCCACCTCCGCCGCCTTGACCAGCCGCTGCCCGCCGGTCGCCACATCGGTGACGACAACCGCAGAGCGGCGCGCCGCGCGCTCAGCGTTCAGGGTTTTGAGTATCTCGAGCTTCATTTTGACGCCTTCCCCGCACTCGGTATGTCGCCTCCCCCCTTGCGGGGGTTAGGGAGGCGCACCGAGTGGGCGGCGATCCCTTACTCCACCTTCTCCACGTAAACCCGGATCGTGCCGCCGCAGGAGAGTCCGACTTTCCAGGCGGTCTCATCGGCGACGCCGAATTCCAGCGTCTTGGGCTTGCCGCTCTCTATCACGTCAAGCGCTTCCGTCACCACCGCGCCCTCGACGCATCCGCCCGACACACTGCCGAGGAAATTGCCCTCCTCGTCGATCACCAGATTCGAACCGACCGGGCGCGGCGCCGAGCCCCAGGTCTCCACCACGGTCGCGAGCGCAACCCGGCGTCCTTCCGCCCGCCACTCCTCGGCGGCCCGCAGGATGTCTTCATCGCGCCCCAACATCTGCACCTCCGTTCTCGCAGCCCATCGCGTCTATTAAATGGATGGCGGCATCGCGTCCGGCAATGACCATCACGCGACCTTATCCAACCATGCTTTGGGATCGCCGCTGCGGCCCCCACTCGGCGAGAGTGCGCGCACCAACTCAGCCATCGAGTCGAGATTGTGGATCGGCCGCAGTTCGTCGACGTGCGGCACCATCGCGCGAATGCCCTTGGCCTTGGCTTCGAATCCGGAGAATCGCAATAGCGGATTGAGCCAGATCAGCCGACGGCAGGAGCGGTGCAAGCGGTCAATTTCGAAGGCCAGCCGGTCGTCGGGATCGCGCTCGAGCCCATCGGTGATGAGCAGCACAATCGCGCCCTCCGTGAGCACGCGGCGCGCCCACAGTTTGTTGAACGCGCGCAGCGAGGTGGCGATGCGGGTGCCCCCCGACCAGTCGGCGACGTTGGCGCTGACGGCGGCGAGCGCCTCATCGGGATCCTTGGCCTTGAGCGCGCGCGTGACATTGGTGAGCCGAGTGCCGAAGAGGAAGGTGTGGACGCGTTTGCGGGCATCCGTCACGGCGTGCAGGAAATGCAGGAAGAGCCGGGTGTACTGGCTCATCGAGCCGGAAATATCGAGCAGCGCCACGATCGGCGGGGACTTCGAGCGGGGCCCGAGATATTTCAAGTCGATCACCGCGCCGCCGGCTTTCAGGCTCGCCCGCAACGTGCGGCGGATATCAACGAGATGACCGTGACGATGGAGCGCAAGCCGGCGTGTCTTCACTTCGTCGAGCGAAAGCACCAGACGCTTGATTGCGTCCTTGGCAACGACGATCTCCGCCGCGGTCATTTGCGCGAAATCCTTCTTTTGCAGCACCTCGCGGTCGGAGACGGTGAGACGCGCGTCGACCTCGAGCTCCGGCGGTTTGCGCTCGGCTTCGCCGAGGCTCGAGAGCAGCGCCTCCTGGATGCGCTGCGCACCGGGCGGCACTTTTTCCTCGTCACGTGCCGGCGCTTGCGGCAGCATCGCAGCGAGCAGCTTGTCAAGCATGCCGGGCCGGCGGAAAAAGATGCGAAACGCCTGGTCGAAGATGAGCGAATACTCGTGGCGCTTCACCAGGACGGCGTGCAGCGTCCAATAGAAATCTTCACGCGTGCCGACGCCCGCCGCCTCGACCGCGGCGAGCGCGTCCATCACCGCACCGGGGCCGACCGGAATTCCGGCCGCGCGCAGCGCGCGCGCGAAGTGGACGATGTTCTCGGCAAGACGACCGGCGGCACGCTCTGCCCGAGCCCGCGCGGCATCCGAGCCACGCGCATGCTCCGCGGCACCGAGCGGATGACGGACGGATGAACCGAATGGATCCATGACGTTCTTGCCGACTGTCTTTCAAGCTATCATTCGGCGGCGCGCAGTTCCGCCCGGACCTCGTCGATGAGCTCCTTGACCTTGCCACCTTCGATCCGTGCGATGTCGTCTTGATACTTGAGCAGCACACCGAGCGTGTCAGACACCGTAAGGGGATCGAGCGCGACCGCGTCGAGCTCGGCGAGCGCTGCCGCCCAATCGAGCGTCTCAGCGACGCCCGGCGCCTTGAACAGATCCTGCTTGCGCAGCGCTTGAACGAAATGCACGACCTGCTCAGACAGAATCTTGCCGATTCCCGGCACCTTGGCGCGCACAATCTTCAATTCGCGCTCGGCAATGGGATAGCCAACCCAATGATAGAGACAGCGGCGCTTGAGCGCATCGTGAATTTCGCGGGTGCGGTTCGACGTGACCACTACGATCGGTGGGTGCGCGGCCTTCACGGTGCCGAGCTCCGGGATGGTGACCTGGAAGTCCGCCAGCACCTCCAGAAGGAACGCTTCGAAGGCCTCATCGGCCCGGTCGAGTTCGTCGATCAGCAGCACCGGCGCGCCGGCGGGATCCGGCTCCAGCGCCTGGAGGAGCGGCCGCTTGATCAGGAAGCGCTCGGAGAATACGTCGTGCTCCAGCCGCTCGCGGTCGTGCGCCCCCTCCGCCTCGGCGACGCGGATTGCGATCATCTGCGCGGCATAGTTCCACTCGTAGACCGCTGCCGAGACGTCGAGGCCCTCGTAGCATTGCAGGCGGATGAGGTGGCGCCCGAGCGTCGCCGACAGCACCTTGGCGACCTCGGTCTTACCGACGCCAGCCTCGCCTTCGAGAAACAACGGCCGGCCCATCTTCAGCGCGAGGAAGAGCACCGTCGCGAGCGAGCGGTCGGCCAGATAATCGGCTGCCGCAAGCAGATCGAGGGTGGCGTCGATCGAGTCGGGCAGCGAACGCGGCGTAGGTGTCATGACGCCGAGCTTATAGCCCCCCACTTATGGGGTTGTCTTGCGAAGAACGCAGATCAGGAAATCGGCTGATCCCTGGCGCTTACGCTTACGCTCACGCTGCCGCCGCAACCGCCCGCCGCGCCAGCACCGCGACGAGGTGCGCCCGGTATTCTGCGCTGCCGTGAATATCGCTCGCCATGCCATCGGCCGGGATGGTCAAGCCTTCGAGCGATTTCGGACCGAAGCGCTTCTTGAGCGCCTCCTCGAACGCGGTCACGCGAAACACGCCGCTCGCGCCCGCGCCGGTGACCGCCACGCGGATCTCGGAGCTGCGTTTCGACACGAATACGCCGACCAAGGCGTAGCGGGACGCCGGATTGGGAAATTTCACGTAGGCCGCCTTATTGACCTTGGGGAACTGCACCTTGGTGATGATCTCGTCGCCCTCGAGCGCGGTCTCGAACAGCCCCTTGAAGAATTCGTCGGCGTGAATGCGCCGCTTGTTGGTGATGATGGTAGCGCCCAGGCCGAGCGCGGCCGCCGGATAATCGGCATTGGGATCGTTGTTGGCGATCGAGCCACCGATGGTGCCGCGGTGGCGCACGGCCGGATCCCCGATCTTGCCCGCGAGCTCCGCCAACGCCGGAATGTTTTCTTTCACGATGGGTGAGGTTTCGACCTCGACGTGCGTGGTCATTGCGCCGATGACGAGCGAGCGCCCTTTCATCTCGATGCCAGTCAACCCGTCGACCTTCGATAGGTCGACAAGATTCTTGGGCCCCGCCAGGCGCAGCTTCATCGTTGGAATCAAAGTGTGGCCGCCGGCGAGCAGCTTGGCCTCTTCCTGTTTGGCCAAGAGATTCGCGGCCTGCCGCACCGTCCCTGGCCGATGTTGGCTGAATGCATACATTGCGAGTGCTCCTATGCCGGCTTGCGTCTGTCGTTGGCTTTCTGCAATGCCCGCCACACCGCCTGGGGCGTTGCCGGCATCGGCAGGTCCTCGGTACCGATGGCATCCGTGATCGCGTTGATGACCGCGACCGGCGCGGCGATGGCGCCGGCCTCCCCGCAGCCCTTGATGCCGAGGGGGTTCGACGGCGACGCCGTCTTTGTCATCTCAACTTTGAGCGCGGGCAGATCCTGCGCCCGCGGCATGCAGTAATCCATCAGCGAACCGGTGACGAGCTGGCCGTCCTTGTCGTAGACCGCGCCCTCTAGCAATGCCTGGCCCACGCCCTGTGCGATGCCGCCATGCACCTGGCCCTCCACGATCATTGGATTGACCACCGTGCCGAAATCGTCGACCGCGGTCCAAGCCACGATCTCGCTTTCGCCGGTCTGCGGGTCGACCTCGATCTCGCAGATGTGACAGCCGGCGGGAAAAGTGAAGTTGGTCGGATCGTAGAACGCGCCTTCCTTCAATCCCGGCTCCAGCTCCTGGCCCGCAAATTTATGCGCGATATAGGCGTTGAGCGCGACCTCGCCCCATGCCGCCGTCTTGTCGGTCCCTGCCACCGTGAATTTGCCATCCGCAAAGACGATGTCGCCTTCGGCCGCTTCAAGCATGTGCGCGGCGACCTTCTTCGCCTTGGCCTCGATCTTGTCGAGAGCTTTTACGATTGCGGAAATGCCCACCGCGCCCGAGCGCGAGCCGTAGGTGCCCATGCCGAATTGCACCTTGTCGGTATCTCCGTGCACCACGCTGACGTTGTCGAGCGGAATGCCGAGCCGCTCGGAGACGACCTGCGCGAAGGTCGTCTCGTGGCCCTGGCCGTGCTGGTGACAGCCGGTGAGGATTTCGACTGTGCCAGTGGGATTGACCCGCACCTCCGCCGATTCCCACAGCCCGACGCCGCAGCCGAGCGACCCGACCGCCTGACTCGGCGCGATGCCGCAGGCCTCGATATAGGTGGAGAAGCCGATCCCCCGCAGCTTGTCCTGGCGCGCCGATTCGCGTTTGCGCTTGCCGAAGCTACCGTAATCGGCGAGTTCCAGCGCCTTCTTGAGCGAGGCATGATAATCACCGGCATCATAGGTCATGATCACCGGCGTCTGATGCGGGAACGCCTTGATGAAATTCTTCTTGCGCAAATCGGCCGGATCCACGCCCATCTCGCGCGCACCGACCTCGATCAGTCGCTCGACCACGAAAGTCGCCTCCGGGCGGCCTGCACCGCGATAGGCATCGACCGGCACCGTATTGGTATAGACGGCGTCCACCTCGCAGTAGATCGCCGGGATTTCGTACTGGCCCGACAGCAGCGTGCCGTAGAGATAGGTCGGCACCGAGGAGGAGAACGTCGACATATAGGCGCCGAGATTGGCGATGGTCTTGACGCGCAAGCCCGTGACCTTGCCGTCCGGGTCGAACGCCATCTCCGCGTGAGTGACATGGTCGCGTCCGTGCGCGTCGGTGAGGAATGCCTCTGAACGCTCCGCCACCCATTTCACGGGCCGACCAATCTTGCGCGCGGCCCACAGGCAGACGACCTCTTCGGGATAGATGAAAATTTTAGAGCCGAAGCCGCCGCCTACGTCGGGCGCGATGACCCGCAGCTTGTGCTCCGGCGCCAGGCCCACGAATGCCGACATCACCAGTCGCGCGACATGCGGGTTCTGGGTTGTATTCCACAGCGTCAGGCTGTCGGAGCCGGCATCGTATTCGCCGATCGCCGCTCGCGGTTCGATTGCATTCGGCACCAGACGATTGTTGATGAAATCGAGCTTGGTAACGTGCCTTGCGGTACCAAATGCCGCCTCGACTGCCTTCGCGTCCCCCAGATGCCATTGGTAGATGGTGTTGCGCGGCGCGACCTCATGAATTTGCGGCGCGCCTTGGTCTTGTGACTTCGCCGGATCGGATAATGTCGGCAGGAGCTCGTAATCGACTTTGACCTTCTCCGCCGCATCTTTCGCCTGAGGGAGCGTCTCGGCGACGACTACGGCCACGGGATCGCCAACATAATTCGCCTTGCCGTGCGCGATCGCGGGGTGCGGCGCCATTTTCATCTGCGAGCCGTCCTTGGACGTGATCATCCAGCCGCAAATGAGATTGCCGATCTTGTCGGCGGCAAGCTCTGCGCCGGTGAGCACCGCGAGCACCCCCGGCATCGCCCCGGCAGCCTTGCTGTCGATGTTCTTGATCCTGGCGTGGGCATGCGGCGAGCGCAGGAAGTAGGCGTGGCACTGGCCGGGACGGTTCACGTCATCCGTATAGTGCCCCTTGCCGGTGACGAAGCGTTGATCCTCTTTGCGGCGGACCGCCGCGCCGATTCCGGTCGCGCTCATGGCGATCTCCTGACGCTTTCCCTCCGCTAGGCCTGTGCTTGCACGTGCCCTTTCATGGCCTTGGCGCCGGCGGCAATGGCCTTGACGATGTTGTGGTAGCCGGTGCAGCGGCAGAGATTGCCTTCGAGCTCGTGGCGAATGGTGGGGTCATCGAGCTCGTGGCCTTTGCGATTGACCATGTCGATCGCGGTCATGATCATCCCCGGCGTGCAATAGCCGCATTGCAGCCCGTGATGTTCGCGGAACGCCTCCTGCATCGGATGGAGTGGCCCGTTCGGCTCGGCAAGGCCCTCGATGGTGGTGACGTTCGCCCCCTCGATCTGCCACGCGAACACGGTGCAGGATTTGACCGCTTTGCCGTTCACGTGCACCACGCAAGCGCCGCACTGGGACGTATCGCAGCCCACATGCGTGCCCGTCAGCCGCAGATTCTCGCGTAAGAATTGCACCAGAAGCGTGCGCGGATCGACGTCACCGGTGACGGCTTTGCCGTTCACCGTCAGTGCGACGGCGGTCATGGCTCTCCTCCTCGAAATTCGACCAAACGCCTCGTTTTCGCACCGGCCGGGGGGACCGGCGGCGGATCGGGGCAAGATCGGGGCGATCTTGCCCCGGGATGCGAATTGGAACAAGTCGACTCTGAACCTGCGGCGCACCGCCGGTCAAGGGCGCCCGGGGACGCCTGTGCCGCTACTAAATCACCATCATCGCGGTTGCGTCACCGCCGCAGCGAATTTGACGAAGAAGTCGTCGGCGGTCTTCTTCGCCGCGCTGTTGATCAGACGCTGGCCGAGCTGGGCGAGCTTGCCACCGATCTGCGCTTCCACGTCATAGGTCAGAAGCGTGCCGCCGTCCTTGTCGCTGAGCGACACCTTGGCGCCGCCCTTGGCAAAACCCGCCGCGCCGCCCTCCCCTTCGCCGGAAATGCGATAGCTGTTCGGCGGATCGAGGTCGGAGAGACGGACCTTGCCCTTCCAGCGCGCCTTGACGGGACCCACTTTGACGGTGGCGACGGCCTGGAATTCGCTTTCCGAAACTTTGTCGAACTGCTCGCTGCCTGGGATGCAGCTCTTGAGTACCTCGGGATCGTTGAGCTTGGCCCATACCACCTCGCGGCTCGCGGAAAGCTGAACTTGCCCGTTCATGGTCATCGCCATGGGCGTTTCTCCGTCGTTCTCAAACATCAGATATAAAGCGCCGACGCGGGACGGGGAAAGCGCTTTCGGCATGGGCGGCGCGCGCGACTTGGCGCGCGGCTCAGCGGTGGATAAAGCTCTGGCGCTGCGTATCATCGCCGGAGGAGCATCATGCCCATCGTCAACGCGGACGGCTGCGCGATCTACGTCGAAGTCGACGGCCCGGGAAGCGCGCCCGCGCTCATGCTGTCCAATTCGCTGGGCACCACATTGCACATGTGGGATGCCCAGGTCGCGCCGTTTACCCAGCACTTTCGCCTCGTGCGCTACGACCGGCGCGGCCACGGCCGCTCCGGCGTGCCGAAAGGCCCCTACACGATGGAATGCCTCGGCCAAGACGTGCTTGCCGTGCTCGATGCGCTCGGGATCGAACGGGTCAACTGGTGTGGGCTTTCTATGGGCGGCATGGTCGGTCAATGGCTTGGCGCCAAGGCGCCGGAGCGTATCGAGCGGCTCGTGCTCACGAATACGTCGACTTATTTTGCGGACAAGACGATGTGGAACGAGCGCCTCAAGCTCGTGCGCGAGAAGGGCGTTGCGGCCTTCGCCGCGGCGAACATGGAGCGCTGGTTCACCAAGGGATTCCGCGAGCGCTCGCCGAAAGTAGTGGCTTGGATGCAGGAGATATTCGCGGCAACTCCGCTCGAAGGCTATCTCGCCTGCGCGGAAGCGGTCCGCGACATGGACCAGCGCGAGTTGCTGCCGAAGATCAAAGCCCCGACGCTCGTCATAGCCGGCAAGCACGATCCGGCAACGCCGCCCGAAGCCAACTAGGGTCTGGACTCACAGCTTGATCCAATAGAGTGCGCCGATGAGGGTCGCGGCGGCAAGGAAATTTCGAGCGAGTTTGTCGTAGCGGGTGGCGATGCGCCGCCAATCCTTGATACGACAG
>Ga0126381_100000819_pt1 | contig 33879 bp, 30 predicted proteins | sample PanSoiMetPlot_28_FD_96465 | JGI IMG/M metagenome (GOLD analysis project Ga0126381, IMG submission 96465) | Tropical forest soil microbial communities from Panama - MetaG Plot_28 | ecosystem: Environmental > Terrestrial > Soil > Tropical forest > Bulk soil | place: Panama | collected 2016-02-17 | reverse complement strand
TTGGCTGGGGGACTAGGATTCGAACCTAGACTGGCGGAGTCAGAGTCCGCTGTCCTACCGTTAGACGATCCCCCATCGGAACCTCGGCTTCGGACTGATAACATACCGAGGCTGCAGTGGGTAGGGGATTGGTGCCGGCGCCCCGCCGGGATCCTCGCGGGCATTTTGCGGAGTTTTGATTCCTCGCCTCGCTGCGTTACCATCTAGGGTCGTGCTTCGGTGATGATGGATTGCTGTCGTGGAGAAGTCGCTCGGCACGCGGGGGTCCCTCGGGAGCGGCGCTGCCGCCCCGGCTGACGCCCCGCGGGTGCCTAGCGGCGTCGTGCCCGGCGCGCCGGCGGTTGCGCCCGGGTTGCGCGCCGGGCGTCCGCCGGCGACAAGTTTTCCGCCTGCGGCCCGGGTGCAGGTCCCCGCCCACCGCTTCGCGCCGCAATTTGCGGCCCTCGACCTCGGCACAAACAATTGCCGGCTGTTGGTTGCGCGGCCGGCCGGCCCCGGGTTTCGTGTCGTCGATGCGTTTTCCCGCATTGTCCGGCTGGGTGAAGGTCTCGCGGCGACCGGGGTGCTTTCCGAAGACGCAATGGCACGCGCGCTCGACGCGCTCAAAATCTGCGCCGACAAGATCGCCAGTCGCAGGGTTGCCGCCGGCCGCTATGTCGCCACCGAGGCGTGCCGCCAAGCTGCCAATTGCGCAACTTTCCTTGCCCGGGTGCGTGAGGAAATCGGGCTCGATATTGAAATCATCTCGAGTATCGAAGAGGCGCGGCTCGTGGTCGCCGGTTGCGCGTCGCTGCTCAATCCGCGCATCCCCTACGCGATTGTGTTCGATATTGGCGGGGGCTCGACCGAAATCGTGTGGTTGCGGCTGTGGGGCGCCGACCATCGGCGGCGTACGCAGATCCTCGGTTCGGTGTCGCTTCCCTTCGGCGTGGTTACCTTGACCGATCGGTTCGGCGGCGCCGAGGTGTCGCCCGCGACCTATCGTGCAATGGTTGCCGAAACCATAGCCTCCCTGGCTCCGTTCGAGCGCGCGAGCGAAATCCAGCGCCATGTCAGGACCGGCAGGGTACAGATGCTCGGCAGCTCCGGGACGGTGACGACGCTCGCCGGCATCCACATGGCGCTGCCGCGGTATACCCGTGCCCTGGTCGACGGGAGTGTGCTAACTTTCGAGCAGATCTCGGTCGTCTCGGAGCACCTGGCTGCTCTGGACCTCGCCGGACGCGCGGCCAATCCGTGCGTCGGCCGCGAGCGCGCCGATCTGGTGCTGAGCGGTTGCGCGATCCTGGACGCGATTTGCGTGACCTGGCCGGTCGGCCGGCTGCGTGTCGCCGACCGCGGGGTCAGAGAGGGCATCCTCCTCGACCTGATGCGGGCGTGACATGGCCAGCCAAGGCGGCCGCTCCCGCGATCGGGCGCAGCGTGGCGGACGTAGGTTCAGTCCACCCGCCGCGCGGACGGAGGCCGTTCGACTTCGGAGCTCGCGCAAGCGCAAGCCTTCCTCGGCCGAGTGGCTGTCGCGTCAGCTGAACGACCCTTATGTCGCGGCAGCGCAGCGGCTCGGTTACCGGTCGCGCGCGGCCTTCAAGCTGATCGAATTGGACGACCGGTTCGGCCTATTGCGGCCTGGCAGCCGGGTAGTGGATCTGGGCTGCGCGCCGGGCGGCTGGACGCAAGCCGCCGTCGAGCGCATCGGTGCCCGCGGCGCCGTCGTCGGGGTCGATCTTTCCGAGACGGCGCCAATCGCCGGCGCCAAGACACTGCAGGGAGACATTCACGACCCTGCCCTGATCATCGCAATCAAGGCCGAACTCGGCGGCTTGGCCGATATCGTGCTGAGCGATATGGCGCCGTCGACGACCGGCCACGCCGCGACCGACCACCTGCGGATCGTCGCCCTCGCTGAAGCGGCGTTTGATGCCGCAGAGCGGATCCTCGCGCCCGGCGGCGCCTTTGTCGCCAAGGTATTTCAGGGCGGCGCCGAGGGCGCGCTGCTCGCCCAGCTCAAGCAGGCGTTCCGCGAAGTGCGGCACGCGAAGCCGCCGGCGAGCCGGGCCCAGTCGGCCGAGACTTACGTCGTCGCGAAGGGCTTTCGCGGCCGTCGATAACTCACCGAGATTCAGCCGCCGATGCGGAGCGAGGTATCAGTCCCCGGGATCAGGAACGAGCGTGGGAAGCTGCCCGCGCCGACGATACCGGCGCCTCTGCTGGCTGCAGTCGAACTACCGATTGGCGGCGTGCCGGTTGATGCGGCACCGTAAGGGCTGCCGATTGGCGCTGCCGGTTGAGAGCAACCCGTCAGCAACGTGACCGTGGCAGCCAGCCTCGCAGTCGCAGTCAGATTGCCGTTGCCGAGCTGTGAAGAATTTCTCACTGCGCCCTCAGAGCCGGGAGATCCGGTAGTTCGCATCGAGGGCTGGCGCGCCGTCGCTCTCGACGAGGCCGCGGCCGACGAGATCGATCAGATGCGCATGGACGGAGCGCGCGGCGGCGCGCCGTAGCCCCGGTTGCAGGCCGGTATATAGCCGTTCGACGATTGCATCGATCCGCCCGATACCCTCCCGCAGGGAATCGAGGATGCCGGCTTCGCGTTCGCGCCGGTGGGCGATGAACGCACGCACATAGTCCTTCGGCTCGGTGATCGCAGGCCCGTGCGTCGGCCAGTAGACCGCGTCCGACCGGCCGAGCAGCTTGTCAAGCGAGGCCATATACGCGGCCATGTCGCCGTCGGGCGGCGCGATGACGCTGGTCGACCATCCCATCACGTGGTCGCCGCTGAACAGCACCCCTTCGGCAGGAAGCGCGAAACACAGATGGTTCGAGGTGTGGCCGGGCGTGTGCACCGCCTCGAAAGTCCAGCCTTTGCCGGCAATCCGGTCGCCGTCGCGCACCGTGATATCGGGCACGAAATCCCAATCGCCTCCTTCCTCGACCGCCGGGTCGCTGCGATTCCCTCCCGCGTGGCGACCGAACCCGAAGGTCGGCGCGCCGGTCGCCTGCTGCAGCGCCCGCGCCGCCGGCGAATGGTCGCGATGCGTGTGGGTGACCAGAATATGTGTGACCTGTTCGCCCATCAGGCCGGCAAGCAGCGCCCCGACATGGTCGGCGAGGTCGGGACCGGGGTCGATCACCGCGACCTCGCCTTGGCCCACGATATAGGTTCCAGTGCCGCGGAACGTGAACGGGCTGGGATTGGGTGCGACGATGCGCCGGATCATCGGCGCTATCGGCTCCAGCCGGCCATATTCGAAAGATAACTCGCGGCGGAAGGGGATCTCGACGGTCATGGCGGCCAGACTACAGGAATTTCGCTCCTGTAGGTGCGTCTTTGCGCAGATTGGGTCAAAATCACCGGGAGCAGGAGGAGTGAGCGCGATGAAGTTCAAGGTGGATATCGACTGTACGCCGGACGAGGTGCGTGCCTTTCTCGGGCTGCCGGATGTGAGACCGCTGCACGAGGCGCTCTTGCCCGAGGTTGAGGAACGCTTGCGGGCAACTCTCAAGTCGATGGACCCGGAAACGATGCTGAAGACATGGCTGCCTGCCACCCTCAAAGGGTTCGAGCAGCTGCAGGAAATGTTTCTGTCCCAGCTCGGCGGCCTCGGAAAAAAGAAGTAGCAGTGGCCGTCTTTCTACGGACCTCGCGGCTGCTGCTGCGCAAATGGCGCGACGACGATATTGACTGCTTCGCCGAGCTCTCTGCCGAGCCGGCCGTCATGCAGTATCTCGTGCCCTTTCCCGATCGCGCCGCAATGGACGCCTGGGTAGCGGCGGCTCGCAGGCATTGGGTCGATCACAGGTTCGGTCAGTGGGTCGTTGAGCTTCCCGGCGAAGCTTCGATGATCGGCGTCGTCGGCCTCAGCAATTTGCGGTTCGCGCTGCCGTTCGCGCCGTCGGTCGAGGCTGCCTGGCGTCTAGCCCGATACTACTGGGGACAAGGCTATGCTTTTGAGGCCGCACGCGCCGCGATTGACGACGGGTTCGCCCGGCTCGGCCTCGAAGAAATCGTCGCCTTCACGGTGCCGGCGAACCGGGCCTCGAGGCGGGTCATGGAAAAGCTCGGGATGACGCACGACCCGGCAGAGGATTTCGATTTCGAGCATCCGCGGCTGCCGCCAGGGCACCCGCTGCGCCGTCATGTCCTTTATCGGCTCCGACGCCCGGCGCCGAGCCCATGAAAGGCTGCATCCTATTGGTGCGCCACGGCGAAACCGAATGGAATGTGCAGAGACGATACCAGGGCCAGTCCGATTCACCGCTGACAGAAAGGGGGATCGCCCAAGCCCATGCCACCGGTCGGCTGCTCGGCGGATCACCGGATGCCGAAGCCGCCCAAATCATTGCCAGCCCGCTGGGCCGGGCGCAGCGAACCGCGGAGATCATTCGCGATCATCTCCCGGCTACCCCGGAAGTGCAGGTCGACAACAGGCTGCGCGAACTTTCCCTGGGCTCATGGGATGGACTGACATACGAGCAGATCGCCGCCTGCTGTCCCGGCGTGTTCGACGGCCGCGGGCGTTACGACTGGTATTTTCGCGCGCCGGACGGCGAACAGTATGACGCGTTCGTTGCCCGCCTCGCCGACTGGCTGTGCGAGGAGGATGCCGCATCCGCGATCGTCGTCGTCACGCACGGGATCGTGAGCCGCTTGTTGCGCGGCCTCTACGCCCGCCTGCCGCGCGAGACGGCGCTGATGTTGCCGGTGCCGCAGGACAGGGTCTTTCGGCTGTCCGGCGGCTCGATCGAGGAGCTTCCGGTCAGCCCGCCGCCGGCCGACCGGTTGGTGCTGAATATGCATTGCTTAATTGACAAAAAGACTGCTATATGGTACCGTCGCGCAGATAGGGAGTTCATGACTTGCGCGTCCACGGGAACAGCAGAAACAGCGAAGGAACAGCGGGTGAGCTGGCTGTTATTCGGATGGCCAAAGCCTGAAAAGTCTAGGGTTTCTGCGGCGGAGAACGTCTCAATGGCTGATAAATCGGTGGCAAAGCAGTAAAAACAGCGAAGACGCAGCGTAACTCGGTTGAGAGCCTGAAATAGGCTGCGTGTTCAGCTCAGTTCGTTTTTGTAGATCACCCCGTCTTTCATGATCAGCCTCAAATTGTGCTGGGGATTGAGCATGACCCGAAGGTCGGTGAGCGGATCGCCTTCGACGACCAGCAGGTCAGCATAGGCACCAGCCGCGATTGTGCCGAGTTTGCCCTTCTGCATGAGCAGCGCCGCATTGGTTGCCGTGGCCGAGCGAATGACATTGGCGGGCGTATCCAATTCGATCCGCATTTCGAACTCTCGGACCTGCGATTTTCGCGCCTCTGGTCCCCAAAGATCGGTGCCAAAAGCAATCGGCACGTCGTATTTCTTGGCCCAGTTATACACTTGCCGTCCGCTGGCGATCGTCCGCTCGAGGTTTCTCACAATCGAGGGAGGAAGCTGCGTCTGGGCCGCCGTTTCGATCCGCTGAGCCAGGGAAATAAACGTGGGATCGAAAAACGCCCCGGCTTCCGCCATCATCGCCATCGTTTCTTCGCTTGCGAAATTGGCATGCTCGATGGAGCGCACACCGGCCTCGAGGCATCGCCGAATGCCGGCGTCGGTATAGACATGCGCCATCACATAGGTGCTGCGAGACGCCGCCTCCTCGACGACGGCACTCAGTTCTTCCACCGAATACTCGTACAAGGTTGCATGCTTCCGAAGGGAACACGACGCCGCCCGACGCGAACAGCTTTATTTGGGATGCTCCTCGCCGCAGTTCCTCCCGCGCTGCCTTTCGCACTTCATCGACCCCGTCGGCGATCACCGACATGACCGAGAACGGACTGGCGTGGCCGCAGGGATCTGTCAATTCATAAGGCGCCCGAAAATCGGCGCCGCCGCCCGTCTGGGTGAGCGCCCTCCCTGAATAGAAAAGCCTCGGGCCCACAATTTCGCCCTGCGCCAACAACCGAGCGATCGAATAATCGGCGCCGCCTGCTTCTCGAATCGTCGTGAACCCGTCCATCAAGCTATGGGTCAAATAGTTCGCAGCAGCCATCGCAATGTTTGATGCCGGATAAAGAGCATTTTTTGGGCTCAATGAAAGCCCAGTGATATGGGCATGCGCATCGATGAGGCCCGGCATAAGCGTTCTGCCGCCCACATCGACGATCGTTGCATTGCGACAATCGATCGGGGTGCGCGAAACCGAATGTATGCAATTGTCTTTGACGAGCACGTGAAAAGATGGCTGCAGCTCGGCGAACCGATCGAGGACGAGATGGGCATTGGTAAAAAGAATATTGGACACCGCTCACCTCTCAAGGTGTCAGCCCCAGTTCGAACGAATAAACGCCCCCGCCTCGGCCAGTGCGCGGCGTCCTGCCGCGACCTGCTGGTAGAACAGCTGCCAGACGTGGATCATGTCGGGCCAGATGTCCAACCTCACCCGGACGTCTGCCGCTCCCGTCACGTTGGCGAGCCTTACTGCGTCATCGAGCAATGTTTCGGCGGAGCCGACCTGGATCAGCATAGGCGGCAGTCCCCTCAAATCCGCATAGAGCGGCGCGGCGAGGGGTGTGCGGGAGTCGGCGCCGCCCAGATATGCCGCGGCGAGTTCCATCAGGTAGGGGAGCTGGACCATCGGGTCGACTGCCGCCTTGGCGGTCATGCTGCCGCCGATCCCTTCGAGGTCGACCCATGGCGAGCTGCACCACACGCAGGCCGGCAGCGGCAAACCCGCGTCGCGCAACGACACCAGCAGCGCAACTGCAAGACCACCGCCGGCGCTGTCGCCGGCGACAGCGATATCGCTGGCCGAGAAACCGCGCGACAACAGGAAGCGATAGCCGGTGACGGCATCCTCGACCGCCGCCGGGAAAGGATGCTCGGGAGCAAGCCGATAATCGATCGCGATCGTCCGGCTTCGCGCCTCTCGACCTGCCTGCGCAACCATGTGGCGGTGACTCTTCAAGGACCCGGCGCTGTAGCCGCCGCCGTGCAGATACATGATGACCCTTCCCGGGTCGGCTTCGGGCGTAGCACTCCATTCCGCCCTCGGCCCGTCCGCATCTACTGCCTCGATGCGTACATCCGCCGGCAACAAATATTGGCCGCCCAGAGCATCCAGGCGGCTTCGGCGCTCGCTCAATCCGGCTGGCCGCGGATTGGCTTCGAGAGCTCCACGGATGGCCTCGATTTCTGCGTCTGGCATCAGCCCTCTCCTCGCTTCGCCCCCACCGTCTGGACCACGTCGAACCCCTCGAACTCCGGGTGGCCCAGATAAAGCGGGCGGTTTTGGCCGGCGCTGTGATGGGCGAGGCGGAACGCTTCCGACCGCGTCCATGCGTCGAAATCCTCTCGGTTCCGCCAGATCGTGTGCGACGAATAGAGGACGTGGTCCTCGCGCTCCGGCCCGCGCAGCAGGTGAAATTCGACAAAGCCGGGCACATCCTGCAGATGCGATTCGCGCGACGTCCAGACCTGCTCGAACTCCGCCCGCGCATCCGGGACGACTTTGAAACGATTCATCGCAATGAACATCTGGGAGTTCCTGATCGGGTTGAGGTGAGACCTTGTGCAGCCTATTGCTTGACGAATGTCACGACGACACCCTTTGCCGCCTCTTCGGGATGATCGAACGATGTCTTGAAATGGACGACGGCTCCGGGGGCAAGCCGAGGTTGCGGTGGATCGATAACCTTGAACTGCACTTCCTTCTCGGCGGGGTCGCGCAACGCGACGCGCAGCCGAGGCAGATCCTGTGCCGCTCTCCCGTTGTTGGCGATATCGCCCTCGATGATCAGGCCGTCCGGAGTGCGTGACGGCACCAGCTTTTCAATCTTAAGGCCCGTGCCCGGGGGCTCGGCGGACAAGCCGGCCAGAGAATAAAGGCGCGCTGCCGGCGGCCACAACGCTACCACCGCACCGCGGGCGACGATGACGCCGGCCAGAATCGCCAGGAGCAGCAGGAGAGCCACCACAAGCCAGCGGAACGCGCCGCGGCGACGCCGCCGGGCTCGGCGAGGCGGCTCGGAAGCCGTTCGCGGGCGCGGCGGTGTCTCCAGCGTCGGTTCCGGACGCGGCGGAACTTCGATCGCTGGTTCGATCCGGCCTTCGGCGTTGGTTTCATCCCCTTTTGCAGGCGTCTCCGACGGCGCTGCCTGATGCCAGGTATGACCGCAGCTCGCGCAGCGGACGGTGCGGCCCGACCGCCCGCGCAAGGACCCTTCGTCGACAAGATAACGGGTCCGGCAGATCGGGCAGCTGAGGATCATCTGGCCAAGCTAAAGCGAGACCGACACCTCAGGTCGCGGCAGGCGCTGTCCCACGACGGGCAAGCTCGCGCAGGTGATGGTCAGCATCGCCGAACATCGTGTCGATCATCGTGACCCGTTTGAAGTAATGGCCGACCTTGTATTCCATCGTCATCCCGATCCCCCCGTGCAGCTGGATCGCCTGCTGACCGATGAATTTGCCGGACCGGCCAATCTGGACCTTGGCCGCCGCGGCAGCGTTGCGCCGCTCCACGGCATTTTCTTCGGCTGCCATCATCGCAGCGAACATCGCCATGCTGCGTGCCTGTTCCAGGGCGATAAGCATGTCGACGGCTCGGTGCTGCAGGATCTGAAAGCTGCCGATTTCGCGGCCGAATTGCCGGCGCGTCTTGAGATAGTCGACGGTCAACTCGTGCATGATCGCCATCGCACCAACGGCCTCCGCGCATAAGGCCGCAATCCCCTCGTCAACGACGCGTTCGATCAGAGGCAATGCTCTCCCGGGCTCGCCGAGCACCCCTTCCGGGCCCACCCTCACTTTCGCCAGCGCGACCTCCGCGGCGCGCAAGCCGTCCTGGGTCGGGTAGCCGCGACGGGAAACGCCCGCGGCCCGCCCGTCGACGACAAAGGCGGCGACCCCGTCGTGGTCCCGCCGATTCCCGCCGATCCGCGCGGTCACGATCAGTTTGTCGGCCGTGTCGCCGTGCAGGACCACCCCTTTCTCACCATCGAGCACCCAGCCCGCTCCATCCCGCTCCGCTCTTGTCTCGACATCGTGGAGGTCGTAACGCGATTGCCGCTCGGTGTGGGCAAAGGCGAGTGTGAGGCTCCCGTTGGCAATCTTTGGAACGAGTTCGGCGCATTGCTCGGCGCTGCCGCCATGGCGCAAAAACCCGCCGCCGACGACCACTGTCGCGAAGAACGGCTCCAATGTCAGCGCACGGCCAAAGGCTTCCATCGCGATCATCGTCTCGACTGGCCCGCCGCCGGTGCCGCTGTAGCTCTCCGGGAAAGGCAGGCCGAGGAGCCCCAGCTCCGCGTACTGCGCCCACAAGTCGCGACTCCAGCCTTCGTGGCCCTGCCCATAGCTCTTGCGCTGCTCGAAGGCGTACCGGTCGCCAAGCAGCCGTTCGAGGCTTTCCTTGAGCAGCCGCTGTTCTTCGCTGAGATCGAAATCCATTTCTACGCCCCCGCCGTCCCTCGCCCCATCATCATCACAGGCCCAGGATCGCTTTGGCGATGATGTTCTTCTGGATCTCGTTGGTGCCGCCATAGATTGTGGTCTTGCGCCAGTTGAAATACGTCGGGGCGATCGGGCCGGCCCACTCAGGGCCGATCGGCGGCTCGTTCCAGCGCTCGTCATCATCGCGCTCGGGCTGGTACGGCATCGCGTAGGGGCCGACGACCTCGAGCAGCAGTTCGGTTATTGCCTGCTGGATCTCGGAACCCTTGATCTTGAGGATCGAGGAGGCTGGGTCGGGCTTGTTCTCGCTTCTGTGCCGCTCGGCGGCGACGACACGCAATTGCGTCATCTCGAGCGCCTTCAATTCGACCTCGACTGCGGCGAGTTTTTCGCGGAACCGCTCGTCCTCGATCAGCGGCTTGTCGCCGGCGCGCTCCATCGCGGCTAATTCCTTGATCCGCCGGATGCGCTCCTTCGACAGGCCGACCCTAGCGATTCCGGTGCGCTCACGGCCGAGCAGGTACTTGGCGTAATCCCAGCCCTTGTTTTCCCGGCCCACCAGGTTCTCTGCCGGGACCTTTACGTCGTCAAAGAAGACCTCGTTGACCTCGTGCCCGCCCTCGATCGTCACGATCGGTCGAACCGTAATGCCCGGCGTTTTCATGTCGATCAGCAGAAAGGAGATACCCTCCTGTTTTTTTGCCTGGGGGTCGGTGCGCACCAGGCAGAAGATCCAATCGGCATGCTGCGCCAAGGTCGTCCACGTCTTCTGGCCGTTGACGATGTAACGGCCATCCTCACGCTTTGCCGCAGTCCGCAGAGAGGCAAGATCCGACCCTGCCCCCGGTTCCGAAAAACCCTGGCACCACCACACGTCGAGATTGGCGATGGCCGGCAAATGACGCCGTTTCTGCTCGTCGGAGCCGAAGGCGATGATGACTGGCCCCACCATCGTGACGCCAAAGCCGAGCGGCTGCGGCGCCGGGGTCAGCTGCAATTCCTCCTGGAAGATGTACTGCTGAACTGGTGTCCAGCCGGTGCCGCCCCATTCCACCGGCCAGTTGGCGACCGCCCAGCCTTTCTTATTGAGCGTACGCTGCCAGGTGACGATGTCGTCTTTGGCGAGCTTTCTTCCCTCGACCAGTTTGGTGCGGATGTTGTCCGGCAGATTGGCGCCGAAGAACGCCCGTACCTCGTCGCGGAAAGCGAGCTCTTCGGGGGTGAAGCGAAGGTCCATCAGACGCACTCCTGTATCCCCGTCGTTCCCGCGAAAGCGGGGGCCCAGGGCGACCACTCAGTGCAGTGGGCCCGGATTCTCGCTTTCGCAGGAACGACAACTGCAATCACGATTCGAACCCACGGCCTTCGGCGGCGAGGCGCTCGATGAGCGGCGCGGGGCGCAAGGTCTCGTCGCCCGACCGGTCGGCGCAATAGATCAGCCGATCACGGACATGCGCCAAGCCTAACTGGTCGGCATAATACATCGGGCCTCCGCGCCATACCGGCCAGCCATAACCGTAAACCCATATCACGTCGATGTCGCCGGCGCGGCTGGCAATGCCTTCTTCCAAGATGCGCGCGCCTTCGTTGATCATCGGCAGGACCATGCGCTCGACGATCTCCTCCTCTCCGATCGGTCGGCGATTGACGCCGAGCCGGGAGGAAGCCTCCAGGATGATTTTTTCGACCTCGGAATCGGGCAAGGGCGCGCGCGACCCCGACTCATAGCGGAAGTAACCCTTCCCGGTCTTTTGACCGTAATGGCCGGCTTCGCACAGCGCGTCCTCGATCAGGGCATGCTCGCCTCGCCCTTTGCGGATTCGCCAGCCGACATCGAGGCCGGCGAGGTCCATCATTGCGCAAGGCCCCATCGGAAAGCCGAACCCGGCAACGGCGGCATCGACCTCCTGCGGAAGCGCCCCTTCGATCAGGAGCCGCTCAGTCTCCACCGACCGCCGCGCGAGCATTCGGTTGCCGACAAAGCCGTAACAGACCCCGACAGTGACCGGCACCTTGCCCAGCCGGCGGCCTAGTGCGATCGCGGTGGCGAGCGCGTGGTACGAGGTCTGCGCGCCGCGCACGATCTCCAATAAGCGCATGACATTGGCCGGGCTGAAAAAATGCATCCCCAGCACGTCTTGCCGGCGGGCTGTTGCGCTCGCAATCTCGTTAACGTCGAGGGTCGAGGTGTTGGTGGCAAGCAAGGCATTCGGCTTGGCGAACCGGTCGAGATCGGCAAAGACGCGCTTCTTGACGTCCATTTCCTCGAAGACCGCCTCGACCACGACGTCGGCTCCGCCCACCGCCTCAAGTTCGGTGACCCCGGTGATGAGGCTCATGCGGCGCTCCATCTCGTCGGCGCCGAGCCCGCCGCGCGAGACGGTGGTGCGGTAATTGGCGGCGACCCTCTCCAGGCCTTTCCGCAAGACGTCGCGGCCGGCCTCGACGATCGTCACCGGGATGCCGGTATTGGCGAAGCACATCGCAATGCCGCCGCCCATCGTGCCGGCGCCGATAACTGCACCGCCATTGATCTCGCCTCGCTTCGTCGCCTCCGGCATATCCGGCACCTTCGCCGCCTCGCGCTCGGCGAAGAAGACGTAGCGCTGCGCCTTCGACTGGTCCCCCGCAACAAGCTTGCGAAACAGCTCGGATTCGCGCCTCAGGCCTTCGTCAAAGGGCAGCACGATGGCATCGCGCACAGCCTCGATACAGGCGGCCGGCGCTTCCCGGCCGCGCAATCGCCGGGTCAGCGCCTCGGCAGCGTCGGCAAAACCCTCGCCAATCAACTTTTCCTCGCGATCGCGGACGAGCTGCAGTGGGCGCTGTTCTTGAACGGCGCAACGCGCGAAATCGATCGCACCCACGATCAGGTCGCCTTGGACGATCTCGTCGATGATCCCGTCCGCTCGCGCCTCCGCCGCTCCGATCGGCTCTCCCGTCACGATCATCTGCAGCGCCTTCTCCGGCCCGACGCAACGCGGCAGCCGCTGCGTGCCGCCCGCTCCAGGCAAAAGACCGAGCTTGACCTCCGGCAGACCGACGCGCGCGCCGGGGGCGGCAACGCGGAAATGGCAGGCGAGAGCCAGCTCGAAGCCGCCGCCCAACGCGGTGCCGTGCACCGCCGCAACGACCGGTTTTGGCATCGCCTCTATCTCGGCAATGACCTCGTGCAGGCTCGGCGCCTGGGGCGGCTTGCCGAATTCGGCGATGTCAGCGCCTGCGGAAAAGGTGCGCCCGGCGCAGGCGATCACCACCGCCTTCACCGCCCCGTCGTCACGCGCGCGCCGCAGGGCCTCGGCAAGTCCCGCGCGCACCTCGTGTTTCAGCGCATTGACCGGCGGGTTGTCGACGGTGACGACAGCGATCTCGCCGTCGTGACGGAGATCGACGCTTGGATTGATGCGGCTCATCTGCCCCTCCGTGGCGACGACCCTGTGAGCCTTGCCCGCTTGACTGGAATTCGAGGCGTTGGCAGGCTCGGTGCTATCATAATCCCAGGGAGGGCGCGCACCATGCACAAACCTTGGTGCATGTCGATCAATCGGGCAGATTGATGCCTCGGGCCGCGCCTCTCCTCGATGTGCGGGATGTAACCCTGCGCTTTGGCGGCATCGTCGCGCTCGATGGCGTTTCCTTCACCCTCGAGGAAGGTCAGATCCTCGGTCTGATCGGACCGAACGGTGCAGGCAAGACCACCTTGTTCAACTGCGTCAGCCGGCTCTATTCGCCAAATCGCGGCGACATCCTGTTCGAAAGCCGGTCAATGCTCCAGCGGCCGGCACACCGCATCGCCGAGATCGGGATCGGACGGACCTTTCAGAATCTCGCCCTCTTCGCGCCGCAATCCGTGCTCGACAACGTCCGCATCGGCGGTCATGCCCATAGCCGTAGCGACTTCATCAGCGACGCTTTGCACCTGCCATGGGCGCGCCGGCAGGAAGCGGCACTGAGCGACACCGCCTGGTCACTGCTTCGAATGCTCGATCTCACCGAGGTGGCACCGCGCCCAGCCGGCGGCCTGCCACTCGGCACCCGCAAGCGCGTCGAGTTGGCACGGGCGCTCGCCGGAAACCCGAGGCTGCTGCTGCTCGACGAGCCGGCGGGTGGACTTAATCACGAGGAGGTCGCCGCACTGGGCGACCTCATTCGCCGGGTTCGCGACGAGCGCAAGGTCACCGTGCTGCTGGTCGAACATCACATGAGCCTGGTGATGTCGATATCAGACAAGGTGGTCGCGCTCGATTTCGGCCGTAAGATCGCCGAAGGGACGCCTGCCGAGGTACAGGAAGACGCGGCGGTAATCGAGGCTTATCTCGGTACCGGCAAACAATGGGCTGGCGGGGAAACCGCCCAATGATGCTTGAGGTCGACGGTCTCAACGCATTCTATGGCGAGCAGCAGGCGCTGTTCGGCATCGCCTTTGCCCTCGACGATGGAAGGGTGCGCACTCTCTTGGGCGCCAATGGTGCCGGCAAGACGACGGTGCTGCGCGCGCTCAGCGGCATGGTGCGCACGGAGGGCGATATCCGCTTCGAGGGCAAGCGCATCTCCGGCTGGGCGACGGAGGACATCGTGCGGCTCGGCATCGCCCATGTGCCCGACGGGCGCGGCACTTTTCTGCGCGTCACGGTCGAGGAGAATTTGCAGCTCGGTGCGATCACCCGCAACGACCGGGCCGGCATTACCGCCGATATCGAGCGGGTCTACAGCCATTTCCCGCGCCTCAAGGAGCGCCGCGGACAACAGGCTGGGACGCTATCGGGCGGCGAGCAGCAGATGCTCGCGGTCGGTCGCGGCCTGATGCTGCAGCCGCGTCTGATGCTGCTCGACGAGCCCTCCTTCGGCTTGGCGCCGCGTCTCGTGGAGGAGTTGTTCGAAATCCTGAGGCGGGTCAACGAAGAAATGGGAGTGGCGATGCTGATCGTCGAACAGAATGCGGCGCTGGCGCTCGAGTTGGCCGAGCACGCTTATCTGCTCGAAACAGGGCGCATCGTGATGGACGGGCCGGCCGCGGTGATCGGTGCCGACGAGTCGATCCGCCGCGCCTATCTCGGTTATTGAGCGGGAGCCGCGAATGCAATTATTGCTGCAGCAGGTAATAGCCGGCCTTGCCAACGGGGCGATCTATGCGTTGATGGCGCTGGCAGTGGTGATGATCTTTCTGGCGATCGACCACCTCAATTTCGCGCAGGGCGAGATGGCCACGTTCTCCGCTTTTGTCGCCTGGCAGCTGATCGCCTGGGGCACGCCGTACTGGGTGGCCTTTATAGCCGTGGTGATCCTGTCATTCATCGGCGGCGTCGCCATCGAGCGGATCATGTTCAAGCCGCTGCATAACGCGTCGATCCTCAGCCAGCTTGTCGCATTCATCGCGCTTTTCAGCATCCTGAACAGCGGTGACGGCTATCTCTGGGATTACACGATCAAGACTTTCCCCACTCCGTTTGGCACCAGCCCCTTCTTCGGCAGCGTCCTGATCGGCTCGCACCAGGCCGGCATGATTGCGGTGACCGCGGTGTTGCTTGTGTTTCTCTACCTGTTCTTCCGCGGCACACGGCTTGGGCTGGCGATGCGCGCCGCCGCCCACAACCCCGAGTCGGCCCGCCTCGTCGGTATCCGGGTCGGCTGGATGACAGCGCTCGGCTGGGGCATCGCGGCGGCCATCGGGGCGATAGCCGGCATGCTGATCGCACCGATCGTATTTCTCGACCCTAACATGATGTTCGGTGTGCTGCTGTACGGTTTTGCCGGTGCAGTGCTCGGCGGCCTGACAAGTCCGGGGGGCGCCGTGCTCGGCGGCTTTGCCGTCGGCGTCATAGAAAACATTGCGGGCACCTTTATCCCCTACTTCGGCCGCGACCTGAAGCTGACGATCGCGCTGCTGGTGATCGTGGCGGTGCTGATGGTCCGGCCCACCGGCCTCTTTGGCCGAACCGCGGTGAGCCGGGTATGACGGCGCCGCGCGAAGATATCGCACTCGTCGCTGCCGCGGGCCGGGCCAGCAGCGAACAGCGCGCAGCATGGCTGTCGACGCGCCATCTGGTGCTGGCCGGGGCGATCGCGGTAGCCGCCGTGCTGCCCCTCGTGTTACAGGGCTTTGTCGTCTTCCAGTTGACCCAGGTGATGATCTACGGGTTGGCGATCCTCGGCCTCAATTTGCTGACCGGCTTCAATGGCCAGTTCTCAGTTGGGCACGGCGCCTTTTATGGCCTGGGCGCCTATGTGACGGCGATCCTGATGCAACACTACAGCATCGCTTATTATTGGACACTGCCGGCGGCTGGCGGAATCTGCTTTATCGTAGGCTTCCTTTTTGGGCTGCCGGCATTGCGGCTGCAAGGCCTCTACCTCGCGCTCGTCACCTTTGCGGCGGCTGTGGCGCTGCCGCAGCTCTTGAAATTCCACGGTCTCGAAAACTGGACCGGCGGGGTGCAGGGCATCGTTGTCGATCAGCCGGAGCCCCCGGCCTTCCTGCCGATCGGCACCGATCAATGGCTATATTATTTCACTCTGGCGGTCGTGCTGATCATGTTCGCCGCCGCCAACAGCCTGGTGAAGAGCCGCACCGGCCGCGCCATCATGGCGATCCGTGACCACCCGATCGCCGCCACTGCCATGGGCATCAATCAGCCGCTGTACAAGACGCTGACCTTTGGCGTCAGCGCGCTCTACACCGGGGTCGCAGGCGCGCTAGGGGCGCTGGCGGTGCAATTCGTCGCCCCTGACAGCTTCAGTTTGTTCCTCTCGATCTATTTCCTCGTCGGTCTGATCCTCGGCGGCATAGGTTCGTTGCCGGGCTGCCTGTTCGGCGGCTTGTTCGTGCTTTACGTGCCGAACATCGCCGCAGAAGTGTCGCGCGGGCTGGCGGGCGCGATCTATGGCGTCATCATGCTGCTGGTCATTTTTGTCATGCCGTCGGGCGCCGCGGGGTTCACGCGGCTCGCCGTCGCACAACTGTCGCGATTGCGCAATCGCGACCTCCGTCGCTAAACCCCCTATTCTGGAAAGAGCTTAAGATGAAGAAACTGACGCGCCGAACCATTCTCGCCGCAACGCCGGCCGCATTGGCCCTTGGCGGCCTGAGTTTAGCTGCGCGGCCGGCCTGCGCCGCCAAGCAATATGGTCCTGGCGTCACCGACGACGAGATCAAGATCGGCAATACCGGCCCCTTTAGCGGCCCTGCCTCGTCTTACAACGCCGTCCCCAAATCGCAGGTCGCCTACTGGAAAATGGTCAATGACGAGGGCGGCATAAACGGGCGCAAGGTAAACTTCATCTCCTATGACGACGGCTACACGCCGCCCAAAACCGTCGAAATGGTGCGCAAATTGGTCGAGCAGGACAACGTGCTGTTGATCGCCAGCCCGCTCGGTACCCCCACCAACAGCGCTATCTGGCATTACATGAACCAGAAAAAGGTGCCGCAGCTCTTCGTCGCGACCGGGGCCACCAAATGGGACGATCCCAAGGGCCATCCCTGGACGATCGGATGGCAGCCCAATTACCAGAGCGAAGGGCGGATCTACGCCGCCTACATCCTGAAAGAAAAGCCCGACGCCAAGATCGGGGTACTCTACCAGAACGACGATTTCGGCAAGGATTACCTGAAGGGTCTGACCGACGGGCTCGCCGACAAGGCTAGCCAAATGCTCGCTGTCAAGGCGTCGTACGAGACCACCGACCCAACCATCGATTCGCAGATCGTGGACATGAAGGCGGCCGGCTGCGATGTCTTGTTCAATACGGCGATCCCCAAATTCGCGGCGCAGGCGATCAAAAAAGCCGCCGAGATTGCGTGGACCCCGCTGCACATTCTCAGCAGCATCGGCAGCTCGGTCGGTGCCACGCTCAAGCCGGCAGGGCTCGATAATTCGCGTGGTCTGATTTCCGATTTCTATCTGAAGGATCCGACCGACCCGAAATGGAAGGATGATGCGGGCTTCAAGGAGTGGGTTGCGTTCATGGATAAATACCTGCCCGGAGCCGACAAGAGCGATGGCGGCTATGTCGCCGGCTATTCGCTTGCCGGTACGACGGCGCAGGTGCTGAAGCAGTGCGGCGACGAATTGACCCGCGAAAATATCATGAAGCAGGCGGCGAACTTGCACGATTTCACAGTGCCGATGCTGCTGCCGGGGATCACGATCAACACCAGCCTCACCGATTTCGCGCCGATCAAGCAGGTGCAAATGGCGCGTTTCGACGGCGAGCGCTGGCAGCTATTCGGACCGCTGCTGACGGGCGCAGTCGGCTGAGCGCCGGCACGCAACGGAACTTTAACGGAAGAGCTGCGGTGCGACCGCGGCTCGGGGAGGGATGCGATGACTCGTTTGACGCGCCGGGCGCTGCTCGCTGCCGCTGCCCCGGGAGCACTGACGTTGGCCGCGCCCTGGCCGGCGCGAGCCGCCAAACAATACGGTCCCGGCGTCACCGACAACGAGATCAAGATCGGCAATACGGGCCCCTATAGTGGCCCGGCTTCGTCTTACGGCACGATCCCCAAATCGATGGCCGCTTATTACCGGATGGTGAACGACCAGGGCGGGGTGAACGGGCGCGAGATCAAGTTCATCTCCTACGACGACGGCTATACGCCGCCAAAGACCGTTGAGATGACCCGCAAATTGGTCGAGCAGGACGAGGTCCTGGCGATTGCCAGCCCGCTCGGCACCCCGACCAACAGCGCGACCTGGCATTACATGAACCAGAAGAAGGTGCCGCAGCTGTTCATCGCCAGCGGCGCCACAAAGTGGGACGACCCGAAGGGCCATCCGTGGACGATTGGCTGGCAGCCGAACTACCAGAGCGAGGGCCGCATCTACGCGACCTTCATCCTAGCCAACAAGCCCGACGGCAAGATCGGGGTGCTCTATCAGAACGACGACGCCGGCAAGGACTATCTGAAGGGCCTCACCGACGGCCTTGCCGTCAAGGGAAAGACCTCGATGATCGTAGACGCGGCGCCGTACGAGCCTTCCGATCCGACCATCGACTCGCAGATCGTCGGCATGAAGGCCAAGGGCTGCGATGTCCTGGTCACGGCCGCGATCCCGAAGATGGCCGCCCAGGCGATCAGGAAGGCGGCGGAGATCGAGTGGAGGATGCTCCACGTCCTGACCAGTGTGGCCAATTCGGTCGGCGCCACTTTGAAACCGGCCGGGCTCGACATCTCCAAGGGCGTCATCTCCGACTTCTACCTCAAGGACTCGACCGACCCGCAATGGAAGGATGACCCGGGCTTCAAGGCCTGGCTCACCTTCATGGAGAAATATTACCCGGACGGCGACAAGAGCGATTCCGGCAACCTCTACGGCCCCTCGATCGCGGCCACGACCGTGCAGGTGCTGAAGCAGTGCGGCGACGAGCTGACTCGCGAAAACGTCATGAAGCAGGCGGCGAACCTGCACGATTTCACGGTGCCGCTGCTGCTGCCGGAGGTTACGATCAATACCAGCCCGACCGACTTCGCGCCGATTAAGCAGGTCCAGATGGCGCGCTTCGACGGCGAGCGCTGGAAGCTCTTCGGCCGGGTCTTGACCGGCGCGGTCGGCTGAACGCGGGCTGGCGGTTACGCGCTGTGGCGCTTGCACGAAAGGACGACGCAGGTTACGGCGTCTGATAAGGTTGTAGGCATCGCGCCCGCCGCGTCAATCCGCGCGCTGAAGCGCGCGACAAAGATAGGAACAGCAGGCTTCACCGAGGGAGGACATCATGAAGCGTCTGACGCGTCGCACGATTCTCGCCGCCGCTCCGGCCGCGCTGGCCTTTGGCGGCCCGGTCATGGCCACGCGGCCGGCTCGCGCCAAACAGTACGGTCCCGGCGTCACCGACGACGAGATCAAGATCGGCAACACCGGCCCCTATAGCGGCCCTTTGTCGAACGCCAGCCCCATCCCCCTGTCGATGGCCGCCTATTTCAAGATGATCAACGAGCAGGGCGGCATCAACGGCCGCAAAATCAATTTCATCTCCGAGGATGACGGCTATTCGCCGCCGAAAACCGTCGAGATGACGCGCAAACTGGTCGAGAGCGACCAGGTTCTTCTCACCGCCGGCCAGCTCGGGACCCCGACCAACAGCGCGATCTGGCACTACATGAACCAGAAGAAGGTGCCGCATTTGTTCGTCAGCACCGGCGCGACCAAATGGGACGACCCGAAGGGCCATCCCTGGACCATGGGCTTTTTCGTCAGCTACCAGGCGGAGGGGCGCATCTATGCGGCCTACATCCTGGAGCACAAGCCGGACGCCAAAATCGGCGTGCTTTATCAGAATGACGACTTCGGCAAGGACTACCTGAAGGGGCTGATCGACGGGCTCGGCGACAAGGCAGCGTCGATGATCAAGATCAAGGATTCCTACGAGACCACTGACGTGGGGGTCGACTCGCAGATTGTCGAGATGAAGGCGGCCGGCTGCGATCTCCTCTTCACCGTCGCGATCCCCAAATTCGGCGCCTTGGCGATCCGAAAGGTGGGCGAAATCGGATGGAAGCCGCTGCACATCCTCAACGGTATCGCCTCGTCCGTCGGGGTGACGTTGAAGCCGGCCGGCCTCGAAAACGCCAAGGGGATCATCACCAGCAATTCTTTCAAGGACGCCACTGATCCCCAATGGCAAAACGATGCCGGCTACAAAGAATGGGTCTCGTTCATGGACAAGTATTATCCGAACGGGGACAAGAGCGATTCCCAGACCGTCTACGGCCAGTCGATTGCCGAGACGACGGTCCAGGTCCTCAAGCAATGCGGAGACGAGCTGACGCGTGAGAACGTGATGAAGCAGGCGGCAAACCTGCACGATCTTCAACTGCCTATGCTCTTACCCGGCATTCTGATCAATACCAGCCCGACGAATTTCGCGCCGATCAGGCAGGCCCAGATGAGGCGCTTCGACGGTGAGCGATACGTTCCATTCGGTCCCGTCCTGACCGGGGCAGTCGGCTGAGGCCAGCGGCGCGAGGAGGGGGCGACGCAGGCCGCGGCGTCTGGTACATTGCGGGCATCGGATGCCGCGCCGGTCCGGCCAGTACGTGCGTCATGCCTTTAAAGATTGAAACAGCAGGCTTTTCCGAGGGAGGACAAGATGAAGCGTTTGACGCGTCGCACGATTCTCGCAGTTGCCCCCGCGGCGCTGGCCTTTGGCGGCCCGCTTCTAGCCCCGTTGCCGGTCCGCGCTGCCAAACAATACGGTCCCGGTGTCACCGACGACGAGATCAAGATCGGCAATACCGCGCCTTATAGTGGCCCCGCCTCGAATTACAGCACGATCTGGAAATGTGAGGCCCACTACTACGAAATGATCAACGCGCAGGGCGGCATCAACGGGCGCAAGATCAATTTCATCTCATACGACGACGCCTATTCGCCGCCGAAAACCGTCGAGATGACGCGCAAGCTGGTCGAGCAGGATCAGGTTCTGGCGATCGCCGGCGGCGCCGGCACGCCGACGAACAGCGCGATTTGGAAATACATGAACGAGCACAAAGTGCCGCAGCTCTTTGTCGCCACCGGCGCGACCAAGTGGGACGATCCGAAGGCCCACCCCTGGACGATCGGCTTTCAGCCGAACTACCAAAGCGAGGGGCGCATCTACGCCGCCTACATCCTGAAGAACAAGCCGGACGCCAAGATCGGCGTGCTTTATCAGGACGACGATTTCGGGAAGGACTATCTGAAAGGGGTCGTCGACGGGCTGGGCGACGAGGCCGAGGCGATCATCAAGGTTAAGGCCACCTACGAAACGACCGACCCGACCGTCGATTCGCAGGTTGTGCAAATGAAGTCGGCCGGCTGCGACGTTTTCGTCAATACGGCGATTAACAAGTTCGCGGCTCAGGCGATCCGCAAGGCGGCGGAACTCGAATGGAAGCCGCTCCATATCCTGAGCGGCATCGGCAACTCGGTCGCAGGCACGCTGAAACCGGCCGGGTTCGAGGCGTCCAAGGGCATTATTACAGACTTCTTCCTGAAGGACCCGACCGATCCGCAATGGAAGGACGACCCCGGCTACAAGTGGTGGCTCGGCTTTATGAACAAATGGTACCCGGAGGGCGACAAGAACGACCAACTCAACGCCTTCGGGCCGACGCAGGCGGGTGTGGTCGTGCATGTGCTGAAAGCATGCGGCGACGAATTGACCCGCGAAAAGGTCATGAAGCAGGCGGCAAACACTCACGAGCTCAGCCTGCCGATGTTGTTGCCGGGTATTACGGTCAACACCACCCCGACCGACTTCGCGCCGGTTAAGCAGGTCCAGTTGGCGCGGTTCAACGGCGAGCGCTGGGAGCTGTTCGGCCCGATCCTGACTGGCGCGGTCGGATGAGACCGCGGGGGTGCGTGCACAACGACGATTCGGCAAGGACTATCTGAAGGGCGTCAAGGACGGTCTCGGCGACAAGAAGGCGATGATCGTGGTCGCGGCGTCCTATGAGACGACCGATCCCACCGTCGACTCGCAGGTCATCGGCATGAAAGCCGCGGGCTGCGATGTGTTCGTCAACACGGCGATCCCCAAATTCGGGGCGCAGTCCATCCGCAAGGCCGCCGAACTCGGGTGGACGCCGCTCCATATCCTCAGCAGCATCGGGAATTCGGTCGCCGCGACCCTGAAGCCGGCTGGCCTGGAGAACGCGAAGGACATCGTGTCTGACTTTTATCTGAAGGACCCGACCGACCCGCAATGGAAAGACGACCAGGGCTACAGCGAGTGGGTCGCCTTTATGGACAAATACTATCCAGAGGGGGACAAAACCGACGCCGGCAATGTCGTGGGCCCTTGTTTTGCCCAGACCTTCGTGCAGGTGGTGAAGCAATGTGGTGAAAATCTCACCCGCGAAAACATTATGAAGGAGGCGGCGAATCTGCACGACTTTAGGCTGCCGATGTTGTTGCCGGGCATCACAATCAACACGAGCCCGACCGATTTCGCCCCAATCAAGCAGATCCAGATGGGGCGCTTCGACGGCGAGCGTTGGCGGCTGTTCGGTCCGTTGATGACCGGCGCGATCAACGGCTAATGGCCAGTCCCGCCGGTCGGAGCCATCGCTCTCTGTCAGGAAACTTCTAGGCGGTCGATGACGCTGTGGGCTACCTTGGGGCCGATAACATCGATGGCCGTCAGTTCCTGTCTGTTATGGCTTGCCGGGCTGCTGTGGTTTGTAACGCCGCCCTCGCCTGAGAAGGGGGCGGCACCTACCGACGCCATCGTCGTGCTGACCGGAGGCAGCCTGCGACTGCAGAGCGGGATCGACCTTCTCCGCGAGGGAAAAGGCCGGAGGCTCTTTGTCTCTGGCGTCGACCGTCAGGTCGACCTTAAGGATCTCCGGGGGATTTCGGGCAATATCCCTGACTGGGCGCTCTGCTGCATCGTACTGGCCCATGAGGCCGACAACACTCTCGGCAATGCGCGCGAAACGGCGCAGTGGATCCGCAGCCAAGGTTTCCACAGCCTGCGTCTCGTCACCGCGTGGTATCACATGCCGCGCAGTTTACTCGAGTTCGATCGCGCCCTGCCCGAGACCGAGATTGTAGCGCATCCGGTCTTCCCCGATCAGGTCAAACAAGAGCATTGGTGGGCACGGCGAGCCACCGCAGTGCTGCTGATGAACGAGTACGTCAAATATCTTGGCGCATTGTCGCGTCCGTTTTTCGACTGGTGGAAACCAGCCGAGGCTGGCCAAACAAGGCCCGCCCGCGCCGAGATGGCGCCATGAGCTGGGCGAGGTCGCTCGCCTTCAATTTCGTCTTCTTCGGCTGGACAGCAATCCTCGGCACGCTCGGACTGCCCTTCCTTCTCACACCGCGCGCCTGGACGATGCGTTTCGGCCGGTTCTGGGCCGCGAGCGTTTTGGCCTTGCTCAAGCTTATCGTCGGCCTCGGGCACGAAATCCGCGGGCTCGACCGCATCCCTCGCGGCGGCTGCATCATCGCGATGAAGCATCAATCCGCCTGGGACACTCTGGTGCTGCCGGTTGTGTTCGCCGATCCAGCGGTGGTGTTGAAGCGCGAGTTGCTGCTGCTGCCGTTTTTCGGCTGGTATGCGGCGCGTGCTGGTTCGATCGCGATCGACCGCAAGGCCGGCGCCGGTGCGCTGCGCAGCATGCTGGCAAAGGCCCGGCCTGTCGCCGGCGCCGGTCGCCCGATTGTCATCTTTCCGGAAGGGACGCGGGTCGCGCCCGGCGAGCGGCGCTCCTATCAGCCGGGCGTTGCCGCGCTTTATCAGGCGTTGGCATTGCCGCTGGTGCCGGCGGCCGTCAATTCCGGACTTTACTGGGGTCGACGCAGCTTCGCTAAACGAAAGGGCCGCATCATCCTCGAATTTCTCGAGCCGATCCCGCCGGGACGCACCCGCCCGCGGCTCATGGCCGAACTCGAACGCCGGATCGAAACCGCGACGGCCGCGTTGGTGCGGGAAGGCCGGGCGGCGCGGCGCTCGCCTTCGGCACCCCGGGCCGCGACCCGGCGGCAGGGACATCGGGTCGGCTAACCGCCCCGCGGCTCGGGAAACCAGTCTTCGTCACCGCTGCTGACGATTTGTTCCGGCGTGTAGGGGCACGCTGGAGGAAGGCGGCCCAAGAAACCAGGCGCGTCGAGCCGGCCTGCGAGCCGCAGCGCCGATCGGTAGCGGGCGGAGAAATCGATCCTCGCCAAGATGCTTCGGGTCAAGACCTGCTCTAGCTGGAGGCGCCATTCGACGATCTCGTCGCGCCAATGATCGGCGGGCTCCCGCAGCCCGGAATACTCGAGCTTGAGCAAATGCTCGATAATGTGCCGGCAAAGCAACTGTGCCGCGCGGAGATCGGTGCGTCCCAAATCCTCGATCTCCTCGGCGATGTGCTCGACATCGAGTTCGTTGCTGATAGCCGGCAGCCGGCGCAACAGTTCGGCCTGCTGCTGTGTCCAGGCGTAGAAGTCTTCCTCGTATAGCAAGTCGGCCGTCACTGTCATGCCCGGCAATTTAGCGCGACGGAGATACGAAGGAAAGGGCAACCGAACAAATATGGAACTGTGGTAAACTTGGGCTAATAGGAGGGCAACTCGGCTATGGCGCTCGTCGGCTCAATATCGCAGCAGATCTGGGACATGAAATACCGCCTGAGGGCCGTTTCGGGCGAGGTAATCGACAACACGATCGAGGACACCTGGCGGCGGGTTGCCGCCGCGCTAGCCGCGCCCGAACGCGACGGTGCGGCGTGGACTGAGCGGTTTTACGCGGCGCTGGCCGATTTCAAGTTCTTACCGGCGGGCCGTGTCGTCGCCGGCGCCGGAGGCAGCCGTTCGGTGACCCTGTTCAACTGCTTCGTCATGGGCGTCATTCCCGACGATATGGGCGGGATCTTTGCTCATCTGCGCGAGGCGGCGCTGACGATGCAACAGGGGGGCGGCATCGGCTACGACTTCTCGACGCTCAGACCGCGCGACGCACCGGTCAAAGGCGTGGGAGCCGACGCCTCGGGCCCGCTCTCGTTCATGGATGTATGGGACGCGATGTGCCGCACGATCATGAGCGCCGGTTACCGGCGCGGCGCGATGATGGCGACCCTGCGGTGCGACCATCCCGATATCGAGGCCTTTATCGAGGCAAAGCGTGAGCCCGGACGGCTGCGCATGTTCAACTTGTCGGTGCTCGTCACCGACGCCTTCATCCAGGCGATCGAGCAAGACGCCCCATGGGAGCTGTCGTTTGGCGGCACGGTCTGGAAGGTGCTGCCGGCCCGAGAGCTGTGGGACAAGATCATGCGGGCGACCTACGCCTATGCCGAGCCGGGCGTGATCTTCATCGACCGCATCAACCACCGAAACAACCTTTGGTATTGCGAACAGATAACTGCGACCAATCCTTGTGGTGAGCAGCCGCTGCCGCCTTACGGCGCCTGCCTGTTGGGTTCGATGAACCTGGCAAGCCTGATCGTAAATCCATTTACTCCCGAGGCCCGGCTCGACCTCGACCGGCTGCGCCGGCTGGTGCCTGATTGCGTGCGGATGATGGACAATGTGATCGACATCTCGCAGTTCCCGCTCGCGCAGCAACAGGAGGAGGCGCGGCAAAAGCGTCGCATCGGCCTTGGCGTCACCGGGCTTGCCGACGCACTGATCATGTGCGGGCTCCGCTACGGCTCGGCGGCGGCGGTGGCCGCGGCCGAGAGCTGGCTCGGCGCGATCCAGCGCGAGGCCTACCTTGCATCATGCGCGCTCGCGGCGGAGAAGGGCGCTTTTCCGCTGTTCGACCGCGACCGGTACCTCGCCGGCGAGACGGTCATGTCTCTGGACGAGGAAGTGCGCCGGCAGATCGCCCAAGACGGCATCCGCAACGCGCTTCTGACCTCGGTCGCGCCGACCGGCACGATTTCGCTGTTCGCCGACAATGTCTCCTCCGGGATTGAGCCGGTTTTCAGCTTCCGTCATACGCGCAATGTGCTGATGCGCGACGGCACGCGCCGCGAAGAGGAGGTAACTGATTACGCGTACCGCCTGTTCCGCCGCGTCAGAGGCGAGCACGCGCCGCGGCCCGATTATTTTATCGACGCCCAGGTTCTCTCCCCGGAGGACCACGTCGTAATGCAGGCGGCGGTGCAAAAGCACATCGACAGCTCGATCTCGAAGACGATCAATGTCCCGGTCGAGATCCCGTTTGAGCGTTTCAAGGACGTCTACCTGCAGGCTTACGCCCTCGGCTGCAAGGGGTGCACAACATACCGGCCGAACGAGGTGACCGGGGCGGTGCTTGCCGCTAAACCCGAGGCCCAGCCCGCGGTCGTCGGGCGCGAGGTTGCGCGACAGCCGGAGCTGCCGCTGCCGGCGCCCCCGCCGGCAGTTTCCCCCAAGCCCGCCGACATCTTCGAGGCCGGCGGCGTCGTCTACATGACACAACCTTTGAGCCGGCCGGAGGCGCTGCCGGGGCAGACCTATAAGGTCCGCTGGCCGGACAGCGAGCACGCGCTCTACATCACCTTGAACGACATCGTCCAGGACGGCCGCCGTCGGCCTTTCGAGGTATTCATCAACTCGAAAAACATGGAGCACTATGCCTGGACCGTCGCGCTGACCCGCATGATCAGCGCGGTGTTCCGCCGCGGCGGCGACGTCTCCTTCGTTGTCGAGGAGATGAAGGCGGTGTTCGATCCGCGCGGCGGCGCCTGGATGGACGGAAAATACGTGCCTTCGCTATTGGCCGCGATCGGCGAGGTCATCGAGCGCCACATGATAGGGATCGGCTTTCTGCCGGCGCGTGGTCAGAGAGCCGTGATGGGAGATCATAAGATCGCGGTGGGGAATCAGCTGATTTCCGACCAGCGATCCGTCGGCACCCGAATGGCGCAATGCCCGAAATGCGGCGAGGCGGCACTGATCCGAATTGAAGGCTGCGACCAATGCACCAGTTGCGATTATTCGAAATGCTGGTAACGCGCTAGGGATGTTACAGGAATGATCCGCTTTTCAGATGACGCCTGGCGGCGCACCGCATCCTTGCGGGAGGCGATCCATCGGCTTCCGTTCAACACTGAGCTCGCAGCCGGTTCGCTCAGCCGTGATCGCTTCCAGGCCTACATCACGCAAGACGCAATCTACCTCGGCCAGTTCTCGCGCGCTCTGGCAATTTCGGCGGCCAAAGCCCCGGATACCGCGACGATGGAGTCTTTCGCTCAATCGGCATTGGGAGCAATCGCCGTCGAGCAGGCGCTGCACGGGCGTTATTTACGCGATTTTGGCGTGGACCCGGCCGAGATTGCCGATGCCGAGCCATCTCCGGACTGCCTCGCCTACACCAGCTATCTGATTGCCGCGGCTTACCATGAGCCTTGGGAAGTGCTGGTCGCGGCCTTATTGCCGTGCTTCTGGATCTATTGGGACGTCGGCTGTGCCATCGCACGGAAAGCGGCGCCGCAGAACCCGTACCGGGCGTGGATCGACACCTATGCCGACGAACGCTTTGGCGAGGCGGTGCGGGCGGTCATTGCAATAACCGATCGCGCCGCCGACGCCGTGACTCCGGCAACCCGCGCCAGGGTGCTGGCCGCCTTCACCCGCGCGTGCCAGTACGAATGGCTGTTCTGGGACGGCGCCTACCAGCGCCGCGACTGGCCGCAATTCAATACCGCCGGTTAGTAGCCCATTGCTTTGTTGATTTCCTGCGACAGCGCGCCACCGGCCTCGATGCTTCGGATGTTCGCGACGAGCTCGGTCACCAGTTGCGCCACGGTCGGCCGCCGTGCCACGTGCGGCATCACAGTGACTTTAGGATGCAGCCACAGCGGGCTCTCCGGCGGCAGCGGCTCCGGCCACAGCGCATCCAGTGCGGCATAGGACAACTGCCCCGAATCGAGCGCCTTGATGAGGTCGGTCTCCACCACATGCTTGCCGCGCCCGACATTTATCAGCATTGCCCCTCTCGGCATCATCGCAAAGGTGCGGGCGCAGAAAATGCCCTCCGTTTCGCGCGTCAGCGGCAGCAGGCAGACGGCGATGTCGGTCCGGTTCAGAAACTGCTCCAGCTGGTCGCGCCCGTGGAAGACCGGGATTTCGGCATGCTCCCTCGGCGAGCGGACCCAAGCCGAGACCGGGAAGCCGAGCGATTTCAGCACCAGCGCCGGCGCTTTCGCCATCATGCCGTAGCCGAGAAAACCGATGCGCCTTTCCTCGGGCCGCACGATCCTGGTCCTGCGCCATTCCCGATTGGCCTGGGCCGACTGATAGGCGGGCATATCGCGGTGGAACCGCAGCACATGCATGACGACATATTCCGTCATCATCGGATCGCCTCCCGGCGGCTCCAGTTTGCCCAAGGGGGCCTTTGGCAGTCTCGGATGATTGATGAACGCTTCCACTCCCGCCGAGCGGCTGAACATCGCCTTCAAATTCGGGAACTCGGGCAGAACGTCGAAATCGGGATGCATGAAGGCGAGATAACCGATATCCGCCAATTCCCCCGCATCGGGCCAAATGCGAATTTCCAGATCGGGAAGATGTTTCTCGAATGTGTCTCGCCAGGCCGCAGCATTGCCGATGAGCTTGTCGAGATTGACCATGAGCAGCGCCATACTTCCTCCTCGGCTAATAGGCATCAGCCGCACCAAATAGCGGTTCTCGGTCTATCATCCGTCATTTCCGCGAAAGCGGGAATCTAGGCTTCGAGGTGTCAGCGGTGGCCCCGTGTTCGAGCAGGGCACTTGACCCCCCTTCGCGGGGGTGACGCAGGCCTCATTGATAATGTCGAGAGCATCTCGGACCAGCCTTTAACCGCTGCGGTCAGCGTGTCCCGGCCTGTGCGCGGGCTTTGTCGAGATCGGGGACGTTGCTGGCCGACGCGACATCGCCCAATCGCGACCCCCGCGTCACCGCGAGTGCGGCGACGGCGGCCTCGTTCTCGGTGATCTTCGCCATGATCGCGTCTTTGGCGCGGTCGAAGACGTCGCGGTTGGTCGCGACGAAGTGCTGCGATTGGCGCAGCTTGGCGAGATAACCGTTGACCTCGGGCACGACATAGCGGGCCACCATATCCCAGCTGCGGAACGTGTTTTCGGGATTGGCCCAGTCGTGAACGAAGCCGACGACGGTGCCGAAACCGCCGCTCATCTCGAGCACCTGCTTCAGCCGGGCCACCAGATCGTCCGGGGTGCCGATCGTCGCCGCGGCGCCGGGGCCGAACGCCGTCTTCTCGATTGCCTCGTCGGGATCCTTGAACGGGGTGGCGCCCGGCCGCTGCAACGTGCCGACGATGTACTGGTTGTGGTGGCGCAGGAGACCGTGGCGCGCCTCGGCGATAGCCTTCTCCCGAATCTCCGCGATGTGCCAGGAAAGCAGCACGCGCCACTCCTTCCGGTCGACCATCTCGCCGTGCTTTTTGGCGGCGGCTTCGGCAAAGCCCCATTGTGTCGGGAGTGCGTTGAGCCCCTCCTCGGCCAACGAGCCAATCGAGATGACGCCGATCCCATGCTTGCCGGCGAGGGTCATGCCGGACGGGCTGATCTGCGAAGCGACCGCGAACGGCATCTCCGCCTGCAGCGGCAAGAGTTGCAGCGCGGCGTCCCGCAATGTGAACCAGTCGCTCTCGTGGGTGACGCGCTCGCCGCGCATCAGCCGCCGGATGACGCCGATCGCCTCGTCCTGACGGTCGCGCTGTACCATCGGGTCGATGCCCAATGTGTGCGCATCCGATGCGAGCGCGCCGGGACCCGAGCCGAAGATCGCGCGCCCGCCCGTCATCCAGTCGAGCTGCACCATGCGCTGCGCGACATTGAACGGATGGTGATACGGCAATGAGATGACCCCGGTCGCGAGCTTGATGCGTTTCGAGCGCTCGCCGGCTGCGGCGAGGAACATCTCGGGCGAGCCGATCATTTCCCAGCCGCTCGAATGGTGCTCGCCGCACCAGAACTCGTCATAGCCGAGCCGGTCGAGGTGCTCGACGAGGTCGAGATCGCGGCGGAACTGCAACAGCGGATTTTCGCCGACCGGATGATGCGGGGCGAGGAAGGCGCCGAAATTCAGACGTGGCATCATTGGTCTCCTGTGTGGTGCGCTGGAACCGGCTGAAGGCGCCTGCCCATGTGTTGTATACACCATGTCTTCGCGTTATGCCGAGTGGATCGCGGGTTGGTCTGTTAGTGCGGGTGCCAGAACACCTGGTACAAATAGCTCCTGGGGTCCGGCGGCCTGAGCGCCTCTAGACGCGGTTCGAATGATTTCAGTCCACGTTAAATCTCGCGCAGCTCGAATACGTTGAAGTGCCATGGGCTGTGGTCGATGTAGAGACCGTGATCCATGAGTTCGCTGCCGTCTCGATCGTAAACCTCGGTCCCCATTACATCGGCAAGGCGCACCTGCTTGTCGCGAAGTTCCGGGAATGCCAGCTGCAGACGACATTGCCCTTGGTGTTCTGAGTAATTGACGACGACGACATGACGGCTGCCATTGTCGCCAGTCCACGCATAGGCGACAAAATCGTCCGACGTCCAGTTGCCCGCCCACGCGGGTTGCGGCTGGATGTGCCACCACGCGCCGCCACGTAGGGCACTGGTCTGCTTTAACACACGCAGCAGCCGGGAATAGAAGGCAACGGTTTCCGGGTCGGCCGGCTCGACCGGGCCGCGGCAGAGATGGGTCGGCACCCGCACTTGCGCGCCCTCGAACTGTCCCTGGTGGAAGAAGCGCAGGCCGGGCGACAGGTAGGTGATGATTGCGGCCGCGCGGTGCTGCGGCCAGCGAAACTCGTGGGCGGCGCGCGCCTCGTCGTGGTTTTCGAGAAAACGGACGAGCTTGTCCTGGTAGTCAAGGCTGGCGAGCAAATGGTCGTGGATCGGCCTGACCTGGCCGTCCCGCAGTCGGTCGTAGAGCCGCTTGTCGTAGCAATACCGGAAACCCTGCTGCTGCAAGGTCCATTCGAGATCCCAATAGACCTCGGCCATGAAGGTGAAGGCCGGATATTTCGCGTGCACCGCCGCTGTGGCCCTTGGCCAAAACGGCTCGGGCGTGATTCCCCAGGTCCGCTCAAAAATCTCCGGCAGTAACAGCATCGCCATATCGCAGCGCACGCCGTCGCACTTGCCGGCGATCGCGATCAGCTCGTCGATGCGCGCCGCCTGCAGCTCAGAGTTGGCATAGTTGAGCTGCAACGTGTCGGGCCAGCCGGGGAAATTGGGATCGCGACCATAGGCGAGGATCTTGCGTCCGCGCTCTGTATCGACCCGCAGGTAGTTGCCCGGCGCGTTCGCCAGCGCATCCTCGCTGCTTTCGACATAGTAGTCGGGGCGGGTTCTTACCCAGGGGTGGTCCGGGGCAGTGTGGTTCGGCACAAAATCGAGCAGCAGCTTGATGCCACGGCGCGCCAGCTGTTCGCGGAATTGCCGGAGTGCCGCTTCGCCGCCCAACGCCGGGCCGACAGTGTACGCGGTGATCGCGAAGCCGGAGCCGCAGATGTCTTCCTCGGCAAGGTCGGGAAGGACGGCCTGAAACTCGGCCCGCCACTGCGGGTTACCGCGCGAAATGGCGCGGCCAGCGGCGCCGGTCTGCCAGACGCTCAGCAGCCAGACCCAGTCCAACCCTTGTTCGGCAAAGCCGTCGATCGTTGCGCCGTCGACGTCGGCCAGTGTTATCCGTCTACCAGCCTCGCGCGACAGCCGATTGAGCCAAACCCGCGTGTTGATCTGGAGCAGCAGAGGATAGCGATCCACCTACACGCGCTCTTTCGCGCTCGGAAAGGCCGTGCTGTAACCGCCGCCTCGCATGATGGCCTGGGAATCGAGCCTGCCAAAGTATTCTATTAGGCCACCGACGAGCCCCGTCCATCCGGTCTGGTGGCTGGCGCCGATGCCGGCCCCATTGTCGCCATGGAAATATTCGTAGAACAGCAGGTTATCGCGCCAATAAGGGTCGCGCTGAAATTTATGCGCGCCGCCAAACACCGGTCGCCGTCCGTTTTCGTCGCGCAAAAAGATCCGGCTCAACCGAGTGACGATCTCATGCGCCACCTCGAACAGATTCATCAGCTTCCCCGAACCGGTCGGACACTCGATTTTGAAATTGTCGCCGTAATAGGCGAAATAATGCAGCAGGCCACGAATGATCAGCGCGTTGACGGGAACCCAGACCGGCCCGCGCCAATTCGAATTGCCGCCGAACATGCCGCTGTCAGATTCCGCCGGCAGGTAGCTGACGCGATATTCCTCGCCTTGGACGCGAAAGGCGTAGGGGTGCCCGGCATGATAGCGAGACAGCGAGCGAATCCCGTAAGGGCTCAGGAACTCGTTCTGGTCAAGCATGCGGCTGAGAATGCGCCGCAGCCGGTCCCGGTTGACGAGCCCGATGAGGCCCCGCCCTCCTATGCCATAATGACCGGGTCCCGTTGGGTGGATCGACTCGAGCAATTCCGGCATTTGCCTTGCTCGTTCGCTGAAATGCGCCGTCAGTTTCGGCATCTTCGCGCGCTGCGCCGGTTCGACGACCGTGGCGGCGCAGATCGGCAAGAGACCCACCATCGAGCGGACTTTAAGCCGTGTCGAGGCCCCATCGGGCAAGCGGAGGACGTCGTAGTAGAACCCGTCCTCCTCATCCCACATGCCCTCGGTGCCGAGCGCGTTTAGAGACCGGGCGATCAGCAGAAACTGGATAGCGAAATTCGCCGCCAAATCCTCGTATACCGCGTCGTGCGGAGCGAGCTCGCAGGCGATCTCGAGCATGTTTTGGCAAAATAGTGCGACCCAGGCCGTGCCGTCGGCCTGCTCGAGATACCCCCCCGTCGGCAACGGCGCGCTGCGATCGAAGACACCGATATTGTCGAGCCCGAGAAACCCGCCCTCGTAGAGATTGTTGCCGGTGCGGTCCTTGCGGTTCACCCACCAGCCATAATTGGCGCTGAGCTTGCCAAAGACCCGCTTCAAAAAATCGAGGTCGGTTCTACCGCGCAGCGCCTGCTCCATACGGAACAGAAAAATTGCCGCCCAAGCCTGCACCGGGGGGTTGACGTCGCTGAAGTTCCACTCGTAGGCCGGGATCTGACCGGTCGGATGCAAGTAGACCTGGTCGAGCAGCAGATCGAGTTGCCGCTTGGCGAAATCCATGTCGACCATCGCCAAGGCAAGCGCATGAAAGGCGAGATCCCACGCTGCGAACCAGGGGTATTCCCACTTATCCGGCATCGAGAAAACATCGTCGCTGATCATGTGGAACCATTCCCGGTTGCGCACCTGACGCGGGTTGGGGCGCAAAGGATCCGCGCCGTGCTCCTCGAGCCATTTGTTGGCGTCGAGATAGAAATATTGCTTGCCCCAAAGCATCCCGGCGTATGACTGGCGCACCAGATTGGCCGCGTCCCTACTGACACCGGGCGGGGTGATCGTGTTGTAAAATTCGTCAGCCTCGCGCCGGCGCGCGCCGAAGATCTGGTCGAATTGGCAGCCAAAGGGGTCCGATATTGCAGAGTCGCAGAGCCGCAGCCGGATAACGCCCGTCTCCTTTGCGGCAACGTCGCGTCGATAGTGCGCGGCGGCTTTCGTTCCCGTCTGGTCGGGGTTAACGGCCTCCTGCCGGCCCGCCACGACGTAGTTGTCGATCCCGTCCTTGACATAAGGTGAGACGTTGGGCGTCCTGAAGATCCGTTGATTGTTGGTGTCGTTCTCGGTGAACAGCAGCGGCGGGCGGCCGTCGCAGTAGAAGAAGCAATCGCCGAGCATTGCATGCGAGACGGTAATCGCGCTCGCATTGCCCGGCCCCGTGATCGCCCGCAGCGACGGCTTTGGCGGGCCGGGCCACCACGTCCAGGTGTTGCGGAACCACAATGTCGGCAGGACGTGCAGCTCGGCCGATTGCACGCCGCGATTGACCGCGCTGATCCGGATCAGGATGTCGGTCGGCGAAGCCTTGGCATATTCGACAAAGACGTCAAAATACCGGTCGTCGTCAAAAACGCCGGTGTCGAGCAATTCATATTCCCAATCGTTGC
>Ga0126381_100000818_pt1 | contig 33903 bp, 20 predicted proteins | sample PanSoiMetPlot_28_FD_96465 | JGI IMG/M metagenome (GOLD analysis project Ga0126381, IMG submission 96465) | Tropical forest soil microbial communities from Panama - MetaG Plot_28 | ecosystem: Environmental > Terrestrial > Soil > Tropical forest > Bulk soil | place: Panama | collected 2016-02-17 | reverse complement strand
CGGCGGCGCCCACCCCAACGACCGCCCGGGCGATAACAGCAAGAACCACCGCCCCCACCCCCTCGACCACGCCCAGCCCCACACCCACCCGACTGATAACAGCAAGAACCACCGACCCCACCCCCACCCCCACGAGCACGCGACTGATAACAGCAAGAGCGGTGGGGGGATCGTCTTGCTGCGGCTGGTTCCCGACCAGCTCGTGCGTGCTGCCAGGCGCCAGCTCGCGCTCTGGGGCGAGGAGGTTGTCACAGACAAGGTCGCGCGCGCCGCCATGCGGGTGCAGGCCCTGCTCGGGCACGACGCCGTGCTGCGGCCTGTCCGCTCGGGCGGCAGAAGCGTCGGGGACCAGATGCAGCTGCTTCCGTTCGGCGAAAATATGGAGCCCAAGCTGGCCGCGGACCGGCCATGGCCAGGGCGGATCCCCGGCCCGGCACCTGCCGTTGTCTATCCGGAGCCACGGCCGGCGCATGTCACCGATCAGGCGGGCGCGCCGGTCACCGTGAGCGGCCGGTGCGCCCTGTCCGGTGCCCCGGCGGATCTCGCTGTCAACGGGGAACAGGCGAGGGCCGTCATGTGCTGGGCGGGTCCCTGGCCGCTCGCGGAGCGCTGGTGGAATCCCGACCAGGCGTCACGTGTGGCCCGGTTCCAGCTGGTCACCGAGGACGGGCGGGCGTGGCTCGCGGTGGTGCGCGATGGTGCCTGGCAGGTCGAGGCGGGGTACTGGTGACGTCCGTGCCCGCCTGGGCGGAGCTGCACTGCCACTCGTCCTACAGCTTCCTCGACGGGGCGTCGAGCCCGGCCGAGCTCGCCGCGGAGGCCGCCAGGCTGGGGCTCGAGGCACTCGCGGTCACCGACCACGACGGCATGTACGGGGTCCCGCAGTTCGCGCAGGCCGCGGCCCGGTTCCCTGGACTGCGCACCGCGTTCGGCGCCGAGCTCACCCTTGGCCCGGGCAAGCGGGGCGCGCCGGACCCGAAGGGGCGGCACCTGCTGGTACTCGCGCGCGGACCCGCGGGGTACGGGCGGCTGTGTTCGGTGATCAGCGGCGCGCAGCTAGCCGGCGGGGAGAAGGGGCGGCCGTCGCATTCGCTGGCGTCGCTCGCGGAGGCGCACGGCGGGGAATGGGCGGTGCTCACCGGCTGCCGGAAAGGACACGTGCCCGCCGCGCTCGCGGCCGGCGGCCTGAAGGCCGCTGAGGCCGAGCTGCGGCAGCTTGCCGCGATGTTCGGCCGCGACAACGTGTTCGTGGAGCTGACCTGCCGGAACGACCCGTGCGACGACGACAGGAACGACGCGCTTTACGGCCTGGCCACGTACCTGGGGCTCGACGTGGTGGCGTCGGGGAACGTGCACTACGCGACACCCGGGCACGCGCGGCTCGCGTCCGCGCTCGCCGCCATCCGCGCCCGCAGCAGCCTGGCCGACATGGACGGCTGGCTACCGGGCGCGGGCACCGCGTACCTGCGGTCGGGCACGGAGATGGCGGCGCTGCTGCGGCGCTACCCGGGCGTGCTCGACCGCACCGTCGCGCTCGCCAGGGAATGCGCGTTCGACTTCCGTGTGGTCGCGCCGAACCTGCCTGACTTCCCGGTGCCCGCGGGGCACACGGAGGCGACCTGGCTGCGCGCGCTGGTCGCCGAATCGACGCGATACGGCGCTCCCGGCGCGGAAACCGTGCCGGGAGCGTTCGCGCAGATCGAGCGGGAGCTCGGCGTGATCGAGCGGCTCGGCTTCCCCGGCTACTTCCTGATCGTGCACGACATCGTGCGGTTCTGCGCCACCGCCGGGATCTTGTGCCAGGGCCGCGGGTCGGCGGCCAATTCGGCGGTCTGCTACGCGATCGGCATCACGAATGTGGACCCGGTGCGACATGGGCTGCTCTTCGAGCGGTTCCTTTCCGATGGCAGGGACGGGCCGCCCGACATCGACCTGGACATCGAGCACCGGCGGCGCGAGGAGGCCATCCAGTACGTCTACCAGCGGTACGGCAGAGACCGTGCGGCGCAGGTAGCCAACGTGATCACCTACCGGCCCCGGCTCGCGCTGCGGGACGCCGGCCGCGCGCTTGGCTACGCCCCCGCCGACGCGGACGCGTGGGTCCGCCAGATCGGCCCGGGCGCGGCGGTGGCGGGGGAGACCCTGCCAGGCGACGATCAGGACGACGTTCCCGCGGCGGTCGCGGAGCTCGCGGGGCAGCTGCAGCGGCTGCCGCGCCACCTGGGCATCCACTCCGGCGGCATGGTGATCTGCGACCGGCCTGTCGGCGAGGTGTGCCCGGTGGAGTGGGCGCGGATGCCCGGGCGCACCGTCCTGCAGTGGGACAAGGACGACTGCGCGTACGCGGGCCTGGTCAAGTTCGACCTGCTGGGCCTGGGCATGCTGGCCGCGTTGCACGACTGCTTCGACATGGTGGCCGAGTTCTACGGGCAGGACTGGTCCCTGGCCACGATTCCGCCGGAAGATCCGGCCGTCTACGAGATGATCAGCGCGGCCGACACCGTGGGGGTGTTCCAGGTGGAGTCCCGCGCGCAGATGGCGACGCTGCCGAGGCTGCGCCCCGCCACCTTCTACGACCTGGTCATCCAGGTGGCGCTGATCAGGCCGGGGCCGATCCAGGGCGGTTCGGTGCACCCGTTCCTGCGCCGGCACGACGGGGTGGAGAGCGCCGACCTGCCACACCCGCTGATGGCACGCGCGCTGTCGAAGACGCTGGGCGTGCCGCTGTTCCAGGAGCAGATGATGCAACTGGCCATCGACTGCGCGGGGTTCAGCGCCTCGGAAGCCGACCGGCTGCGCCAGGCGATGAGCGCCAAGCGGGCACCGGAACGCATCGAGGAACTGCGGCACCGGCTGCTGACCGGGATGGTTGAGCGGGGCATCCCAGCGGCCGTCGCGGAAGAGATCTACGTCAAGATCCTCGCGTTCTCCAGCTACGGGTTCCCCGAATCGCACGCGATCAGCTTCGCCTACCTGGTGTACGCCTCGGCCTGGCTGAAGCGGTACTTTCCGGCCGCGTTCACCGCCGCGCTGCTGCGCAACCAGCCGATGGGGTTCTACGCCCCGCACAGCCTGATCAGCGACGCCAGGCGGCACGGGGTCGAGGTCCGCGGCGTCGACGTGAACGCGAGCGAGGCGCAGCCGACGCTTGAGGCTGACGCCGCCGCGGGGACGGCGGGCACGCCCGCCATCCGCCTCGGGCTCGTGTCCGTGCGCAACCTCGGCGGGGCCGCCGCTGACGCGGTCGCCGCCGGGCGGCCGTACCGCGACCTGGAAGACTTCGCCCGGCGCACCGAACTGCCCGCCGCGGCGCTCGAGGCGCTGGCCACGGCAGGGGCGTTCGGCTGCTTCGGGCTGACCCGGCGCTCGGCGCTATGGGCCGCGGGCGCCGCCGCCACGCTGGACGAGGCTCAGCTACCAGGCATGACCTCCGGGATGGCGGCGCCGCCGCTGCCGGACATGACAGGAGTCGAGGAGACGCTGGCGGACCTGTGGTCCACCGGCACGTACGGCACCCACCCGGTGGCGCACGCGCGGCAGGCGCTGAGCGACCGCGGCGTGCTGCGCGCCGCGGACCTGGCTGATGCCGCGGCTGCCCCCGCGGACTCGGTGGTCATGGTGGCCGGGCTGGTCACGCACCGGCAGCGTCCGCCGACCGCGCGGGGAGTGGTCTTCCTCAGCCTAGAGGACGAGACCGGGATCGCGAACGTGATCTGCCCGCCGAACGTGTGGGAGCGATACCGCTCGGCGGCCGCCGTCGCGCCGGCGCTCGTGGTGTCCGGCCGGGTGGAGCGGGCCTCAGGCGCGGTCAGCCTGATCGCGGTCGCGCTCAGATCGCTTCGCGTCGCGGCCACCGTCCGCAGCCGCGACTTCCGTTTAGCTATGCCCCGCTCGCCTCCCAGGGTGGTGCTTGCCGGGCGCTTCGCGTGGGGGCGCGGCGGAGGGTGCGGGTGCCCTGAGGGTTGCCGCGCTCGTGTTCGGCTAGGTCGAGCAGGATGCCGGTCGCGTCCGGGTGCCGTGCGACCGGGCCGATCGCCCGGGCCGGCAGCAGCTGCGGCCCGCCTGGCCAGCAGTGTCCGCCGCCCTCGATCCGGTACAGCGTGACGGGCCGGCAGGCGGGCGCGGACCAGGTCTTCCGCGTCACCGGCAGGTCGTCAGGCGCGGCCGGCAGCTCCTCGGTGGCCGGGCCAGACTTGATGCCGTTGCCTGTCGCCCAGTCGGCCGCGACGGTCTCCGCGCCGGCCACGAGATCCTCTCCCGGCTGTTCGCCGTGCCTGGCCGCCCGCCGCCGCAGCAATATGCCCGACAGGCCGCGGCGGCTCAGCGGCCCGCCGCTGTAGGGGACCGCGCGGTCCCCCGTGCCCATCATCATCACCACTGTCGTGCGCAGCAGCGGCACCGGAGCGAGCCGGCGGCTGAACTCAAGAGCGGTCCCCGCGACGAGGAACAGGCCGGTCACCGGCAGCAGGGCGTGCCGCGCCAGGTGCTCGGCGAACCACGCGCCGTTCGACACCCCGGCCAGGAAAACGGGCCATGACCGGGCGGCGCCGTCATCTTCCAGGTGGGCGCAGAGCCTGGCGAGGAAGAGAGCGTCGTCAAGGTCGGGCTCGGCGTCCGGCGCCCGCGCCGGATGCCACACGCCTTTCCACCCGTCAGGGAACACCGTGGCGATCCCCGCGGCTGGGCCCCGCCTGTCCAGCCCGGTGAACTTCGCCATCGTGCGCCCGTCCATCCCGGAACCGTGCAGCGCTATCAGCAGCGGGGCGGATGACCGGTACCCGGGCCGCTGTGGTGCCCGGGCCAGCCAGTAAGTCCGTCTGACCCCCGCCACGTCGATCGAACCCGGCTCGAGCCCCACCTGGCGACGTTCCAGGCCCCGCCCCTCGTCCATATGAAAAGGGTAGGTTCGCGCCTCGTTTCGTGAGGGCATTGCGGGTCAGCTTATCCGTGCAATTTCACCGTGCTTTTCCCGGAACCGTCGATGATGCCGGGTGGCACCGTGCGTTACATGGGTAACCGGCAGAATGGAGCCGGCGAGCCGACGGGCCGCCGCGGTGCCTGGACTGAGGAGCGAGGGAGCGCAGCGACTGAGCGACGAGGGAAGGCGCCGTGCAAAGCGGCCCGTAGGCGAGCCAGCAAGTAGAGCGCAAACGGAGGGAGCCAGGTCGAATGTCACGGTCCGGGCGGTGGGCGTGGCTGTGGCCCGGTGCTGCCACGGGACCCGCGGGCGATGATGAGACCGAGCCCGATCCCAGGTTCACCTTCGCCAACGAGCGGACGTTTCTCGCCTGGAGCAGGACGGCGCTCGCGCTAGTAGTCGCCGGGCTTGCCATCGTCCAACTCCTGCCGCCGTTCCCCGGCGTGCCGATCGGCCGCCACCTGCTCGGCGTGCCGCTGATCGTGCTCGGCGCGGTGCTCGCGGTTGTCGCCTACGCCGAGTGGGTGAACAACCAAAGTGCGCTGCGCCGCGGCAAGCCGCTGCCAAGGTCGGTGATGCCGTGGATCCTGGCCGCCACGATCGCCGGAATGGCTGCCATCTCCGCGATCGTCCTGTTGGCTTCGGCCGTCCGGTGACAGGCACGCGCGGCTCACAGCCGCCTGGCGGCTCCCCGGACGATAGCGAGCCGGAAGAGCGCCAGCCGGGCCTTGCGCGGGAGCGGACGTCGCTGGCCTGGACGCGGACGGCGATCTCGTTCGCCGCCCTCGGCGGCGTCGTGCTGAAGGTGAACGTGGTCTCCGGGCTGATCATCCTCGCCATAGCGCCGCTGGTCTGGCAGCTAGGCCGGGTGTCTCGCAGCAACTCGCCGGGCACCGACCTGCCCGCGGTGGGCACCACGAGGATCCGCCTGATCACCGTCTCGATCGTCGTGGTCTCGCTGCTCTCGCTCATCGTCGCGCTGCTAGGCAAGTCCGCCCCGGGCGCGCTCCGCTAGGCCTCTTCACGTCACTCCGCTAGGGCTCTCCTCGTCGCTCCGTTCCCCGCTGGCTCCGTTCCCCGCTGGCTCCGTTCCCCGCTGGCTCCGCCGTTTGACGAGACCAGACATCGCCAGCCCCAGTATTCGCACGGCATTACCTGCGCAACCGGCGCAACCAACAACGGCCCCGCACCCGGCCTGAGATCGCGAAGACATTTCTCTAGCCGAAAACAATTCGAGCGCATAGCGTGAATCATCTTCGTGATCATGGTCCGGAGTCCTCACTGTGGTGCGGGAGTGCGCGCTTGTGGCTGCCGGGACGACTTCTCGGGCTTCAGGGACGACGAACTCGCGGCGCAGTCACATCACGAGCCACGGCAAGCGCAGTGGGCGCGCCCGATGGGCCGCCGCGCCGGAGTGCGGTCGGCAGCGACATAGTGGTTGCCATGAACTCCGCCGCAGGCCGGCCGCGGACGGCCGAAGTGCTTGACCTCGCCCCGCATCCCGAGGGCGGCTGGTACCGCGAGACGTGGCGGTCAGGACCCGAGTCGGTGCCTCCCGGCTACCCGGGGCCGCGGGCAGCGGCGACCGTCATCTACTTCCTGCTGCTGCCTGGCGAGGAGTCGCGGTGGCACCGGGTCCGGTCGGACGAAGTGTGGCTGTGGCACTCGGGCGGCCCGCTGACCTTGCTGGGTGGTGGCGATGGCGACCGGCCCGCCGCCACGGCGGACGTGGTGACCGTCGGGCCGGACCTGGCGGCGGGGCAGGTGCCGCAGCACGTGGTCCCGGGCGGGCACTGGCAGGCGGCCCGTCCGGCGGGCGACCTCGAGGTGCTCGTCAGCTGCGTGGTGGCGCCCGGCTTCGACTTCGGCGACTTCACCCTGCTGCCCGGCTGAGCGGCTGAGCGAATGCCCTGCTGCCCGGCTGAGCGGCTGAGCGAATGCCCGGCTGAGCGGCTGAGCGGCTGCGCGGCTGCCCGACTGAGCAGCTTTGCGAAATGCCCGGCTGAAGCGTACGCGGCAGCGGCGGCCAGCGTTAGCGGCGCGCGTGTTGCTGTGGCGGCGTATTCGCCGCGGTGCTAGCGGTCTGTGAGGCGGCCGCGCTGTTCGCGCCAGCGGGGAAAGCAGCTGCCAGCGCGCCGGCGATGAGCCGGGCCCGCTGAGCGTATCCGTACGAGGTGTAGTGGATGCCGTCGTTGATGAACCAGCTGTCGCGGACGACCGTCGGCCAGTCATAGACGCGCATGTTCGGATAGCGCGCCTGCTCTAGCGCCAGGGCCTGGTTCCACAGCCTCATGTTCTGCTCGGCGTAAGGCCCGCTCGACACGAGCGACTTGACCTCGATCCACAGCATCGGCTGGTCGCCGATCGCCGACATCATCTCCCTGATCCGCTGGACGCGGCCGACGTTCGATCCCACGTACACGTCGGCCGTGTCGTTGGTGCCCAGCGCCAGGACCCAGCAGCCGTGGTAGCCGCCGGCCACGAGTTGCTTCGCCAGCGCGTAGGCGTTCGGATCGCCGTTGATCGTCTCAACGATCGACGTGCCGCCGTAGATCTCCATGACCGAGCGGGTGACGCCCACCTTCGCGTAGCGCGCGGTGATCCGCTCCGCCGGGTTCGGCAGGTAGTCAGACGAGATCAGGCCCTCAGAAGTCGAGTCGCCGAAATGCGCCACCGAACGGCATGACGTCCGCGGCGCTGGCGCTGGCGCTGGCGCGACGGCGAGGTGAGAGGGCCGTGCCCGCGGCGTGGCCGCCCGGGTCGCGGCGCCGTGCCCAGTGCGACCTCCGGTGCGGCCTCCACTGCGACCTCCGGTGCCGCCTCCGGTGCGATCTCCCGCATGACCTCCCGCCCGGCTCACCGCGGTCGGCCGCCCACGGCTGGAGTTCGTCGTCGCCGAATCCGCAATCCGCGCCCGGCCAGTCACCGTCGAGTTCATCACGGCCGTGGCAGTCCGGGAAGCCGGCCGCGCGGTGAACGCCGTCACGCTGGCGGCGATCCCCACGAGCGCGAGAACGCACAGGCCGCCGACGGCTAGCGGAGTGATCAGCGTGCGGCCGAAGACGCGGGGCAGCTTCGGCCGGGTGAAGCCGCGCGTGAATCCACGACGCACTGGTTCCTCCACGTATTTCCAGGACAGTGCGGCGACGGCGACGCTGGCCACCGCGGCGGCCACGGCGCGCGGCATGCTGAGCCCGCCAGCGATCAGCGCCGGCGCTGTCAGCACTATGAGTGGATAGTGCCACAGGTAGATGCCATAAGACCGGACGCCGACCCAGCGCAGCGGCGCCACGCCAAGCAGCCGGCCGAGTAGGCTGCCCGGCACCGAGACCGCTGCCACCACGAGCACAGTGGCAAGCGACAGCAGGACCAGGCCGCCCCGGAACATCACCGGCGAGTACTGGTTGGTTCGCCAGATGAGCAGCCCGATCACCGCCAGCCCCGCCGCACCGAGGAAGTCCAGCAGCAACCTCACGGCCCAGTGCGGGCGCCCCCGGCGGGAGGGCCAAACCATGGCGAGGGCCGCGCCGAAGAGCAGGCCGAAGGCGCGGGTGTCCGTGCCCTCGTATACCCGGGTCGGGTCGGTGCCGGGATGATAGAGCACCGCCATCGCCACGGCCGATGCTACGGCGAGGGTGATGGTTATCGCTGCCATCCGGTACCGCGCTCCGGCGCTCAGGTGCCCGCCGGATCCGGTGCCGGCACCCGATCCAGCGCCGTCACCGCCACCGGCGGGGGAGACCGGCGACCGGCGCCGCACCAAGCCACCCCGCACCAAGCCGCCCCGCACCAAGCCGCCCCGCACCAAGCCGCCCCGCACGCCGGACAAGGACACAAACACGAACACGCCGAGCAGCACCAGCCATGGCCACAGCAGGTAGAACTGCTCCTCGACGGCCAGCGACCACAAGTGATCCAGCGGGGCCGGCGGGGCGAACTGGGCGTAGTAGGAGGCGTGCTGAGCGATGTACCACCAGTTGCTGACGTACAGCGCGGACGCCGCGACGTCACCGCGGAATCCGGGTAGCTGCGCCCGGTCCAGGGTGTTCACCCAGACCGCGACCACCGCCAGCATCACGAAGAGCGCTGGCAGCAGCCGTCGCGCCCTGCGGAGCCAGAAGTCGCCGAGCCGAATCCGCCCGGACTTGTCCCACTGGCTGAGCAGGATGTCGGTGATGAGGTAGCCGCTCAGCGTGAAGAACACGCCAACGCCGAGCAGTCCGCCCTGGGCCCACCCGAAGTTGAGGTGGTAAACGACTACCGCGGCGACCGCGATGGCTCGCAGGCCGTCCAGACCTGGCAGGTACTTTTGGTCACTGCGAACAGGCTCGGGCATTCGGCGCTCCCGCTACAGCCGCCCGAGGGACGAGCCCCCGCGGCGTGTCCCCTCGTTACTGTCTGACCCGGTCCTGACCCGCGGCAGTCGGCCAGTGCCTTTAAGACGTGCCGCACCGGCAGTTGGTTGCCGGTGTCGCTAGCCGACCGCGATGGTCCCCTCTCGCCGGTGCAGGCGGGCCTGTCGTCCTTCCCCGTCGTCGACGAACAGTCCGGTGCACGAGTTCTCCAGCACGCGCCGAGAGGACCCGAAACCCCGTCCCGCACTTATCGTTACCGGGGCGCTACGCGCGGAAACCTAGCTTCGGGCGAGCCGCGCCCATTCGTCGTGGCCGAGCAGCTCAAGCGTGTTGGCGAGCCACTCGCGGCCGACGGGGTCGAGTTGTGCCGCGGCGAGGTCAGCGCGGTCTTTCAAGCGGTTGGGGCGCGCTTTGAAGAGCAGCGCGACCTCGGGCCGGAAATACGTGATGCCGTCTACGGCGTGCACCGCCCGCGTCCAGGGCAGCCGCACCCTCGTGTCCCGCTTGAACACCCACTCGTCGTCGGTGCTGCCCTGGTCGAGGAGAACCTCAAAGGCCCATGGCTGGCGGGAGTCGCGTCGCACCCACAGTTGCCCGCACCTGTCGGTCGGCGGGACGCCGGGCAGTAGCGGCCGCAGCCAGCCATCGTCAGCCTCCCACAGGTGCCAGTCGCGCAGTACCCGCCGCACCGTGTCCAGGTCGCCCGCGAGGACCGAGATGTCTGTGTCCTCGTGCCGCCGCGGCGCCGCGCCGACCCGCGCGGCGCGCCCGCCCGCGATCCACCAGCGCAGCCCGGATCCGGCCAGCACCCGCGCGACCTGCTCCGGCGTCAGCGGGTCGATCGGCCCGTACAGCGCCTGGAACGAGTCGAATGAGTCCTCGTGCAGCCTTCCCAGCGCCTCGCGAAACGCGTCGCTCACCGGGCCATCCTCGCGCATCAGGACCTCCGCTAAGACCGTCAGCACCGAAAGAATTATTTTTCTTGACAAGAAGAATTGTCGGTGAGACGCTGGTCACGTGATCGACGTGGCTGTCATCGAAGACCCGGCCGCGGCGCAGGCCGCGCTAGACCCGGCGCGGGAGCGGCTGCTGGCTCGGCTGGCCGAGCCCCGGTCCGCGGCGATGCTCGCCGCGGAGGCCGGCCTGCCGCGGCAGCAGGTGAACTACCATCTGCGCACACTGGAACGGCACGGGCTAGTCGAGCTTGTCGAGGAACGCCGCAAGGGGAACATGACCGAGCGGCTGCTCCAGGCGACGGCGGAGTCGTTCGTGATCTCGCCCGCCGCGCTGGCCGCGGTGGCGCCTGATCCGGCGCGGGCCCCTGACCGGCTGTCCGCACGCTGGCTGCTCGCGCTCGCCGCGCAACTGGTGCGGGACGTGGGGAGCCTGATCACGGCCTCGGCCAAGGCAGGTAAGCGGCTGGCCACATTCGGCATGGACGGCGAGGTGCGCTTCGCCACCGCTGCTGACCGGGCCGCCTTCACTGCGGAGATGACCCAGGCGGTCGCCGCGCTCGTCGCCAAATACCACGACGAGCACGCGGCGGGCGGGCGGACGCACCGCCTGGTCATCGCCCTCCACCCGGCCGTCACGGCCGCCAGAACGGAGCGCTGACCATGGGACACTCATTCGAGCGGCACGACGAGGCGGAAGTACCGGCCAGCCCGGAGGAAGTCTGGGCGGCTATCGCCACAGGGCCCGGCATCGACTCCTGGTTCATGGGCCACAGCGACGTCCGGCCCGGCACAGGCGGGGCGGTTCGCACCGAGTTCGGGGCTTACACGCCCGAGCTCGCGATCACCGCGTGGGACCCGCAGCGGCGCTTCGCCTACCGCGAGGGCGAGGCGCCCGATGGCCGCTTCATCGGCTACGAATTCCTCGTCGAAGGCCGCGGCGGCGCGAGCACGGTGCTTCGCGTGGTCACCAGCGGTTTCCTCCCCGGCGACGACTGGGCGGACGAGTACGAGGCGATGACCCTGGGCGGACAGATGTTCTTCCGCACGCTGGCTGAGTACCTTGGCTACTTCAGCGGCCGGTTCGCGGTGCCAGTCACGGCGTTCGGCCCGCCAGGCACCGCCTGGGAGCGCGACCGCGTGAGGCTGTGCCGGGCGCTTGGCCTCGCGGACGACCCGGCCAGCGGCGACGCGGTAAGGCTCACCGGCCCCGGCCTCGGCGCTGTTGACGGCGTGCTCTACTTCACCAACGCCAGCACGCTGGGCGTGCGGACGGGCGACGCCCTCTACCGGTTCCTGCGCGGCTTCTACAGTCCCGTCGTCGCGTGCCACAACCTGTTCGCCGCCGGAGCGGACGCGGAAAGCGAAACGCGGGCCTGGGAGTCCTGGCTCGCCCGGGTCCTCGACCCGAAGAACGAGGAGAGATCATCATGACCGAACGCGTAACTGGACCGGCCTCCTACTTCCCCTCCATTGAGAAGAAGTACGGCAAGCCCGTCGGCCACTGGCTCGACCTGATCAACGCGAGCGAGCTGACCAAGCACAAGCCTCTCGTCGACTGGCTCAAGGCCGACCACGGAATCGGCCACGGACACGCCACGGCCCTCGTCGGGTACGCCCTGGCCAAGCGCGGCACGCAGGCGCCGGCCCCGTGACAAGCCCGGCCCCCCGCACTGGTACCCATCGCGTCGTGTTACGGCGGTTTCGCTGATTGATTTCGTCCGGTCGTGGTAGTACGAAATCGGCTGCGCACCGGAGCGCGATCATGACTGAGCCCGGCGGCGAGGCGTTCGCCTCCTTCGGTGCGCCTCGCCCCCGCCCTCAGTGAGGAGGAAGTCATGTTCGCAGGCAACTGGGCCAGCCGTCACAAGATCGCGACCTGCTTCGGTTTGCTCGGCGCCGCCATCCCTGTGGCGATCGCGGCGAGCACCGTCGCGACGGCCAGCGCCCGTCCGGCCGCCGCCGCGCACGCGCCCGCGCCCTCGCGCGGTCACGGGTTCGGCGAGTCTCGCTGGGTGACCAGCTGGAGCGCCAGTCCCCAGGTCGCCACGCCAGGAACCCCGGCCGCCACTGGCTTTGACAATCAGACGGTCCGCAACATCGTCTTCACTAGCACCGGCGGCGACTCCGTCCGGCTGGTGCTCTCCAACGTCTTCGGCACTACTCCGCTGCAGATCGGCGACGCGACCGTGGCCGTGGCCGGTTCCGGCGCCGCCGCCGTGCCCGGCACGATCCATCAGGTGAGGTTCGGCGGCAGCACCTCGTTCCAGATCCCCGCGGGCGCTCAGGTGCTCACTGACCCGGTGGCCATGCGCGTGCGGCCGCTGCAGGACCTCGCGGTGAGCGTCTACCTTCCCAACAGCACGGGGGCGGCAACCAACCACTCGGACGCGCAGCAGGTCAACTGGGTGTCCGGGTCCGGTGACCACGCCGGCGACGCGGCCGCGGGCGCGTTCACCACCCAGATCCAGTCCTGGTTCTACGTCAGCGACGTGATCGTCCGGTCGGACCGGGCATCAGGCACCGTCGTGGCGTTCGGCGACTCGATCACCGACGGGTTCCAGTCCACGGTCGGCGCGAACGCCCGCTGGCCCAACGACCTGGCCCGGCGGCTGGACGCGCTGCACGGCCGCACGCTGTCGGTGGCCGACGAGGGCATCAGCGGCAACAGGGTGCTGAACGACGCGCTGTGCTGCGGTGTCAACGCTGAGGCCCGGTTCGAGCGCGATGCCCTGGACCAGCCAGGCGTCCGGGAGATCATCCTGCTGGAAGGGATCAACGACTTCGGCTTCAGCGCGGTGCCGCCGAACCCCGTCATCGATCCGGTCACCGACGTGAGCGCGGCGCAGGTCATCGCCGGATACCAGCAGCTGATCGCGCAGGCGCACGCACGCGGCCTGAAGATCTTCGGCGCCACCCTGCTCCCGTTCAAGGGCGCCGGCTACTACACGGCAGAAGGGGAAGCCAAGCGGGAAGCGGTGAACGCGTGGATCCGCACCAGCGGGGCCTTCGATGGCGTCATCGACTTCGACAAGCTGATGCGCGACTCCTCTGACCCGCTCGTGCTGAACCCGGCCTACGACTCGGGCGATCACCTGCACCCCAACGACGCGGGGTACCAGGTGATGGCCAACGCGATCAGCCTGGACATGCTGCTCGGCCGCTGAACGGCCGCGTCTGGCTGAGTCCGTAACGAGAGCCACGCTCCGTTCCGCTGAAAAAGCTCTTTATCCGGAACGGAGCGTGGCTTCTACCCTCCGGTAAAAGAAACACGCGCCGGGTGGCAGGCAGGCTCTACAGATATCGGTTCACGTGCGTATATCCTGGTCGCGGCTTTCATGATCGCGCGCGGATCCCCCGCTTATCCACGCAGCGCAACAAGGCTGAATGCATGGGTAGGGCAGACGAGCTGCGCTACGTCTGCCGGGGCGGCGGCAGGGGATGTTACATGCGTGGAGCGGCGCGCAAGCATGCGCTTGGAGAAGTCGACAAGCTGCCGGAAAGGTCTGAGCAGTTCAGGACGCTCAGCGACGCGCTTGCGGGGGTGGCGAGCAGTTCCCGTGGCCGGGTGGTGCTTGTCCCTGGCGAGGCCGGCATCGGCAAGACCGCGCTGCTGCGCTGGTTCTGCGCTGGCGTGAATGGTTCGGCGCGAGTGCTGTGGACCGGGTGCGACCCGTTGTTCACGCCCAGGCCGCTGGGGCCGGTCCTGGAACTGGCCGAGGTGATCGGCGGCGAGGTGGCGGCGCGCGCTCGGGACGACGCCAGGCCGTATGACCTGGCGGCCGCGCTCTTGCGCGAGCTGGCGGCCAGGCCAACGGTGCTGGTGTTCGAGGATGTGCACTGGGCGGACGAGGCGACCCTTGACGTGATCCGGCTGGCAGGACGCCGGGCCGGTGATATCCCGGTGCTGCTGGTGCTCAGTTACCGCGACGAGGGGCTGGACCGGTCGCACCCGCTGCGGATCGTGCTTGGTGACCTGCCGGGCAGCGATCGGGTCACCAGGCTGGCGCTGCCCGGCCTGTCACCGCGGGCGGTCGCGGAGCTGGCCGCGCCGGCGGGTGTCGACGCCGTGGAACTGCACCGGCTGACGGCAGGGAACCCGTTCTTCGTCACCGAGGTGCTGGCGGCGGGCACCGGGCTGGTGCCGAACTCGGTGCGGGACGCGGTGCTGGCGCGCGCCGCGCAGCTGGGCGGGGCGGCGCGGGACCTGCTTGACGCGGCTTCCGTGGTGCCCGGGCCGGCCGAGCCGTGGCTGCTTGAAGCGCTCGCACCGGCGACGGCGGGGGCACTGGATGAGTGCCTCGACGCCGGAATGATGGTGCTGACCGGGGGCCGGGTGGAGTTCAGGCACGAGATCGCGCGGCAGGTGGTGGAGGAGTCGCTGCCGCCGGGCCGCCGGGCGGGACTGCACCGCGCCGCGCTGGCCGCGCTGGCGGGACAGGCCGCCCCGGACCTGGCGAGGCTGGCGCATCACGCGGAGGCCGTCGATGACGGCGAAGCCGTGCTGCGGTACGCCCCGGCCGCCGCCGAGCGCGCGGCCGCGGTCGGGGCGAGCCGTGAAGCCGTCGGCCTGTACGCGCGGGCGCTGCGGTTCGCGGACGCGCTCGAGCCGGCCGGACGGGCCGCGCTGCTTGAGCGGTTCGCCGCCGCGGCGTTCCTCGCCGGCGGGTCGGAGGGGGCGGCCGGGGCGCTGCGCGAGGCGGTGCTGATCCACCGCGGGCGGGGAGACCGGCTGCGGCAGGGCGACGCGCTGCGCTTGCTGGCCATTCAACTGGGCAAGGAGGGCGCCCTCGCCGAGGCGGCGGCGGCGCTGTCGGAGGCAGTGGAAGTCTTGGAGGAACTTCCGCCAGGCCCGGAGCTTGCGCGAGCGTACAACGCGATGGCCGCGGTCCTGGGCATCGGTGATGACGAACAAGCCCTCCACTGGGGAGAAAAGGCGATCGACCTCGCCGAGCGCGTCGGGTGCCTGGACGCGGCCGGTGACACGCTGAACATCGTCGGAACCGTTGAGCTGCGCCAGGGCAACCTGGATGGCCTGGCCAAGCTGGACCGCAGCCGCGAATTTGCGGAGGAGGCCGGAGACGAGCTTGGCGTCGCGCGGGCCTACATGCATCCCGCCGCGGTTCTCGCGGCGCGCCGGGAGTGGCTGCTCGCCGAGCGCTACATAGAGCCTGGACTGGTGTTCTGCCGTGAGCGCGGCATGGACGCCTGGCTTGCGTGGCTGACCACGCTGGCGGCCGAGGCGGCTTTTGCCCGGGGACGCTGGGACGAAGCGGTGGACACTGCCACCGCGATCCTGGACTGGCCGGCGGAGGGGGCCGGGCACTGGCGCGTCAGCGCGCTGGTGATCCTGGCGCGGATCCGGGCGCGCCGCGGCGAGGCCGGCTACCAGCCGTTCCTCGACGAGGCGTTGGTGACCGCCAAGGCCGCTCCCGCCCTCGGGGGCGCCCTGCAGGTCGCCGCCGCGCGCGCCGAGGCCGCATGGCTGGAGGGGGCGCCGGCCCGGCGGGTCAGCGAGGTCACCGGATCGGCCGGGGAGCCCGGGTCGACCGAGGTCCGGTGGTTCGCCGGCGAGGCCGAGGTCTGGCGTCACCGTGCCGGGCTGTACCGCGGCAACCCGGCCGGGCTTCCCGAACCGTACCGGCTGGAGATCACCGGCGATCCGGCGGGCGCGGCCCGCTGGTGGCTGGACCGGGGCTGCGACTACGAGGCGGCGCTGGCGCTTGGCGGCTCGGCTGACCGGGCCGCGCTGCGCCGCGCGCTGGACATGCTGCACGAGCTCCGCGTCCCCGCGGCCGCGGCGGCCGTGGCGCGGCGGCTGCGCGCGCTGGGCGAGCAGGGCGTGCCGCGCGGCCCGCGGGCCGCTACCGCGGCCAATCCGGTCGGCTTGACCAGCCGTGAGGCGCAGGTGCTCAGCCTGCTCGCGGCCGGGCTGAGCAACCCGGAGATCGCCGCGCGGCTGGTCCTTTCGCCGCGCACCGTCGACAACCACGTGGGGGCGGTCTTGCGCAAGCTCGGCGCCCGCACCCGCGGCGAGGCCAGCGCGCGGGCGGCACAGCTAGGCATGTCGGGGGCGGCGGACATCCGAACTTAGGTACCGCCGGCGCCCAATATAGGTGTGTCACCTCCTAGAACTCTTTGATCGGCTAATGCTCCCATTGGGCCCAGTAATGCCGTTATGGGTCACATGCGGCGGATGCGAAGTTCATCGCTACCGCCGTGCGAGCATTGGGCGGGGTGCCGTGAACAGACTGTCGCAGGGGCTTAGATCTGCCATAACGGCGGTCTCCGCCGCATCCGTACTAGTGCTTGGGGTGGTCGTTCCGGCTTCGCTCGCGCTCAGCGCGAGCCCCGCCGCCGCCGCCGCGTGCACGCCTGGCGCCGACTGCACACCGGGGAGCGTGCAATTCCTGCTGCCCGGCTCTTACCCGATCTCCGGCCTGCACGTCTGCGGCATCGACGGCGACTACGCGCCGCTCGCCTCGGCCGAGGTCGATTCCGCCTACGACGACCCGGCTAAGTTCGGCGGCGGGACGTCGGAGGGAAATTACCCGGACAGCGAGGCGTTCACGTTCACGCCCGAACCGGGGTCGGTGCTGAAAGGGAACAACCACATCACGGTAAGCCTCCCGCGTCCCGCCGAACCGTACGCGGACTCGGGCTCGGTCCTGCCGCCGGCCCAGCTCCCGACACAGGCGCCCGATGAGCAGAACAGCTCGCACGTGGACACGACGGGCTTCGACCCGCAAGGGATCTACGTCAAGGTCACCTTGGGCGGGACCCCCAACCCGGGTAACAGGAAGATACGGCTGGACGTGTTCGATCCCTACAACCCTCCGCCGCTCACCGCAGCGCCTGGCGCGGCTGCCAGCAGCGTGTCTGGCACTGTATCGACGGTAACGGCCGTGGGGCTCGTTACCCCTAACGCCAGCCACACCGCCGGGAACACGACGACAGACAACACGGCGAGGACCAACAGCAGCGGCGTCGCCGAGTTCTGGGTGACCGACAGCGACCCGAACGGCGGACAATTCGTGGCCGCCGCCACCGATGAGTTCACGTCCGTGGGGCTCATGCCGACGGCAGAGCTCGACTTCAGCGGCCCGAATCAAAGCCAGCTGAACAATGGCCAGTGCCCCCCGAATGAGGTCAGCGGCTCCGTCTCCTCAGGCGAGGGGCTGACCTGGCTGCTCGTCGAGAACGGTGTCGCGTACCTCGTTCCGAACGTGACGGTGAGCAACGGGTCCGGGGTCGAGACGGCCGACCTGATTTACCCGTTCGACCTGCCGACCACCAGCGGCCCGGTCACCCTGGTCGCGCTCGGCGCCACGTCACCCCCGGGTGAGGGGACCCCGGCTAACCCGCTGCAGGCGCCCTCGACTCCGTACCCGCCGAACGCTTTCTCGATCTCCACCACCCAGGACCCGGTACCTGGCTACCCGGCGACGGCGCCGGTCTTCCGGGCGAACGACGCGGTTTCCGGCTCCGCCTCGTCCCTGGCAAGTTCGGTCGCGTCCGCGCAGGTCGGCCCCAACAGCACGGTGACCGCGACCGCGACCCTGCGCGACGACTACTACAACGCGGTCAACGACACGCAGGTCGCCATCTTCCAGTCCGGCGCGGGGCACGCCAATATCTCCCCCGCCGCCCCCGCGACCAGCTACCCGCTCACGGCTAGCGACGGGACGGCAAGCTACACCGTCTCCGACAACTGCGCCGAGACGGTGAACCTGCAGGCAGACGACGTCACCGACAACGTGCTCGTCGCCCCGGCCGGGCAGCCTTCCACGGTGCCGGTGACGTTCACCGCGGGCCCGCCAGTGGCTCCCGATGCCCCCCCGACGCCTCCCATTGCGTGCAGCGTGCCGCCTGTCACGTCCAGCGTGTCAGTGAGCTCTGACGGGTCGACATGGGTGTCGGGCAGTCCGGTAAACGCGCCCGCGGACGGCAAAACGAACGTGACAGTCCAGGTGACCCTGGCCGACCAGTTCGGTAACGCTGTCGCGTGCCAGCAGGTGATCCTGGCCGCGACGACGAGCAACTCCCGCGCGTCGATCACCCCGCAGCCGCCTGGAGACCCGGCGACAAGCACGTCCTGCCCCAACCCGGGTGCCGACGGCTACACGGGCGCCGACGGAAAGGCGACCTTCTTCGTCTCCGACGCCACCGCCGAGCAACTCGCCTTCGACGTCGCGTCCGGTTCCGCGACATGGCCGCCTGACCCGGTCGCGCACCCCCAGGACGTCGCGCAGATCAACTTCGAGGGTGCCGACGGTGACCTAGGCGTGTCGAGCGTTACGGCGAGTTCGTCTAGCGCTCCCGCCGACGGCCAGCCGCTGGTAGCGGTCACGGTGACGCTGAAGGACAAGGACGGGCAGCCGCTCCAGGGCAAGCAGGTCACGCTCGCAGGCTGCACCAATTCCGCCCCGCCGTGCACGGCGGACTCGACGACCACGATCACGCCGGTGACCACGGCGACCGACGGCAACGGGCAGCAGACCTTCGACGTCGGCGACAGCGGCCCCCCGCACACCGTCTACTACCGGGCGACCGACGCCAGCGACGGGGTGCCCATCGCTCAGGTCGCGCAGGTCGCATTCACTCTTGGCGGGGTCGCGCTCACCGCCAGCCCGGCCGTCGTTGTCGCCGACGGGACAGGCACCTCCACGGTGACCTTCACGATCAGCGACAACAAGGGGAACCCGGTAACGGGAGTCCCAGTCAGCCTCAGCCTGGCGTCCACATCCACGACGGCGACGATCTCCCCGGTATCGCCCCAGACCAACAGCAAGGGGGCGGCTGCGTTCACGGTCGGTGACACCGCGCCCGAGCAGGTGTCCTACACCGCGACGGCCACATACACACCGTCCCAGGGCACGGCCTGCGTAGGCACCTCCAACGGGGATGGCACGTGTACCGTCACGGACTCGGTGAGCGTCAAGTTCATCGCCCCGCCGAACACGTTCACCGTCACCCCCTCACCCACCTCGGGAGTTCTCGCCGACGGCCTGACCTCCTCGGTGGTCACCGTGACGGCCCTCGACGTGTACGGCAAGCCGATGGCCGGGCTGCCCCTGGCGCTGGCCGGCACCGGCAGCGCTCAGGTCACCGCGTTGAACCCGGTTACGGACAACAACGGCCAGGCCACCTTCGAGGTGTCCGACACCGCGGCCGAAACCGTGACGCTAACCGCGGGCTACCAGGAGATCCCCGGCTCTGGCCAGGCGTCCGGTCCCTCGCACCCGGCCACGGGCTGCTCCGGGAGCGCGTGCACAGCGACCGTCGCATTCGTCAAGGCCGAGGCAGACGCGTCCACGATCGGCGCCTCGCTCGCCTCGGTGCCGGCCGACGGCAGTTCCACGACCCTCGTCACCGTCAAGCTGCAAAACGGTGACCCGAGCGTCCCGATCAACGGCCACGCGGTCGTCCTCATCACCGGCTCCGCCACGACGACCGTCACGCCGAGCAACGTCGGCGGCTACACCGGGGTAAACCCCCAGCCCCCGGGGACGGTGACCTTCACCGTCGCCGACACCAAGCCCGAGAGCCTGACGATCTACGCGCGTGACACGAACACGGGCGTCATCCTCAGCAATGCGGTCTCGGTCACGTTCGTGGCGACTGAGGTGCAGCTCTCCACGATCACGGCCAACCCCGCCACGCTGCCCGCGGGCGGACCGCCGGGGAATCCCGCAACGTCCACGGTGACGGTCAAGCTCAGCCTGCCGAGCTGCACCGCGTCGCTTTCCGGCCACACGGTGAAGCTCACGGCGAATTCCGGGACGGCGGTCATCTCCCCGGCATCGGCCCAGACGGACAGCAACGGCGCGGCAACGTTCACCGTGTCCGACCCGGCAGTGGAGACGGTCACGCTGACCGCGGTGGACACGACCTGCGGCGTCACCCTGGCCAAGACCGGGACCGTGCAGTTCGTACCCAGCGAGGCCTATCTGTCGACGCTGATGATCAGCCCGGTCAGCACCCCGGCCGAGGGCCCGGCCGCGACGCTCACGGTCACGCTGCTAACCGCGTCCGGCACGCCGATCTCCGGTCGCACGGTCACCGTGCCCGCCGCCGCGCACGCGTCGGTCACCCCGCTGGCGTACCCGGGGCTCGCTCCGGGGGTCACCAACGCCTCCGGGCAGGCCCAGTTCGCGGTGTCCGACAACACCGTCGAGACGGTGACGCTGCTCGCCTACGACGGCGCGACCGAACTTGACGAGCCCGGCGTCGTCGCCTTCACCGCCAACGAAGCCAACCAGTCCACTGTGTCGGCAACCGTGACGTCGCTGCCGGCGCTCGGCGCCCTCACGACCGTCACCGTGACGCTGACCAGCGGGGGCGGTGCCCCGATAGCCGGTCACAGCGTCTTGCTGGCTGCCTCCTCGACCACCGTGTCGATCACGCCGGCGACCGCGACGACCAACGCCGCCGGGCAGGCGCAGTTCACCGTCAGTGACCCCAACGCCGAGTCCGTCGTGCTGACGGCCCTCGACCAGGCCACCGGCGTCATCGTGGTGCAGACGCTGCCGGTGACCTTCACCGCCAACGAGCAGAACCAGTCCACGGCGACCGCTTCACCCGCCATCGTGCAGACGAAGAAGACGTCGACGATCACCGTCACGCTGCTCGGCGCCAACGGCAAGCCGATCGCCGGGCACGTCGTGGGGCTGGCCACAGGCTCGACGACCGCGAAGGCGACAGTCCTGACCAAGGGAGGCGTGACGACCGCGGCCGGGCAGATCCAGTTCAGCGTCACGGACACGGCTCCGGAAACCCTCTCGATCATGGTGACGGATACAACGGCGGGCGTGACCCTGTACCTGCCGGTGACCGTTTCCTTCGTCAAGCCCTAACCCCCAAGGAGTCTCGTGATGAGCACGCCAGGCCTGTTCCGGCGTCACGCCAGGCCGGTCCGTCTGCTGGCCAGCCTGACCGTGGCGATCCCTCTCATCATCGCGTCGACTACCGTCGCGATCGCCGACACCGGGGGGATCACACAGCAAAGCCCGTCCCAGGGCGCGACCCTGGTCGGCACGGCCTTCGGCGACCAGCTGAAGGTGTCGGGCGCGGTCGGCGCGGTCACGTTCACGCAGACGTCCGGGGCGGACAGCGTCGCTGTCTCGTCCTCGGGCCAGGTGTCGGCCGCCGCCACCCTTGCGGCCGGCACTTACCCCGCGGCCGGGACCGACAGCGACGCCAACGGGGACACCGGGATTTGGACCTACACGCTGAACGTGCTGACGCAGGCGCCGTCGGGATTCAGCGGCACGGTGGTCGACGTGTATCAGTCCGAGTACGGGGTGTCGCAGCAACTGGGCCAGGGTTCCGGGCTGCCCACCGTCTCGACGTACCGGCAGGAGATCTCCCAGCTCACCCCGCTCCAGCTGGCCGACCTCTACAACGCTGTCCAGCAGAACCCGCAGTGGTACCAGATACCGCAGCTGATGCAGACTGTCGCGAGCGGTATCCCGGCGGGCGGTGCGCCAACGGTGCCGACTCCAGCGTCGACTCCCGCGTCGACTCAATCGGTGTCAGCCAGGTTGCTGGGTTCGGCCAAGTCGGGCGAATCGGCCAAGTTGAACGCCTCAGCTAAGTCAAGCGCTTCGGTCAAGGCGGACGGCGGCCCGCCGCATCCGTTCAGCGCCGGGTCATGTCCCTCCGGCCCCACCGATGAGGCGATCTTCGCCCTGCAAATCGTCATCGACGTCACGTCGGGTGTCTTTAACCTCATGTCCATCGACGCCTCACTACCGGACCCCGCCAACATCCCCTTCATCATCGCGGGAGAAATTACCGACGTCATCCTGACCGCCTTCCAGATCGCCCAGGACTCCCTGTCGTATGAGCAGACGGAAGCCAACAACTGCTCAGGAATCCAGCAGGGCCTCGAGTTCGACAACATCGACAACACCACCTATCAGACCTACGCGCTGCTGACGACCGTCGCGTCGGCGATCACGCAACTCCAGAGCACCGCCAGCACCACCCAGCAGGAGGTGCAGAACGTGCAGTCGAGCCTCACGACGATGCAGGCAACACTGGGGCAGGCGATTGCCAGCGACACCCAGGCCATCCAGGCGACGGTCGGCAGTGACACCCAAGGCGTGACACAACAGCTCCAGGGCGATCTCGCCGGCATCAATCAGGATCTGACCACCATCGAGGGCGACCAGAACTCTCTCAGCCAGGCTCTCGGGCAGTCGAACACCGGCACGTCGGCCATCCAGTCGTCGCTGTCGTCAGACCTGACGAAGATCCTCAACGAGGTCGACACCACCGCGGGCGGGCTCACCTCGCTGATCACCCAGAACGACCAGCAGATCATGACCACGCTGAAGTCCAACTTCAGCACCCAGCAGAACCAGTACGAAGCGGATCTGAAACTCAGGATCGAGCAGGCCCTCTCCGCATCCGCGGTCACGGGAAACATTCCGCAAGTCCAGATGATGCTGCCGGCCTCGCAGGGCGGTTACCTCAACTCGACACCGGTGGGCGTGCAAGAGGTGGTGACCGACGATCTCAACTCGCTGAAGGCACTGGGGTTGAAGATCACGCCCTCCGCTCTGAGCAACTTCAACGCGGCCAACACCGCGCTCGCCGCCGGGCAGTACGTCACCGCCTACAACGACTACGCCGCCTGCTACGTGGCGGTGGCGTGATGAAGGGCGTGCCATCCCTGCGCGGGAAGAAACTGTCGCTGCGGCCGGGCACGGCGATCGTCGGGGTGCCGCTGCTGGTGGGGGTCGGAGTCCTCGCCGGCGTCATGGTGCGCGGCAACGCCGGGCCGGCCGCCACGCCTGGTGCGGCCGCCGGCGCGCCCAGCGCCTCCGCCACCCCCAGCGCGGCCGGCGCGCCCTCAGCGGCCGGCCCGGCGAACGCGAATGGCGCCGCCGCGCTTTCCGGTCCCAGGGTCATCGACATGACCAAGGCGACCGGCACGTCCTGCCGCCCGCCCGTCAGCCCCGGCAAGGGACACCCGGACACGCTGCTGTCGCAGGTCTTCAACGTCAGCGACAGCCGGCGCACCACGTACCTGCTCGGCTGGCAGATCGTCCCGTACCAGGGCGCCCGCACCTACAGCTTCGGCGCGGCGGGCAACCTGCTGGCGCTGGAACCTCCCACGGGAGGGCGGCCGCTCGGTTTCGGGACCGGAACGGTGACGTTCTCAGGCAAGGCAGGCGCCGGCACCGTCCACGCGACCGTCCGGCTCCGCGCCGGAGGAACGGTGACCGTCAAGGGAAACTGGGCCTGCCTCACGCCAGCGAAGTAACGCGGCCGGTGTCGGCCTGGTTTTCGGATAACGTGAAGGATCCGGCAGGTCAGGACCTGCCGGATCCTTCACGTTAATTCGATCTTGGTGCCCCTGGGAATGGCGTTACCGGTGCGGCGCCGTCGGTCGACCCGTCACGCTTGCCCCGCGGCGCCTGCACCCATTTCCGAAGACGTGGGATACATATGGGGGCTATGACCCCCATATGTATCCCACGTCCTTAGCGGGCGCAGTTCGCGCCTCCCCTGGTCGGCGCGCCCCCCGGTTGCCCCCGGTTTCAGTGCCACGTCAGTGCCGTTTCAGGGCCGGCCGGCATCGTTGCACAGCGCCGTGGCACGACGGAGTTCAAAGCCACCGTTCTCTCCGTGCCGCGGCGCCAGTGATGGCAACGCGAGGGGGAGTCATGAATTGGCGACGGGCACTGACAGTGCTAGCGAGCGCGGCGGCCTGCGCGCTCGCGACGGGGACAACGATGGCCGGTCCGGCGAGCGCGGCAGCGGGCGCCGCCGCGACCTCGGCCGTCCCCGCGATGGCGGCGATGGCGGCGGTCCGGCCGGCGGTCTCGGCGCCGCCGGCCGGCCACCTGGGTGACGCGCAGCCGGTACCCGGCCTGCAGGCTCTGAACGTCGGCGGGGGCGCCGCGGTCACCGACATGCGCTGCCCGTCACCGGGCTTTTGCACGGCGGCCGGCTTCTACCTTGACGGCAACGGTCATCACCAGGCGTTCGTCGTCAGCGAGACCGACTTCACCTGGGGGAAGGCGACGCCGGTGCCCGGCCTCGCCGCCCTCGGCAACGGCGGCCCCACCGACATCACGGCGCTGTCGTGCGCCACGGCGGGCAACTGCACGCTCGGCGGGTGGTTCGTGGACACGAGCGGCAACCTGCAGCCCTTCGTCGCGGAACAGGCGAACGGCGCCTTCGGCAACGCGCTCGCGTTCTTCACCATCGACGACCAGTTCACCCAGTTCGTCGCCAGAGTCTCCGCACTCTCGTGCGCTGCGCCAGGAAACTGCACGGCGGCGCTGATCCTGCCCTCCTTCCCCTCCGGTGGCGCGCCCGTCCCGGAAGCCTTCCTCATCACCGAGACCAACGAGCACTGGGGCCCGCTGCGTGCGGTGCCCGGGGTCCCCGGCCCCGGCGTGAACCTGCCCTCAGGAATCGGCTCGGTGTCGTGCTGGAAGCCGGGCGACTGCATGGCCGTGGGCGGCTACACCGCCGCGGGCGGGAACGACCAGCCGTTCGTCGCCATCCAGGAGGGCGGAAGCTGGAGCGGTATTCTCACGATCCCCGGCATCGACGGCCCCTCGGTAACCGACTTCAACCCGGCCGCGGACGCGCAGGGGACGCAGGTCTCGTGCTGGGCGTTCACCTCATGCACGGTCAGCGGGATCTACGGCGACCACCACGGTGACCAGGAGGTGTTCGTCGCGGACTGGGTCAACGGCGTCTGGGCGGCGCAGACCATCCCCAGCTCGGACGAGCTCAACAAGGGCGGGGACGCGCAGGTGATCGGCCTGGGCTGCGGACCGACGGGCAACTGCGCGGTGGCCGGCCAGTTCCTCACCGCGCCCGCGAGCGACCCAAGCGCGCAGACCCACGCGTTCGTCGACAGCAGGGCGGCGGGGGACTGGAGCAACGCCCAGGAGATCCTCGGTATCAGCAACCTGCCCGACTCCTCAGCCGTCGCGGCGGCATGCCCCTTCTCGGGCAGCTGCGTCGCCGGCGGCCACTACACCGACGCCGGCGGGCATCAGCAGGCGTATGTCTCCTTCGAGAACGTCACCGTCGGCACCAAGGACTTCGGCTCCTTCGACGGCGCCGAGCAGGTCGCGGGCAACCTGAACGCCGGCGGCAGCGCGGGAGTGGACGACGTGTCCTGCTCGTTCGCCGGAGAGTGCGCCGTCGGCGGGTTCTACACCGACGCGGCAGGTAACCAGCAGGGCTTCGTCATCGACCAGTCGGCCGCGACCGCGACATCCGTGTCGGCGTCGGCCAGCAACGTCACCGCGGGCAACGAACAGCAGGTGCGCATCACCGCCAAGGTCACCGCGTTCGCCGGCGGTACCCCCACCGGCACGGTCACGGTCCTGGTAAGCGGCACGCTGGACAAGACCGTGTGCACGATCACGCTGTCCGGCGCTAAGGGCACCTGCACGCTGCCCGCCGGGAGCCTGCCCCCGGGCAGCTACACCTTCACCGGCAACTACAACGGCGACCAGGTTTACAACGGCTCGACCTCGGCCTCAGGCGGCGGTGGCGTGACCGTGCACGTGCTGCGCGCGAAGTCGGCCACGGCCACCACGCTGGCGCTGTCGCCTGTCACGGTGACCTTCGGCCGCGAGCAGGCCGCGCACCTCACTGTCAGGGTCACCGGCCAGCCAGGCGATGTCCCCTCGGGCAAGGTCACGATCAAGGCCGGGTCCACCATCGTCGCCGTGATCACCCTGCACCACGGGAAGGGCGTCAAGACGCTGACAGCCAGGCAGCTGCGCCCAGGTGTCTATCACCTGACGGCCCGCTACGGCGGCGACCTCGGCAACAAGGTTTCCGCGTCGCGGAGCAAGGTCCTCACCGTGAAGAGGTAACGCTCGCGGCTCATTCGAGGCACCGAACTGGAGGTAAGACATGGGGAGGCGGGGTTCCCTGCCGGCGCTGCTGGCAGGGGCGGCATGCGGACCGCTGATGGCGATGGCGACGATGGCCGGTCCGGCCGGGGCAGTTTCGGCACCGGCGCGATCCGCGATGTCGCCGGCGGCCGCGGCGGCGGCCGCGTCGGCCGCCGGCCCTCCGTCGGGTCACTGGGGCCCCGCGCGGGTGATTCCGCTGGCCGGGCTGAAGGCGGCCGGCGGCGGCAGGATCGAGGCGCTGTCTTGCGCGTCGCCGGGCAACTGCACCGCCGGCGGCACATACCTCGATCAGGGCGGGAACCGCCAGGTTTTCGTCGTCTCGCAGGTGCACGGCACCTGGGGCAAGCCGGGCGGGATACCGGGCCTGACCGGCACCAGCCATGGCGGCGCGATCGCCGAGGTCTCGTCGCTGTCGTGCCCCACGGCGGGTAACTGCGCCGCGGCCGGAAGCTTTGGCGACAGCCACGAGGAAGACCATCCGTTCATCGCCGAGAGCAGGCAAGGCACCTGGGGCAGGCCGGTGCGGCTTGACTTCGGCGACACGAACATCGAACTGGGCAACGCCTTCGAGGCCAGGTCGGTGTCCTGCCCGACGCCGGGCAACTGCACGGCCGGCCTGATCGTCTCCGTGGCGGCGCCGCCCCCGTCCACCGGCGCCGGGGCGCAGGCGTTCACCGTCGACGAGGTGAACGGCGCCTGGCATACCGCGCAGCCGGTGCCGGACACGCCGCTGCTCAACGACGGCCTCGACGCGGGGATCATCTCGGTGTCCTGTTCCTCGCCTGGCAACTGCCTGGCCGGCGGCTGGTACACGCACAACGCACGGCATGCGCTCGTCGCCACCGAGACCGATGGTGTCTGGGGTCCAGGGACGGAACTGCCAGGCATCCGCGACCTGCCCGACTTCAGCTCCGACGCGGACGCGTTCATCAGCTCCGTGTCCTGCCTGCCGGCCGGCGGGTGCACCGTCACAGGGAAATATGACGGGGCCGCGGATCACGGGTTCGAGTCGAGCGAGAACGACGGCATGTGGACCGCGCTCGCGATAACCCCCGGGCCGCTGCCCGCCACTAACCCGATCACCACGGTGAACGGCGTCTCGTGCGGAGCAGGCAGGGCAGACGGGTCAGGCGGGGCAAGCGCCGGCTGCGCCGTCGTCGGGCGCATGGTCGACCTCTCTGGTTCACGGGCGTTCGTCTGGTCCGATTTCGCCGGAGCCTCCGACGACGCGCAGCTGATCACCGGGCTAGCCGGCAAGCCCGGCGCGGAGGCCGACGCCGTGGCGTGCGCAGCCGACCGCTGTGTCACCGGCGGCATCTTCGACGACACGTCCGATCACATGCGGGTTTTCGTAGCAGACGAGTCCGCGGGCGCCTGGGGCGCCGCGCACCAGATAGGCGGGATCCCGAAGACCGACGCCAGCGCCGAGGTGAACGTCGCGTCCTGCGCCGCGCCGGGCAGTTGCGCCATCGGCGGCTCCTTCGCGGACGCGGCCGGCGCGGACCACGCGTTCGTCGCCGACGAGTCTCCCGCGACCGCAACCAGGCTGACGCTGTCCGCGGCGAAAATAACCTTCGGCAGGGAGCAGGCCGAGCACATCACGGTCACGGTCACCCCGCGAACCGGAGGCAATCCATCAGGCAGGATTCCGGTCAAGGCGGGCTCGGCCACCGTGTGCACGGTCACCCTGGCCCGCGGCAAAGGCACCTGCACCCTGGCCGCCGCCAGGCTCCGCCCCGGCAGGTATCAGCTCACCGCGAGGTACGGCGGAGACCCCGTCTACGCCGCGTCCACCGCCCCCAGGAAGACCCTGACCGTAACGAGGTAGCGCGCCCCGTGACCGCGGCAGGGACGGGTGTGGCGTGCGGGGCGGCCGGGCGCCACAGCCGCATAAACGTTTGCGGTTTCCGGTGCCAGAGCACCGGAAACCGCAAACATTTCGAAAAGTTTGCGGTTTCCGGTGCCAGAGCACCGGAAACCGCAAACATTTCGAAAAGTCTTCCGGTTGATGCGAGTGGAATCGCCGGGCTCGGCCAGCATTAGGGTTTCCTTAAGGAACACCGAACCAAACGCATCCCACACTCGTGACACGTAATAGGGGAATTATCCGTGGGCGAGAAATTCGGGGGCAGTTGTGCGCGTGCGGTTGCTGGGACCAGTCGACGTCGTGGCCGACGGTGCCGTTCGGACGGTCAGCGGCCTGCGGCGCAAGGCCGTCCTGGCCACCCTGGCCCTGCACGCGGGCGAGATCGTGAGCACCGACCGTCTGGCACACGTGGTCTGGGGTGACGGTGCGCCGCCGACTGGGCTGAACACCCTGCAAAGCCACGTGTCGCACCTGCGCACCGTGCTGCGCAGCAAGGCGGCGATCCTCGCCAAGCCTCCGGGCTACGTGCTCGATCTTGGCGACGAAGGCACCGACGTGCTGCTCGCCGAGCGGCTCCTGCGCCGGGCCGGCCAGCTGGCTGACCCCGTGCACGCGGCCGCGCGGCTGCGGGAGGCGCTGGCGCTGTGGCGTGGCGAGCCGCTGGCCGACCTCGCCGGCATCGCCTGGATCGAGCAGCAGGCCGAACGGCTCGACCTGCTGTGCGACCAGATCAGGCGGTCTTTGGCGGAGGCGCGGCTGGCGTCCGGTGAGCACGCGCAGCTTGTTCCCGAGCTAGGACGGATGGTGGCCTGCCATCCGCTCGACGAGGGCCTGCACGCGCAGCTCATGCTGGCGCTGTACCGAAGCGGACGGCAGGCAGACGCGCTCGCCATCTATCAGCGGCTGCGGGCCACCCTCAGCGAGCAGCTCGGCATAGACCCGGGCCAGGCGCTGCGGGATCTGGAAATGGCCATCCTGCGACAGGACGCGTCGCTCTCGCTGGACACGCCCGCGGGCGCGGTCACGCTGGCAGGGGTCGCGGCCGCATCGCCGGCCGCCTGCGCGCCGGCCGGCTGCGCGCCGGCCGGCTGCGGGCCGGCCACTGGCGCGCCGACCGGCTGCGTGCCGGCCACCCGCGCACCGGCCGGCTGCGCGCCGTCCGCCTGCGTGCCGGCCCCGTTGCCCGTTCCGGCGCAACTGCCGCCCGCGACCGCTGGTTTCGCCGGCCGCAACGCCGAACTCGCCAGCCTCGACGCGTTCCTTCCGCCGCCCGCGGACACCGCCGCGCCGGCCCGCGCTGTCGTGATCTCGGCGATCGCTGGCACCGCGGGCGTGGGCAAGACGGCGCTGGCGCTGCACTGGGCACACCGGGTCCGTGACCGGTTCCCGGACGGGCAGCTGTACGTCAACCTGCGCGGGTTCGACCCGAGCGGACCTGTCGTGGACCCGGACCAGGCGCTGCGGGGGTTTATCGACGCGCTCGGGGTGCCCTCCGAACGCGTCCCCGACGGCCTAACGGCCAAGACGGGTCTGTTCCGGAGCCTGCTCAACGGCAAGCGCGTGCTCGTCGTCCTTGACAACGCCCGGGACACCGAACAGGTCCGCCCGCTGCTGCCGGGCTCGGCCGGCTGTCTCGCGCTGGTCACCAGCCGCAATCAGCTCACCGGCCTGATCGCCGCCGAGGGCGCCCACCCGCTTGGCCTCGACCTGCTCACCGTCGCTGAGGCGTACGACCTGCTGAGCCGGCGGCTCGGCGCGCGGCGGGTGGCCGCGGAACGGCAGGCCGCGCAGGAGATCATCGCGAGCTGCGCACGGCTGCCGCTGGCGCTGACCATCGCAGCCGCCCGCGCCGCGGCCAGGCCGGGATTCCCGCTGGCCGCCATCGCGGCCGAGTTGCGCCAGTGCGCCGCCACGCTCGACCCGTTCGGCGGCGGCGAGCTGACCCTCGACGTCAGGGCGGTGTTCGGCTGCTCCTACCGCGCCTTGAGCGGCGACGCGGCGCGGCTGTTCCGGATGCTGGGGCTGCACCCCGGCCCGGACATCTCCCTGGCGGCCGCGGCCAGCCTGGCTTGTGTCCGGGCAGGACGAGCGCGGACGCTGCTTGACGAGCTGTCCCGCGCACACCTGCTCACCGAGCACAGCCCGGGCCGCTACACCTTCCACGACCTGCTCAGGGCCTACGCCGCCGAACAGGCCGCCACCCATGACGATCCGGCCGCGAGGGACGCGGCCCTGCGCCGGATGCTCGACCATTTCCTGCAGACCGCGTACGCCGCCGCGAGACTGACCGAACCGTACTTCATCCAGTTCACCGTGACGCCGCGCCAGACCGGGGTCACCGCCCAGGAACTCGCGGGCGCCGACGACGCCGATGAGTGGTTCTCGGCGCAGTACTGCACGCTGCTCGCCGCCGTCACGAAGGCCGCGGACGCCGGGCAGGCCACCCCGGCGTGGCAGCTCGCCTGCGCGCTGACCAGCTTCCAGCTGCGCGAGGGACACTGGCACGACCATGAGCGGGTACAGCGGGCCGCCCTGGCCGCCGCCCGGCGCGCGGGCGAGGCCGCGGGCGAGGCGCACGCGCTGCTTGCCCTGGCTCTCGGCTTCGCGCGGGCGGGTCGCGATGACGACGCCGGACCCCTGTTCTTCCAGGCCCTGCGGCTGTTCGAGACGCTGGGCGGCCATCTTGAGAGCCGGGCGGCTATCCATTCGGGCATCGCCTGGCTATCGGAACGCGGACAGCGGCTTACCGAGGCGCTGCGTCATCTGCAGATCGCCTCCGACCTGCGGCAGGCGGCGGGAAACCGGCAGCTCCAGGCGGTGGCGCTCAACGACGTCGGCTACGGGCACGCCCTCGCCGGGAACTATCAGCAGGCCATCGACTGCTGCGAGCGGGCGCTGGCCGGCATCCAGGAGTTCGACGAGCCGAGCACGGAAGCCGAGATCTGGCACAGCCTCGGCTTCATCCGGCAGCGGCTCGGCGATCACCGGCAGGCCATCGCGTGCTACCAGCGCTCCCTCGAGCTCACCCGGAGCATTTGCGACCGGTTCAACGAAGCCGACACGCTCGCCGCGATCGGTGACGCCCACGCGAGCGCGGGCGACGCCGCCGCCGCGCGCCGGGCATGGGCCGATGCCTTGCGCGTCTTCGAGGAGATCGAGCATCCCGACGCCGAACTGGTCCGCGCCAAGCTTGACCCGGACAGCGTCGGCCGGGCGCTCAGAAGCGCCTGACCGGTTCAGCGCCGTTTCAGCGGGACGTCAGCGCTGCCTGCAATCGTGTGCCAGGCAGGTGCCAAGTCGCCTAGCCCCCACCTGACCACGAAAGGCAAACGATGGCAATTCGCGACTCGATGAGAGCGTCCGCTTCCCGGTACCTGCGCCCGGGCGAGCACCTCGAGACGGTGTTCGGCGCGCAGACAACCAGCGCGTACTTCGCCGTGCTGACCGGCTTCTTCCTGTTTCCCCTCGTCAACCGCTACCGCATCATCGCCGTCACGCCAGAACGGATCGTGATCCTCGACGCCGGCCGGTCGAGCATGAAAACGGCCCGCGGCGTGCTGACCGAATTGCCGAGGTCCACCCGCCTGGGCCCGGGGAAGGGGGTCTGGCACCGGGTCCCGGCCGGCGCCGAGAAGCTGCGCGTGCACCGTCGCTTCTTCAAGGACATCGAGGCCGCGGACTTCGCCACCCAGCTCACATAAGCGGCCGCGAGGATAGACCACGCTCCGTTCCGTAGAAAAGAGATCTTTATCCGGAACGGAGCGTGGCTTATCTACTCCGGCAAGGCTGGCACGTGCCCGCGGGGCCGGCCCGCGGGCACGCTTACCTCACCGCTAATCCTGCTTCCCGCCCGCGGGGCACGGGTTGGAGATGATCTGACGGAAGTTGTTGATGAGGTTGTGGAACGCCCCGCCCCCGCCGAAGATGAGGTAGCTGCTGCTCAGCAGCGTCCCGTACTGCGCGTTGCCGCCGAGGTCGTTGCCGCTCGGCATGGCGTTGCCGAATCCCCAGTTGCAGCCGCCGCCGTTGCCGCCGCCGTTGCCGTGTTGGCTGCCGCGGGGGAAGAAGCTGAAGAAGGGGTAGAAGGCGGCAGGCGTGCCGCTGTCGGTCGTCGGAATCAGCGTGCAGCCCGCTCCGGTGGTGCGGTTGCAGCCGGCCTCGATTCTCGGCAGGTTCGCCTCGAAGGCGACGCGGGAGTAGTTGACGGTGTCACCCGGTCCGGTGCGCGGGCTGGAGAACAAGACCGACTGCGGGTGCAGGCCCCTGTTGCCGTCCGGCCAGACCGGCTGGTAGCCGAGACCGTCGAACCCGGTGTTGCTATCGGTGCAGCCGTTGATATGTATTCGCATCGCCTCCGTCCCGGGGAAGCAGAAGTCGTCATCGGAGTCGGTCGGGGATGTGCTGGCGCCGAAGCCCTCGGAGTTGCCCGCCGGGCAGGTGACCGGGTTGCCGCTGGCGTCGAGCCCGAACGGGGTCGCCGGGATGGGATTGGGGCCGGTGCAGTTCTCGAAGTGCCCGATCTCGCTGGTGAAGGAGATGTTGTAGGTGTGGGCTGCCCAGATGGTCCGGGTCTGCTCCGAGGAGGTCGAGTACATCGGGTGGAAGTTGTACGGCATGTTGACGCAGCTGGTGCCGGTCGGGTCGTACTGGACCTGGCCGAAACCGTTGGCCGCGCTCGCGGTCATGGATCCCGTCGCGCCGGTCGTGTGGTCGGCGATGACGGCGCGCAGCCCGTTCGGGGTGTCACCGAGGGAGACGCTCAGCTTGTCGCCCGAGTTCATCAGCAGGTCCCGGTTCAGGTCCGGCGTGAACGTGGCGGTCGTGGACTGCACCGGGTTGGCCGGGGCCGTGGTGCGGCCGTCCTTGGTGAGGAACGCGAAGTTGACGTATTCCAGGCCGGTCTGTGCCGCGCAGGTCGAGTTCAGCGTGGTCCCGGCGACCGGGTCTTCGGCCAGGCTGAATATGTTCATCGCGGCGCACCACCTAGTCGGGTCGCATCCGCTGGCGCCCACCGCGACCTGCCAGGTCGGCCACGGAACCCAGCCCGGCGGATAGAGCTGCAGCTCCATGAACGCGGTGCCCGGATGGGCGGGCGAGACCGCCGGATCGACGATGTTGCTGTCGCTGTCGGGCGTGCAGGTGGACACCTGCTCCGGGTAGGACTGGGTGGCGCACAAGGACATGCCGAACCAGATCGCGCCGTTCAGCTCGAACTGGTAAGACTTGCCGGGCGTATTCGGGTTGTTCGGGGAGGGATCGCGTGGTAGCCGCATCGAGTACGTCATGTGGTTTCCCGCGCCCGGGACATTCGAGTAGAAGACAGCGGATGGTTCGTCGTGGCCGACGTATTCCGAGCCGAAGACCTCGGAGGAATTCGCCACCTCGGCGCACATCGCGCTGTACTCGCAGTTGATCGCCGCGTGCTGGTTCGCGCTCGCCACCGCTGGTGTCACGGCGGCGACGCCCGCGGTGGCCATTGCGGCACCGATCAGCAGCAGGGTTCCGGGGATAGCGACTAGTCGTCTGAGCCTCATGGGCTACCCTCCCAGCGAGCCGGCCACCGGCTGGGCATTTTCCCAGCACCACGGCGTGCCGAGCTCCAGACGCGGAGCCTAACACCGGGACCGATAGAGCGGGAAGCATGAAATTCAAAAAAGCATCGCTGCCGACCGGACAAACCGGCACCAAAAAGTCATTCCATATCAGGCGTCACTCAGCGTCGCCTCGTGGGGCGGCCTATTACCCGCACGCCGGTTCTGGTGTTGCGCGTGTGACTGCGATGGCGCGGCGGCCACCCCTCCATGTGCGGTGTCGCCGATTTGTCCCGGGTTTGTGTCGTCCTGGCACAATGCCACTTAGCTTGCTAGGCCTGGCTTCGTCGGCGGCAGTTCCTGGGCGCCACGGGGTT
>Ga0126381_100000817_pt1 | contig 33932 bp, 74 predicted proteins | sample PanSoiMetPlot_28_FD_96465 | JGI IMG/M metagenome (GOLD analysis project Ga0126381, IMG submission 96465) | Tropical forest soil microbial communities from Panama - MetaG Plot_28 | ecosystem: Environmental > Terrestrial > Soil > Tropical forest > Bulk soil | place: Panama | collected 2016-02-17 | reverse complement strand
TGTGTGGGTGCTGTATTGGCTCGTATGAGTGTGTGAGTGGTACGTGGTGGTGTGAATGGGTACGCCGTGTGGGGGCGATTTACTTGGCCTGGGGGGCGAATGGGGCTTGTGGCAGTAGGGTTGTTCGGTGTCGAGAGAGCACGCTGACGTACATGCCACGCTGCATGTCCTGGAGATGGTGGCGCAGCAGTCGGGCGACCCGGGCGACACTTGGGTCTTTCGGGCCGCGGTGCGGGTGCATTTGGACGAGGAGCACGATTGGGCTGAGACGATCGACCCTTTGGGCGATCACGAGCGTCTGCACGCTCCTACCAGCGAAACCCCTCCCAGAACGGGTACGTGAGGGGGCGCAGTTCCTCTTCCAGGAGGCGAATCTTCTCGTCCCAACGGGGCGTGCCGCGGTGGATGGGCAGGCCCCGGTAGCCGCCCGTGATGGTGGCGATGTCCTGGGCGTCGAAGAGGGGGTGGCCCGATGCGGGGAAGGCATCAACGTGGGCGAGGTGGCGGTCGACCTGGGAGCGCAGGAACTGCCCGTACAGGTCACAGCAGAGGACGAGTGGGTAGGGCGTCACCGTGCCGACTCGGCGCGGTCCTGGGGCGGCGAGAAGGCGAGCGACGTTGGGCAGGTTGTCGCGGATGTAGGCGGGGACTTCTATGGGGTCATGAGTGAGGCGGGACAGCACCACGTCCATGTCGGTGGCCATTTCGGGCGAGGAGTGGCACAGGATGCCCTGCACGTAGTTGGGGCGGCTGGTGTCGAACAGGCAGACCAGGCCCGACCCCAGTTCGGACCGGACCCTGACGATGTCGCCGGGTTGGGGGTTGTCGATCATCACTCAGTACAAGGGAGCTTCCCCGGCCCGGTGTCAAGATTTTCTCCAGGGCCTGTCACGCGTGGCGGGCTGGGCGCGTGTATTGGGCATGAACACCTTCCCCTGGGCCGCATCGGTCCGCATGTCCCGTTGGTATGGCTTCCCCTCCCGGGAGGCGGCGGAAGCCTGGTTAGGCGACCAGGAGGGCGTGGTGTGCCCCTCGTGCCTGGTCGAGGGCGACATCGTTCCCTGGTGCGACCACTGAGCGTCGTTCATCTCACTCTTACAACCAGCGTCGTTGGCTCCAGTCGGTCCTGTGGCGTCCTGTGTCGTCCGCATAGAAGAGCGAACACGCACATGTGGATCAGGGAGCGCTACAGCGCCCCACACGGGCGTACAGGGGCGTCTCAGGGCCGTTTAGACGCACACAGCTTCTAGGATTACCTCGTGGTCCGCTCGTAGCTCTGCGTTGGCCAGTCCGCCGTAGCGCCTGGTGCTGACCCAGATGACCGTCTTGACCCGGTAGCCGTGCTGCTCCAGGAGACGTTCCCAGTCCCGGGCGATGGGGGCGTCCACGTTCAGCAGCACCCGCTCCTCCCACCAGGTGACAGCTTCCGCATGGGCGCTGTAGTACGCCTTGCGCCTCGATGGGTGACCGGTGTGGCGGGCGAGATTGTTCTCGTGCAGGGGGCGACCCAGGGCGATGCCGTAGTCCCGGCGACCCTTGGTCTTGGTCTGGGGGGTGGGGCCGTTGGCGTAGTCGGCACAGCGCTTGTTCTGGTACACGGGTGAGGTGACCACGGTGAAGGGCGGCTCTGGGTAGCTGTCGCGGTGGCGGGCGTCGGCCTGGGCCACATGGGGGTGGCGTGGTTGCCAGTCCTCGATGTCGCAGCCGTAGAACGGCGCCCCCAGGCGATCGCACAGCTTGCCCAGACGCAGCCCGTGCCCTGCGAAGGGATCGAAGACCACCTCACCGGGGCGGATCAGGTCTGCCAGCACCTCCAGGACTTCAGGGCTGTACTGGCAGGGATTCATGGTCCGAGAATAGAAGAGGCGCCCCGAAGGGCGCCTCGTTACTGGGATTTTCTCTCGGGTGCGTTCAGCCGCTCACCTCCTGGAGGAGGGCCTCGGCGGCAGCCAGGCCAGCGGCGCTTTTGGCAGCCTGGTCAGCCACCTGCTCCGCGGTCAGGGCGTGCGCCCAGGGGTTGGGCTTGGCCTGCTCCTTGCGGACCTTGGCCAGCTTGTTGGCCGCAGCCTTGCGCCAGTCGACGCCAGCCGCCTCCAGGGCGGGCACCAGGCGGCGCACCAGGTTGACGTACTCCTCGCCGTAGCCGTAGGCCACGCTCTCGATGGCACCGCTCAGTTCGTTGCGGGCGGCGACCTTGGTCTTGAGCGGGTAGCCGTGGGCGTCCTTCAGGACCGAGCCGTCCACGTCGGTGATGGCCTTCTCGGCCTTGGCCGCGTTGCGGGCGGCAGCCTCAGCGGCACGGGCCTCCTGGGCCTCACGGTCGCGGCGGGCGGGGCGGTGGTAGTTGGGGTTGACCGGGGCCTCGGGGAAGCACACGGTGCAGGCCCGCTCGCCCCACTCCTCGATCATGGCGTCCTCGTCGCAGTCGGCCAGGTCCACGAGCCAGTTGTAGACCGTGGTGGAGAAGCAGGTGACGCAGTTCATGCCCCGGTGGACGTGGCCGTTGGTGTTGTCGACCAGGTAGTAGCGGTTCCAGGGGCGGCTGCGGTACTCCACCTGGTAGGGGGTGGAGGCGGCGATCAGGGCGCCACGCTTCTCCTGGAGTTCCGCCAGTCGCTCCCGGTCCTGCTCCACCTGGTGGCGGTTGCCGGGGGTGTCGTTGCGGACCAGGCGGGCCTCGTCCCGCTCCAGGTAGCGCACCGTGGCGGCGATCTGAGCCTGCAGCTTGGCCTGCTCGTAGTAGTTGGCGGCGAGTTCGGTGTCGATCTCGACGGGGGTCAGTGTGCTGGTGTCGGTAGCCATGAGTCCAGAATACACGATCCGCATGCCTCTGCGAGCAGAAACATGCGGATCGAGGAGAAATATTTTTGTGGGTGGGGTCAGTTGGTCCGGTGCGGGTGGTGCAGCCCGTCGCGGCTGGAGTCACAGGCGATGCCGGTGCTCCGGTAGCTGCCGTTGGGGACATGCACCCAGTAGCCATCCGCCTGGTACTCGATGTCCTCGCCGCAGTGGACGCACCAGGTCATCATGCGTCCACCCACTTGAAAGCAGGACCGAAACCTGGGCGGGAGGAGACTGGGTCGTTGGTGCGGACCTTGTGTCCGACCGTGTCCACGATGGTGGCGGTGACCCGGTTGTTGGCCAGGTTCTTGACCCGCTGGACAGCGTTGCCCACGTTGTCGGTGCGGTACAGGATGGTGGCCTTGCCAGGCACGTACTCAGTGACCACCACGAAGCGGCGGTTGGACTGGGAGCGGAAGGTGGTCCCACTGGGGAGCTTGAAGGTGCCAGCAGCCATCACAGGTTCCCCCATCCGGCCTCGGCCCGCTCCGCGATCACGGTGAGGGCGGCGACGTGAACGACGCGGCGATTGTTGTCGGGGGTGATGACGACGGCGAAGACGCCATCGTTGCGGATGTGGGAGACGCGGCCGATGCGCCGCACCTGGGGGACATTGGACACGATGCCCGTGTGGATGGAGGAGAACTCCTCGTGCCACTCGACCACTGAGCCATCGGGCGGGATGTTGAATGTGGTAGCCATGCATGAATGATATCACACATCCATGCGGGAGCGGCGCAGAAAAGCAGAGGACCGGCCCGAAGGCCGGTCCCGTGCGAGCGCAGTCAGTGTGTGGGGATCAATGGGCGATCACCTCCTGCCAGGACTCGCCAGCATCCAGGCGAGCAGCGATGCGAGGATCGTGGGAGGCAGCGACCTCGACCATGGCCTCCAGGCGCTCCTCAGCCTGCTGGCGGGCTGAGCCGTAGGTGAAGTGATGATGTCCGTTGGAGCAGTACCAACCGGCCTCGATGTCACGATCGACGGCGAACATGGGAGCGCCGCAGGGGACCACGTCGTAGCAGTCGGAGGGGAAGTCAGGCTCAGGGTTGTTGTTGCGGACCTCGACCAGCCAGGGGCAGGTGGCCAGTTCAGCGCGGCCACGGTCATCAATGAAGGCGATCCGGCCAGAGGCCAGGACTCGATCGGTGTTTGCGTGTGGGTTCGGGGTGGTAGCCATGGGGCCAGTATAGGCCACATATCGGAGCGAGCGGTGTCATGTAGCCAGAAAAATGCCAGGAGCGCCCCGAAGGGCGCTCGACCGGCTCCTGGAGGGGCTACCAGGCCCCCAGGTCTTATTGACCGTTGTGACGGTCGAGGATGCGGCGCAGGACGGCGCCGATGGCGAAGAAGGTCAGGAAGAAGGCTACGGCCCGTCCCATGGCCCGAGCCAGGCCCGGGTAGCGCTTCTCGCCCACCACGATCCAGCCGATGATCACTGACACCCAGAGGGCGCACAGCAGCCCGAACGCAGCCGGAGGGCCATCACCACCAGGTGACCACCAGTCAGCGCCACTGGTGAGCGCCAGGAGGGCGGTGACCACGATCAAGACGATCTGCCAGCGCGGCATGTGCTTTTTCGGTGGCACCATCCCCGGCGCCCAGTACCCAGGGGGTAACTGGGGTCGCGGGGGAGGCGGCGGGGGTGGGGTGAAATGGGGATCGGTCATGTCAGTTACTCACTTTCTCGGCCAGGCCGATGAGGGCGATCCAGCGATCGGTGTAGCGACCGCTGACCGGATGGTTCTGAATGGTGCCGTCTTCCTTGTGGAACCAGATCGTGCGGCCCTTGACCGTGAAGGTCACGAACTCGCCAGGCTTGTCCTCAACCCGGTAGGTGCCGTCGAGGGTGACCTCCTCACCCTCGACGGTGGTCGCAAGGATCTCAGGCTTCGTGGGGCGGCTCCAGAAGCCGAAGAACTCGTCCTTGTCGGAGCGCTGCAGCTTGGCCGCGAACTTGACGATGTCACCAGGCTGAGCGTTCTCGATGGCGCCGGGGAGGTTGCCCCAGAGCTTGTAGCTCTCGCCAGCCTCGTTGGTGACCAGGACCAGGGCCTTGGTCACGTAGCTGTTGTAGGAGAAACCCTCCTCCTGGCGCACGCTGAGCACCTTGCCCTGGACCGTGATGCGCTTGCCATCATTGGGCACCGGCACCATGGTCTGGGCCTCAGCCTCACGCTCGATGCGGCGGGTGTTCTCACGGTCCCAGGCGGCGACGGCGCTGACCACCAGGCCCACCAGCTTCCAGGTGGTGACCGGGCGGCTCACGGCGGTGTAGAGGTTCCAGAGGTAATCCTCGTCAGCCTTGAGGTCGAGGGCCTCGACCCAGGCGATGACCGTGTCAGCCTTGCTCTTGTCGGCATCAGAGACAGGGAAGGGGCGCACGGGCTGGTAGCTGGTCTTCTTCCAGGTGAGGGCGTCGGTCACGGCGTTGGCGGTGCTGATCTTGTTCCACTGCTCAGCCTTGGCCCGAGACACGAACCCGACCTCACGCACCACGGCGCACGCCTGGGCGATGACAACGTCGCGGAGCCAGCCTTCAAAGCGGGAGCCACCGCCATACTCATAGCCGCCCTCGCTGGCAGCCAGGTCGATGATTGTCCAGAGGTCAGCCAGGCGGGCGATCTGGTCACCGGCCAGGCCGGGGAAGAAGTCCTTGATGCAGGTCGAGCCAACCTGGCGGATCGAGCCGTCCTCCTGGAGGAGGAGGTAGGTCTTCAGGCGGTCACGCTGCAGGTTGCAGTGCGAGCAGTTGGCCGCAGCCTCACGCCAGGCGGCGACGACACCCTCGACCTCGGAGCCAGGGACCAGGTTGACGACGTTGCCGGTGTCAGCGTGGTCGATGGAGGCCAGGAAGCGGTGGCCCTCCAGGTACGGCTCCTCGCCGGTCACCTCGATGGTCTGCAGGGTGGTGGCGCCAACCTCGTCGTAGCCCTGGTGGTCATCGGAGTTGTACTCCTCGACGGCGACGACGATGAAGACGGCCTCGTTGTTGCTGATGTGGCGCAGGATGACGGCGGGGCGCTCGCTGATCACCCGGTAGGTGATGGGGGCCAGGCCCAGCTTCTGAGCCTTCTTGCTCACACGAGCGATGACGGCGGCGAGGGCGTCGAGCTTGCTCGCCGCGATCTCGTAGGTGACGGTGGTGGTTTCGGTGGTGGTAGCCATGAGTCCAGTATACACACATATCCGAGCGAGCGGCAGCATGCGGGGATATTTTCTCGGGTCGATGAGCGAGGTCGACGAGTCTCGGAGTCCCAACGGGGTCACGCCGACCAACATACCAGGGCGAGCGCTGGTATGTTGGTCAGCCTGAGCCATTCTCAGCCGATAATCATGTAACTGGGCACTTCGGCCACCGGCTCGTCACCGGCCTCGACCGCAGCCAGGATGGCCGGGGCCATGCGGCGCTCGCAGGCGAACACCACGTCTCGGTTGTCCTCGGTCAGTCCGGACAGCAGCACGATGCTGCCCTCGTCGCGGACCAGGCCGGTCACCATGATCTCCAGAATGCTCATGTTGTCACCTCCCTCGTGCCTCATGGGCCAGGTGCGCCTCAGCCAGCGCCTCAGCCGCCGCCTGGCGGGTGTAGTAGTTGAACGGTCCGCCTGAAATGCCGCTGGCACTCCATACCAGGGGCCGCACGCGGCGGGTGTAACTGACGCTGTGGCCAGCCTGGGCATTCCACTGGCTGTAGCTGCGCCGCACGTCCACTTTGGCGTGCTTGACGACACCAATCTTCGTGTCGTCCAGCCACACCTCGTACATGGCCTTGACGCCCAGGGGCAGCTTGAAGTTGACGGGTTTGAAGGTGAGTTTCATGATCTCCAGTCCTTGTCAGAAACGGTCCAGCCGCGCTCGCGGCATTCGGGCAGGGCATTGATCTCAGCGGCGAGGTGGGCCACCTGATCGGCGCCCACTGCCTCTGGGTGCCCCGCGGTGGCCACATAGATGAGGCCCAGGAGCACTTTCTTGTCGAGATCCTCACGGGTGAGAAAACCGAGCCGGATGTCAGTCCGGATCTTCTGCAGCACCCGCTGCATGGCGATGTCACCCACCTGGGTGGCCATGGCGAACTCGGGGAAGTCACGCTTCCAGCCGGAGCCACAGTCGTCGTAGGTGTAGGTAGCCATGTCCCCAGAATACAGGAACCGCATGCCACTGTGAGCGCAGGCATGCGGTTCTCAGGTGGATTTTATTTTGAGTGGGTCAGTCGATGAAACCCTTGACCGAATCAGCGAACCTGGCCCGCTCCGTCTTCACCTTCATGCCCGTCTCTGTCTTGTAGTACACGGTGTCGGAGGTGACCCTGGTGACGGTGCAGATATCGGGGCGAGCGGTGCCAGCCTTAGGCGATCCCTGGATGTAGCGGGCATGCTCAAAACGCTGGCCTGGGCGCACGTCGAGGCAATCGAAGACACCACAACCGGGGCCGGGGCGGTCCTGGTTGGCACAGTGCCAGAAGTTGCCGTCGAAGACGGTCCGACCACCACAGAGGGGGCAGGATGGCGTCGCGCTCATGACTGGATCCCTGCGGCCCAGAAGTAACCCTCCTCAACCAGGGCACGTACCTTGGCATCGGGGACATCCTCATCCTGGAGGGCGGCGATGGCCAGGACTGCTTCCATGAGCAGCGCCCGCTGGATGCGAGCGCCCAACTTCTCAAACACTGGGCGCCCCCACTCGGTGTAGACGTTGTCCTGGGCCTGCTTGAGGAGACGGTTCATGACTCATCCTCCTGACCCAGGATCTGGCGCAGGGTGGCGATCTGGGCACCCAGTTTGTCGATGTAGTTCAGTTCAGCCTGGGTGAAGGGACGCTGGTTGGCGGTGAGGAGCCGGGACAGCTTGGCGCGGGTCGCATCGAGGCGAGCCTGGGCATGCGCTCCAGCGGTGTTGGTGTTCGGTGTAGTAGCCATGACTCCAGGATAGCAGGTCGCATGGGAATGTGAGCGCAGGCATGCCACATGGCCGTGTGAACGATGTCACACATAGATGCCGACACTCTTCCATGCGAGCCTGTATAGTGGCCCCATGGCTACCAACACCAACCACAACATTGAAGACCTCCCCGGCAACGACATCTGCCGGTACCGGGGTCGCTGCTCTTGCGGTGCGACGTTCAGCACCAACAGCAAGGGCGGCTACACCAACAGCACCCGTGCCCATATCCGCCAGGCCAGCAAGGCGGCGCTCAAGTCCCGTGAGGGCCAGGCCAAGAAGGCTCAGGTCGTTGCCCTGCTGGCGCCCCAGGCGCCCGAGAACCACATCCTCGTGGTGGGCCTCGACGGCCCCGATGGCCGGTTCGTGGGCTACGCCGCTGAGTCTGGCCCCCTGGGTTGGGAAGACGCCCTGTCCCGCTGGACTGAGGCTGACAAGAACCTGCGCTACCGCAAGGAGCGCAACCTTCCCTCCCGGCGCCGGATCGGTGGCGTGGACTACACCATCAACAGCTACGCCGTGCGCTCGCTGGCCGATCCCCGGTTCGCTCCCCTCTTCGGGCGTGGCTATGCCGACGCCCTGGATCGCGAGACGGGCCGTCGCTCCTCCTACGGCGACACCGGCATCATCAAGGCCGCGAAAGCCTGGGCCAACACGCATGGCTACAAGGGCGCCCAGGGCGGCTGGATCTACAAGGTCACCGAGGGCCATGACACAGACCGCTGGCGTGGCCAGCCCATCGTGCAGGGCTGGGGCAGCTTCGCAGAGATCTGCAAGCGCCAGGACCGCATCGTGAAGGGCGCAGACGGCCTCTGGTACGTCTGGGACCACAAGGTGATCGTGCCATGACCACCCGCGCCGAACGCCTCGCTTCCGCCCGCACCTGGGACGGCTACCGCTCCGCTCATATCGCCCGCGAGACGGGCACCCTGATCGTCGTAGTCAACGCTGAGGAGCAGGGCCTGGACCCTGGTGTCGACGGTGACTGCGCCTGGTACACCATCTGTGACGAACACAGCCAGCTTGTGGGTCACCGCACCCTGGCCCTAGCCAAGTCTCACGCCTCCAACCCACTGGGCTGGTGTGAGGTCTGCAACGGCTCCGACCAAACCTGGGAGGAGGACTGATGCCTCGTAACTACCTGAAGGTGCGCCCCGAGATCATGCGGGCACACCGCATCCGCTGGTACGCCGTCGATCCCTCCGTACCCTTCTCTGACCCTGGTCACCTCATCCCCAAGCACGAGACGATGCTGTGGTCGAACTACGGGTGGGATGTCAAATGCTCGTGCGGGTGGGAATCCCGCACGGGGGGCGCTATCTATTCCTCAGTCCTCCGCAACGTCGAGGACCACCGTTGGGACGCTCAGGCCGTCGCTGACTACGAGAAAGAGAACACCATGAACATCACCTGGCACCCGTGGCCTGACGACATCGAAGACGCCCCAGGCCGGTGCGCCGAGCCTGAGGGCTGGTGGCTGGAGGTTCAGCCGACAGAGGTCGGTTGGCACTGGGAGGCGGCTCAGCCCATGGTGACCGGTCCTGGCATGGAGTCCTGGACCGTGACCGATGAGGGCGAGGCCGACACCCTGGAAGAGGCCCAGGCAGCCGCGGTGGCGGCGGCGCAGGACGAATCCTGAGAATCACATAGAACTGCTCGCACAAGCATGTGGGCATCGTGTATAGTGACAGACATGGCTACCACAACCAAAACCAAGCGTCCCACCCACAAGGGCCGCGTCACCCATTCCCCCCGCGACGCTCGCCAGGAGACTGTCGATCAGATCATCGCCGCCCTGGAGGCTGGCATCGTGCCCTGGCAAAAGGACTGGCACAACGTCGAGGGCGACATGCCCACCTCGCTGTCCACCTACAAGCAGTACGGCGGCACCAACGTCCTGGTGCTGTGGCTCACGGCCCTGAGCAAGGGCTACACCTCCAAGTACTGGGGCACCTACCGCCAGATCCAGGAGCGTGGGGGCCAGGTCCGCAAGGGCGAGAAGGGCGTCACCATCAACCGCACCATCACCGGCGCCTTCCAGGTCAAGGACGATTCCGGCAACGTCGTCACCAATGAGGACGGGGATCCCGAAACCAAGGGCTATCGCACCCTGCGCCAGTTCACCGTGTTCAACATTGAGCAGTGCGACTGGGCTGAGGATGCCCGCCTGCCCCAGGTCGCTGAGGCTGCTGCCGATGTCGATCCCATCGAGGCCGCGGAGGCCCTGGTGGCTGACTACCTGGCCTCTGGCCCCTCACTGGGCTGGGGTGGCAACAGCGCCCACTACGCGCCTCGTCAGGATCACGTCCAGATGCCTGCCCGTAACCAGTTCAAGACGCCTGCGGGCCTGTACAGCACGCTGTATCACGAGCTAGTCCACTCGACGGGCCACGAGAGCCGCGAGGCCCGTGAGGGCATCAAGAAGGGCACGTTCGGGGCCTTCGGGGACGCCGTGTACTCCTTTGAGGAGTTGGTGGCCGAGATCGGCTCAGCATTCCTCTGCGCCCACGCTGGCATCCCCCAGGAGGCGCACCTGGACAACAGCGCGGCCTACATCGCCCACTGGCTCAAGGCCCTCAAGGAAGACAAGGGCCTGATCTTTGAGGCTGCGAACCTCGCCAGCCAGGCCGTCGATCGCATTGTCGGCACCACCAACAAGGACGAGGAGGGGGGCGAGTCATGAGCCGCACCTGGACCAAGGTCAAGGCCGGGGTGTATCACACCGATGGCTACGAAGTCGAGAGCAAATACGACCGAGCAGTCGGGCGCCAGTGGCGGCTCAAGAACCTGGACGCCCAGTCTCGCCAGTACACCTGGTTCCCTACCCTGGCTGAGGCCAAGGGCTGGGTCGAAGACAGGGACGAGGAGGAGGCCCAGGAGGCCGCACAGCCGCCCGCCCGCTACATCTGCAAGCACTGCGGCGCCGAGTCGCCCCCAGGCATCGGCTACGTGCTGGCACCAGGAGAGGTGCCGCATGTCCTGGAGCCTGACCCGGCATGCATTCACCCGCACCTGGCTCAGAGGGCACAGTACGGCATCACACTGACCACCTGGGACAACGGTCGCGGCCACTCCCAGGCGTATCCCGATGGTCCCGTCAAGGACCACCTCCTGGGGTGGGGCAAGCAGGCCCTGGGCCTGTTCCCCGAACTCGACCAGGTGGTGTACCGATTCAAGAACCACCATTCCGAAGTAACCGTCTACCGAAAGGAAAACACCAACCCATGAGTACCTACAAGATTGTCCGGTTCTACAAGGACAACGACGATCTCAACAAGAGCGTCGTTGCCCGGGGCCTGACCCTGGAGCAGGTGCAAGCACACTGCAATGACCCTGAGTCATCGAGCGCAACCTGCACCACTGACGAGGGCGTGATCCGCACCCATCAGTTCGGCCCGTGGTTCGACGGCTACCAGGAGGAGTCCTGATGCCTGACGTACTCACCATGAAAGTGGAGTTCTCGCTCATGGGCGGCAAGGTCGAGGTCCGCACTGACGGCGACCTCATGGGTCGCTATGACGACTTCGATCAAGCCGGACGCGACCTGGGCGACGAATTCAAATACCGGATGGAGCAGTCGAATGCCTGAGCAACCCACGAAGCCGTACTTCCGAGCCAACAGCCCGGTTGGCAACTGGAACGCTGTCGTACCCGTCGCTGAGGACGAACACAAGCACCTCTATGGCACCGGTCGAGAGCATAACGGCAAGGTCTTTGAGACTAAGCAAGCCAGCGTTTGGGTGACCTACGGGAGCGAGGCCAGCTTCGCTGTCTCAGGGCCGAATATCCGCCAGGACGGCAGCTACGGAGCCTACACCGTGGGCCAGAGCCTTAGCCGTGACGAACTGGTTGAGCGTTTTCCGAAGACCTGGGAGTCGATGAAGATCGCCCTGGGCAACCTGGCCACCATGATCCGGCAGAATGCCGAACGGGCCGTGGACGAGATCGACAAGGCAATGGTATGAGCTACTTAGACCCCGAAGACGGACTGGTCGAAGCTGACCAGGAGGACGAGTGCCGCTCCTGTGGCCAGCCCACCCGCACCACCGACTACATCAGCCATATCTGCAAACCGTGCTATGAGAGGGAGCAATGAAAGTCCAAATCATTATCGTCGCTGACATGAAGGGCCTGCCCAAGAGCCAGCTTGCTGAAAGCGCTGGTGACGAACTGAGCGAGTTCATCGACCAGGCCATCGAGGGCGGTGACTACGTGGTGACCGACGACGATGACAAGACCTATGAGGTCGAGTTCTCCGTTCAGCATGTGCGTGTGGAACCGCTGTGAGCAGCTATTCCGAAATGGCTCGCCGGGGCCGAGAGGAGGCCCTGGCCACCAACACCGGCTTCCGGCTCCGCAAGGTGACCGAGGTCCAATCCCATCAGGAGCCGTACTCGCTTTTTCAGCGCGACCGGGGGCACACGGGGCTACGCACCGTGTACGAACTGATGGGGGAGTGCGGGCATGTCCTGGAGACGGCGCACCATCCCAGGGCGCACTGGCAGTACCTGATCGGCAGGAAGCGGCGCTGTAAGCAGTGTCCGATCGAACCGAAGCCACCGCGTGTCGATGGCTGCCAGTACGAGGTTGGCGTCGAGGTGGTGCGCGAGTGCGGCAACAAGAGCGTGACTACCGTCGAGGGTTGGGGGCGCCTGTGCCGCAAACACCACCAGCACCTGATTGACGAGGGCTACCTGAGCTAAGGCTCGTCGCGGGTCGGAAAGCCATGCTCCGCGATCCAGTCCCACACCATGAGGGCGGATTGCCGGTAGCCCATACCCGCATCGGGATCGTGTTCCTCCAGGCACCAATGCAGGTGATTATGGATGTGGCCGATCCCGCCCATCACACTCCTCAGACTGCACTCTCGATGTACCGGGGCGAGGATAGGGACGAAGTTTCCTTCCTCGCCCCGCATCGCGCCCACGAAGCTGCCTCGATCGAATACCTGGATGGCCTCGCCGCACATCTCGCACGGCTCGCCCACAGGCGTCTCGACCTGGGTGCCGTCGTCACAGATCCCTGAAGGCCACGGCGACCCAAAGAAGGTGCCGAAGGCCCGAGCAGTCTGGCTCATCGATCCGGATCCTCCCCCCGCATGAGGTTCTCTTTGATCATGACGTACTGGCGCGCCCAGATGAAGCTGATATATTGCTTCATGAAGCTCTCGTCCTCCTGCATCTCGTCAAGCTCTTCCCGGGAGGGCGGGTAGAGAATGAGGTCAGGGCCAACGAGAGCCACGGCACCGCAGTACAGACAGAGTGAGACGGACCCCGGCGTCAGCTTCATGCCCTCCGTTGGGCCGAAGCCGCTGGCCGCGTCGAGAGGCCGGTCACAATGCCAGCAGGCGGTGATGGGGTAGCGGGTCGCGTCAGACACCTTCACGATCTCCTGGCTTGGATCTTGCCGGTTTTCTCGTTATAGGACCAGTTGTTGCCCACCAGGATGTACTCCAGGGGCAACATGGGCGGGAAATAGGCGTCGGAGCCGTAGTGGTCGAAGTAGTTGCGGCACAGGCCCATGACATCCGGCACCGTCAGTGTGGTCCCTGCAGGCAGTGTCCAGGTGACATAGGGCTTGCGGCAGACCTTGCACTTCTCAGTCCCCATCTCCACCCAGGGGAAGTGCTTGCGCTTGCGCTCGTAATGATCACAGTTCCAGCACCGGGCCTGCTCCAGGCCGTCGTTGATGGCGAAGCACTGGGTGCAGTACCACCAACGGTTATCCATCACTCTGCCCCTGACCTGCCGGTAGGGGGCAGGGACGACATTTCGTCCAGTTCTTCGGGCGTGTATCCCAAGTCCTCCATCTCATCCGCCGTCAAACTGCCGATATGGGATGCCATCTGATCGGCCAGCCAGGTGAAGTCTTCGGCGTCCTCGTCCTCGCAACTCACCGCCACAACGTGACCGTTGATGCAACCGAACTCCCACGCTGACGTAACTGCATTCTTGTTGTTGAACTCGTCACGCCGAACGACGGGATCACCTTGACCAGGAGTTATGCGCAGATGGATGGTAAGCGCCAACTCGGCTCTGCATGGCACTTGGTAATAAGTCTTGTGGTTGCCAGCCTCGTCCCATTCGTACTCGCCTACTGACCAAGGGCAGAGCGGCGTACCGTCCTCATCGAACTCGATAACGCGCCCATAGTCGGCGTTTGCGGTCATCGCCCCTCCGCTCCGCAGTCACGGCAGCGGAATGCCGAGAACCCCCCGATGTCCCAGTGGTGAAGGCCCATCAAGCACGCTGTGTGTTGGCGCAGCCAGGACCAGAGCCTCATCGTCGGCACCTCCATCGGCGGGCGGCGATAGCAAGGTCACACGCCCAGCGGTAGCGCCAGCGGGTCCAGCCATAACGTCCCACATAGTCGGCGTTTCGTGTCATCGTCCCTTGTCCTCCTCATACGCTCCGATGTGGCTCACAACCTCTCGCAGTAGGACGCGATTATGAGGAGCTAACCACTCAGTGTTGAGCAGGGGAGCCAGATGTTCCGCCAACCGAAACGTGATCGGACTGTATCGGACCGGCGCCGTATGCATCGCTGCGTTGGATTCATCGAGGTGGATGAAATGACGGAAGCACTCCCAGAGCAACTGATCCAAAGTCATCTGGGGTTTCACTCTGTCGGCAGTGGGTGCGTCAGGCACTGCGCTGGCCGAGGATAGCTCGCTCCAGGTCGGTGAGATCCCAGACGGCCAGCACGGCCCACAGGTCACCGCGGATGTGGCGCAGCAGGGCAGGGTCGCGGGCGGGCACCTGGGTCCAGGACTCGACCTCCCACAGCACATGGCAGCGCTTCAGCCGGTAGCGCCGGGGCCGACACCGGGGCGGGATCAGCGGGACCGGAGCCGCACCGCGACGCCAGGTTCGCACGGTGGGTAGAGCCACATCTCGCATGGGTACGCGCACACTGTGCTGTCCGACCAGGGCGCCCTGGTTGACATGCCAGCGGTCGATGTCGGTGTAGATGATGTCGTCACCAGACCAGGCCACGAAGCACTGGGTAGCGTCAGCACGGGCGATGGCGATGCGGGGAAGGCTGGTGCCGTCGAAGTATCCCCCGAGAGCAACAGCCTCAGAGAGTCGGACCACTTGTAGACCTCGCTTGGCAGCCCGGTACGCCTGGGCGATCGCCTCGTCCTCCGCGGTGCGCTCATGCTTGAGGGCCTCCTCGTACTCGGCCAGCTTGGTGGTGGCCTCTTCCTCTGAGACTTCAATGGTCGGTAGGTTCACTTCGATCCCCTCCTTATCTCCTGGATCGAGTTGAGCGGGTAGGCACGCTCCCGGTAGTTGTCGAGCAACAGGTAGGGCGCTCCTCCGGTGGCCGGGTGGTCAACGACCTCAGTCAGGATGCCCGTGGCCGGGTGCCAGTCCACGTTGAAGACCAGCGTCACCTCCTGGCCCAGGAGAGCCTTGGCCTGCTCGACCCCAGGCTGGCCCATGACTGCCCGTGCCTCCGAGATGAAGGCGTTTTGATAGATCGGGTCGCTCACATTCTTTGCGCCGCTCCTGCGAGCTTCTGGGGGCCTCTCAGAGGCTTCTACATGCACGAGCGAGCGGTCGTATGTGACCTCGACCTCAGTCGCCTCCAGTTTCGACTCCAATTCATCGGCAATCCGGCGCAGACCAGCGATCACCGCCAGGTCACCGTCAATCGCTGGATCATCAAGGATCTCGGCCCAGTAGCGGAGACTGTCGGCGGGAGTGCGTCGGTGGATCTGACTCATCGCTTCGTCGCCTCCAGTACGTTCCTCAAGAGTCCCATCGCCGCCCAGAAGTCCTCTGAGAGGTCGTTCTTCTCCAGGTTGTCCTCCTGGTCCCACATGGCCAGGGCGTGGCGCACAGCGTCTCGTAGGGGGTCGTAGCGGGCCACATGCGAATGCTCATCGAGCTTCCGAAGATACTCCTCATGCTCCTGGGTCACGAGAAAATCACGTCCTGCCGGTAACTAGACGCGGTGCGTAGACCTCTGATGAACTGCTGGGTCAGTAGCACCCCCCGAGGCGTGCTGCCGGGGGCGGTCAGGACGTGCTCAAGCTCCTCCAGGCGGCTGGCCAGGAAGGGAGCATGCTCCCACTTGATGCGCCCAAAGTGCTCGTTGTGGACCAGGAGGATGATAATCGGATCATCGGGGGCGCCGTCCGGCCACTCGCCCAGCATGTCGTCCTCGCTGTAGCGGTCGAAGTCCAACCGGGGCATCATGGGGCCACCCTGGTTGCGGAAGTCATGCACGCCGTAGCCCGCCGCCCGCGCCCAAATTAGACGCAGGATGTCGAATTCCCCCTCAGTGCCCGAGAAGCACCCGTGCGAAATATCCACTCCTTCAGTACCCATGCTTCTCGTACTGCTTCCAGTCCACGCCGGGGATCTGTAGCTGCTCTGCGATCTCCTCTGTGGTTGGCTCTCGGATCGTGAGGACGGGGCGCAGGAGATCCTTCTGGCCCAAGCGACTGGGGGTGGGGCCGAACTGGTGCTGGTAGTGCGAGCCGCGCTCCGGATGCCCGTAGGCCCACTGGCTGGTGCGGGACAGCTTGAAGAACTTCATCTGGGCGATGATCAGGCCGGGGTAGAGCTTGATGGTGACCGGGCTGATGTTGCAGATCTCCATGGTGGCCGTGCCACTGAAGCCGGGATCGAAATAGCCTGCCGTCGCATGCACCTGGAGGCCGATGCGCCCGATCGAGGACCGGCCCGTGATCTCACCGGCCAGGTCGGGGGGGAACGTGAACGTCTCGACCGAGCTTCCAAGCACGAACTCCCCGGGCTGCAGGGGGTAGTAGCCCTCGTCGTACCAGGGCTGCTCGTTGTCGTCCACGTCGATGGGGATGGTGTAGTCACCAGGGTGCAGAGAGTCGATCTCCTTGACGGCGGGATTGAACACGCGGAACTGTGCTGCCAGGGCCATCTCGTAGCTGGCCGGTTGCAGGCGGTCCTTGCTCCACGGCTCGATGCCCAAGTCCTTCTGATTTATGCGGCGGTTGAAGATGTCGGCGGACTCCAGGATCACGTACCCGCTCCTCCCATCAGCGCGATGGCTTGGACTTGATTGGCCGGGATGTCAATCCAACCATTGGGGCCTTGGACGTGGTACGTGCCACCCAAAGGATCGTTCGGCGTACTCGGGTGCGGAGGCGCAGAGGGATCCATGCGATAGTTGATGGCCTGGATCAACTGGCCGCTCGTGGTGATGATGGCAACTTGCGTGCTCATGGTGTTCCCCATTTCTGTTGGGCATAGCTCTGTAGGCTTGCGATTTGGGCAGGACTGAGAGCGATCGGGTAAATCAGCAGTTCGCAGATCGCTCCGAACCAAGCGTTGGCCAGCCCAGTGTTGGAACCAACCTGAAGCGCCCCGGTCAATCCTTGAGTACCAGGGTTGCCAGTCTGAGAAGCGCCGCCGTCCTCCTGGAGGGTGGAAGTCGCTCCCGATAAGACCAAGGCGGTGAAATGCGGTTGGTTGGCCGTGTACGGAAACAACACCGTGGTTTCCCAAACAGTTCCGCCAGCGAGTACCGCCCAATGCCCATCGGTGTTGAATCTGACGAACTGGTACGTGCCTCCGTTGTTGGAGTTCCAGGGGCAACGACCGAAGGCCGAACCGCTGTTGGTTGCGATCAGGATGACGGTCAACGGTTGGGCCTGAACGAAGGACGGATTGGTCATCACCTGTGAACCTGCGAATAGCACCACCGGATACCCGTTGATGGTGTTGGGGCTTCTGCTGCGGAAGGTAGGCTGAGCGGCGCTGCTGCCTTGAGTCAGGTTGACCCCATAGCCGGACGAGTCAGACCAGGAGGACAGGAGAGCGCCGTCAGCTACCCCGGTAATCGTGCTGGCGTCGTACCAGGCGGTATATCCAGTGACAGGTGGTACCAGGCGAGGGGTGTTAATGCCATCGCCTGTGAGGCTCGCCGTCGCCACCAGGGGTGGGAGATATTCCAGGTCATCCGAATCGGTGCTCAACGCCGTGCCCGCCATCATCGTCACGGTGGAATCGGTCCAGATCACCGAGGTGTCGCCGTCGACATCGAGGTCCGTCTCGCCCGTCAGGTACACGCCGGTCGAGGCGGTGCCATCGGTGGTCACGAACGATTCCGCCGACAGGCTGACGAAGGACGTGGCCACCACGGGCGGCGTCACCGGAGGAGTGATGTTGGCCGGAGGTGCGGTGTAGCTCTCCGGCACGAAGTTGAAGATCCACGAGGTGGTCCAGGTGTCGCCGGTACCGGGCGGCGGTCCCTGGCTCACCAGTTGGTACTCGACCTCCATGCCCAGGTCGATGACCGTGCCGCCGCCGGAGGCGAAGGTCTGGTAATGGGGCATGCTGAAAAAAATGATGCTGCCAATCTGGGTGTTCAGGGCCTGCACCATTTGTTGCTCGCCATCGAGCGGCCCACCCTGCAGGATCATCTTCATGAAGGCGGCGGTCTGCGTTATCTGCCCCTCGCCGTACACCCCCTTGCCGTACAGGCCGTGTCCGTAGGCTCCATAGACCATGGTCATGGACCGAGTGTACGGAGCCGACTCGGACGCACTTGGGGCATCGGAGAATCCTCAATGGAGAATTCACCGGAGGCCATCGCGGCGCCGTGGCGCTCTGCCATGCTCAGGCCATGACTGAGTTTGAGGAAGAGGAAGCCAAGTACGTCGTCTTCAAGAAGGAGTACTTCGACCAGTGGCAGATGCAAGAGAAGCCCGCGAGCATCCCACGCCCCCTCGATGACACCGTGGTGATCCGGCTCAAGGATCCCTTCGCCGCCACCGCCCTGTTCACCTACGCCAACACCATCATGAGCTTCCTGGAGTTGATGGACGACAGAGACACCATCACATGGGACGAACACGAGCGCATGGTCGGGATCGCTGATTATTTCCACCAGCAGGCGTGCGCCTCCCAGGAGATCAAGGACAAGAGGTTGCCGGACTGATGAAGTGGCTACGGTGGCGCTGGAAGTGCTGGCGGTTCCACCACTTCGTGTGGCGGGCCTACGTCGACTGGTACGACGTGCCCATCGATGCCAACCGCTACCGTTGGGAGCGGCTCAACAACCGGTGGCGGGAGATGGTGGAGGCCGGTCCCCGTGGCTGACGAAGTCTCTGCTGACGACTGCATCCACGAGCTACCGGCCTTCGCCTGCTCGATCTGCCTGGGCCGCGCCGCTCCCAAGTCGCCTCCCCGGGCCTTCATGGCCCGCTACGAGGGCAGGTGCGACTGGTGCCGGGGGCGCATCTACCGCGACGACATGATCGTGGCCCAGGACGGTGTCTACGTCCACCTCCGTTGCACCTAGCCCAGGGTGCGCCGGACAGCGTCCTCCGCTCGATCGGGATCGACTCGACCGACTCGCTCCGCGCCGAAGAGGCGGCTCAGCACCCCGGCCTGGGCACGGCCCTCGACGGTGACCTTGAGGAAGTCGCGGTTGTCCTGGATGTCCTTGACCTTCTGGGTCATGCTCATGAACCGGTCGAGTTCGGCGCTCAAGTTGGCGTCGGGATAGCCACCCTGGAGTTGCTCTGAGAAGAAGGAGAAGGCCACCCGCTGGCCCTGCATCTCCAGAAGCGAGTACAGCACCCCCAGTAGTTGATCACGATTGCGGATCTCGACGGGGATCTTGTACCGGCAGGTCGAGCCTGCCTCAAAGAGGGGGCACACCACAGCCAGGGAGCACGAGGAGCATTTCCGCAGCGCAGCGGTGCCCATCACCGGTACCTGGCTGGTCACCTGGGTGGTTCCGGTGCCCTCCGGATCGGGCACGGTGCTGGTCACCGGGCGGTAGTTGAAGACCGGCAGCACCTGGCGGGAATCACCGTTTTGATGCACCTCGACAGCTAAGTGATCAACTGCAGGGGTCACTTCCGGCGCGGTTTCGGGAACATGCCCGTTACCCAAGTGAGTTGATCCATTAGTCACCGGGGCCTCCATATGCTCCTCCATCTGCCGCCAAGCCCAGATGGTGTAGCGGGCCACCTCGCCGTTGTCGTCGGCACTGATCTTCTCGGCATCGAACCCGGCCGCGATGAAGTGGCTCCGGTGCCGGGTGCGGATCTTGTCCTTCTCATCTGCGGGGTACCGGCGTAGTCGGTTCTGGTCCCAGACCACCGTCTCGCCCCAGCGGGTGGGGCTGATCCACGAGGACGACACGATGGTGGAGTACAGGTCGCCGGGGGCGTCGTAGGGGTGGCTGAAGCTGAGGCCGTGCAGCTTTAATCGTGTCCGCCGGACGAGGGAAGAGAGTACGTTCTGGGTCCGAGGTGTAATAGGAGGTACACCCAAGTTGGGGTGCGTCTCAACCATTTCCCGCAGCAGAGGCGCACCCCACTCCTCGTGCCACACCGGGACAAACTTGTCGTCGGCCACACCGGCCCAGATCTCGCGCTGGCGCAGCACCCAGTCCAGGGAGAGGGCCAGAGGGTCGTACTCGGTGAAGTAGGCCAGGCGGTCCAGGTTGTCGCGGACGAAGGTGACGTAGGCGGTCAGGAACTCCTCGTGCTGCGTCTCACCCCATCGCTTGCGTTCGGTGCTCGATGCTCCCGACAGCAGAAAAATCTGCTGCGATTCAGGGAAGTGATCGGCCAGGAGCCACGGTTTTTTTGGCAAACGTGGCTGGAGGTGCAGGTAGTTGACGGCGACGTGGGGCACGTTCTCCTGCCGCAGCAGCTTGCGCCAGGTGGGCACTTCGGCCCCGGCGAAGTAGAGCTTCATCTGATCTTCCGTTCCCGGTATTCAAAGCCTGGGCCGGTGTCTTTCCAGGTGGGGTCCACAATGGACTTGTCTGGCATCTTCAACCAGGCATGCTCAGTCCACTCCTTGTCCCCTGGTCCCTTGGCGTGCCCCTCGACGTAGCGAGATCCTTTCCAGCCAGCGCATTCAGAGGCATTGAGGAAGCACTGCCCTTCCTCCGGCTTGAAACCTCTCGGTGCCGCATGACGCGGGAACTGCTGGGGGCTGAGGGCCTCGTGGCTCATTCGTCCCCCCGGTAGCTGCGCTCCAGATCGCGCTCTGGCAGCACACCGCCCACGGCGTGCGCCCACTTGTCGCCCATGCCACTGCGGATCTCGGAGTGGACCGGCGCTACCACGTCGGGATTCCTCCCTGCTTCCTGGTGGGCGCGGTTCCACATGGCTGTGGCCATGCCCTGGCGGCGCTGATGCTCCGCTGTCTCGATAGTGAAGATCTTGCCGGTGTCCTTGTGCCAGGCCATCATCGTCTTGCGCTCTTCAGGGTGGCGGATCTGGTGGTAGCTGCTCAACTGCTCCGGCGTGGAGCCACCGGCCTGGATGAAGTGGAACTGCTCCGGCGAGAGGGCGGCGTGACTCATGAGGACTGGGGGAGGAAGGCTTCGACGCGACGGGGCAACCGCTCGCCTAGGGAGCGCGCCCACTTCTCACCCAGGTCAGTCCGCTCCGGCGAATGCCGAGGGCGGCGCACACCTCTAGTGTCTTCGGCCAGGCCCTGGGCATGGCGCCACATCTGGGTGGCCACGCCCTGGCGACGCGACTCGGCATTCACCTCGATGCTTCCGACTTCGCCCGTCCCGTGATGCCAGAGCAGCGTGCCCATGCTCATGCCGGAGCGCCCGATGGCCTGGAGGCGGTGGTATGGCGTGCCACCCATCTCCTTAGGCGTGGCCTTCTTGAAGATGAACTGGTCGGGGTTGAGCGCCCGGTGACTCATCCGTAGGTGGCCTTGTACTCTTCCGGCGACATGGGCGGGCGTTGGTAGTTGCCGCGCTCCCAGGTGCGACCGAATTGCTTGCCGAGCGTACCCTGGTCGGTGTAGCGCCAGACGTGCTGGGTGCCGCCCTCTTCGGTCTGGTAGCTGTGGCGCTCGATCGGCTCAGCGCGAGGAGTGGTGTCGGTTCCTGGCAAGGTCTGGCGAGCGTAGCGCTGGCCCTCTGGACTGGGATCGTGGAACCGAGGCACGATCCTCTCGCTGGTGTGTTCAGGCTGGTTCTTCACCGCCCACTCGATATTGGGGTGAACGTACCGGCCTTCCTTCTTGGCTCCGGCCACCATCTCGCGCTGGGTGGACATGAAGCCCTTGCGCGAGGGCACACCGACCGACACCTCGTAGCTGCCGCCCTCAGCCACGTTGTGGTACAGCTTGCCGGTGGTGCGCCCACCCACTGGACTGCCCCAGTTGAAGTGGCGGGGACCGAGGTCAACGTGCTTTTTCATGTCGGGGTGGATGTTCTCCGGCCCCTCGACCGGGCCGGTGATCCGCAGCGGGTACATGCGACCGGCCATGCCCTCCTTCAGGCCCCGGCCCACGTTGGTGGTGACGCGCTGGCGGGCGGCGCCCTCGCTCCCGGCGTGGAAGCCTTCACCTCGACCTACGGTGCTGCCACCCAGTCGCCCCTGAGGCCCGCCTTTCGTCACCCGGCCATGCCACCAGGTACGCGGATCGGCGGCGAACTGCTCCGGTGTCTGCTGGTGCGCCTCTGGGCGAGGAACGCTCTCCTTGTCGAAGAGATGCTGCTGGTGATCGCCGTAGGGATCCTCTTCCTCCGGCGTGCCCAGGCCGTGCCGGGTGCGGAAGTGCGCGGTCGATGCCTCTTCCGGCCCACCCGTGAAGTTGTGGAACTGGGTGGCGTTGACGTTGTCGACTGAGGTCACATGCCGCCACCCATGCCACCGGTATCTCCGACCCCCTGGCCACCGAAGGCGGTCCCCGAAGGCTGGGAACGGACGCTGGCGTAGTCAGCGCTGAAGGCGGGCCGGTAGACGTTCGATGTCATGTTCTGATAGCCGCGCACTCGGTTGGCCAACTGGTCCATGTTCCCCTGACTGAGCATGTGCTGCTCGATCCCGAACTGCCGGGTATTCAAGGCGTCATAGGTGGCCATCAGACCCTCTCCATCTCTCGGAACATCATGTGTGTGCAAGCCATCTCGGGCACCCACCAGCGTGAGATGCCACGCTTCTCGGCCAAGAGGCAGAAGCCGATGTCCTCGCCCTGGGGGTGTGACATCCAGCGACAGGACTCCATAGCCCGACGATTGAGCAGCATCGCCGCCATGACCACGTCGACCGGGCCGGTCACCTGCGGGATGTAGTGACGCCAGGCCCGACCGTCAGTGCCCCAGTTCATCGTGTTCCACTCGACCGGATCGAAGCACGTAGCGACGGCGGGCGAGATCACATCGGCGCCAGTGCGCTCCATGACAGCCAAGAGATCGCGGATGGCGTTGGGTGGCAACACGATGTCGGAGTCGAGCGAAAGGAAGTACTGGGCTTCCCGCTCGATCATGAGATCGAGCAGTCGGTTCCTCAGGCGAGCCATGTACCCGAAGACACTCTGGCCCTTGTTCCAGACGTGGCCGTCGATCTCCTGAACCGGGCGCCCCTCTTCGGGATCCTCGACCACCTCGACCCCTAGTGCCTCCAGAACCGACCTTGAGTCGTCCTCTGAACGGCTGAGGAGGCACACGATGGGACATCCCGAGGCTCTGAGGCCCTCGTGCCAGGCCGGGAGCGACCAGGCGCGATCCTTCACGGGCGCGCCGATGATGAGGTTGGCCATCAGAGAATCTCCACTGGTTCCTCGTCGCTCAACCGGGGGTCGCTGGCCCGTAGCTCCAACTGGCGGACCATCTCGTCATCGATTTTTTGCCACTCGCGCGGCAGCCTTTTTCTGTCAGGTCGGTATTCGGCCCAGCGGTAGCTGGGGTTGGTGAACAGCAGCGCCGGGATGCCAAGCTCGCTCACCAACAGGATCGTGGCCGGGTCGGATGACACCACCAGGCCGAGGTCATGACCCTGGGCGCGAAGATGGCTGGCCTGTTCGGCCCGCAGGTTGGAGGGGTTCAGGTCGAACCAGGCTTGGCTGCGGTGGAGAAGCTCGACATAGAACCCCGGCTTGGTCATGCCGTTAATGTGCAGCCAATGTTCCACCGAGCGTTGATCCGCCTGCGTAGTGCCGAGGATGACCTGATAGCCCGAGCGCAGCGCGTGCGCCAGCTTCACCCCGTCAGGGATCGGGTAGAAGCCCTGGAGGGTGGAATGCTCACCCAGGACTCCCTCGACGGCGATGAAGGCGGTTGACATTTCTATGACGTGTACTGGGACGCCCTAGAGCCGCGCGACTCCATGTTGTCGGGGCCGTAGGGGTAGGGCTGGGTCTGGCCGTGGCGCATCTCCCAGGACCGGCGCAGCAGCGTCGGCCAGGCACCCGGGTTCCGAGAGCCGTTATGGCCGTCGTAGAAGGACGAGATGTTGGTGGCTCGCGGCGTGCGGGCGGCGTGCCGATCGGGGCTACCGCCCGCTCTGGCCGGTTCGTTCACCGCATAGGCATCGCCTCTCTTCTTCACTTCACGCGCCTGACCCTGATCTTGGTGTCACCCCGCTCTATGGCCCCACCCACCCGGTGGTGGCCGTCGAGGACGTAGTACTTGCCGTTGTGCTTCGCCACCAGGGGGTCAGTGCCGTCGTCAGCACCGCGCTGGGCGATGCTCCGCACCTTGGCCGGATCCAGGTGACGTTGAGTCGCTACAACCTTGTCGAGCCGCACCGTGGTGGCAGGGATCTTCGGATTCGGTTTTTCCTCAAACTGCTTGGTGTTGAAGGGGATCGACACGCCTCAAGCGTAGGCTCCCCCTATGCTCGCTCTATGAGCGACACACGCCCGATCGAGGGCTGGTGCTTCATCTGTGGAGACGGTTACGACGACGAGGGGCATTTTGAAAAAACCCACCAGGCTCAGTCGAGAAAACCCCGGGTAAATATTGCCTCCTGGGAGCATCGACTCGACAACATCGTCCAGACGCTGCATGAGATCAAAGACGAGCCTGATCAAGGCGTGCAGATTGAGCGACTCGATGAAGAGGTGATTCAAGAGCTATACCTCGTGCGTGCCAGACTTGCTCAGTTGAAGGGCACGCCCGTCACCAGAGTGAAGGAAGGTAGCTGACATGGGAGTAGCTGACTGGAGGGCTTGGACCGCTCAGAACGGCGGCAGCCTGCCGACTGCCCCCAACCCGCCTGGCACCCCCTACGTGCCGAACTCCGTGTTCCCGGGCGTGGGGCCGATCACCGACCTCATCAATGGGGCTACCTCGATCCCCACCTATCCCAACACCCCGGTCACGGTCAACGCTGTTGACCCCTTCGGCGGCTGGGTGGATCAGCAGGAACTGACCACCAACAGCGGTGGGGCGCACACGCCAGTCATGCGACCGGCGATCGCAGGTCTGACCTCTCCGTAGTTCCATGCCTCCCAGGATTGGCCGCGCCGGGACCATTCGGGGCGAAGCCTTCCGTCGAGGTGTATCCGAACACACAATTCGGACCGAGCGAGCCAAAGCACGCGGCTACACCGGCTACCGCCAGGAGCGCTACGTCCGGCCCGAGGAACTGCGGCGCCGCCAGGAGGTCCGGCGCAAGAAGGCCGAGGAGCGCCCCTGGCTGCCCGACCCGGGCGAGGGCGACTTCCCGATGTACTCGGACGAACAACCGTTCGGCATCGGAGGCCCGTTCTTCGGCACCAGCACCATTGGCCCAGATGCGGACTGGGACTACCGGGAACCCACCAACACCTCCAACCCGCCCCGGCCCCGAACCTTGCAGGCTCGCTACTCCCGCAGTCAGCAACGACTGGAGGTCATCTTCCGCGACGGCACACCTTGGCACTACGACCAGGTGCCGGTGAACGTCTGGTTCCGCTTCAGGGACAACGTGTCTCCTGGACGCTATATAAATCAGGTGCTGAATGGGTACCCGTACGCCCGAGGAGGCTTCGGCACCGTCCTGACACCGAGCAACGGGGGCCTCGATGGCGGGAACGCCACGAGCGAAGAAACCTGACCCGCCCTGCCGGAAAGAGGTGTTGGCCAAGGCCGACGACTACCTGGCCGAGATTGACCGGGTTCTAGAGGAAAACAGCCGTGGAGCTTCACCCCGACGCCTACGACGACGATCTGGAAGAGGACTGGGTGACGCCCAGCCTTCCGGATCCGACAGCGCTGCCTGACAACACCGGCACCTGGTGGATTTTCTACCGCTGGCGAGGCGTCCCCAACCCGGCTCAGCACCGAGTTGCCTTAGCGGTGACAAGAGAAATCACGCCGCCCTGGCGACGAGGCTTCGGGATCGTGCTCCGGCGAAAACATCGTGCTCATGCGTTTGGCATCTGGACGCACGGGAAAGAACCACGTATTCTGAGCGCATCTCCTGTGGAAAAAGATTGGCAGGAGGTCGTAACACGGGCCAACCACTTGGAGCGCGGACTTGAACGCAAGACGAATGGAAGAAAAAATCTGGGCGAAGATCACCGGTAATGGCAAGAAAATAGGCCGGACCGGAGCCATCCCGGTATTTGATACCTACGACGACACCTGGAAGATCTTCTATAACGTCCATGTCATTTGGCCTAGCCTGGAAAACGCCGCCGATCCCGAGAAGGTGGATCGTTTACGTCGGCAAGCCAACAGTCTCCTCGACCGCTTCCCTGACACCGTCCCTCAGCTTGAGAAGCTAGGAGTCCGAGTCAAGAGCTTGCTGGCCAAGCCGATCAAGACTCCGGAGGATGTCCAGGCGTGGGCTGAGTCGATCTTCAACACCGGGCCGATAGGGGATGCACCTCGCCATGTGGAGGACGCCTTGGCCCTGGTCTACGACGACTTCAACATCTACGCCCGAGGTGGGCGGCATCCGGTCTGGGTACTACCGGCGGCGCCGCGTGGGTCCGGTGTTGTCGCCACCATCGACTTCACCGTACCTGCGTCGAAGGTCCGTTACGGTCCCCGGCACGAGTTCACCAAGACAGCGCTGTCGCAGCAACTGCCTAGCGCCGCCTCCAAGCGCGTGAGGCCCTCGACCGGACGCCCCCGAGGTCGACCTCGCAAGGACGGACTGACACCTGGGTCGAAGGAAGCCAAGGCTGCCGATGCTCAGAAGCAGCGTGACTTGCTGAAGGCCCGAGCAGCCCGAGAGAAGGAGCGCGAGCAGGCTCGCAAGCTCAAGGCTGCCAGACCGGTACGGCCTGCCAAGCCCTCGACCAACGGCCATATAAGCGAAGTGGCAGCACCTCCAGCCAGGCGAGTCCTCGCTCGTGTCGGCGGCGAAGCAGCTTAAGCGCTGGCGAGCGGAGCGCAGTCGAGCCGTCTACTGGGAGAAGGCCAAGACCAGGTCGCAGAGCATGCCGACTGGCGAGGTAGTGGCCCAGATCGACCTGGCTGTCATGAACGCCGGTCGCGCCACCAGCCGGTACCGCTCTGCCCATGACGGTCAGGACCAGGTGGATCAGCTACTGGATCTCCGCATCCACCTGGAGGCAGCCCTGGGCATGCTGGACAACGTGATCAGAGAATAAGGATGATGGCGAGAGCCACCCCGGCACCGATAAGGCCGGTGGCGATCCAGTCCGTGAGAGAGTTGCCGGTGAGGTTGGCGAAGACCACCATGAATCCGGCCAGGATGGTGGCAATGACTGCTGCCACAGCCACCAGCCTGGGGATAGTCCAGTAGCCTGCCTCTCGATAGCGAGGTGCTGTCATAGGCCCACGCTAAGACCCGGCTCAGGTACTACCTTGAGCGCGCTGTTTTCCTCACCAGTTTCCTGACAGGCTCCGGTGCCTCAGGCGCCTCGTTGTGCGCCCAATAACACTTGCGGAATGCCTCGACACCTCGCAGGTATGCCCGCACGCCAGAGATCGCCGTACGGGTAGGGAAGCGATGCCGAGCCTCACCCTCCAGCAGTTCCCACACAGCACGAAAAGCTCCAGCATCTAGCTGGAGCAGGTAGGTGGGCGTGGTGGCGTCGAGCAACTTGGCGCCTGTGTAGTTGGCGACAGGAGGAGGCCCCAGGTGACTGGGGAACTCCTCCTCGTAGGTATGCACCTCGCCATTTATTTGCGTCACTTCTCTCCCTTCCACTCTCGGATTTTTTCATCCAGGTGGTAACGCAGGGCGTCCACGTCCATCCAACGGTACTCGCCATCGTCGTAGCTCCAGCCGTTGTTGGAGATCCTCCGCGCGAAGGCGTTGCGGTCCTTGCAGCCCACGGCCTGAGCCAGGTAGCCCAGGTAGGCGGCGAAGTCCTGCGGGTAGCCGAACTTCTCGATGAGCTTGGAGATCCTCCGGTTGAGGAGGCGCAGCGTCTTGGCCATGCTCTCGGCCCGACGCTCGTTGATGGAATAGACCTCCCGGTACTCCAGGCAGTCACTGGTCTGGAAGATGAAGCCCTCGCGATCGAAGGTCCGGTCGATCCAGGCGTTGGCCTGAAGGTCAGCGAAGTCGCCACCCTCGCTGCCGTAGCCCCAGGAGAGGTTGCGGATCTTGCCGCCCTCGATGACAACGGGGTGGACGACGGCCTCAAGGCGACCGTTGTCGCTGCCGTAGGTAGGCGGGCGGACAGCGACGATGAAGCGGATGTTGTTGGTGTTAGTAGCCATGGAGAACAGCATACCAGAGCGAGCGGAGGTGTGTGGCGCGGCTCGCATGAAAATGTGCCGACTTGTGTGCCACATGGACCTGTGCTATCATGTATGCCATGATTACCACACAGCAAGAAGCCATCTACATCGTCCTCGCCCGCAACTTCTGGGGTAAGGGCGACACCATCGAAGAGGCCAAGAAGCAACTCAAGCTGGCGGGTGGCAACCTGACCCGCTACATCGTCTACCGACTCCCCGAGGGCGTCACCGATGCCTGGGTCGACAACATGGGCACGATCCGGTGGGAGTGGGCCGAAGGTGCCGACACCTCACTGAAGGGCGAGATCGTCGCCAAGCGGGGCGTGAAGCTGTGACAACCCACTTCAACCCACAGGCTCAAGGCTGGGTGGTGCGAAACACCACCCAGATCGGAAACAGCTTCCACCATTCATGGTGGTACGGCCCCAAGCACGGCTGGGGAACCACGTCAGGACCGCTGGACTATTCGGTGGAGGTGTTCCGCACCAAGCGAGAAGCAACTGAAGCGCTCCGGTCAGTCTACGGACGCAGTGGTGGCGCAAATATAGAGGTCGAGCGGGTCGCTAACGCTGTCGCCTTTGAACTAACCGAGTGCGAACGGCGCAAGACCGAGGTGCTAGCCGGTGACCGTCCGGACCGTGGGTCGATAGCCGACGCCAACGACCGCTCCGCAGCCTACCTACGAGGCGAAAGGGAGAGCAGGTAATGGACGAGGAGGCCAAGAAGGCACTGCAGGAGATCAACGCCGTCTTCACCAGGGCGTTGCTGGGTCAGCCCAAGCCGAAGCAGGCCCCGAAGAAAGCGACGTGTCCCTACTGCGGACAGCGGGTAACGCTGACTCCGACCGGCAAGCTGCGGGCACATGTAGACCGTTCGGTTGGCAAGAAGTGTGGGCGGTCGGGCGGGAGGCCGAACTGAATGACCACCCGCCGGGAGTTTGAGAAACAGCTATGGGGGTTCCTGTACGGGCACGTCTGGGCATCGGAACAGGATCAACTGTTCAATGACCACTATCGCGACGCCAGTCCAGCAGAGCAGGCTCGCATGGATGCCGCCATTGAGCAGGTGTCGTTCGCTCTGGCGAAAAAGGCAGGCATGTAATGGCTGAGTGGCGAGACTTCGACGCCTCCAATGATCCCAACACCTGCATCTGGTGCGGTAAGAAGCTGCGCTTCAAGGTGCTGCACTCCCACTACGAAACCAGCGTGGTGCCTGTACCTGAAGATGATCCGAACTATGACCCCATCGACTTCACCACCAGGAAGATCTACAAGAACGTGGTGGACGAGCGAGCCACTACGGGCGGCGACTACCAGGACGGCTTCTTCTGCGGCCTGCGCTGCGCCTACCAGTTCGGTGTCCGCATGGCCCAGTTAGGCCGACGACTCCAGGGGAAGCGATGAACAAGAGTGACGCCATCCAGCGGATCGTGCAGATGCAGAAGCTCATGGACCGCACCGACAAGCAGGGCGAGAAGGACGCTGCCCTGAACATGATCGTGCGGTTGAAGGCCCAATTTGAGTTGACCGACCGGGACATCGAGCGCCGTCAGGCCATCGAGGAGGCTGGAGGTGCTGATGCTCGTGGCTTCTCCATGTTCGGGGACCGTGGTCACAAGCCCTGGTTCTACGAGGTGCGCTTGAAGGACTACATCACCACCATCTCCGACACCATCGAGGAAGTCCTCCAGATCGTGGCGACTCAGGACGCCGACAATCAGGTCCATCTCCTTTGCCAGGTGCATGACGCCCTCAGAGCCGTGGTGGACAAGGACGCCAAGGACGCCTCCTGGTCGAAGCTCAACGTCGGGCGGGCCAGGAACGAGGCCATCCAGCGGGCCTACAAGGAACAGTACGAACGGTTCGCTGGCGAGGGTCGTTGGGGTATGACCACTAACGATCCCCGCAAGCTGCATGAGTGGGCCGTCGAGGCCGTCACCTCCATGGCTGGCTACCCGAGCAACCTGACCAAGATCTCGGTCGAGGCTGCTGTGGGCGTGAGGACCGAAGACGTGGCTGCCCGCCACTGGAAACAGGAACCCATTGAGCGCTCTGAGGACGGCTGGATCTACATCGACGGCGACACCCTGAACTACATGGTGCGGAGGAAGTACGTGAAGGTGCTGAGCCGCGACCGGAGGAGCGTCAGCTACACGGCTGGTGCGAAGCCCCCAGCCCGTGAGGGCGAGAAGATGATCGCCTACTGGCAGCAACTGAAGGATCTCCGAGACAAGGCGAAGCAGGAGGGCGCAGGGTAATGCTCACTCTTACATGCGGATCAGTGGTACACTGACCGCCATTGACTACCACCACCAAGGAGAATGATGGAATCGAAGATCGTTAGCAGAGTCCCGTTGGGGGACAACCGTGAGGTCCGCATCAAGCGGATCAGCAACGGCACCTCCGACGACTACATCCGTATCGGCATCAACCTGCTGCCGGGGGGCGAGAACATGAGTGGCGCCGTGTTCCCGGCCAGCTACCTGAACAAGGTGATCGCTGCCCTGCGCGAGGCCAAGTGATGGCTGACTCCGAAGAACTCCTGGAGATGCGCTGCCGCGCCTGTGGGGTGTTCATGGGGTTCCGCCGCCGCATAGGTCGGTTCGTGTTCTGGTGCAGCGACGACTGTGCCACCACGCCCATGGCCAAGTTCGATGATAGCCAGGAGCGAGACGAGATCATCGTGGAGATATTCCTGGGCACTGACCTGGGGATGATGGAGCTATCGCGGGCACTCGATGACTGGCCTTACCAGTACATTCAGCAGACCCTGAACCGGCGCGGCCTCAACGAGGCCGTCAGGAAGGCGTCCTGATGCCTGACATCAGCAACTACTCGGCGCTCACCGATGAGCAACTCGCCAACATCCTGGAAACACTGGCCGATGGTCAGGACAATCCCTCGCGGGGCGTGCTGCTCCTGGAGGCGGCTCGACGCCTTCGACCGCAGCGCGTCCGCACCTACGACGCCGATACGGGCGAGCCGCATGACGACGTGCTGCGAACTAAGACCGGCAAGGTGATCACCGAGGAAGACATCGCCTCTTGGGCGGAAGAGGCTGAGGAAGGCTACGACGTTTCCAAGCTCCAGCCCAGACCCAGACGATGACTCAGAAGATGAACCTCAACGCCGTGCGAGGCCGGGACGACTGGTACCTGGGCCTGATCGTGCGGGGCAAGGATCAGTGGACGGTGCCGGTCTACCGGCACTCCGACCGCGCCAGGTTTGAGTTCACCATGAACCCGCCTCTCTCCATGGCTGATGTTCATGCGGAAGCAGTCCGACAGATCGAGGAATGGGAGAACTGGATCGGCAAGCGCTGCACCATCTGCGGCGGACGAGTGTCGCGCTCCGTCATCCTCAGCACCCACAAGGAAGAGGTGCTGACTCACCTCGATGCCCTGGACTGGCAGGACAACCCTCACGATGTTGTGGTTAAATAAATCCCGCCAAACTCCTCACACCCAGCGGGATCGAGAGTTCCCCGCAGAGAAGGGTTAGTAACTCCGCACTTTGGCCGCACCAGCACCGGGCGTCAGCCTCCAGGGTGATCACAGATCGCAGGAGCAGCCCACCGCACGGCACAACCGGGTAAGCAAGTGAGGAGGGGGGATCGACTGCACCATCAGAACCAGAACGGTCCCCCGGCACTTAGAGGCTCCCTTCGGGGAGTCTCTTCTTATTCGTGGTACTTCTCCCACACCGATGACCGCACCCGACCCAGGGCGGTGGCGATGTCCTCCCAGGACAGGCCAGCCTGGCGGGCGGACTCGACCTCGTGCTGCTCCTCAGTCTCGTAGTCGACGGCCCACTGCTCCCGGCGACGACGGAGGTCACGCAACCGCTCAAGGTGAACTTCGGGGGCGTCGGTCACACTGAGTGAAACCCTACAGAAACCATTGCGTTCGGGCGCCGAACGTGGAATATTTACGACGGCGTTCGGTAGTCGAACGCACACGAGAGGTGGGGAGAATGAAGAGCAGATGGTACGCGGCTGCCGCGCTGGCAGCCGGGACGATGTCGATCGCCGTTGCCCACACCATTGGGCCAGCACCACCCACGAAGGCGGTCCTCACGGCTGCCCAGGCCGGGGTGCAGGCCACCTACCACGGCAAGGCGGTCGCACCAGGCCAGGTCTTGCGGACCCTGCCCCGTCAAGGGAAAGGCTGTGGGGTCTGGGCCGACACCGTGGGTGTCTCTTCCCCCAAGGGGGTGGACGGCGGGGTGGACGTGGCCGTGAACAAGGCGTGCCAGGTGGTGGTGAAGGACATCACCGCCGCCCCGACCGTCACGCTGGCTGCCTGCGGCCCCGCCCAGTACTCAGGCGACGTGGTGCAGTTGTCGAGCGGCATCACCATGGCCCAGGTGACCAGCTTCCAGAAGTATTACTGGAACTGCGGCAACCTGCTGACCTACGACACCACCTGGGCTTCCTGCTACGCCTTCGGGGTCACCTACCAGGTCAGTCCCTGTCAGGACTGGTTCTCCTGGTTCTACAGCACGGCACCGTCGTCAGCCGACAGCTACGGCCAGGGCTTCGTGGTCTACTCGCCAGGCTTCGGAGGCGGGGCGTCCGGCTGGATCTGGGTGAACTTTGAGGTGGTGGCCTCCACCTGGAGGCTCTACGCGAGTTGCGGTTGGAACAACAGCATGGGAGATTATTTCCACTGTGGCATTCACTGAGGTAACTACAGAAAATCGTCACCGCTGGCGCACCGTCGCCACCGTGGCCGGAGTTATCAACGTCATCCTGGCCGTGATCGACCTGGGTCTGAGCGGTGGGTCGGGCATCCCCGCGGTCTACCTGATCAGTGCGGTGCTGCTGGCCAACGCCGTGATCTGCTTCGCATTCGCCAGATTTCTCAAGTAGTTCCGCTACACTGACCCGTCACTACCTTGGTGTGGTAGCCATAGGTAGCTATAGGAAGAGGCCCTCTTCGGAGGGCCTTTTCCGCGTCGATTTTTCAGGACGCCAGGTTGCCCATCGAGCCGATGTTCTCATGCTCGTAGCCACCTGGGGTTCCGAGGGTGCCGGTGACGGCGTGTACTAGCTTGCCGCCGATCTGCCCGGCGATTTTTCCGAAGGGCATGTCGTTGAAGTCCTTGCCCATGCCGCCCAAGCCTTCGGCGCCTGCGGCCCCCTCCGCAGCACCGCCTTCACCCAACGCACCAATCAACGGCTCCAGGAATGCCATAGTACGAGCGTAGTGGGGTGCTCAAGGCCGTCCGAAGCCGGTGCATAAGACTAAGGGCATGCCTGACACCGAGCAAGAGCAGCCACATCGCAGGAGCAGCCGCGCCCATGTCGAGAGCCAGGAAGCTCCGGCTCAACAGGACGAGGTAAACCCGGCGCCGCCCCAGGAATATGTGGACCCCTACAAAATGGTGTACTCACCCTGGGAGCTTCCCTCCAATACCGCTGCGGCCCAGGCCATCGCCGCCCAGTTGGGGGACGCCGTCGATCCCGAGGCACCTATTTCTGACGAGCGCAAGGCCCAGGCCGAGGCAGCCATCCAGGAGCACCAGGACAATGTCCAGGAGGCTCTGGCCGGGGTGACCGAGGATCCTCGTCTCAGCGGTAGCACCTTCGCAGACGCAGCCGCCCAGCAGGCTCAAGACGCAGCCGCCAGGGCAGCGGAGAAGGAAGAGGCCAACGCGTGAACCCGCAGTACCTGATCCACCCCCTGGAGCTTCCGATCAATCAGACCGCAGCCCAGACGTACAGCAACAACTTCGCGGA
>Ga0126381_100000816_pt1 | contig 33937 bp, 28 predicted proteins | sample PanSoiMetPlot_28_FD_96465 | JGI IMG/M metagenome (GOLD analysis project Ga0126381, IMG submission 96465) | Tropical forest soil microbial communities from Panama - MetaG Plot_28 | ecosystem: Environmental > Terrestrial > Soil > Tropical forest > Bulk soil | place: Panama | collected 2016-02-17 | reverse complement strand
GCGCTGGGGAGGCGGTCCTGTGCATAGGATAAGCTATGGCAGAGTCCGAACATCCCGACCGGCAGCGGCGCCAACTTTATGGTCGGCGCAAGGGACCCAAGCTTTCGGCGCGGCAGACGAATCTACGCCGTATCTTACTGCCGACAGTCGCGTTCGATCCTACCAAAAATGCGCGCGCGCAATTTCCGCCCGACATAAAATCGCTTTGGCTGGAAGTGGGCTTTGGCGCGGGCGAGCATCTTCATCAATTGGCGGGCGACCACCCCCATATCGGATTGATCGGCGCCGAGCCTTATGAAATGGGCGTGGCCAAATTATTGAGTAAGCTTGCCGCCGAGCCGCGCGCCAATATCCGCATCTTTGAGGGCGATGGGCGCGACATTATCGCCGCCTTGCCCCCGCAATCGCTCGATCGCTTCTTTCTGCTTTTTCCTGATCCCTGGCCCAAGACTCGCCACCACAAAAGACGTTTCTTGCAAATGGAAATACTGGACGAGCTGACACGGGTGCTGAAGCCGGGTGCCGAATTGCGTTTCGCCACTGACGACAAATCCTATCTCGTCTATGCGCTCGAGCGGCTGATGTTGCATCCCGCATTCGAATGGGCAGCGCAAGGACCCACGGATTGGAAGACGCGGCCGACGGATTGGCCGGCCACCCGCTATGAAGCCAAGGCGATCAAGGGTCCGCCGGTCTATTTATGTTGCCGGGTAAAAGGCGTCACTGGGTAACAGTCGATCCTGCTTGTCGGCGTCGCACATGGCGTAATTGAAGCCTTTCTGGATCGCCCAGGCACCTACTTCACCCTTTTTGTTGAGGGCCAGGAATCCAACCTGGAGATTCTTGGTTTCGGGCTTGCGTTTCAGGATGCGCGTCACGGCTTCCTTGCAAGCGGCCTGGGGGTTCAGTCCTTGGCGCATCAATTCCACCACAAGGAAACTACCCACGTTGCGGATTACCTCCTCACCCACGCCCGTGGACGTTGCGCCGCCAATATCATTGTCCACATAAAGCCCCGCGCCGATTATGGGGCTGTCGCCCACGCGGCCATAAAGTTTCCATGCCATGCCGCTGGTGGTGCAGGCGCCCGAAAGATTGCCCTGAGCATCCAGCGCCAGCATGCCGATGGTATCGTGATTCTTTGCGCCGCCCGGCGTACCGAGGCCGTAGCTTTTAACTTCGCTGTTGGCCACCGGCTGGTAGTGGGCAGTCTTGAGCCACTCCTGCCAGGCCTTGCGCGATTCCGGTGTGAGCAATTCCTCGCGCTTGAACCCTTGTTCCAGGGCGAATTGCAGTGCCCCGTCGCCCGCCAGAAGCACGTGCGGGGTCTTTTCCATCACCGCCCGCGCCACCGAAATGGGATGAGCGATGTGCTCGAGCGCCGCCACCGCGCCGCAATTGCCATGCTCGTCCATGATGCTGGCGTCCAGGGTCACATGGCCGTCGCGATCGGGATAGCCGGCCCGTCCCACGCTATGGTTTTTGAGGTCGGCTTCCGGAACTTTTACCCCGGTCTCGACGGCGTCGAGGGCCCGGCCATTCCTGGAAAGCACAGTCCATGCCGATTTATTGGCAGCTACTCCAAAATCCCAAGTGGATACGACGCAAGGACGCTTCAGCCGCATGGCGGAAGGCGCGGCCGAGGCGCTGGTGGAAAACAAAGTGGGTGCCATCAAGGATGCTTTAATCACGGAACGGCGGTCGGTCATGAGAGGATTCCCGGGAAAACGCGCCTAGGGCACAGGGTTTTGGCCCTGCCGTCAACCGCCACGGGGAACCCGCTCCTGTCTTTCTTCCGTCGCAATGGTATGAAAGCGGCATGGATGACGAGCGTGAGCCGGGTTTTTTCAGCGGGCTGAATAGCAGCGATTTTTTGGGAATCGGGATCGCCCTGCTGTTTTCCCTAGCCGGCCTTTACCTTATTTGGCGCATGCTGTTCGGACCACCTTTGTTCGAGCCCGCGATTCAGGCCCAAATCAAGGCAATTCAATCAAGTGAACAACCCACGACCCAGACGAACGTCCATACCGGTCCCGGCGAGGTTGCGGTGGGCATTGGCAGCAGCAACCCCAAAAAACATTAGAACGGCTTGATTGGAACTCGCGTGCCCGCGCACGAACTGCGCGCTTGTGGGGTGGTTGTGAGCTTCTCTCGCGATGCGAAGGATGGAAGGGGTTGAATTAAATCCTTTTCCGGCCTAAATACAGCGCATCCCAAACAACAAGACTTGTTGTGTGGCGGCTCGTTAAGGCCGCTGCGGGGAAGCGGTTTTGCATTGGAGCATCGCCATCTTTACGCAGGCCTCGAATTTGGAGCCAGTCTTTGAACCCGTGATCGAAAGGGCGGGGTTCAAGCTCGTGCGCCTTCGCATCATGGGGGGCCAGCATAAGACGCTACAGATTATGGCGGAGCGCGTGGACGGCAGCATGGATGTGGAAGGTTGCGCGCAACTCTCTCATGCCCTGCTGGATTTTATCGAAGCCGAGAACCCCATCGAGGGCGATTATGAGATCGAAGTCTCTTCGCCTGGAATCGACCGACCCTTGACGCGGATCAGCGATTACGCGCGCTGGAAAGGCCATGAAGCCAAGATCGAGCTTTCCGCCCCACTCGACGGACGCAAACGCTTTCGCGGCCGTCTCGAAGGACTGGACGGAAACGATGTCATCATGACCGCGCAAAATCAGCGGATCCAGTTTCCCTTCCGCACCATCCAGGAAGCGAAGCTGGTTCTCACCGACAAGCTCATTCAGGAAGATTTGAAAGCGCGCAAAGGCGCAGGAGCGTCCGCGAGAGCGGGAGCGACAAGTTAAAAAGGGCGTCCGCGAGAGCGGGAGCGACAAGTTAAAAAGGGCGTCCGCGAGAGCGGGAGCGACAAGTTGAAGACCTAGGAGACCAACATGGCCAATACCGTTGCCGCCAACCGGCTCGAGCTTTTGCAGATCGCCGACGCCGTCGCCCGTGACAAATCAATCGACAAGCAGGTTGTGCTGACCGCGATGGAAGAAGCGATGCAGCGCGCCGCCAAGGCACATTATGGCGCCGAAAACGACATCAAAGTGGATATCGATCCCAAGACCGGTGAAACCCATGTCTCGCGTTATCTTCATGTCGTGGAGAGGGTCGAGAATGACAAGACCGAAATCGCGCTGGATGAAGCACGCCGCCGCAATCCCGACGCGCAAGTCGGCGACATTATCGCCGAGACCCTGCCGCCAGTCGACTTCAACCGCATCAACGCCCAGAACGCCAAGCAAGTGATCGTGCAGAAGGTGCGCGACGCAGAACGCGAGCGCCAATATGACGAATACAAGGATCGCATCGGCGAAATCGTGCACGGCGTGGTCAAGCGCTCGGAATTCGGTTCCGTGGTCGTGGACCTTGGCAAGGCCGAAGGGGTGGTACGCCGCGATGAGATGATTCCACGCGAATCCTTCCGCGCCGGCGACCGAATCCGCGCCTATATCTACGACGTGCGCCGGGAAACCCGCGGTCCGCAGATCTTTCTTTCCCGCTCGCATCCCCAGTTCATGGTGCGGCTGTTTGCGCAGGAAGTGCCTGAAATCTATGACGGCGTGATCGAGATTCGTGCGGTAGCGCGCGATCCGGGCTCGCGCGCCAAGATAGCCGTGATCAGCAAGGATTCCTCGATCGATCCGGTGGGGGCGTGCGTGGGCATGCGCGGCGTGCGCGTTCAGGCGGTTGTGCAGGAACTGCAGGGCGAGCGCATCGACATCATTCCCTGGTCGGCGGAAGCGGCGACCTTCATCGTCAACGCGCTGGCGCCCGCCGAAGTGACCAAGGTGGTCTTGGACGAAGACACCCATCGCGTTGAAGTGGTGGTGCCCGACGAGCAATTGTCGCTGGGCATCGGCCGCCGTGGTCAGAATGTGCGGCTCGCTTCGCAATTGACCGGCTGGCAAATCGACATTCTTACCGAGGCTGAAGAGTCCGAGCGGCGTCAGAAGGAGTTCGCCGCCCGTACCCAACTATATATGGATTCCCTGGACGTGGATGAGACCGTCGCGCAATTGCTGGCCTCCGAAGGCTTCGCCACTATCGAAGATGTGGCCTATGTGGATGTGGGCGAACTTGCCCAGATCGAAGCTTTCGACGAAGAGACTGCTCAGGAACTGCAAAGCCGCGCGGTCGAATTCATCGAGGCGCGCAACCGGGAAATGGACGACAAGCGCAAAGCGCTGGGCGTCGAGGACGCGGTCCTGGACGTCGAAGGTCTGAACCCCGCGATGGCGGTCTCGCTGGGCGAGAATGGCATCAAGACGCTTGAAGATCTGGCGGGCGCGGCTACCGACGACCTCTTGGGTTATTTCGAGACCAACAAGGAGAAAGAGCGCGTCAGGGTGCCCGGCGCGCTGGAAGGCTTCAATCTCAGTCCCGATGATGTCAATGCCATCATCATGAAAGCCCGCGTCAAAATGGGTTGGATCGAAGAGCCAATGGCTGAGGAACCCGTGGAAGAAATTGCCGACGAGGAGGCAAGCGACGCCTGATGACAGCGGCGGCTCGCAAAATGGATAAACACGAGACGTTGCGGCACAGCCACGTCGCTGGCGCCTCTCGCTCGCGCGAACGGCGCTGTATCGTCACAGGCAAAATCATGCCCGATGATCGTTTGGTTCGTTTTGTGATGGCCCCCGATGGACTGGTGGTTCCCGATGTGGCGGCTAAATTACCAGGCCGCGGCCTGTGGGTGACGGCGACGAGGGCCGCCGTGGCCGAAGCGGCAGAGAACAAACTGTTTTCCCGCGCCGCAAAGGCACCTGCGCGCGTCTTGGCCGATCTGCCAGAGCGCACGGAAAAAGCGCTGGTCGCGCGCATTTTGGGGGATCTGGGGCTGGCGCGGCGGGCGAGTGCTCTAATTTTAGGCTTCGACAACGTGCTGCGCGCGCTGGAAGGACAAAAGCCGCCCCAATTGCTGATCGAGGCAGCGGACGGCGCAGGCGATGGCAAGCGGAAACTTTATAACGCTGCCCATGCCAGAGGCATGAAACCCAAGCTGATTGAGTGTCTTACCAGCGCCGAATTGGGCTTGGCCTTGGGACGAGAGAATGTGATACATGCCGCCGTCCAACCGGGCGGGCTGGCGGAACGTTTGTTTATTGATGCGGAGCGTCTTCAGGGCTTCCGCGCCCGGTTTGGAAGTGAAAGAGATTTATGAGCGATACCGACGAAACCAAGCGCCCGAAAACGCTGTCGCTGAAGAAGACGGAAACCTCCACCGTCAAGCAAAGCTTCAGCCATGGCCGCACCAAAGCGGTGGTGGTCGAAAAAAAACGCACGCTGGGCGGCGGCCCTGGACCCGCGAAAGCGGCCGAAAAGCCTGTTGCGCATGGCGACAAACCCGCCGCGCCCGAAGCCGCTAAACCTGCTGCCAGGGCCCAGCCGCCGCGCGGCGGTGTGGTACTGCGCCAGCTTTCTGACGAAGAGAAAGCACGGCGCGCTGCGGCCATTGCCGATGCCCGCGTTTCCGACGCCGAGGCCCGTGCCCGCGCTGAAGAAGAAGTGCGTAAGCGGGTGGCCGAAGAAGAAAAGTTGAAGGCGGAGCGCGCCGCCGCCGAACGCCGCAAAGCAGAGGAAGAGACGCGCAAGGCTGCAGAAGCGGAAGCCCGCCGCCATGCCGAGGCGGAAGCCGCGCGCCGCGCCGAACCCAAGCCCGCCGCGCCGGTCGCGGCCGCGGAGCCTGTGCGTCGCCGTCCCGTGCAGGAAGAGGAAGAAGAATCCCAGACCAAGAAGGTCGGCAACAAGATCATCCCGGTCAAACCCGCAGCGCCTAAAAAAACGGGCGATGGCGAGCGCCGCCGCGGCAAGCTGACCGTGACTAGGGCGCTCGAAGGCGATGACGAGCGCGTCCGCTCGGTCGCCGCCTATCGCCGGCATCTGCAGCGGGTCAACAAGGGTCATCAGGTGCAGCAGGCTGGTCCTGCGGGCCCGCGTGACATTACCATTCCCGAAACCATCACGGTCTCCGAACTCGCCAACCGCATGGCGCGACGCGTGGTGGACGTGATCAAGGTTCTGATGAAGAACGGGATGATGGCGACACCAAATGACGTGATCGATGCCGACACGGCGGAATTGGTCGCCTCCGAATATGGTCACGTAGTAAAACGCGTGGCGGAAAGCGATGTGCTGGAAGGGTTGACCGGCGCCGCCGATGCCGAGGGCACTTTGGTGTCGCGCCCGCCAGTCGTCACGGTGATGGGCCATGTGGATCACGGTAAGACCTCGCTGCTCGATGCGCTGCGCAAGACCGACGTCGCGGCCGGCGAAGCAGGCGGCATCACACAGCATATCGGCGCCTATCAAGTGCAGCTGAAATCGGGCGCCCGAATCACCTTCCTCGACACACCCGGCCATGCCGCCTTCACGCAAATGCGGGCGCGCGGCGCCAGAGTCACCGATTTGGTGATCCTGGTCGTGGCCGCCGATGACGGCGTAATGCCCCAGACCGTCGAAGCAGTCGCCCACGCCAAGGCGGCCAACGTTCCCATGATCGTGGCGATCAACAAGATCGATAAGGGCGACGCCAATCCGACCCGCGTCAAGACCGAACTTCTCCAACATGAAGTTCAGGTCGAAGACATGGGCGGCGAGACCCAGAGCGTGGAAGTCTCCGCGGTCAAGGGCACCGGTCTCGACAAACTCGAAGAAGCTATCTTGTTGCAGGCAGAAATCCTCGACCTCAAAGCCAATCCCGACCGCAGCGCTGAAGGCGCGGTGATCGAGGCCAAGCTCGACAAGGGCCGCGGCCCCGTCGCCACCGTGCTGGTGCAGCGCGGCACTTTAAAAGTTGGCGATATCGTGGTGGCGGGCTCCGAATGGGGCAGGGTCCGGCTTCTGCAGAACGACCGTGGCGAGACCGTGAAAGAAGCTGGTCCCTCCACTCCGGTGGAGGTGCTGGGCCTCTCGGCGGCGCCGGACGCAGGAGACGAAATGGTTGTCGTGGATTCTGAAGCGCGGGCTCGCGAAGTGGCGGAATATCGTGCGCGCAAGCGCCGCGAAGCGCGCCAGGCTTCGTCCACGCGCCAGACACTCGATCAATTGCTCAAGACGCGTGAAGCGGGCGAAAAGCGTCTTCTGCCCTTGGTGCTGAAATCCGACGTGCAAGGCTCGGTCGAGGCGATTCAAGGCGCGTTGGCGAAGCTCGGTACCGAAGAGGTGGGCGTGCAAATTCTGCAGGCCGGCGTGGGCGGCATTACCGAAAGCGACGTGATTCTGGCACACGCCAGTGGCGCGGGCGTAATCGGCTTCAATGTCCGCGCTAATACCCAGGCGCGCGAGCGCGCCAAACGCGACGGCGTCGAGATCCGTTACTACAACATCATTTATAACGTCGTGGATGACGTGAAGGCTGCGTTGTCAGGGCTTCTCGCGCCCGAGACGCGCGAAAAATTCCTGGGCAATGCCGAGATTCTGGAAGTCTTTACCATTTCCAAGGTTGGCAAAGTTGCCGGTTGCCGGGTCACTGAAGGCTCGGTCAGGCGTGGCGCCAAGGTACGGCTGATCCGCGATAATGTGGTGATTCACGAAGGCGATCTTTCCACACTCAAGCGCTTCAAGGATGAAGTTCGCGAAGTGCAGGCGGGCCAGGAATGTGGCATGGCTTTTGCCAACTATCAGGACATCCAAAAAGGCGATGTGATCGAGTGTTTCGAGGTCGAAACCATCCAGCGCGCCCTGTGAGGTTGGCGTGTCCAGAAACCGTTCCACCCGCGGTGGCAGCCGCAATAGCGCTCACCATTCCAGGCGCGAAACCGGGCCATCTCAGCGCCAGCTGAGAGTTGGCGAGATGCTCCGTCATGCCTTGGCGGATATTTTGCGCCGCAATGAGATCCGAGACCCGGAACTCGACGGCGTCTCCGTCACGATAACCCAAGTCAAGCCCTCGCCCGACATGCGCTACGCCACGGTATATTGCGCGCCGCTCGGCGGCAAAAATGCGGGTCCTATCATTGCCGCGCTTAACAGGCATAAGGGCTTTCTGCGTGGGCAAATGGGACAAATGATTACGACCAAATTCACGCCCGATCTGCGCTTCCTTGAAGATCAGTCTTTCGCCGAAGCCGAGAAGATCGAAAATCTTCTGAAATCGCCGCAAGTGCAGCGCGATCTGGTGACGTCCGATCAGAACGAAGAGTCGGATGAGCAGGCGTAAGAAAGGCCAGCCGGTTCACGGTTGGGTGATTCTCGACAAGCCTTCGGGCATGACATCCACGCAAGCCGTGGCGCAGGTTCGCCGCATCTTCGACGCCCGGAAAGCGGGCCACGCCGGTACGCTCGATCCGTTGGCCACCGGCATCCTGGCGATTGCTTTGGGCGAGGCTACCAAGACCGTGCCTTTCGTTCAGGATGCCCCCAAGGTTTACCGCTTCACCGCACGGTGGGGCGAGGCGCGGGACAGCGACGATGCTGATGGCAAGGTGACGGGCACCAGCGATGTCCGGCCCAGCCGGGAGGCAATCGGGGCAATGCTGCCTCTGTTCATTGGATCCCTGTCCCAGGTCCCGCCGGCCTATTCTGCCATCAAGGTGGCTGGCGCCCGGGCCTACGACTTGGCCCGGGAAGGGGAAGAGGTGAGCCTGGAACCCCGCCAAGTGCAGGTCTTTGGGGCCCGGCTGGTGGAGACGAGGCATGACCAGGCGGTTTTCGAAATCCTTTGTGGCAAAGGGACTTACGTACGTTCCTGGGTGCGCGACTTAGCCATCGCCCTGGGTACTTTGGGCCATGTTTCGGAACTGAGGCGGACACGGCTTGGCCCCTTCCAGGAAAAAGATGCCGTCAGGCTGGAAACGCTTACCCCTTTTATGCATAGTCCCGCCGCTTTTGAGTATCTCAGGCCCCTTTCGACCGCGCTGGACGGCATCCCGGCCCTGGCTGTGACGGGCAGCGATACGGTCCGCCTTCGAAGCGGCAATCCCATTCTCATTCGCGCGAGCATGTTCGCCCGCATGGGGGACGGATTCGCCGGCGAAGGTGGGCTCCAGGGGCGCGTGGTCTTCCTCAGGGATCAGACACAGGCGCCCGTGGCATTAGCCGAAATCGCCGATGGCGAGCTTCGCCCTTTTCGTGTTTTCCAACTTTAGGACCGATGACCGATGATTACGCCTGAACGCAAAAAAGAATTGATCGCCGAATACGCGACAAAAAATGGGGACACTGGCTCGCCGGAGGTCCAGGTCGCGATTCTCTCCGAACGCATCGCCAACCTTACCGACCATTTCAAGACGCATGTGAAGGACAATCATTCCCGCAGGGGCATGATCAAGCTCGTGTCCGAGCGCCGCGGCCTTCTTGATTATGTCAAGGCGAAGGATCCCAAGCGGTACGAGGCGCTGATCACGCGCCTGGGCCTGCGCCGCTGAGTTCTTATTTTACCGAATTGGCGTGGCCGACGCTGGCGGCGTCCGGTCACGCTTTTGCCTTTGCGCGAGGAATGGGCCTCACGCAAAATCTGGTCCCATAGGGGGCCATGACGACGCCTCGTCTGCGATACGGCGGCGAGCCATGATGAAAGAAACGAAAATGTTCGACCTACAGAAAGAAAGCTTCGAATGGGGCGGGCGGACGCTCACCCTTGAGACCGGAAAGATGGCGCGCCAGGCCGATGGCGCGGTGCTCGCCACATATGGCGAGACCATTGTGCTGGCCACTGTGGTGGCGGCGCAGGCCCCCAAGGAAGGCGTGGATTTCTTCCCCCTCACTGTGAATTATCAGGAACGCTACTACGCGGCGGGCAAGATTCCTGGCGGCTATTTCAAGCGCGAGCGCGCGCCGACCGAACGTGAAACCCTGATCTCGCGCTTGATCGACCGGCCCATCCGCCCTTTGTTCGCGGATGGTTTCCGTAATGAGACTCAGGTTGTGGCACAGGTACTCTCTCACGACTTGGAAAATGACCCCGACATCGTGGCGATGATTGCTGCTAGCGCCGCACTTACCATCTCAGGAGTGCCTTTCATGGGCCCCATCGGGGCTGCGCGCGTGGGCTACATAAATGGCGAATATGTGCTCAACCCGCTGGTCGACACCTATCCGGAATCGAAGCTCGATCTGGTAGTCGCCGGCACACACGATGCCGTAATGATGGTGGAATCCGAGGCCCAGGAACTGTCGGAAGATGTGATGCTTGGCGCGGTCATGTTCGGCCATCAACAAATGCAGGCTGCCATCGACGGAATCATCCGGCTCGCAGAGAAAGCAGCCAAAGATCCTCGTCCCGTGACGGAAGACGCTCATGGCGTCGTTCGCGAACGTATGAAGGCGGAAGCCTCGCCGGGATTGTCCAAGGCGTTCCAGATCGCCGACAAGCATCAGCGCCGCGACGCGCTCGCGGCTGTGCGCAAATCTCTCGTCGAAACCTATGTCGGCGAAGACGAAGGCAAGGTTGCGGCAAATACCTTCGCCAACCTGATGCATGACGTGGAAGCCCATGTGATGCGGTCGGCGGTGCTGGACACCAAGAAGCGCGTCGATGGCCGTGACTTGGTTACGGTGCGCCCCATCGTTGCGGAAGTGGGCGTTCTGCCACGCACCCATGGCTCTGCGCTGTTCACCCGCGGCGAAACCCAGGCTTTGGTCGTGGCCACGCTGGGCACCGCCGAGGACGAGCAATTCGTGGATGGGCTGGAAGGCACCACCAAACAGACCTTCATGCTTCATTACAACTTTCCGCCCTATTCGGTCGGCGAGACCGGCCGCATGGGTTCACCGGGTCGGCGCGAGATCGGTCACGGCAAGCTCGCCTGGCGCGCTATCCATCCCATGCTGCCCAAGCAGGAAAGCTTCCCCTACACCATACGCGTCGTGTCGGAGATCACCGAGTCCAACGGCTCTTCGTCCATGGCTACGGTATGCGGCACCTCGTTGGCGTTGATGGACGCTGGTGTTCCGATCGCCAAGCCCACCGCGGGCATCGCCATGGGCTTGATCCTGGAAGGTACGCGCTATGTCGTGCTCTCGGACATTCTGGGAGATGAGGATCATCTTGGCGACATGGACTTCAAGGTGGCGGGCACCGAAGACGGCGTGACCTCACTGCAGATGGACATCAAAATCGCCGGCATCACCGAAGAGATCATGCGCGTGGCCCTGGCCCAGGCGAAAGGCGGGCGCATGCATATATTGGGCGAGATGAACAAGGCCATCCATGGTGCCCGCGCGGAGCTTGGCGAGCATGCGCCGCGCATCGAGCAGATGAAGATCCCGACCGACAAGATCCGCGACGTGATCGGCACCGGCGGCAAGGTGATCCGCGAGATCGTGGAAAAAACCGGCGCCAAGATCAACATCGAGGATGATGGCACCGTGAAGATCGCCTCTGCCGACGGCGAGTCCATCCGTGCCGCGGTCAAGTGGATCAAGTCGCTCACCGCCGAGCCTGAGATTGGCGAGATCTATGATGGCAAGATCGTCAAAGTGATGGACTTCGGCGCCTTCGTGAATTTCTTCGGGCCCAAGGACGGTCTGGTCCATGTCAGCGAATTGGCCCCCCACCGGGTAGCCAAACCGTCGGACGTGGTCAAGGAAGGTCAGGCCGTGAAGGTTAAGCTGCTGGGCTTTGACGACCGCGGCAAGGTTCGCCTCTCAATGAAGCAGGTGGACCAAGCGACCGGCGAGGACCTCTCGAAGAAGCCGGCCGAGGCGAAAGCGGAAGCGCCTCAGGCTTGACGACAATCCACATGAAGAATGCCCGCCGTCCAAGGCGGGCGTTTTTCTTTTGCCAGTCGCGCCACCATCGCGTTAGGTTTCGGCCGTTTCTCGGAAAGGTTCCCGCGCTTTGACGGTCCTAATGCGGCTGGTCGCCTTGTTGATGATCGTGACCGCGATGGTGCTGTTAGGCGCGGACGCGCTAACTTCGCTCGAACGGGGCGGCGACATCACCGTAAGATCTTTCGGCGCAGTCTGGGCAATGCTCGATCCCGCATCACTTGCCCATTTCAAGGACTGGGTGCAGCATTACTTGCCCTTCATGGCGCAGGGCGTCTATTCGGCGCTGGTGATCCCCGGCTGGGGTCTGATCGGTGTGGTGGGCGTTTTGATAGCTTTCATTTTCGGCCGCCGCACCGGCATCGAATAGGCGCGCATCCCGGCCGCTCGCTCAAGTTCACATCGTTCGTCTCTCGGAAATGGTCCACTCGAGCATTCCGTCAGCTTCGCCGCCCGCTCCTCGGCCCAAAATCTATGTGCCGTATTTCACCTATTTATCCCCGGCACCCACAGCACATCGCCCATGCCTTGATTGTTGGCGGCGCGCGCCATCACGAATAAATGGTCTGAAAGCCGGTTGATGTAGTGCAGCAGCGCGGGATTGACCTTTTCACGGGCCGCTAGCGTGACGATAGAGCGCTCGGCACGCCGTGCTATGGCCCGCGCCAGATGGAGATGCGCAGCCAATGCGGTGCCGCCCGGCAGAACGAACGAGGAGAGAGCCGAAAGTCCTTCATTAATGTCATCGATTTCCTGCTCCAGTCGTTCGACCTGGAGCGGGACGATTCTGAGATTTCCCGTATCGTCGCGGTCGTCATAGGGCATGCTGAGATCTGCACCGAGATCGAACAGGTCGTGCTGGATGCGGCTCAGCATCGCGTCGGTATCACCTTGGGCATCCAACCGTGCCACGCCAATAGCGCTGCTGGTCTCGTCCACCGCGCCCATCGCTTCAACGCGGAGTGAAGATTTGGGTACGCGGCTGAGGTCGCTCAAACCGGTTTCCCCCGAATCGCCGGTTTTCGTGTAGATCTTGTTGAGCTTGACCATCCTTGGCGGTCCCTTCGCCCCTGCCGCGCCGCTTGTCGTCGCGCTTGGTTTAATTCTCTTGCGACCGCCATCTTAAGGAATATGATCCGCCCCGCCCAGCCAAATAGAGAGTTCTTATGCCGGTGGAAGCGCCCGAAATCGTTGAAGTCGATACCACCCGCGTGGCCTGCGACGGCATTGGCGGGGGGCTGGGCCACCCACGCGTCTATCTGGAAATGGGCGACGAGAATTTCGTGGAATGCCCTTATTGCGACCGCCGCTTTGTGCTGCGCGGCGATGCCAAAGGCCACCATTGAGTCTGAAAAAGGGCGATCATCTCTATTTGGTCGACGGCTCGGGCTATCTGTTCCGCGCCTACCATGCACTGCCGCCCCTCACCCGCAAGGCCGATGGCCTGCCCACAGGGGCGGTCTCAGGCTATTGCAACATGCTCTGGAAGTTGCTCCAGGACATGAAGGCGGGCGACGCGCCCAGCCATCTGGCCGTTATATTCGACGCCAGCGAGCGAACTTTCCGCAACAAAATCTACAAGGATTATAAAGCCCATCGGCCGCCGGCGCCGGAGGACCTGATCCCGCAATTTCCCTTGGTGCGCGACGCGACACGCGCCTTCGGCATCGCTTGCATCGAGATGACGGGCTATGAAGCCGACGATTTGATCGCCACCTATGCCCGCATGGCGCGCGAAGCGGGCGCGCGCTGCACGATCGTCTCCTCCGACAAGGATCTGATGCAATTGGTGGTCGATGGCAAGGTCGAGCTTTATGACAGCATGAAGAACAGGCGCATCGCTTCGGCCGAAGTGATGGAGAAGTTTGGCGTCGCGCCGGACAAGGTGGTGCAGGTGCAGGCACTTGCGGGCGATTCCACCGACAATGTGCCCGGCGTGCGCGGGATCGGCATCAAGACGGCCGCCGAATTGATCGGGCAGTTCGGCGATGTCGAGACGCTTTTAAGGCGCGCCTCCGAGATCAAGCAGAACAAGCGCCGCGAGGCGCTGCTGGAAAATGCGGAGAATGCCCGCGTTTCTCTGAGGCTGGTCACTTTGGAAGACAAAGTGCCGGTCAAGGAAATGCCGGACGAATTCGCGGTTCATGAACCAGACGCCAAAGAATTGATCGCCTTTCTAAGGGCGATGGAATTCACCGCAATCACGAAGCGGGTGGCGTCGCATTTCGAGATTGACGAAGTGAACGCGATCGTCCCCGACCGAGCGGTGGCCAATGTACCGACGCCGAGAATTGTGTTGCCAGAGCCCGTGCCCGAGGCGCCAACGGAAGATTTGGCCATCCGGGCGCCCATCAATCACGATGCTTATGTCACCGTGACGACGCCCAAAGAGCTAGAACGTTGGGTAGCCAAGGCGCGCGAAAAAGGCATCGTCTGCGTGGATACCGAGTCCACTTCGTTGGACCCGATGCAAGCCAGCCTCTGCGGTATCGCGCTGGCGATCGCACCAGGCGAGGCATGCTACGTCCCTTGCGGCCATCGCCATGGTGACGGCCTGGCCCTTGAGGCGGGCGGCGACATATTGCAGATGGGCGAAGCCGATACGCTCAAGATATTGAAACCGCTCTTGGAGGAATCGGCAGTCCTGAAGGTAGGACAGAATCTGAAATATGATGCGCTGATATTGCTCGAGCGCGGGGTCCGCCTCGATCCCATCGATGACACGATGCTGATGTCCTACGTGCTGGAAGGCGGTTTGCACGGCCACGGCATGGACGAATTGTCGGAACTGCATCTCTCACACACCCCCATCGCCTTCAGCGAAGTCGCAGGCAAGGGCAGGGACAAACTTTCTTTCGATTGCGTCCCGGTCAAGGAAGCGACCAAATATTCCGCAGAGGATGCCGATGTCACGCTCCGCCTGCACCTTTTGCTGAAGCCCAAGCTGGGCGAGATAGGCAAGCGCGCGGTCTATGAGACGCTGGAGCGACCGCTCACCATGGTGCTGGCCGATATGGAACGCGAAGGCATCACCATTGATCCCAACATGTTGCGCCGCCTTTCCAACGATTTCGGCAAGATCCAGGGCGAGCTGGAAACGGACATTCACAAGCTGGCGGGCGAAACCTTCAATATCGGGTCACCCAAGCAATTGGGCGACATCCTGTTCGGCAAGATGGGCTTAGAGGGGGGCCGCAAGACCAAAACAGGAGCCTGGTCCACGGACTCGGATGTGCTGGAGGATATCGCGGCCCAGGGCCACGATATCGCCAAGAAAGTTCTGGATTGGCGCGCACTGGCCAAACTGCGCGGCACCTATACCGATGCGCTGCCGGGCTACGTCAATCCCAAGACGGGGCGCGTCCACACTTCTTATGCGATGGCGTCAACTTCCACGGGCCGGCTCGCCTCCACCGATCCCAATTTGCAGAATATTCCCGTGCGTACCGAGGAAGGTCGTCGCATCCGCCAAGCCTTCATCGCCGCCAAGGGGAAGAAGCTGATCAGCGCCGATTACAGCCAGATTGAGCTTCGCCTGCTTGCCCACATCGCCGACATCCCGCAGTTGAAAAAAGCCTTTGCCGAAAATCTCGACATACATGCGATGACCGCATCGGAAATTTTCGGCGTGCCGGTCAAGGACATGCCCGCTGAAGTACGCCGCCGCGCCAAGGCCATCAATTTCGGCATCGTCTATGGCATTTCGGGCTTCGGTCTAGCGAACCAATTGGGCATCCCCCAAAGCGAGGCGAGCGACTACATCAGAAAATACTTTATCCGCTTTCCGGGTATCCGCGATTATATGGAGCACACGAAGCAGTTTGCTCGCACCCATGGTTTTGTCGAGACCCTGTTCGGACGGCGCGTACATATTCGCGAGATCAATTCCAAAATACCGGGCTTTCGCGGGGGAGCGGAACGCGCCGCCATCAACGCGCCCATCCAGGGCTCGGCCGCCGACATTATCCGCCGCGCCATGGTCCGCGTGCCCGATGCCTTGGCCGAGAGGAATTTGAGCGCGAAGATGCTCCTCCAGGTGCATGACGAATTGATTTTCGAGGCACTGGAAAAGGAAGTGGATTCCACAGCCAAGTTGGTCAAGAGCGTGATGGAGAGGGCTGCCCTTCCGGCGGTCGAGATCTCCGTACCTTTGGTGGTGGAAGCCAGGGCTGCCGACAATTGGGACGCCGCCCATTGATAGTTGGCGCTAGCCCGCGATTAAACCCGGCCCCGCGGGCGGGGAGGCTCTTTAACCGCACAGCCTGCATTTGGGATCAGGCGCCAGAGTCACGGTGCGAAAGCGCCAAGCGAGCGTGTCGGCAATCAAAATTTTACCGGCCAGATTTTCGCCCATGCCGGTAATTTGCTTTAGCACTTCCAAAGCTTGAAGCGATCCCATGACGCCGGCGGCGGCACCCAATACGCCGGCCTCCGAGCAGCTTGGCACGGTCCCGCTCGGGGGCGGTTCGGGAAACAGGCAGCGATAGCAAGGATACGCGCCGCGCTTGTCCCAAGCTTTGAAGGTCGCGAGCTGACCGTCGAACTCCGTCACTGCTGCAGAGACAAGGACTTTTCGTGCGGCAAAACATGCGTCATTCAAGAGAAATCTGGTTTCGAAATTATCAGAGCCATCGGCGACGATGTCGTAGGCCTCAATCAGGCCATCCACATTCTCATTCGTCAGCCTGGTGTGATGCGGGACCACCCGCACGCCGGGATTGAGCGCGCGCAGATGTTCGGCGGCCGCATCCACCTTGGGCCGTCCCACATCCTTGGTAGCGAACAGGATCTGGCGCTGCAAATTGGAAAGGCTAACCGCATCATCGTCGGCTATGCCAACGCATCCCACACCCGCCGCCGCCAGATAGAGGGCGGCCGGGCTTCCCAGCCCCCCAGCCCCCACGATCAGCACCCGGGCGGCACGGATTTTTGCCTGTCCTACGCCGCCCACCTCTCGCAGGACAAGGTGGCGGGCATAGCGGTCCAATTCCTCATCGCTCATTGTCATCGCTATGCTCTAGCGCCAAGCCGCCGGAGGGACCAGTAGCCCTGTGGCGATTTATCAAACTGATGATTTTGAAGGGTTTTTCAAAAAGCGCGCCGCTTCTTCATTGTGACGGAGGCGCCATAAGTCTAGGGTCTTTCCCAAAATGACTGGCGCCGACCCCATTACCGGCGGCACAGGGGGCAATTGGAGCACGACATGTCTGCTTGCGGTTTGGAAGCATCAGGCTTTCGCAATTTGAAAGCTGTTCATTGGAATCTCAATCCAGCTGCCCTTTATGAAGAAGCACTGCGTCGCGGCGAAGGCCATGTCGCCAAAGACGGCCCGCTGGTGGTCCTGACCGGACACCACACTGGCCGCTCGGCGTCCGACAAATTCGTGGTCAAAGACGCTCAGACTGAGCCCCATGTGTGGTGGGACAATAATAAGGCGATGACCCCCGCCCATTTCGATACGCTCTATGCCGATATGATGGCGTTCGCGGAAGGTAAGGAGCTTTTCGCCAGGGATCTGTTTGGGGGCGCCGATCCCACCCATCGCATCAAGGTCAGGATTATTACAGAATTTGCCTGGCACTCGCTTTTCGTTTACCAGCTTCTGATCCGGCCTGGCGTGGAAGAGCTCAAGGATTTCGATCCCGAATTCACCATCATCGACCTTCCCAGTTTTAGCGCCGACCGCGAAAAACATGGTTCTGCCAGCGCCACGGTGATAGCTGTGAATTTCACCCGAAAGCTGATCCTGATCGGCGGCACGTCCTATGCCGGCGAGATGAAGAAATCGGTCTTCACGATCCTCAATTACATTCTGCCGCCCAAGCGGGTGGTGCCGATGCATTGCTCGGCCAACGTAGGCAGGGATGGAAAATCCGCCATATTTTTCGGTCTTTCCGGCACCGGAAAGACCACATTGTCGGCGGATGCTTCGCGCACTTTGGTGGGCGATGACGAGCATGGCTGGGGCGAACAAGGCGTCTTCAATTTCGAAGGCGGCTGCTACGCCAAAGTGATCAGGCTTTCGCGCGAAGCTGAGCCGGAGATCTACTCGACTACCGAACGCTTCGGCACGGTGCTGGAGAACGTGGTGATGGACCCCGACACGCGCGAACTCGACCTCGACGACGCGAAATATGCCGAAAATACTCGCGCCGCCTATCCCATAGACTTCATCCCCAATGCCAGCAAAACTGGCCGCGCGGGAAGTCCCGCCAATGTGATCATGCTGACGGCAGATGCGTTTGGGGTGCTGCCGCCCATTGCGCGGCTAACGCCTAGTCAGGCCATGTATCATTTCCTGTCGGGATTCACCGCCAAAGTGGCTGGCACCGAGAAAGGTTTGGGCAAGGAGCCGCAGCCCACTTTCTCGACCTGTTTCGGCGCGCCTTTCATGCCCCGGCATCCCACTGAGTATGGCAATCTGCTGCGTGACCTGATCGCTGCAAATGGCGCTGATTGCTGGCTGGTCAATACGGGTTGGACGGGCGGCGCCTTCGGCACCGGCTCGCGCATGCCGATCAAAGTCACACGCACTCTGCTCAACGCGGCGTTGGACGGAAGCCTGGCGACGGTGGAAGTGCGGGTCGATCCGCATTTCAATTTCCGTGTGCCGGTGGCGGTGCCAGGCGTGGAGAGCCGCGTTCTGCATCCGCGCGAGACCTGGGCCGACAAACCGGCCTATGACGCCCAGGCCAGGAAGCTGGTCCAGATGTTCCGGGATAACTTCAAGAAATTCGAGGCCCATGTCGGCCCCGACGTTCTGCAGGCGGCGCCCGTCCTGGCCGAGGCGGCGGAGTAAGTTCTTATTTTATAATGAGAAAATCCCAGGGCGAGCGGTCCGCTGGGGCTTTTTGCTGCGTCTTTTGATGCACCATTTTGCTACATCAAAAGGTCAGTCTTTGCGGTACACCCAGACGCGCGCGGGGGGCAGGTTGACCCAGATCATGGCCGTGCAACTCACGCTGTGATTTCTGGGGGCGGGTGCTGGGGCATGTATTCCGTAAGAAAACTGGATCAGCGCCGCGCCCGGCAGCAGCCGGTGCATCAGTCCTTCGACATAGGCCCGACGACGGGCCACCGGGAAATTCAACAGCGGAATGCCGGAGACGATGGCAGCAAAGCGCTCGGCGTGACGCGATCCCAGCGTGTGGGTGAGGTCGAATGCATCGCCCATTATTACCTGCACCTCGGGAAATCGCGCGGCGATGCCGGCGGCAAAATCCGGATCATATTCGACGGTGGTAAGCCGCTCGGGCGCGAGCCCGCGTTCCAGCAGCGCCTGGGTGATCACGCCGGTGCCGGGGCCCAATTCCAGGATCGGGCCTGGCCGGGACGGATCGACCTCATCGGCAATGGCGCGGGCCAGCGCGCGGCTGGAAGGCGCGACCGCGCCCACCTGCTTGGGCCGCGCGATCAGGGCGCGCAGGAAGCGCAGATTGTCCGCAAACGGATCGTTTCGAAGAACCTTGGCGGCTTTGGTGCGCATGACGGAGCGCACCTTACGCGGTCTGGCCGCCTTTCCAAAACTCTTTCAGCCTGGCGATGAAACATTCCGCTTCGGGCTGGCAGCCTTCCTTGGACTCGCCCTCAAATTCTCGCAGCAATTCCCTCTGCCGGCGCGTAAGCCGGACCGGGGTTTCGACGGCGACTTCGATGTAAAGATCACCGCGCTGGGCGCTGCGCAGAACCGGCATGCCCTTGGCACGGACGCGAAACTGCTTGCCTGGTTGTGTGCCTTCCGGAATCGTCACCTTGGCGCGCCCGCCATCGAGTGTCGGGATTTCGATACTGCCGCCGAGCGCCGCGGTCACGAAAGACACAGTGGCGCGGCAGTGAAGATTATGGCCGTCGCGCTGGAAGATAGGATGTTCGGCAACCGAGAGAAAAATATAAAGGTCGCCATTGGGCCCCCCATTGGCGCCTGCAGCGCCTTCGCCGGAAAGCCTGATGCGCGTACCTTCCTCAACGCCCGGCGGGACGTCCACAGTGAGGGTCCGTTCCTTCTGCACCATGCCCGCGCCACGACAGGCTTTGCAAGGATGACGGATGATCGTGCCGCTGCCCCGGCAATGGGTGCAGCTGCGTTCGATCGTGAAGAATCCCTGGGACGCGCGTACCTTGCCGTGGCCGGCGCAGGTCGGGCAGGTTTCGGCGGTAGTACCCGCTTCCGCGCCCAAACCGTGGCACGCGCTGCAGGCCACCATGGTAGGCACCTTGATCTCGGCGGAGCGGCCCCGAAAGGCCTCCTCCAGCGTAATCTCCAGGTTGTAGCGCAGGTCCTGACCGCGATTGCTGCGCCGTGAGCGGCGACCGCCCATCATGTCGCCAAAGAAATCCTCGAAGACGTCCGAAAAGCTGCCGGCGAAATCGAATGGATTGGCGCCAGCGCGTCCCATTCCGGCCTCGAAGGCGGCGTGACCAAAACGGTCATAGGCTGCGCGCTTCTGATCGTCCTTCAAGACATCATAGGCTTCATTGATTTCCTTGAAACGGACCTCGGCCTGCGTATCGCCCGGATTGCGGTCCGGGTGAAACTTCATCGCTAGCTTGCGGTAAGCGCTCTTGAGCGTCTCTACAGTGGCGCTCTTTTCGCACTCAAGGGTCTCGTAATAACAGCGCTTGCTCATGGCCCCGCTACTCTAATCCAGCCCCCTGAACGAAAAGTAAGCCCCCGTAAGTTTCGCACGGGGGCTTGGTCCTTAGGCCGCGCCTTTCTTGCTGTCATCGACTTCCTCGAAGTCGGCATCCACCACATTGTCCTCGGGCGTGCCCGACCCGTTGGTGGTACCGCCGGCGCCCTGGCCTTCCGCCTGCTGCGCCTTGTACATGGCCTCGCCCAGCTTCATCGAAGCCTGAGCCAAGGCGTTGGTCTTGGCCTTGATATCATCGGTATCGTCGCCTTTGACCGCTTCCTTGAGGTTGGCAATAGCAGTTTCGATTGCCTGTTTCTGGCCGGCATCGACTTTGTCGCCATGCTCGCCGAGCGCTTTCTCCGTCGAATGAACCAACGCGTCGCCCTGATTACGGGCTTCGATCAACTCGCGGCGCTTCTTGTCCTCGCCGGCATGGGTCTCGGCGTCCTTGACCATCCTCTGGATGTCCGCGTCGGAAAGCCCTCCCGAAGCCTGGATGCGGATCTGCTGTTCCTTGCCCGTGGCCTTGTCCTTGGCAGTGACGCTAACGATGCCATTGGCGTCAATGTCGAACGTGACTTCGATCTGCGGCACACCGCGCGGCGCGGGCGGAATACCTTGCAGGTCGAAACGGCCGAGCGATTTGTTGTCGGCCGCCATCTCGCGCTCGCCCTGGAAAACATTAATGGTGACCGCGGTTTGATTGTCGTCAGCAGTCGAGAAGATTTGCGACTTCTTGGTAGGGATGGTGGTGTTGCGGTCGATCAGCCGAGTAAAGACGCCGCCCAGTGTCTCGATGCCTAGCGACAGCGGCGTGACGTCGAGCAACAATACGTCCTTCACCTCACCCTTGAGCACACCGCCTTGGATCGCGGCGCCAATGGCGACCACTTCATCCGGATTGACGCCCTTGTGCGGCTCTTTGCCGAACAATTGCTTCACTGCTTCCTGCACCTTGGGCATGCGAGTCATGCCGCCCACCAGGATTACTTCGTCGATCTGCTGCGCGGTGACGCCGGCATCCTTCAGCGCCTGCTTGACCGGTCCCACCGTCTTCTGGATCAGGTCGTCCACCAGGCTCTCCAGCTTGGCGCGAGTGATCTTGATGGTAAGGTGCTTGGGCCCTGAAGCATCGGCGGTGATGAAGGGCAAATTGACTTCAGTCTGCTGCGCGCTCGAAAGCTCGATCTTGGCCTTTTCCGCAGCGTCCTTCAGGCGCTGCAACGCCAGCCGGTCGGCGCGCAGGTCGATGCCATTCTCTTTCTTGAACTCGTCGGCCAGGAAATTGACCACGCGGGTGTCGAAATCCTCGCCCCCCAGGAACGTGTCGCCATTGGTGGACTTCACCTCGAAGACGCCGTCACCGATCTCCAGCACCGACACGTCGAAGGTGCCGCCGCCGAGGTCGTAAACCGCAATCGTGCCGGACTGTTTCTTGTCCATGCCATAGGCCAACGCCGCGGCGGTGGGCTCATTGATGATGCGGAGCACTTCCAGGCCCGCGATGCGCCCTGCGTCCTTGGTTGCTTGGCGTTGCGCGTCATTGAAATAGGCAGGAACGGTGATCACCGCCTGTGTGACCTTTTCGCCCAGATGCGCCTCGGCAGTTTCCTTCATCTTGGTGAGAATGAAAGCCGAGATTTCCGACGGGCTGAAACGCTTGCCGTCGCGGCCCGCGACCCAGGCATCGCCATTGTCGGCCTTGATGATCTTGTAGGGCACCATGCCCATGTCCTTTTTGGTCATGGGATCGTCGAAACGGCGGCCGATCAGCCGCTTGATGGCGAAGAAAGTGAATTCGGGGTTGGTGACGGCCTGCCGTTTTGCAGGCTGGCCAATCAGGCGCTCTCCGTCGGGAGCGAAGGCCACAATAGAGGGGGTGGTCCGCGCCCCTTCGGCATTCTCGATGACCTTGGGGGCCGACCCTTCCATCACAGCGACGCAGGAATTGGTCGTACCCAGATCGATGCCGATTACTTTAGCCATTTTAAATTCCTCTCACACGGCATGGGGTCCTGACCCTGGCGGCGTCCTCCGGCCCATCCCATTGAAATACATGACGAAATGTGGCCCATGGGGAAGCCCATGCTGCTCACAGGGGGTATATAGGGTCGGGGTCTTGGATTGCCAAGGCTTTAGCCCGAACTAAGCCCGGTTTTTCAACCATTGAGCGCCTGAAACGCAAAGACAAGAAAACTCTCGAACAGCGCCCATGCCATGACCGGCAGGAACAACAGGCCGGCAAGCCGGTCCTTCTGCCAGAAGAGGATGAAAGTAGCCAATCTGAGAAGGACAAGCAGGGCAAGAGCCGTTAAGGCGATCCCCATTTGGTGGCGGCCAAAAAACAGGGCCGTCCAGACAAAGGTGAAAGCAAGCTGCAAGGCATAGAGCGCCATCGCGGTGGATTTGAGGTGCACGATTTTCCACGCCCGCCACGCCGCCACAGCCATCAATACGTAAAGCGCGGTCCAGATCGGTGGTAAAATCCAGGCAGGAGGCGCGAAAGATGGACGCGCAAGCGATGCATACCAGATGGGAAGATTGGTCTCGGTGTACAGGCTGGCCGCCGCGCCGACCGCTAAACTCGCCAGCAGGAAACAATAGAGTGGCCGCCGCCCCGCACTCTTGGGATCCGTGGAATCTAGAAAACTCATCGCTGGGCGTGATCGGCAATGATCGAAGTGATAGACGCCGACAGATTCTTGCCCGTGGGGATGTGTAGGAATTCATTTGGGCCATGGGCGTTGGAATGCGGCCCCAGCACGCCTGTCACCACGAATTGAGTGTTCGGAAACTTCTTGCCCAGCATTGCCATGAAGGGGATCGAGCCGCCTTCGCCCATCAAAGCGGGAGGCTTGCCGAAATAGGCATTGCTGGCCTTCTCCAGTGCCCTGGCAAGCCAGGGCGAAAGCGCGGGCGCGTTCCAACCATTATCGCCCTGCGCGTCGTCGAAGCTGACTTGCGCGCCATAGGGCGGATCGCGTTCCAATTCTTTTTTTATCGCCAGCCGCGCGGTTTCCGATGAACAAGTGGGCGGTAGGCGCAGCGACAATTTCAATGTTGTGCGGGGCAGAAGGACATTGCCGCCATTTTCCGGCGCCGGATAACCGGCCATCGCCGTGATCGCCAATTGCGGACGCCAGGTGCGGTTCAGGATCAGTTGCGCCGGATCATCCTCCATCGGTTTCATGCCGGCGGCGAAAGGCAACTTGGTGTAAACCTCGTCGCCCAGAATGGCGGCGGCATCCTTGGCCTGTTGCTGGCGCTCCGGTGGAATCTGCACGAACAGGGAATCGAGCTTTATCTGCCCGTTGGCTTCGTGTTCGATGCGCGACAGGAGCTGGCGCGCGATGCGGAAGGACGAAGCCACCACCCCGCTGGCGTCGCCGGAGTGCACGCCTTCGGTCAGAACCTTCACCGTGAGATTGCCGATCACCATGCCGCGCAGGCTGGTGGTGAGCCAAAGCTGGTCGTAATTGCCGCAACCGGAATCCAGGCACACCACCAGATCGGGCGCGCCGATCCGTGCTGCCAGATGCTCGATATAGAAAGGAAGGTCGGGCGAGCCGGACTCCTCGCACGCCTCGATCACGATCACGGCGCGGGCATGGGCGATATTCTGTTCCTTCAGCGCCAGAAGCGCACTGATCGCCGCGAACATGGCATAGCCGTCATCAGCGCCGCCGCGGCCATAAAGCCGGTCATTCTTCAGCACGGGCTCCCAAGGCCCTCGGCTCTCGGTCCAGCCGGTCATCTCGGGCTGCTTGTCGAGATGCCCATACATCAGGACAGTCCCGGATGCGCTGCCTGGAACCTCGATGAAGATCAGCGGCGTGCGTCCTGGCAGGCGCACGACTTCCAGCGACGATCCAGGCAATTGCTTCAGCCTATCTTTTGCCCAAGCGGTGAACATTTCTACCGCTTTGTTCATATGCCCGTGACTTTCCCACTCGGGATCGAAGGCCGGGCTCTTGTTGGGAATGCGGACATATTCGGCGAGTGTGGGAACGATCTCCCGATCCCAGATCGCGTCCATGAAGCTTTTGGTTTTAGCGGTATCAAGCGCCATTACACTATCCGCAAATCACACCGTTGCATGTTTCTTTGACGCGAGCAGGCAAGGCATCAGCGCCGCACTGTACCGCCAATCGCTTCTCAATTTCGCGCATTACCGGCCGGGTTGCATCTATCCAGGCTTGCGGCGGTTTGAAATTGAGGCCCTCCAAATAGCTCTGGTAGGAAACCGTGCCATCATATTCCTTGTCCAATTGCAGCGCGCCCGTGATGTTGCTCTGCGGGGTACCTCTAAACTCGTAAGTGTATACCCATGGCGTGGGGTGAAACAGGCCCTTGCCTGTGAGGGACGACTCGTAATCGACTTTCTCTATCCCCGGCGTCGACTCGATCGCTTGCTTGACACAGTCGGCGGAAATCTCCTTGTCCAAAGGAGCGTCGCGGCTCACGCCATAAACGGAATCGCATCCGCTCAAGACCAGGGCGATACCTAAGACGCCAAAGCAGAGTGTGCGCGGTTTAATCATTAATGTCATACGCGGCGACGATTGCGGCATTATAGATCTCGCTCATTTTGGCCCCCAAGGGCGCGATCTGCACCGATTTTTCCAGACCCACCAGAAGTGGTCCCATCACATTCACGCCACCCAATTGTTGCAGAAGCTTGGTCGAGATCTGGGCCGAATGCATCGCTGGCATGATGAGCACATTGGCAGTGTCGGTGAGACGCGCGAAAGGATAAAGGTCGAGTTTGGCGCGGTCCAAAGCGACGTCCGGGGCGAATTCGCCGTCATACTCGAAATCAACCTTCCGCGCATCGAGGATATGCACGGCTTCGATGATGCGCTCGCTGCGTTCCGAGCGGGGAAAACCGAAGGTGGATGATGCCAGCATCGCCACGCGCGGCGTCAACCCCAGTTTGCGCGCGGTGGCTGCGGCCCGGATGGCGATATCGGCCAGTTGTTCGGAATTGGGCAGTTCGGTGATGGAAGTGTCCGCCACCAGCACGATGCGCCCCTTGGCAAAGATCACCTGCAGGCCGATGGGCCGCACGCCATGCGAGGCGTCGATCACCGTGCGCACGTCGGTCAGCGCCGCGGCATAGTTGCGGGTTACGCCCGTCACCATGGCGTCGGCGTCACCAGACGCCAGCATCGAGGCGGCATAGACGTTGCGGTCGTTGGTCACCATGCGCACAGCGTCGCGATAGAGCACGCCCCGCCGCTGCAGGCGCTTATATAGCCGGTCGACGTAAGGCGTGACCTCCTGTGCGGAAAGCGGCACGCGGATCTCCAACGCATTCTCGTCCAGCCCAATATTCTTGAAACCACGCCGCACGACATCGGCCCGGCCCACTAGGATCGGTTTGCCCAGGCCGGAATTCTGGAAGGCAAAAGCCGCGCGGATTACCGCTTCATCTTCGCCTTCGGCGAACACTACGCGCTTCGGTTTGGCGCGCACCGCGGAGGTGATGGTCTGAAACAAAATCGCGGACGGATCGAGCCGCGCCGAAAGCTGATAAGAATACTGGTCAAGATCCTTGATCTGGCGCCTCGCGACGCCGGTCTTAATCGCCGCTTCCGCTACCGCGCGGCTCACGCGGCTGATCAGGCGAGGATCGAATGGCACCGGGATGATGTAATCGGCGCCGTAGACGGGCCTCGAGCCGCGATAGGCCGCCGCCACCTCATCGGGCACATCTTCGCGCGCCAGTGCCGCCAGCGCTTCGGCGGCGGCAATCTTCATCGGCTCGTTGATGGTGCGAGCCCGCACGTCCAATGCGCCGCGGAAGATATATGGAAAACCCAAGACGTTATTCACCTGGTTGGGATAGTCGCTGCGGCCGGTGGCTACGATGGCGTCGGGCCTCACCGCCCTCACTTCTTCCGGCGTTATTTCGGGATCGGGATTGGCCATGGCAAAAATGATCGGCGCCTTGGCCATGCTTTTCACCATCTCCTGTGTCACCGCGCCTTTGGCCGAGACGCCGATCAGGACGTCGGCGCCCATCAACGCTTCCGCCAGGGTGCGCTTGTTGGTCACCACCGCGTGCGCAGATTGCCATTGGTTAAGATCGGTGCGATCTCTGGACAGCACGCCGATCTTGTCCACCGCGATGCAATTTTCCGGATGGACGCCCATTGCTTTGATTAGCTCAAGCGTAGCGATGCCGGCCGCGCCCGGACCGTTCAGCACGACTTTCATGTCCTCGATCCGCCGGCCGGTGATATCGGCGGCATTGCGCAATCCCGCCGCGACGATGATAGCGGTGCCATGCTGGTCGTCATGGAAAACGGGAATATCGAGCATCTCCCGCAGTTGCTGCTCGATGATGAAACAATCGGGCGAGCGAATGTCTTCCAGATTGATGCCGCCAAAGCTGGGCCCCAGATAACGCACGCAATTGATGAAGGCGTCGACGTCAGGCGTGTCCACTTCCAGGTCCACCGCGTCCACGTCGGCAAAGCGCTTGAAAAGCACAGCCTTACCCTCCATCACCGGTTTGGCGGGGGTGGCGCCCAGATTGCCTAGCCCCAGGATGGCCGTGCCATTGGTGATTACGGCCACCAGATTGCCGCGGGCTGTATAGTCGAACACGGCATCGGGATTTTCGGCGATTGCCCGCACTGGAACTGCCACACCGGGCGAATAAGCCAGGCTGAGATCCCGCTGGGTCGCCATCGGCTTGGTGGGGGTAATCTCCAACTTGCCAGGCTTGGGCGCTCCGTGAAAGGAAAGCGCTTCCTCATCGGTGAAGGTGGGGCGTTCGATTGCAGGCATGGGTCCGTCCGAGGTGAGCAATCCACAGATTATGGGCCGGACGTATCACGATGCTGCCGGGCCAGGGGAAACCAGTCTGATAGGCTTTTCGCCATGACGGAACAACCATCCCTCTCCGCAGACCTCGCCGGCGACGTCACGCCTCTGATGGCCCAATATCTGGCGATCAAAGAGGCTAACGAGGGCTATCTCCTGTTCTACCGGATGGGAGATTTTTACGAGCTCTTCTTCGCAGACGCAGCAAAAGCCGCAGACGCCCTGGACATTGCCCTGACCAAGCGGGGCAAGCATCTGGGCGAGGACATTCCCATGTGCGGGGTGCCTGTGCATGCCGCTGAATCCTATATGGAAAAGCTGATCCGCAGGGGCTTCAGGGTGGCGGTTTGCGAGCAGGTCGAAGACCCCGCCGAGAGCAAGAAGCGGGGCAGCAAAGCGATTGTCCGCCGCGAAGTGGTACGGCTGGTGACCCCCGGTACTTTGACCGAAGACGCACTGCTGGACGCCCGCTCCTCCAACCTCCTCGCCGCGCTCAGCCAAGTCGGTGCGAGGGGGAGAGGTGGCGACTTCGCGCTCGCCGCCGTTGACATGTCGACTGGCTCATTCTGGGTGGCGGCTTTAACTGAGGGAGAGATTGCCTCCGAACTGGCGCGGGTTCGTCCTCGTGAGCTGCTGGTGCCCGACGGATTGCTGGCGCATGAGAGCGTAGGCGGCATGCTCAAAGCGACTGGCGCCTCGCTATCGCCACTGCCGTCGAGCCGCTTTGATTCCGCTCATGGCGAACGCGCACTCACAGCTCATTACGGCATAACGGCGCTGGATGGGCTGGGCAATTTCAGCCGCGCGGAATTGTCTGCGGCGGGTGCCTTAATCGCTTATCTGGAACTCACCCAAAAAGGCAAGCATGCGCGATTGGCGCGGCTGAAGCGCGAGACGCCTTCGCAATTCATGGCGATCGATATGGCCACAAGGCGTAATTTGGAGTTGACCGAGACCCTGTCGGGCGCGCGCGGCGGCAGTCTTTTGTCGGTGATCGACTTGACCGTTACGGCGGCGGGGGCGCGCGAATTGGGCGCACGGTTGGCTGCGCCTTTGACAGACGTGAAGGCAATCGAGGCGCGGCACGCGTCGGTCGCCTTATTCGCCCAAGAGAGCGAACTGCGCCGCCGCTTGCGCGACGCATTACGCGCCGCGCCCGATCTGTCACGCGCCTTGGCGCGCCTGGCGGTAGGGCGTGGCGGCCCGCGTGATCTGGCAAACTTGCGCGATGGTGTCGCTGCCGCGCGCGCCTTGCGTGACGGCCTTGCGCAAACCCCATTGCGGGGTGAAGCCGCAGATGCGGCGGAAGCGATCATCCAGAATGTCGCGTGTGTGTCGCGCCTGGCCGACCGGCTAGAATTGCTGCTAGTGGACGCGCCACCCTATCTCGCTCGCGACGGCGGTTTCATTAAAGCCAATGTTCATTCGCCATTGGATGAGTTGCGCAGCCTGGCGCACGAATCCCGCCGTGTGATTGCGGCGCTGGAAAATCAATACCGCCAGACAGCCCAGGTGCCGCAACTCAAAATCAAGCATAACGGTATTCTCGGCTATTTCATTGAAGTGACCCAGCAACATGGCGACCGGCTGATGGCCAGGCGCGATCTTTTCCGGCATCGCCAGACCATGGCGGGTGCAGTGCGCTTTTCTACCGACGAGCTGGCCAGTCTGGCCAGCCGTATCGCCGAAAGCGCGGGCGCAGCGCTCGATCTGGAGCGGGTGCTGTTCGACGAGATGGTGGTGCTGGCGCTGGAGCATGAAGAGGCATTGGGACAGATCGCCGACGCGCTGGCCATCATCGACGTCTCCGTGGCGCTGGCGGAATTGGCTGTGGCGATGCGTTACGTGCGGCCCACCCTGGACCATGGCCAGAGTTTCAAGATCGCGCGTGGCCGTCATCCTGTGGTGGAGGCGGCGCTGAAGGCTGAGAACGCGCGTGGCTTCGTGCCCAATGATTGCGACCTTTCGCCCAACGCCAAGGGACGGCTGTGGCTGGTCACCGGACCCAATATGGCGGGCAAATCGACGTTCCTGCGCCAGAATGCGTTGATCGCCATTCTCGCCCAGATGGGAAGTTTCGTGCCCGCAGACGCAGCCCATATCGGAATTGTGGACAAGCTTTTCTCGCGCGTGGGCGCGGGCGACGATCTGGCGGCGGGCCGGTCCACCTTCATGGTCGAGATGGTGGAAACAGCCGCCATCCTCAATCAGGCAACTGCGAAATCGCTGGTGATTCTGGACGAGATCGGACGAGGAACCGCAACCTATGATGGATTAGCGATCGCCTGGGCAGCGGCGGAACACCTGCACGAAACCAACAAAAGCCGTGCGCTCTTTGCCACGCATTATCACGAGATGGTTGCGCTCGTGGAACGCTTGTCTGCGATGGCCTGTGTAACCATGAAAGTGAAGGAATGGAACGACAGCATTGTCTTTCTGCACGAAGTCACGCCGGGCGCAGCTGACCGCTCCTACGGCATCCATGTCGCCAAACTGGCCGGCTTGCCGCAAGCCGTGGTGGAACGCGCCGGGGATGTACTGCGCGCCCTGGAAGAGGGACGGGAAGGTCATCAACCCTTGGCGCGGATTGACGATTTGCCATTGTTCGGTGCGAGCATGCCTCCCCCCAAAGCCAGCGCAATCGAAGACGCGCTACGGACAATCGAGCCAGATGCGCTCTCGCCCAAAGAGGCACTTGAGATACTCTATGAACTGAAAGGTAAGCTGACTTAGATTACCCCATGGCCGAAGCGAAACCGCGCGTCCGCAAATTTCTGGTGGTAGTGGACAAGACACCCGAATGCCGGGTGGCGCTACGCTATGCCGCGCGCCGGGCCCAACATACCAACGGTCGCGTGACGCTGCTGGCGATTGCTCCGCCGCCCGACTTTCAACAGTGGCGCGGGGTGGAAGCGATCATGGAGGATGAAGCCCATGCCGAGTCGGAAGCCCTGGTGCATGCCGCCGCAAAAACCGTGAACGAACTGGCCGGCGTGACGCCGGAATTGGTGATCTTGCAGGGCCGCAAGGCAGATTGCGTGAGCCAGCTTCTCAAAGAAGATAAGGATCTTTCGATCTTGGTTCTGGCCGCGGGCACCGGCAAGGGTGGTCCCGGCCCTCTGGTCAGCGCGTTCGCCACCGGAGCGCAGGCCATTCCGGTCACGATCGTACCGGGAACTCTGACTGACGCCGCCATCGACGCCATTGCTTGAATAGCGCGATTCCAGCCCCCGGCGGCTCTTCCGCACTACGCTGCGTTCGTTCGTCCACCGGGCTTGTTCACGCGCCTTCAGCGCGCCGCCACACCCAAAACTCCTCCCGGCGGGATGCTTGCGTGGTAACCCGCTCAGGCCGATAACTCCCCCATGGCAGGAAAAATCATAGTCGCGGTCGCGGTTCTATCGGTAGCGGTGGTGCTCTGCATGGGGCTCTATACTCTTTGGGTGGGGGGGACCGCCGCGCGCAGCTGGTCGAACAAACTAATGCGCATCCGCGTTCTGGCGCAGTTCATTGCCATTTTGATCATCATCGCCGTGGCGTATTTCAGCGGCAGTTTCAACTTTTAGGACGCAAAAGTTGAACCGGCGAGGCTTCGCTTATATGTAAGCCCCCCGAACGGGTGCTCCACGCAATAAAGTTTTACGACCGGTCAGGACCATGAGCAAAACTCTGTATGACAAGATCTGGGACGCGCATCTGGTGGAAGAAAAACCAGGCGAGGCGCCCATCCTCTATATCGACCGCCACCTCATCCATGAAGTGACCAGCCCGCAGGCGTTCGCAGGTCTGCGCGCCGCCGGCCGCAGAGTACGCCGCCCCGAACTCACCCTGGCGGTTGCGGACCACAATGTCCCCACCAAGGACCGCGCAGACGGCATCTCCGATCCGGAATCGCGGGAGCAGATCGAGACCCTAGCGAAGAATGCCCGCGAATTCGGCGTCGAATATTTCGCCATGGACGATATTCGTCAGGGCATTGTCCATATCATTGGACCGGAGCAGGGCTGGACTCTCCCCGGCACCACCATAGTCTGCGGTGACAGCCACACCTCGACGCACGGCGCGTTCGGCGCATTGGCATTCGGCATCGGCACGTCGGAAGTGGAGCATGTGCTGGCGACGCAGACACTTCGCGCCCAGCGCTCCAAGAATATGCGTGTCACCGTGAACGGCCAGTTGCCGGATGGCGTCACCGCCAAAGATATGGCGCTTGCCATCATTGCTAGGATCGGCACAGCCGGCGGCACCGGCTACGTTATCGAATATGCCGGCGAGGCGGTCAGGGGCCTTTCCATGGAAGGGCGCATGACGCTCTGCAATCTCACCATCGAAGGGGGCGCGCGCGCCGGCCTGATCGCGGTGGACGACACCACCATCAATTACATCAAGGGCCGGCCTCGCGCGCCCAAAGGCGCGGCCTTCGAGGTTGCGGCCGTAAATTGGCGGCGGCTCCATTCAGATCCTGACGCCAAATTCGATGCCGAGGTCAGCTTGGACGCGCGAGACATTATTCCGATGGTGACCTGGGGCACCTCGCCCGAGCAGGCGCTGCCAATCACCGGGCTGGTGCCCGACCCGGGCAAGATTGCCGAAGCGCACAAGCGCGAAGCGGCCGAGCGCGCTCTGGACTATATGGGTCTTCAGGCCAACATGAAGCTCACCGACATCAGGGTGGATCATGTCTTTATCGGCTCCTGCACCAATGGCCGGATCGAGGATTTGCGCGCCGCCGCTGAGATCGCCCGGGGCCGTCGCGTCGCCTCGGGCGTCAATGCCATCGTGGTGCCAGGTTCGGGCCTGGTGAAAGAACAAGCGGAAGAGGAAGGTCTGGACAAGGTGTTCCTGGACGCGGGCTTTGAATGGCGCGAGCCGGGCTGCTCGATGTGCCTGGCGATGAATGCGGACAAGTTGCAACCGGGCGAGCGTTGCGCCTCCACGTCCAACCGCAATTTCGAAGGCCGCCAGGGCCGCGGCGGCCGCACGCATCTGGTTTCACCGGCGATGGCGGTTGCTGCTGCCGTCACAGGTCATTTGACGGATGTCAGAACGCTCTAGGCGTGACGGGTCTTTTGCGCTCTGGGTTTGTCGCCCCAGCGTATCTGAGCATGGATCAGAAAAAACTGATTGGGTCTACGTCCACGGCCGCGCGCACCGCGGCGGGAATTTTCATTTTGCCGAGCCAGGCGCGCAAATAAGCCTGCAGGTCCACGCCTTTGGCCGCTTGCACCAGAAGCCGCTCGCGCGTCTGGCCTCGCAACAGAGAGTAGAAAGCGGGCGTGGGGCCCCATACTTTGATGTCTTTGGCAGGCGGCGCGGCCTTGCCCAATTGCCGCGCAATGTCGCGGACTTGTTCACCGTCGGAACCTGAAACGACGATTGCAGCCAGACGGCCGAAGGGCGGCGCCGACACACGTTCGCGATAAAGCCGCTCCTGCTCATAGAAACCATCACGGTCGCTATCGGCCAGGGCCCGCATCACCGCATCATGCGGATTGCGGGTTTGCAACAATACCAGCCCCGGCTTTTCCGCGCGCCCTGCCCGGCCCGATACCTGGTGCAGCAACTGGAACGTTCGCTCGCGTGCGCGAATGTCGCCGTCGGCGCCGCCCAGATCGGCATCGATGACCCCCACCAGAGTTAGATGCGGAAAATGATGGCCCTTGGCGATGATTTGCGTGCCGATCAAAACGTCGATTTCTCGCCTGGCGAAAGCCCGGATGGCAGCTTGGGTCTCCGCCGGGCCATGCAGCGTGTCGGACGAGGCGATGGCATAGCGCGTTTCGGGAAAAAAAAGCGCCAATTCCTCGGCCACACGTTCGACCCCGGGACCGCAGGCAATCAACGTGTCTTTTGCCTTGCAATCGGGGCATTCCGGCGGCGCTGCAATTTCATAACCGCATTGATGGCAGGCAAGCCGCCTTCTGTAGCGATGCTCCACCAGCCAGGACGAACAATTGGGGCAGGTAAATTTATGTCCGCAGGCCTGGCACAAAGTAAGCGGCGCATAACCGCGCCGGTTCAGGAACAAGAGCGCCTGCTCACCCGCAGCCAGTGTCTGCTCCAGCGCCCGTCGCAGTGGTGCCGACAGCCATTTGGCATTTTCGTCTTCGTCCTTTTCCCGCCGTACATCGACAATACGCACATCCGGCAGCACCGCGGCGCCATGACGGCTGGTCAGTTTCAAATGGCTGTAGCGTCCGCTAATGGCGTTGACGAAGCTTTCCAGTGACGGCGTCGCGCTGGCCAGGATCACGGGGCAGTCCTCGGTGCGTGCCCTTACCACTGCCATGTCGCGGGCGTGATAGATGGCGCCATCCTGCTGCTTAAAGGCTTGCTCGTGTTCTTCATCTACGATCACCAGGCCCAAAGACGCGAACGGCAGGAACAAAGACGAACGCGCGCCAACCACCACTTTCGCTTCGCCACGCATCACGGCGCGATAGACCCGCCGCCGTTCCTTCTGGGACAAGTCGCTGTGCCATTCTGCAGGCCGGATGCCAAAGCGCTGGGCAAAGCGTTCCAGGAATTGCACGGTGAGCGCGATCTCCGGCAACAGGATGAGGATCTGCTTGCTCTGGCGCAATGCCTCCGCCACTGCTTCGAAATAGACTTCGGTCTTGCCAGAGCCGGTCACGCCATCCAGCAGATGGGCGGAGAATTTTTTATCCCTTACCGAACCGCGCAGCATATCGGCCGCGCGCTGCTGGTCAGGGTTAAGTTCCGGCGCCGCGAAATCGGGATCGGGC
>Ga0126381_100000815_pt1 | contig 33943 bp, 27 predicted proteins | sample PanSoiMetPlot_28_FD_96465 | JGI IMG/M metagenome (GOLD analysis project Ga0126381, IMG submission 96465) | Tropical forest soil microbial communities from Panama - MetaG Plot_28 | ecosystem: Environmental > Terrestrial > Soil > Tropical forest > Bulk soil | place: Panama | collected 2016-02-17 | reverse complement strand
TCCGGTGAAGAACGTGACGATCCTGTCCTCGCCGTCCATCTGCGTGTCAATGACAAAGCCCGGTGCCAGCACCTCATGCAGCGCCCCCCAGTCACGCAGCGCCGCCCATACCTGGCCGGGCGGCGCGTCGATCACGATCTCAATGTGGATGGTTGCCACCTGAACCTCCTCGTTCCCAACTGGACCTTATCCTCACTCGTAGGGCATACCGTCGCCGCCCGGGTCTGGCGGCCGGGCTCGGTTTGCCGGTGTACTTTTCACTCGCCGTATCTGCGCTACGAGGCCGTCAGCACCTGCCCTTTCGCTTGTGTTGAAGTTACGCAACTTTCGCTGAATTCTGGGGCAAACCGTTTCCTGACCCCGGAGTTGCTCATGACATTCGTACGACACGGGAGGCGCTTGGCCGTGCTGGCCGGCCTCACCGCCGCCGCGGCGGTGCCGGTGGCGGCCATGGTGCCGACTGGCCCGGTCGCGGCGGCGACGGTGGTCGCGGCCGCGACGGTGGCGTTCCCCGGCGCGGTCGGCTTCGGCGCCAACGCCACCGGGGGAACCGGCGGCTCGGTCTATGAGGTCACCAACCTCAACGATTCGGGCTCCGGGTCGTTCCGTGACGCGGTGAGCCAATCCCATCGGATCATCGATTTCCAGGTCGGCGGCTACATCGTGCTCGCCTCGCCGGTGAGCGCGAAGAGCGACCTGACGATCGAGGGCGACACGGCGCCCGGCGGCGGCATCGGGATCATGGGCCGTGAGGTGTCCTTCTCCGGCTCTACGAACGACATCGTGCGCGACGTCAGGTTCCGGCAGGGCACGCTCGATCCCGACACTGGCAAGAGCGGCATCAACCTGCTCAACAGCAGTGACATGATCTTCGATCACATATCTGTGGAATTCGGCCAGTGGGACGACGTCGATAGCGTGGGGGCGACGGATATCACCATCCAGGACTCGATCATCGCCGATCCCATCGGCCAGCGGTTCGCGGCGCACGCGGAAACAGGTCCTTACACCTGGTACGACGACCTGTTCGCCAACGCGCACAACCGGAACCCCCTGGCCAAGGCCGACACCCAGTTCATCAACAACGTCGTATACGACTATCAGGGCGGCTATACCGCGGGCAACTCCAGTGGTCAGTTCTCGCACGACGTCATCGGCAATTACTTCATCGCCGGGCCGGTTACCACGAGCCCGTCGGACGCGTACTACCAGATGAGCAACCAGCTCGTGTTCAACAGCGGAAACGAACTGGACGGCAACAAGAACGGCAGCCTCGACGGGTCGGCGCTCAGCGTCGGCGGCGGCGCGACCACGCTCAGCGCACCGTGGTCGTCCACAACCGCCAGCATTCCGACGGTCAGCGCGAGCTCGGCGTACTCAACCGTGATCGCCAACGTCGGCGCCTTCCCCCGTGACCAGGTGGACACCCTGGTGATCGCGAACGTCACCTCCCTCGGCAAGTCGGGGTCCCTGTGGAGCAGCCAGACCCAGACCGGCCTGGGCAACGACGGCTACGGCACCATCCCCGGCTGACCGGCCGTCCCATCGGGACGCGCCGGCATCGCGGACGCACCGTGGGCGCGCCGGGGGGGCGGATTGCCAAAACCGCCGAGCTAAGGTGCTGGGGCCGGGGCCTGTGCTCGTGCTAGTGATGAAGCCCGTCCGCCATAGGTAGGCGATGAGCTGCTGGCGGGTGTCGATGTTCAGTCGCTGCAGCATCCGGGAGACGTGGCTTTTCACCGTGCTGATCTCCACGGACAAGCGCTCGGCTATCTCGGCGTTGGACAGCCCTTCGGCGACTAGGCGGGCGATGCGGCTCTGCTGCGGCGTCATCCTCCGGGGCTCGGGGACATCACGAGGCTCGGGGATATCACGGGGCTCGAAGGGGTCAGGGGTTTCGAAGGCGTCGGGGGTGTCGGTGGGCTCGGGGGTGGCTGAGGTGTCTAGGGCGGCTGGGGAGCCGGAGGGGTCGCATTCGGGGGGCGCGGACTGCTCGTACAGGCTGTCGATCAGGCGGTCGAGCATTACTCTTTCTATCCGCCACTGACCGAGAATCTGGAAGGCCGGCAGCGCCCCTGACTCGATAAGTTCCATTACCTGATCTCGGGACAGCCCAAGCTCTAGCTGGACTTGGGACAAGGACAGACATCGGGGGTTGTAGGACACATAGGCCTCCGGAAGCCTGCACGAGGGGTAACCCCGGGATGCATGTGCCGTCGGCGGGATACCTCCCGACGAATGACATTCCCTCCGGCGGAATAGCCGGCAGGCGGCATGGGGCGTGGCACTTACGGCAATTTGCCCGTATCTGCGCCGGTACGTTGACGGAAGGGATGCGTCTGAAGGATTCACCCGCACGGGGGTTGTTCTAAGGTTCGTGATTCCTGCACTCTCGTGATGTGAATAGGCCTCGTGTTATCACACGCACTAATTGTTGCAGATGCGCCCGCCCCGCGGGTAACCCCCCCTCTGGTCAGTTGGTGCGGACTTGCACGTCAGGAGGTCTTCCGGCGCCAATTCCGGCGGGTCGTTCCCCTCCGGGAAATCTCCCTCTAATCCCCCGCAAACCCATGAGAGGTACAAGGTCATGAATTTCGTGATAATAACCCGCAACGTCGGCAATCATCACGCGAAGAATCCGCCGACGCCAGAGCAGGCCGCAGAGGCAATGGAGGATGTCGGCGGGACCAATGTCCTGATCCCCGAGCAGGAGCAGGGTCAGACCAAGATCGAATTCGACCCGCCGGAAGAGGGGCACTACCAGACCGATTACCCCAGGGCCCTGGCCGAGGTGGTCGGCAACAACGCGAGGGCCACCAGCTGGGCATTCGACTGGGGCTGATCGGCCCCCTCCCTCACCACAATCGGGCCGGAATAACCCCGGCTAGGAAGAAAGGTACAGAAAATGGCTGCGACACAGTACGAAATCGACATCACCATGGACGACACGACGGTGAACGCTCTGGTCGGCGGGAACTACAACCTGTACGGCTTCAAGGCCGTACAGACGACGCAGTCCGGCGGTGCCCCGCTGGTGTGGTTCACGCTGCCCGACACCGGTTACTCGGCCCTCACTCAGCTCATGTGGTCTGTCCAGTATGAGGCGTACACCTCGCATAGCAGCATCATCCCGAGTGGCCAGGTCAAGGCCAGCTTCACAGCGCCCATCGCCCTCGGCCAGACCCTCGAGGTGGAGGCGGCCGGGATCGGCCCCGTCAAGAACGGCGGCACGGCTCAGGCCATCTCGCTGCTGAACACTACGAACACGCAGTTCACCTGTGGTATCGCGCAGCACTCCGCGGACGGCTCGAACAACCCCATGTGCGCGTTCCCGCTGTACGGCGAGCAACTCGACGTGATCGTGCCGATCGAGAAGGTCTTGCTGATGTTCTCATCGGTGCCCATCAACACAGGAACGGTGATCGAACAGGCCTACGGTCCCGCCATCCTGATCGATCTCACCAGCGCCAGCCTGCGGGCGGTGTCTTACGACATCAACGACGGCTGGTCATGGGGCGGTTTCGGCTGGGCGCAGACGGTCACGGCGACCGAGAACCTCGTTCCGCTGCTGATCGAAAGCTGACCGACCCCCCTAGTGACCGGCGGGTCCGTCCCCCCCGGGCCCGCCGGTCACACGCCGCTCATCTTCATCACGCGGAATAACGTCCCGCGCCGGTGGTTATACCCGGTGGGGTATAGGACACCGTAGGGCTCGCCGGAGCCGGAGGGAGAGACATGAGCACGATCGCGTTGACTAAGGACACGTTCGAGGAGACGGTCACCAAGCCGGGGATCACGCTGGTGGACTGGTGGGCCTCCTGGTGCGGGCCGTGCCGGATGTTCGCGCCCGTCTTCCAGGACGCCAGCACGCGGCACCCGGACATCACGTTCGGCAAGATCGACACCGAGGACCAGCCCGAGCTGTCCGCGGCCGCACGGATCAGCTCCATCCCGACGCTGATGGCCTTCCGCGACGGCATCCTGGTGTTCTCCCAGCCCGGCGCGCTGCCCGCCAAGGCGCTCGAGCAGGTCATCGAGGCCGTCCGCGGCCTGGACATGGACGAAGTCCGCGCCAGGCTCGATGAGCAGGAAGCACACCAGGCAGCCAGCTGAGCCCCGCGCCCCCGCGTGACCGGGGTCTGCTCAGCATTCACACCTGCGGTAAGATACCCCGTAGGGTATGTGGTCTTGATGAAACGGAGCGGAGGCACGCGTGGACGTGGACAGCCAGACGATGGCCGATGCGATCAAGCGGCTTCGCCGCGCCCAGGGCCAGATCGGCGGCGTCATCAAGATGATCGAGGAAGGCCGCGCCTGCGCCGACGTGGTGACCCAGCTCGCCGCGGCCTCCCGGGCCCTCGACCGCGCCGGTTTCAAGATCATCGCGGGCGGGCTGCGGGAGTGCGCCGACACCGACCGCGCCCAGCTAGAAAGGCTCTTCCTCTCGCTGGCCTGAGCGCTGGGGCCTGAGGGCAGGGGCCTGAGGGCTGGGGCCTGAGGGCTGGGGCCTGAGCGCTAGCCGGTTCGCAGGCGTGACCAGGCGTCGGTGCCGACGGCGAGGAGCAGGATGCCGCCGAGGGTGATCTGCTCGTACAGCGGGTTGAGCCCGAGCAGGTCGTAGCCGTTGCCGATCAGGGCGATGAACAGCACGCCGACGACCGTGCGCCATATCGCGCCTTCGCCGCCCAGGATGCTGGTTCCGCCCACCACGATGCCCGCCAGGACGGTGAACGTGAGGGTGGTCTCGCCGTTGGACGCCTGAGCACTCAGCACCCGGGAGGCATCGATGACCCCGCCGAGAGCAGCGGCCCCGCCGCTGACCACGAAGGTGACCAGCCTGATCTTCTGTACCCGGATGCCGGCCAGCCGGGCGGCCTCGGCGTTGCTGCCCGCCGCGTACATGTAGCGGCCCGCGGTCGTCCTGGCCAGCACGGTAGCGATCAGCGCCACGGCGATCACCATCGTCCAGGTGGAGGTGTTCACCGTGAGGAACGTGGTGCGGGCCAGGTCGCCGAACGCCGGGTGGCTGTAGGAGATGATCAGGTTCCCGCTGGTGACCAGGCTGGCCAGGCCGCTGACCACGAACGACATGGCTAGCGTCGCGATGAGCGAGTTGATCCGGAAGGTCGTCGTGATCACGCCGTTGATGAGCCCGACCCCGAGCCCCACCGCGACCCCCGCCAGGACGGCGAGCAGCGGCGGCGCCGACAGCGCGAGCTTGGTCGCCGTGACCCCGGCCAGCGCATAGGTCGCCCCCACCGACAGGTCGATGCCGCCCGCGATCAGCACCAGGGTGCCCGCGGCCGCGATGATCAGGGTCGAGGCCTGCTGGTCGAGGATGTCCAGCAGGTTGACCTTCGTAAAGAACGAGCCGCCAGCCGGGTGCGCGCCCGGCTCACCGGTATTTTCATGCGGCCACGGCCGCCGAATCTTCGGACGGATGTCCGTAAGACGGTCACATACAGCTTGAACGGAACATTGGTCCTTTAACCGACGCCTGTCAAGAGCTTGTGGATGATCACAAGCCGCGCCGCCTAGAACTGGTTGCCCGCACCTGTTCAGGCGCCATCCGACCATCCGACCGGATCGGTGCCGCGAGAGAAGGTGGCCGGACAAGAGTCCGGCAGACGGACAGGGGCAGCCGACGGGATCAGCGGGTGAGCGAGCCGAAGAACTCGCGGATGTCACCGGTGAGCAGGTCAGGAACCTCGAGGGCCGGGAAGTGCCCGCCGGAGTAGAACTCCGACCAGTGCGTTACGTTGTGTGCCTTTTCCGCGAAGCGGCGGATCGCGAAATCAGCGGTGGTGAAGACCGCGACGCCGGTCGGGACCGTGCCCTTCGGCTTCGGCGCGAACATCGTGACGTCGTGGAAGCGCTCGTAGTAGAAGTTGGCCGTGCTGCGAGCGGTTGCTGTCAGCCAGTAGATGCTGACGGTGGTGAGGATCTTGTCCCGGTCGATGGCCTGTTCCGGCAGCTCGTGGGCCTGGTCGGTCCATTCCTTGTACTTCTCGACGATCCAGGCGAGCTGCCCGGCCGGGGAGTCGGCCAGCAGCTGGGCGATGGTGCCGGGGCGCGTGCCGGCCAGCTGCATATAGGCCGACGCGTCGTCCTGCCACTGCTTCAGCCCGGCCAGCCGCTGTTTTTCTGCGTCGGACAGCGCGGCCATATCGGCCGGGTCGCCGGCCGGGAAGGTGACCAGGGCGTTGGCGTGCACACCGATGACGTGCGCGGCGTCGTCGCGGCCGATACGCGGGCCGATGAATGCGCCGTGGTCGCCGCCGTGCACCCCGTAGCGGTCATAACCGAGCCGGGCCATCAGCTCGGCCAGCGCGGCCGCGACGCGGCCGTCATTCCAGCCTGGCTCCGTGATCGGGCCGGAGAAGCCATGCCCGGGCAGGGACGGGATCACCAGGTGGAAGGCAGGGACGCTGGCGTCCCCCGGGTCGGTGAGCGGACCGGTCATGTCAAGGAAGTCGGCGACGCTGCCCGGCCAGCCATGCAGCAGCAGCAGCGGCGTGGCGTCCTGGCGGGACGACCTGACGTGCAGGAAGTGCACGTTCTGCCCGTCGATGACGGTGGTGAACTGCGGGTGCCGGTTGAGCTCCGCCTCGGCTGCGCGCCAGTCGTACGCCCCCGCCCAGAACGCGACGAGGTCCTTCAGGTAGCTGGCGGGCACGCCCCGCTCCCAGCCGGTGCCGGGCAGGTCGTCGATCCAGCGGGTGCGGGCCAGCCGGTCGCTCAGGTCGTCCAGGTCGCCCTGCGGGATGTCGATGCGGAAGGGGCGGCAGTCAGGTTCGGTGTTCGTCATGACATTCACTCTTCCGGTAAAGACCAGGTCAGCGAATCATGAGATTTCGTTATCTTCTACCGCGGTCCGAAGGCTCGTAGCCCGTAGGAGATGATCACAAGGTGCCGAGTATCCCGGTCAGCAGCGCCTTCGTCGGCCGCGCCACCGACGTCGCCGCCCTCGAGGATGCGCTCGCTGACGAGCGCATCGCCGCGGTGCTGGTCGGCGGTGAGCCCGGCATCGGCAAAAGCCGGCTGGTCAGTGAGTTCACTGGCCGACTTGATCAGAACGTGCTGGTGCTGGTCGGCCGGTGCCCGGAATTCGGAGCCGATGGCGTTCCTTACGCGCCGTTCATCGCCGCCATGCGCGGCGCGCTGCGCCAGAGCGGCGCGCAAGAGCTGGCCGCACTGCGGCCGGCCGACCTCGCGCTGGCCTACGAGATCTTGACCCTGCTGGAGCAGCTGGCGCTCACCCGGCCGGTCGTGCTGGTGCTCGAGGACCTGCACTGGGCCGATGACTCCAGCCGGGATCTGCTCGCCTTCCTGGTCGCCAACCTGGCCCAGAGCCAGGTGCTGCTGGTCGGCACCTACCGTCCGGCCGAACCGGGTTCGTTGCGGGAGCTGATCGCCGAACTGTCACGGCACCCCGGAGTGCGGCTCGTCTCGCCGCGGCCGCTGACCCGGCACGAGGTGGGACGGCAGCTGGCGGCCCTGCTGGGCCGCGAACCCGGACCGGCCCTGATCACCGGCGTCTTCGAACGAAGCGGCGGCAACCCGCTGTTCGTGGAGGCACTCAGTCAGTCACCGGAGCAGATGCCGGCCGGGCTGACCGGCCTGCTGCTGGGCTTTCAGGCCCGCCTGACGGCGGGCGCCCGTGCGGTGCTGCGGGTCGCCGCGGTCATCGGGTCACCCGTCAGGCACGAGCTGCTGGCCGAGTCCGCCGGGCTGGCGAAGGACACGCTGCACACCGCACTGCGAGAGCTGGTCGACCGGCAGTTGCTGCTGGTCACCGACACCGGGTACGAGTTCAGGCACGTCCTGATCCGCCAGGCCGTCTACGACGACCTGCTGCCGGCCGAGCGGACCGATCTGCACGCCCGGCTGGCCGGGGTGCTGAGCACGCGGCCCGACCCGCTCACCGCCGGCATCCATCGCGCCGAACTGGCCCGCCACGCCGCCGCCATGGGCGACCTGCCCCGGGCCCTGACCGCATCCTGGCAGGCCGCCGCGGCCGCCGACGTCCACCCGCAGCGGCTGCGCCAGCTCGAGCGGGTGCTGGAGCTGTGGGATCAGGTGCCGAGCGCCGCGGAACTGCTCGGCACCACCAAACCCGTCCTGCTGGAGCAGATCGCCGACACCTGCGCGCGCGGCGGCGCGGTGGAGCGCGGTATCGAGGCCGCCAGTGCCGCACTGGCGCTGATCGACTCCGGCACCGACCCGCGGCGCGCCGCGCACCTGTATCACCAGCGGGCCTACCTGCTCGGCAAGACCGGCGCCGGCCCTGGCGCCGACCTGCAAGCAGCACTGCGGCTGCTGCCCGCCGACCCGCCCTGTCTCGAGCGCGGCGAGGTACTGGCCGAGCTGGCCCTGACCCGCGTGTTCAGCGGAGACGAGGCGGGGGCCGCCGCCGACGCCGGCGCCGCCGTCCAGATCGCGGAACGGTTCGGCGCTACCGCGCTCGCCGCCCGCGGCTATGCCTACCTCGGCCTCGCCGCCGCCGGTCAGCCGGACACCGCGGCCGGCTTGCTCGCCCGGGCCCGGGCCGCGGCCATCGCGGCCGGTGATCCTCACACGCTGCTCGACGTGATCACCTGGGAGTCCTCCGTCCTGCTGGCCGCTGGCGATTACCTAGCGGGGATAGCGGTGATCCAGCAGGGCCTGCGGATCGCCCACGAGGCGTTCCTGTTCGGCGAGTCGGCGCCGATCCTGCTGGTCAAATGGGCCCAGGCCCTCACCGCGCTGGGCCGCTGGCCGCAGGCGCTGAGCTTGATCGAGGAGGCCCAGGCCGATGAGATGCCGCCGCTGAGCCGGGCCGCGTTGCTGCTGTGCCACGCCAGGATCGCGCTGGCCCAGGGAGACCCGGCCACCGCCCAGGCGATGGCGGCGGAGGCCGGGCACCTGCTCGGCACCGGCCAATGGGCGCTCGCCTACCGGATGCAGCTCCGGGCCGTGCAGTGCCTGCTGGCGCTCGAGGAAGGCAGGCCGGCCGACGCCGCCAGAATCCTCACAGAAACGGGGTCAGGGACCGGCTCCGCCGCGGCGCTCGCCGCCCATCCGCACCAGGCGTGGCCGCTGGTCGTCCTCGCCGCCCGGGTGCCCGACGCCCCCGCTGACCTGCTGGCGCTGGCCGGTACGCTGCCCTGGGCCTGCGCGGTTGACGCCGCGCACCGCGCCGTGTTCACCGCGCGCACCGACGCGACGGCCGCGCGCTGGGACGACGCGGCCGCGGCCTGGCATGCGCTCGGGCAACGCTACGACGAGGCGTGCTGCCGTCTGTCCGCCGCGCAAGCTCACGCGGCCGAGGGCAACCGGGCGGCCGCGACCAGCTCGGTACAGGCCGCGGCCGGGATCGCCGCGGAGCTAGGAGCGGCGCCGCTGACCGAGGCCGCCCAGCAGCTGGCGCGCCGGGCCCGGCTGAGCATCGATCAGGTCGCGGCCGGACCGCCCGAGCCCGCGCCCGGCGGGTTCGGGCTGACCCAGCGCGAGCGCGAGGTGCTAGGCCTGGTCGCCAAGGGCATGAGCAACAGGCAGCTCGCCGCGGAGCTGTTCATCAGCGCCAACACGGCAGGCGTGCACGTGTCCCGCATTCTTACCAAACTCGGGGTGGCTAGCCGCACCGAGGCCGCGGCCTTCGCGCATGAGCACCACCTGCTGTAAAGCTGGCCGCACCCTTAATTTACCATTAAGAATGGCACGCCGATATCACCTCGGATAGCTTGCCGAATCGCCCGTTAATACGACCGTTCAGTGAAGTACGCGCAGGTCACACGCCATGTGACATGGTCTGCGCGTCAGGTCCAGGTGTCGCGGTGAACAATAGTACGCGTCCTGGAAAATGTATCGCTCATAACAGGCGATCCCCTCTCCGGCCGCTATGGCCCCCGGCCGGACTTGATACCCCGTAACTCGTAATTGACGCTACCCGGTTATCCAATTACGAGGCAAGGAAGGTAAGGCAGTTCTAACCATGAGGTAACTGGACAGCCGAGAACCTGGCTGGCTGCCGCCCTGGCGCGGCGCAGACCAGGCCGAAACAAGTTGTTGAACTGTTACCTACCGGCGAGTTACGTTCTTACCGCACCCACGTCAAATGACCTGGTCCTGCGCAGTAAGGGGTGTGGTGGCATGTCAGGAGCAATAGCGCACCGCGCGGTCATCGGCCGGCCTGGCAGTGGATCTCACCGCCAGCTGCACGCCTATCCGGGCACCGTCGCCAGGGTCACCTACCTGTCGATCACGGTGCTGGCCACGATCACGCTGTACTACGAGCTGTACGTCGGCGGCTCGGTGTCCACGCTCCAGCTGGCCGACCTGAATATGAGCTTCTCGTTCTACGTGGTGATCCTCGCCTTCGGCAACCTGATCGGGGCCTTCGGCTCGCTGTTCGCCGGGCTGGCCGACCGGTGGGGCCGGGCCAGCCTGGTGGTGTGGGGGCTGTTCTTCACCGGCTACTTCACGCTGTTCGTCATTCCCAACGCGACCAACAGGTGGTCGTTCGGTATCGAGACGTTCGCGGTGGCGGTGGTCGAGGGCATCTGCCTGGTCGCCACGCCGGCCCTGATCCGCGACTTCTCGCCGCAGGTGGGCCGGGCCACCGCGATGGGGTTCTGGACCAGCGGACCGGTGGTCGGCAGCCTCATCGTCGCGGTCGTCGGGTCCGCCACCATCCCCGCCGTGGTGACCGTGCCGAGGTTCTGGACCCACGAGTACTACATCTGCGGGGTCGTCGGCCTGATCGTGTTCCTGATCGCCTTCCTCGGTCTGCGGGAGCTGTCCCCCGCGCTGCGCGACCAGCTCATGGTGTCCATGCGGGACCGCGCCCTGATCGAGGCCAGGGCGAAGGGCCTGAGCGACGCCGATATCGAGGCCGCGCAGCGGCACCCGTTCCGCCAGCTGCTCAAGCTGGACATCATCATCTCGGCGTTGGCCGTGGCGCTCCTGCTGCTGATCTACTACACGGCCGTCGCGTTCAGCCTGATCTACCTGAGCACCGTGTTCGGATTCTCGGTCAAGGACGCCAACGGGCTCGGCAACTGGAACTGGGGCTTCAACGCCATCGGGGTGATCGTGATCGGCATCATCTCCGACCGGTTCCGGGTCCGCAAGCCGTTCATGCTGCTCGGCGGCGTGGTCGGTGCGGTCATGGTCGTCGTGTACCTGGAGCAGGCCGGGCATCACCCGAGCTACTACACGCTGGCCGTCATCCTGGCCATCAGTGCGTTCGCGCTCGGCGTGGCCTACACCCCGTGGATGGCCAGCTTCACCGAGACCGTGGAGGCCCGCAACCCGGCGCTGACCGCCACCGGACTGGCCATCTGGGGATGGATCGTCCGGATAGTCGTGTTCATTTCGTTCCTGGTCATCCCGGTGGTGATCAACTCGGTCACCCCGCTGGTCAGCTACGGGTCCACCGTCAAGTCCTACGCCACGACGTACGCCAGCGAGCTGAACTTCGCCCAGACCCACCCGCAGATCGTGGCCGCCGCGACCAAGTACAAGACCCAGCTCGGCTACGCGACCAAGCTCGCGCCAGAACTCGCGGTGATCCAGCAGAACCAAGCGCTGTTCACCCAGCTCTCCACTTACACCAACCCTGCTTCGATCCCGCCCAAGCTGCTCAACCAGGCCATCGCCGCGGCCGGCGGGGGCAACACCGGCCTCGGCATCTTGCAGACGATCTCCGCCAACCAGCAGGAGATCAACGCGGTGATCGCGGTCGCGCCGCAGCTCAGCCAGCTCGCGCCGTACTCCAAGCAGCTCACCGCGCTGTCCAGCGTTCCGCCCGGCGTCTTCCCCTACCTCCAGGCGCACGGCGCCGCGGTCGAGAAGGCCAACGCCGCCGCGCCCGGCCAGTGGAAACGCTGGTACTGGGTGTGCTTCGGCGGCATCGTGTTCTTCCTGCTCAGCATCCCGCTGCTGCGCGGGCGGTGGCGGCCGCGCGACGCCCGCCGTGACGAGGCCGAGCACGAGGCCGTGGTGCAGGCAGAACTGGCCAAGCTCGGCTCCCTGACCGGGTAAGGCGCCCGTCGTCCGGCGGGGTCAGCCGAAGCCCTCGGCCAGCCCAGCCTGCGCCAGCAGGGCGGGGATCTCGTTCCGGCCGCCGATGCCGAGCTTGGGATAGGCCTTGTACAGGTGGTACGCGACGGTGCGGGTGCTGAGGAACAGCTGCGCGGCGATGTCGCGGTTGGACATGCCGCGCGCGGCCAGCCGGGTGATCTGGAACTCCTGCGGGGTGAGGACGGCGAACACGTCAGGCCGCCTCGCCTCGGGCACCGCCGCCCCTGCGGCGCGCAGTTCCGCGTGCGCCCGGTCGCTCCACGGGCCGGCCCCGAGTGCCGAGAACGTTCCCAGCGCGGCGCTCAGCTGAGCGCGTGCCTCGTTCTTGCGCCGGAGCCTGCGCAGCCACTCGCCGTAGACGAGCTGGGTGCGGGCCTGGTCGAAGGAGCGGGGCTGCGCCTGGTGGCACTCCAGCGCGGCCTGGTAATGCGCTTCGGCCGTGCTGTCCGGGGCGATCAGGGCGCGGCAGCGCTCGACCAGGGCGTCGGCCCAGGGCTGGCTCATCTGCGCGGCCCAGGTCGCGAACCGGCCGAGCGGCTCCGCGGCTCGCTTCGTGCGGCCCGACCTGACCGCCGCCTCCACGTGGTCAGGGGCGCTGCGCAAGGCGCCCACCATGAACCTGGCCGGACCGCTGATCACGGCATCGAGCAGGGCCAGCGCCTCGTCCGGCCGGCCCTGGCCGAGGTCGAGCAGGGCGAGTGCGGCCTGCGCCCACGCGACGGCGGGCTGGGCCAGGTCCGCCGCGAGCGGCGCCATCGCGGTGCGGGCATGCTCACGACAGCGGGGCACATCGCCCGCCACGGCGGCCAGGTACGCGAGCGGGCCGCAGGCATGGTTGACCCACTTGTGCTGGCCGGTGTCGCGCGCGGCACGCAGTGCCTCGGTGCCGTGAACCACCGCGTCGCGGTGCTCGCCGAGGCACATCTCCGCGGTCGCGAGATAGGTCAGGCCGGCCGGAAGCCAGCCCATGATGCCCCGGTTACGGCTGTCCGCGATCAGTGACCGGGTGATCTCCGCCGCGACCTCGTCCCGCCCCACCACCAGCGCGCACGCCGCGACCGCGGTCAAGCCGCGGGGGCCGTCCGACCGGCCGGCCATCCCTGCTCGCGTCATCACGTCGGCCAGCGGCTCGAATCCGGCGGTGTCGCGGCCGATCGGCATCGCGGTGCACCATCGGAGCAGCCACACCAGCGACATCAGCGGATGATCGTCCGGCAGGTTCAGCGTGCTGAACGCGTCGATGCTGGCCGCCACCATCTCCTGGTCGAGGGGCAGCTGCCAGGCGGCGTGCATCGCCTCGGTGAGCATCCAGAACGCGCGCACCGGGTCACCGGTGACCGTCGCCGCCGCCGCGGTCAGCACGGCGTGCGCGTCGCGTAGCGACCCCCGGGCGAAGTCAGCGCTGCCGCGGACGTGGGACAGCCGGGCGCGCACGCCCGCGTCGCCGTCGTGGCGGGTCGCCTGGCTGTCGGCCCGGGCCGCCATCTCGACGACCCGGTCGAGGTCACCGGCCATGGCGGCGGCCTCGCAGGCGAGAGTCAGCCGGCGAGTAGCAGCCCCGCCGTTAATGCTGAGCTGGGCGGCTCTTTCGCACGCGGCGGATACGGCGGCATGCCCGCCGAGCGCGGCCGCGCTGGTCGCGGCGCGCTCCAGGTCCATGGCCACGTCCTCGTCGGGACCGATGGCCGCGGCGGCCCGGTGCCACGCGCGGCGGGCGAGGTCGTCGCTCTCGCCGAACGCGTCGGCGAGCGCGCCGTGCACCGCGATCCGGTCGCTGCGCGGCGCACCGTGGTAAATCGCCGCGCGGACCAGCGGGTGACGGAAGACCAGCTTCCCGGCCGTCAAGGTGACCAGGCCGGACTCCTCCGCCGACGCCAGGTCGCCGATACCGCCGCCGAGCATGGCACCGGCGCGCAGCAGCGGCGCGAGGCCGCCGGTGTCGTTGGCCGCCGCGACCAGCAGCAGGGTCTGAGTCGCGGCCGGCAGCGACCTGACCTGGTGGCCGAAGACATCCTGCAGCCGGCTGGTCACCGGCAGCGGCGCCAGCAGGGGCACTCCCGGCGGCGCGTCGCGCTCCGCGACCGCCGGCAGTTCGATCAGCGCGAGCGGATTGCCTCGTGCCTCGCCCAGGATCTCCTCGCGTACCGACGCGGGCAGGCCGGTGTCGCGCTCGGCGAGCAGCGCGGCAGAAGCGTCGCTGTCCAGGCCGCCGAGCCGCATCTCCGCTATTCCGGGGGTGACGAAGGCCTGGCCGCTCTCCCGGGCGGCGAACAGCATGGCCACGCCCTCGCCTTCCAGCCGCCGGGCGACGAACTGCAGCGCCGTCGCCGACGCCCGGTCCAGCCACTGCACGTCGTCCAGAAGGCATACCAACGGCCGTTCCTCGGCCAGTTCGGACAGCAGGGACAGCACGGCCAGGGCGATCAGGAACCGGTCGCCGGGTTGGGACGGGCCGAGTCCCAGCGCGCCCGACAGCGCCGTCCGCTGCGGATCGGGAAGACCGTCGAGATGATCCAGCACGGGGCTGAGCAGCAGGTGCAGGCTGGCGAAGGCGAGTTCGGCTTCGGATTCGATGCCGGTGCCGCGAAGCACCCGCATGCCGTCCGACTGCGCGGCCGCGTACTCAAGCAGCGCGGTCTTGCCGATACCCGGTTCGCCGATGATCGCCAGCGCACCGCTCCGGCCGTCCCGAGCGTGGCTGAGAAGGGCGTCGAGGACCGTTTGCTCGGCGAGGCGACCGTGCAGCACCCTCCGACGATACCGGGATTATCTACGCAACTCGGTCACAACCCCCGCCAAAACCACGGCCGCCTCCAGGGGATCAGCCGACGCGGCTTGCCGCCACCCGAGCATGCTTTTGTCATAGCTTTGTTTAAGCCTTGACCGAAGTCAGGCGCTTTGTTACAGTTTGTTCCAGAGCGCTCCCCTCGCCGTAGTGGATCTAGCAGTGGAGCTTCAATGAGGAGAGTCTTCCGTTCGAAAGCCACATCGTCTCGCGTCCTGATCGTCCTCGCGTCGCTCGGGACCGTCTGCGCGCTGGGACAGGTCCAGCTGGTCGCGTTCGCGGCCGGGACGGCGCCGCCCGCGCCGGCCGGCCTGAACGCCTCGGCCAACGCCAGCTCGTCCATCACCGTCAGCTGGGATCCAACCCCCGGCGCGACCAGCTACCGCATCTACCGCGGCACCGCGGCGGGCGGCGAGGGGAGCACGCCGATCGCTTCGACCTCCGCCCTCAGCTACACCGACTCGAACCTCAGCACCACGCCGATCTATTTCTACGAGATCACCGCGGTCAACTCGGCCGGCGAATCGGCACGCTCGGACGAGGACGCCTCCAAGACCCCTCCCCCGGTGGGCACCGGCGGTAACACAGCGGGGGTGGCCTCGGGCAATTCGCTGGTCTTCTACGGCAAGGACGCGCTGCTCGGCGGGTTCGACTGGTTCCAGACGCTGACCGGCTGGTTCCCTCAGGCGCTCGGCTCGTCGGGGTCAAACTCGCCAGGCCAGCAGGTCATCGACATGGCTTACGCCACCGAGGGCTCGATGACGTTCAACAACGTGGTCGTGCCGGCCAGCGGCCTTTACACGATTGACTGGCGCTACGCATACGCGTCCGGGCTGTTCCCTGGCGTCAGCAACCGGCAGATGGGCGTCGCGGTCAACGGCACGGTGATCACCACGACGGAGCGATTCCCGATCACCGGCAGCTTCGACACCTACCAGCACTCCGCGCTCCAAGCGCACCTGAACGCGGGCAAGAACTCCATCAGCCTGCTGGCCGTCTCCGACCACGGCGTCTCCCGGGTCGACCAGCTGACCGTCACCCCGGCGACCGCGTCGGTGCCGGCCGGCCCGTCCGGCCTGATCAGCACCTCAGGCACCGGGACGGTGACGCTGCACTGGACGGCCGCCAGCGGCGGCCCGACGTCGTACAGCATTTACCGCGGGACGATGTCCGACGGCGAGGCCACCACGCCGGTCGCCACCGTCAGCGGCACGACCACCTCGTTCACCGACACCGGCCTGACCAGCAACGACACGTACTTCTACAACGTCGCCGCGAACAACTCCACGGGCACGTCGCCGGACTCGAACGAGATCCTGGCCACGCCGGGCGTCGTACTGCCCAGCTGGAGGAACCTCGCGCTCAACCAGCCCGCGTACGCGTCGTCGATCCAGGGCACGGGCACCCCGGCCACGGCCGCGGTCGACGACAACTTCAACAGCCGCTGGTCCAGCGCGTTCTCCGACCCGCAGTGGCTGGCGATCGACCTCGGGGCGACGCACACGATCAACCAGGTGGTACTGGCCTGGGAATCCGCCTACGGCAAGGCGTTCCAGATCCAGACCTCATCCGACGGAACCACCTGGACCACGATCTACTCCACTGCGACAGGGACCGGCGGAACACAGACGCTGAGCGTGTCAGGCAGCGGACGCTACATCCGCATGTACGGTACACAGCGAGCCACCGGATACGGATATTCACTGTGGGAATTCCAGGTATTCGGCACCTGAGCTGAAGGGTCAGGCAATGGCGGAACCGCCCGGTCCCGCCATTGCCAGACCCCTGGCATTATCGAATCGTGACGAGCATTGACCCCGAACGCCTGGCCCGAACCGCCTACGAAGCCTACCGACGCACTCGTCCCGGATCCCTCCCGTCATGGGACGACGCTCCCGAGGAGGAGCAGATCGCCTGGAAGGCCGTCGTTTCGGCCATCACCGGCATGGGCGAGGTGACCCTCGCCGAAGGGCTTCCCACCCAGGCCCTCGTGGTCCAGGTCGGCGACCAGACCCACGTCTTCCACAAGGAGTTCATCGCGGGCCGCCAAGGCAATCTGATCCTCACCGACGATCACGCCTCGGGCCACCATGCCCTTTTCCAGTCCGCACACAGCCTGTGGTACGTCGAGGACCTCGGGTCGACCAACGGCACCTGGCTCAACGGCCGCCGCATCTTCGCGTCCCAGCGGCTGAAAAAGGGTGACAAGGTCAAGATCGGCCGGACCGTCATCAACGTGATCTCGGTCTAGCTGCCCCGCGATCGGTAACCGTACCTGGATCACCGTCTTGCCGCGGGCGCCGCCGGCGCGGTTGGCGGCCAGCGCCCGCGGCGTCTCCGCCAGCGCTACCTCCCGTTGCACCGGGACCTTGATCCGGCCCGCCGCGACCTCGGCGGTGATACGGGAGAGCAGCTCTGCCTTGTCACCCAGCATGTAGTTGATCGCGGTAATCCGGTCCGAGGCGAGCAGCCGCGGCGTCGCGCCGAAGGCCACGGAGACGGCCGTGCCGCCGTCACGGACCAGTTCCGCGCATTCGGCGAAGCAGACCGGGTCGCCGGTGAGGTCCAAGATCGCGGCCAGCCCGCCCGGATGAGCCTTGCGTACCTGCTCGGACAGGTCGCCCGCCGAGTAATCGGCGGTCACGGTGGCTCCGAGCTGCCGGATCCACCGGGCGGCGTCCGGCCGGGCCGTCGCGATGACCAGGGCGTCACGTGCGGCCGCCAGCTGGACAGCGAACGCGCCGACCCCTCCGGTGGCACCCAGGATCAGGACCGGCTGCCCGGCCCGCGGGTCGATCGCGTCCATGGCGCCGAGCGCGGTCATGCCGGCGGTGGGGAGCGCCGCGGCCCGCGCGGCCGGCATCCCGTCGGGGACACGCTGGATGGCCCCGCTGTCCAGGTGTTCGGGCACGGCGACCAGATCGGCGAACGTGCCGGTGCCGATGGGGGCACGGAAGAACTGGCCGTGCACGATGTCACCGGGTCGCAGCGCCTGTACCGCCTCGCCCGCCGCCTCCACCCGGCCCGCGCCGTCTACCCCCAGGACCAGCGGGAAGGTGTGCGGCATGCGGCCCGCGAACATACCGTCGGCGATCTGCCAGTCGAACGGGTTGACCGACGCAGCCGCCAGCCTGACCAGGACCTCACCGGGAGCCGGGCGCGGGTCCGGCAGTTCGGTCAGCTCGGGTACCGCACCGGTGCTGCGCACCGCTATAGCACGCATCCTTCATCTCCTCTGTTCTCTGCGATGGCGTTCCCAGTGAACCCTGAGCGGCGGCAGACCTGAAGGACCGGTTCCATCACCATTGATACCCTGCGGATATGGATGACCTGGAGACCCGGCAGCTCCGTTATTTCGTGACGGTCGCTGAAGAGCTGCATTTCGGGCGTGCGGCCGAGCGGCTGGGCATGGCGCAGCCCCCGCTGAGCCGGGCGATCCGTGAGCTGGAACGCCAGCTCGGCGTGCCGCTGCTCGAGCGGACGACGCGCCAGGTCAAGCTCACCGCGGCCGGGCAGGTCCTGCTGCGCGAGGCCAGGACCGCGCTCGACGCGATCGCCGCGGCCGGCCGGCGAGCCAGGAACGCCGGCCGCCCATCACCGCGGCTGCGGGTTGCGCTGAAGGCCGACAACGACGCCGGACTGCTGCCGCGGATCCTCGACGCGTACCGGGGCGAGCAGGCCGCGCTCGAGGTCGAGCTGGTGCTGGGCGGATGGGGACAGCAGGCGCAGGCCCTGCGCGACGGGCGGGCCGACGTCGCGTTGCTGGTCAGCCCGTTCGACGACCGCGGCCTGGACGTCGAGCCGCTGCTCACCGAGCCCCGCCTCATCGCCCTGGCCGCCGCCGATCCGCTCGCCGCCCGGCCCTGCCTGCGGCTGGCCGACCTGGCCGGCCGCAAGCTCCCCGACGGAAGCCCAGCTGACCACGACGGTTCGGCTGGTGCGGTCACCCACGGTGGCCGTCCCGCGGCCGACTTGGCACAGATCCTCAGGCTGATCGAGCTGGGCAGCATCATCTGCTACCTCCCGGCCTCGGTGGCACGCCGCTACGAGCGTCCGGAGATCGCCTACCGGCCGGTCAGCGACCTCGGCCCCGCCACGCTCGCCGTGGCCTGGCCGCAAGTCTCGCGCTCACCGGCCGTCGCCGCCTTCGTCCGCGCCGCCGCCGCGACCGCCTCCACCGCGTCCGCCCCGGCGAAGGGGTCAGGCCAGGATCTGTTCCGGGTCCTCTAGCAGGGCGGTGAATGCCCGCATCCACCGGGCCGCGGTGACGCCGTCGATCGGGCGGTGGTCGACGGAGAGCGTGACGGTCATGACCCGCCGCACCCGCACCTTGCCCTCGTGCGCGACCGGCTGCTGGCGGACCGCACCGACGGCCAGGATCGCCGACTGGGGCGGGTTGATGATCGCGCCGAACTCTTCGGTTCCGTACATTCCGAGGTTGGTGACGGTGGCCACCCCGCCCTCGAGGTCCTGCTGTCGCAGCCTGCCGGTCCGCGCGCGTTCGGATTGATCACGTACGAACGCGGCGATCGTCGACACCGACAGCCGGTCAGCGGACCGGATCACCGGGGTGACCAGGCCCTCGCCGGTCGCGATCGCCACCGACAGGTCCACGTCGGCGAAATGCCGGATGGCGTCGGCGGTCCAGATGACGTTCACCTCGGGTACCCGGGTGTGGGCGTGCGCGACCGCCTTGATCACCAGGTCGTTCAGCGTGATCTTGACGGGGCCCGAGGTGTTCAGCCGTTCCTTCAGCCGCCAGAGCCTCTCGGCATCCGCCGTGCCGCGCAGGTAGAAGTGCGGGGTCGTCTGCTTGCTCTCGGTCAGCCGGGCAGCGATCGCGCGCCGCAGCCGTGAGTGCGGGACATCGCGCACGGCCGCCGCCGACGCCACCGCCGACGACGGCTCGGCGGCCGGTGCCGCCGTTTCAGCGGCCGGTGCCGGCGGCTCGGCGGCCGGCGCCGCGGTGGCAGCGGGTGCCGGGGCGGGGCGCGCGGCCCGTTGCTCGGCCGCTGTCTCCACGTCCCTGCGCCTGATCCGGCCGTTCGGGCCGGTTCCGGTGATAGCGGCCAGCTCCAGGTCCATCTCCCTGGCCAGGCGCCGCGCGATCGGGCTGGCGAATATCCTGCTGGGCACGGGCACCGGCCCTCCCAGCACCGCGGCGGCGTCCTCGGCCGTCTCGCCCGGTGCCCCGGTCACCGCCAGCGGCGTGCCCGCGGTGACCTCGTCACCCTCGCGGACGAGCTGCCGCAGCAGGACGCCGGCGGACTCCGCCTCGACGTCGAACGAGGCTTTCGCCGTTTCCACCGTGGCGATGACATCGCGCGGCGCGAGTACGCCGCCCTCGGGGACCAGCCATGTGGTCAGGACGGCCTCGGCCTGGCCGGCCACGGCCGCCGGCAGCCGCAGGACGTCAGCCATGATTCCCGCTGACCATCGCCGACATCACCGCGGCCGCCTCGTCGGTTCCGGCTATCGCCGCGCGTTCAAGAACCCTGCTGATGCTCGGCGAGGCCTCACCCCCGGTGACCCGGCCGATGGGCTGGTCGAGCCAGTCGAAGTAGCGGCGCTGTATCTCGTCCGCCAGCCAGCCGCCGTAGGAGGTGCCCCTGGCCCCCTGCTCGGCGATCAGCACGTTGTTGGTCTTCCTGACGCTCTCGCCGATCGTCTCCCAGTCGATGCTGGCCCGGTCGAGCCAGCGCAGGTCGATGACCTCGGCGTCGACCTCGGGCAGGTGCTCGAGCGCGGCCAGCTCCATGTTCGTCATGGCCAGGTAGCTGATGACGGTCAGCGCCGCGCCGTGGCGGCGGACCGCCGCCTTGCCGACCGGAATGCAGTAGTCGAGGTCGTCGGCCGGCCCTTCACCCGTCGACGCATAGAGATCGACGTGCTCAAGCACCACGACGGGGTCCTGACAGCGCAGCGCGCTGTTCATCAGCCCGACGTAGTCGAACGGCGTCGAAGGGGCGGCGATCCGCCACCCGGGCGAGGTGGCGAAGACGCCCGCCGGATCCATGGAATGCTGGGAGCCGTACCCGGTTCCCAGCGCGACCTTGCTGCGCAGCACCAGCGGCACGCTGTCGCCGCCGCCGAACATGTGACGCGCCTTACCGATCTGGTTGAACAGCTGGTCGGCCGCGACCCACATGAAATCGGCGTACATCAGCTCGACGACGGGCCGGAACCGCCCGTCAAGCGCGACACCCCCAGCCAGGCCGCAGAAGCCGTTCTCGCTGATCGGCGTGCCCAGGACCCGGGTTGGGAAGCGGTCTTTCAGCCCACGCGTCGCGCCGTTCGTGCCTCCGTTCAGGCGGTGCACATCCTCGCCCATGACGACGATGCGGTCATCGGTCTCCATCCGCCGGGCCATGACCGCGGCCACGCTGTCGATGAACTTGACCGGCTCGAGCGAGCCCGCGAAGCTGTCGCGATCCGCGAGCGGCGCACCCGCGAACTCGCCCAGATCCCCCCGGATGCCTACGTCCGCGAACTTCGGATCCGGCCATTCGGCCGCCTTGATCCGCCTTTTGTCAGAAGCCCCCGGCGAAGCCTCGAGCAGCACGTCGTCGATCTCGCTCATCAGCTGCCCGGCCCGCTGGCTGGCGGTGTCGATCTGCTCGGAGTCAAGCAGCTTGCGGCGCACCAGCTGGGCGCCGATCATCAGCAGCGGATCGCGCTCGCGCCACTGGAGTTCCTCTTCCCTGGTGCGGTAGCGGAACGCACTGCCGGGCAGCGGCCCGTTCTGGTGGAAGTAGCGGTAAACCTCGGCCTCGATGACGGCTGGCCCCCGGCCCGCCCGCATGTGCGCGAGCGCTTCTCCCATCGCCAGGTGCACCGCGAGCGGGTTCATGCCGTCCACCCGCCAGCTGGGGATGCCGAATCCCGGACCGCGGGCGGACAGCCGTGGCTCGCCGGTGGCCTCGCTGACCGTGGTCGACACCGCGTACATGTTGTTCTCGATGAAGAAGCACAGCGGCAGCTTCCATGCCGCGGCCAGGTTGAGCGTCTCCAGGGTCGAGCCGATGTTGGCGGCCCCGTCACCGAAGTACGTCACGGCCACCGCGTCGCTGCCGGCCTGCCGGTGCGCCCAGGCGGACCCCGCGGCCAGCGGCACTCCCCCGCCGACGATGGCGTTGGTCCCGATGGCCCCGGCTTCGCGCCACTGCAGGTGCATCGACCCGCCGCGGCCGTGGCTGAAGCCGCGGTCCAGGCCGCAGATCTCGGCCAGGCTGCGCAGCAGGAGCGCCTTGACGGCCTCCGGATAGGGCTGGGCCGGATCGATGCCGTCCGGGGTCACGTGGTGCAGGGCCTTAGCCAGGAACTGATGGTGCCCGCGGTGCGAGCCGTTCACCGTGTCAGCGTCGGTCAGGGCCAGCACGGAGCCGACCGCGCCGCCCTCCTGCCCGATGCTGGAGTGCGCGGGCCCGTTGATCAGCCCGGCGCCGGCCAGTTCGAGGACGTTCTCCTCGAAGGCGCGGATGAGCGCGAGCTGACTGAACATGGTGAGCAGGAGCCCGGGCTCCGCGGCGTCCCAGTCGTCGTCCGTGACGATCAGCTGGACCCAGGGGGCCGGAGCGGCCAGCGTACGATGTTCGGACATGGCACTCCTTTTGGATCCCAGATCACGATCAGAACCCTTAATATCATAACGGCGGTGGCTATATTGGATCCATCACCTGAGAGGTGCCCATGGGAATCCCCGGCCTGACCGGCGTGGACCACATCGGTTTCACCGTGCCCGACCTGGACGAGGCGCACCGGTTCCTGACCGGCGTGCTCGGCTGCGAGTACATGTACAGCCTGGGACCTTTCCGGCACGAGGACGGCAACTGGATGGCCGAGCACCTCAACGTTCACCCGCGGGCGGTGATGGAACAGCTGCACTTCTACCGCTGCGGTACCCAGGCGATCTTCGAGGTCTTCCAGTACTCGGCACCGGATCAGCGGCGCGAACTGCCCCGCAACAGCGACCTGGGCGGGCACCATGTCGCGCTGTACGTGAACGACCTCGACTCGGCTGTCCGGTACCTGCGCGAGCACGGAGTGCGGATCCTGGGCGAACCGACCGCCAGCAGCGGACCCAGCTCCGGGCAGCGGTGGGTCTATTTCCTGGCGCCCTGGGGTATGCAGTTCGAGCTCGTGTCCTACCCGGACGGCAAGGCGTTCGACCGCGAGGCGGGATAGCCGCGGTGCCGTCGCCGGAAGCCGCCAGCCAGCGGGTCGCCTCGTATCTGCGGGACGCGATCTTGAACGGCGACATCGCTCCCGGCGAGTGGATCAGGCAGGCCGAGGTGGCCGAGCGGCTCGGAGCCAGCCGCCTGCCGGTGCGTGAGGCCTTGCGGATGCTCCAGGCCGAAGGGCTGGCCGAGTACGAGGCCAACCGCGGCGCGCGGGTACCCAAGCTGGCGATGCACGAAGTCGCCGTGCTGTACCAGATGCGGGAACGGCTGGAACCCCTGGCCCTGATCGAGAGCATCCCGAACCTGACCCTGGACCAGCTCGACCAGCTGGCCAAGCTCCAGGAGCAGATCGAGGGCGTCACCGACGTCCGTGAGTTCGTGCTGCTTGACCGCGAGTTTCACCTGCTGACCTACGCCGGGTGCGCGATCAGCCAGCTGCGGGCTTCGGTGGCCAGGATGTGGAACTCGACGCAGCACTATCGCCGGGCCTTCGTCACCATCACCGGGCCGAGCCGCCAGTGGGTCATCACGGCTGAGCACCGGCTGCTGCTCGACGCCATCGCCCGGCAAGACGTCATCGACGCCGAGCGCTATCTAAGCGGCCATATCCGGCGGACCCGTATTGAGCTGACGAGGCATCCCGAAGTCTTCCGCTGACCCGCGCCGCCACCACGGGCTCCACGATCTCAATGCGCACAACTAATCGCGCCATGGAAACCGGGTAAAGGAGCCGGTAGGCTTTAGCGTGGAAATAAAGATTGACTTGCATAAGGGATGCCCATGAACCCGGTAAAGGCACGCATGAATGGCGTCGCGGCAACCTGTCTGGCTGCCTGCGCGCTGGCCGGCATGGTCACGGCGTGCGGCTCGGGTACCGGTTCCGCAGGGGTGCCGGACGGGGCGGAGCCGTCACCACCGGGAGTGACCGTCGAGCAGGATGCCACGCTGAGCCCCGGCACCCTGGGCACGCCGCAGGACTGTCACCCGCTGGACAGCTTGCGGCCGAGCGGCCCGCTGCCTGCTCCGGGGCGCATGCCAGCCGGTTCGGCCATGGCTGCCATCGCCAGACGCGGCTATCTCACCGTCGGAGTTGACCAGACCATATACCTGACCAGCTACCGCGACCCGCTCAGCGGTCAGCTCACCGGATTCGACGTCGACATCGCCCGGCAAATGGCGAAGGCGATCTTCGGGAGTCCCGATCGAATCAAATTCAAGGCGATCACATCGGCGCAGCGGATTCCGGTGATACAAGACGGCCAGGTGGATATTGTCGTGGACAGCATGACCATAACTTGTGCCCGATGGAAATCCGTGGATTTCTCGACCAATTATTTCAACGCGGGCCAGCAGATTCTCGTCCCGGTCGGGTCGCGGGCGCGGGACATCGGTGACCTCGGCGGCCAGAAGGTGTGCGCGGCAGGGGGCACCACGTCGATCCAGGAGATCGCCGCCCAGCCATCCCATCCGGTGCCCGTCGCGGCACCGAACTGGACGGACTGCCTGGTGATGCTTCAGCAGGGCCAGATAGCGGCGGTCTCCACTGACAACTCGGTCCTGGCCGGCCTGGCCGCCCAGGATCCGCAGGTCAAGCTCGCCGGCCCCTTGTTCACCGCTGAGGCGCACGGGATCGCCATCTCCAAGAAGGCACCTGACCTGGTGCGCTTCGTCAATGCCGTACTGGAACAGCTGAGGACGGACGGGATGTGGACGGCTCTGTACACGAAATGGTATGGCACCCGGCTCGGGCCGATCCCGGCCCCGCCCGCACCCGGTTACGGCAGCTGATGGCTAGCCGCCGGTCGACCCCGGACGGCCTGCGGTTGCTGCTGGCCGCCACCGTGATGGTCAGCCTGCTGTGGGGAGCGGTCGCCGCGTGGACGGTCGCTCAGCGCACATCGGCGGCCAACGACGTGGTGGCCAGCAGCGAGCCGCTCAGCTTCGACGCCCAGCAGATCTACCAGTCGCTGTCCGACGCTGACGCCACCGAGGCCGCGGCGTTCCTGGCCGGGACCGAACCGCCGGGCGGGCGCAGCCGCTACCTGGCCGACATCGCCAGGGCCACGACGTACCTGGAGATCGCCACCGCGGCGACGGGCAATCAGCGGAACAGGTCCCAGCTGATCGTGCTGTCGACAGGAATCCCGCTCTACACGGGCGTGGTGGAGGACGCCCGGGCCGACAACCGGCTGGGCCTTCCCGTCGGCTCCTCATACGTGGCGGAGGCGTCGGCCCTGATGCGGGCCAAGCTGCTACCCGCCGCGGACAGCTTCTACCAGCAGGAGAACGCTCGGCTCGGCGCGGCCGACGACCAGGCGACCGGGTTGCCCATCCTGGCGGTGATCGTGGCCGCGGCCGCCGCTTACGTGCTGATCGCCGCGCAACGACGGGAGGCCAGGCGCACGCACAGGAACTTCAACCACGGCCTGGTGGCGGCGTCGGCGGCCGGCCTGGTCTCGTTCATCTGGCTGATAGCCGGCCTCAGCCTCGCCCGGGTCCAGCTGCTCGACGCGCGAGATCACGGGTCGGCGCCGGTGGCGGCCCTGGCCCAGGCGGACATCGCGGCGCTGCGGGCGCACGCCGACGAGAGCCTCACCCTCATCAACCGCAGCGGTGACGACCCCAGCCAGGCTGACTTCCTCGGCGTCGAGAACCAGCTTGGCCCGGGACCGGGCACGCTGCTGTCCACCGCGTCCGCCGCGGCCGCCGGCAGCGACGGCGCGCGGCCAGCGGCGGCGGCTGCCGCCGCGGCCCCGGTGTGGTACGCCACGCACCGGCAGGTACGGGCCGTGGACAACAGCGGCGGTTACACCGCGGCCGTCCAGCTGGCGATCGGATCGGGACCGGCCAGCTCGAGCACCGAGTTCACCCGCCTGGTAGGCGGGCTGACCGCCGCCATCAGCGCGGACCAGGCCGCGTTCAGCTCCGCCGCGCACAGCGGCCAGGACGCCATGACCGGCTTGACGGCCGGGATGATCGTGATCTCACTGGGGATGGCCGCGGGATGCGGGTGGGGCCTGAGCCGCCGCCTCGCCGAGTACCGGTGAGGCAGGGCCGCGGCGGTCAGGCCCCGCGGCCGGTCAGCGCCGCCAGCGGACGAGCCGCAGCAGCCGCGGGATGAGTTCCCTCAGGTCGCCGCGATCAAGCAGATAGGACACCACGCCGAAAGCCAGCACCGCGCAGCACGCCGCCACCACCGCTATCGCGCTGGCCAGCGCCTTACTGCTCATCGGCACCGCTTGGCTGACGGCCACCCCCACCGCCGCGCCGACCGCCCCCGCGGCCAGCCCGGTCAGCGTCGCGTGGCCGAACCCCTGGAGCGCGGCCTTGCCGCGTATCGCGCGGGTAGCCACCACCAGCGGGACGGCCATGACGGTCTGGCCGATCGTGCTGCCCAGGGCCAGCGCGGGGACCACTTGCCGGGCCGGCACCAGCTCGGCCAGCACCAGGTCGGCCGCTATGACCAGCAGCCAGCTGCCGGTCAGCGCCACGGCCGCCACCTTGAGCCGGCCCAGGGCGAACATCACCCGCGACAGGTTCGCGACCACCGCGATACCCACCATGCCCGGAGCGAACAAGGCGAACCCCTGTATCAGCTCCGGTACCTGATCGGGCCGCTTGGCGAGAACGTGCGCGGCGGGAACGGCGATCGCCCCGATCACGGCCATACCGAGCCCGGACATGAGCAGGACCGCCCGCGTCGATCCGGCACAGGTCCGGTCGAAGACCGGGCCTGTGCGCGCGGACAGGACGGGGAACGCGCTGGTGACGATCGACAGGGCCAGGACGGCGTACACCGAGTTGAACACCAGCCAGGCGTAGTTGAAGATGACCAGCGCGCCGGTGTCCCCGCGCCCGTTGGCCAGCGCGATGACCACCACGTTCGACACGTCGATGGCGATGAGCTCGACGACGCCGACCATGGCCAGGCCGCCGGCCCGCCGCGCGACCCCAGGCGGCAACCGCAGGGCGGGCCGGAACCTCAGTCGCAGCCGCCAGGTCGGCGGGATGGCCACCAGTACGAGGGCGGCGACGCCCAGCGTGGTCCCCGCCGAGAGCGCGAGCTCGGCCACTATCGGCGTCCTGGCCAGCGGAAGACCGTTGTCCAGGGCACCGAAGGCGAGATAGGAAGCGATCAGCACCAGGCTGGAGATCAGCGGCGCCAGCGCGGGCCCGGTGAACCGCCGGTACGCCTGCAGCAGCCCGAACAAGATGACCGAGAGCCCGTACAGGACGACCTGGGGGGCGAACACCACGAGCATGTTGCTAGTGGCGTTGACCATGTCGGCCCGGGTACAGTGCGCGTTCGCGTTGACCGGGATGAGCAGCGACGCGATCGGACCGGCGCCGACCGCGAGGATCAGCGTGAGCGGGACCAGGATGATGACGGACCAGGTCAGCAACGCCGAGGAGATCTGCCCGATGCGCGCTCGTTCGGCCGGATCGGTGTCGGCTTGCTCGGCCGAGCGAGCTAGCACCGGGACCATCGCGCTGGTCAGCGCTCCGCCCAGGACCAGCTCGTAGATCAGGTTCGGCACCTGGTTCGCGGTGACATAGGCCGTGCCCAGGCAGTCCGCGCCGACGCGCTGCGAGAACACGAGCGTGCGCGCCAGCCCCATCAGCCGCGACAGCACGGTAAGACCGGCGATGATGGCGGCGCCGCGGGCAATGCCCGCGGCGGACCGCTGAGCCGGATCGGCGTTCCCCTGTTCCGTCAGGCCAGCCTTGTCGGTCTGCACCTAGCCCACGCTCCCACCCCCCGAGCGTACATACCCGTCAAATCATCCGGTTTGCCGCCCTAGGCCAGTAGGCCGCCGCCAGCAGCACGAGCAGCAGGCCGGAGTTGGGGTCGGTGGCGGATCCGGCGAAGATCGCACCGAAGTTCTCCGCGACCACCCAGATGGCCAGCGCGGCGGCGATGGCCATCAGCACGACGGCACGGACCCACGGGGGCGGCAGGAAGATCCCGGCCGCGATCGTGGCGAGCACGAGGGCCAGGACCCCCGACGCCAGTGCGCCCTGGCCCGCGAGCAGGGCCGCCGCACCGTGGTCGACAGAAGCCAGCCACCCGGGCTCGCCCGCCGCCATCCCCGAGACCATGTCGTGCAGCCCCTGCGGTGTCCGGTTGGCGGCCAGCACGGCGAAGCCGGCCAGGCTCCCCCACAGCGTCAGCCAGAGCAGGCGCGCGGGCAAGACGCCGACCGGGCGAGCCGCCTCGAACGGACCCTCCCGGTCGGACGGCCACAACAGCACGGCGAGCAGCGCGTAGATGATCACCGCGCCCGGGGCGCCGGTTGCCGGATCCGCGGTCCCGTTGAGCACGCCCCCGAGGCCCTCACCGAGCCACCAGACTCCGAGCGACCAGCACACCGAGGCGGCGAGCGCCACCTTGACGGTGGGACGCCACGCTATCCCGGCCGCCAGGAACAGCTGGACGGTGGCGAACGTGGCGTTGGTCCACGCCGGGTGGCCCTCGATGATGCGCGCTGACCAGTTGATCGGATCGGCGAAGACGGCCGGATTACCCCTCGCGGTCGCGGCGAGCGTCTGGCCGAAGGCCTTGGTGAACATGAACGACTGGAGCTGGAGCAGGGCATCGAGCAGCCAGGCGGCGGCCAGGCCCAGCTGCAGCCAGCGCCGGGCACCGAGGGCCGGCCCCCAGGCGCGAGGCAGCGCGCGTTCCGCGGCCAGCATCACGCGATGCCGTTAGCCGGGGCGGGTACCTGTTCCGCCGCCTTGACCACCTGCTGGTCGGGCGCGTCTATAGCGGTCGGACCACCGGGAATCGGCACGAACCAGACGTGGATCATGGCCGGAGTGACCCGGTTCTGCGATCCAGGCGGGCAGGTTCCGCCGCCGTTGTCTACGGCGCCCACCACGTTGAGCCCCCTGGCCAGGCACAGGTTGGTGTGGACGTGCCACTGGGTCAGGCAGCCGCCGGGCTGCGGAGTGGACCCGCCCGGCGTGGTGATGTACATCGCCGCGACCAGGACCGCGCCCTTGGGCGTGTTGGCGTACACCAGCGATTGCGGGTCGGTGTAGTCAAGGACCGGCCCGCCCAGCACGGTGGCCCGGTATGCGGACGGGCTGAGATAGTGCACCACGGAAGCGCCGGTGGGGGTGATGGCACGGTACCCGGCCGCCTTGGCCGCGGCCAGGCTCTGGTACTTCTGCGTGTCCCGCCAGCTGGTGTCCACCATGGTCACCGCGGCCTGCTGCTGCCGCGCGGTCGGCGTGGCGACGCACGGCGCGGAACTCGCCATCCGCATGCCGTCACCCATCTGCATGTCCGCATTCGGCATCGTGATGTCGCCGGCCGGCGACGTGGTGGGGAGCTTGATCGCCGTAGCCGATGCCGACGTGCCGGGCATGTTCATGCCGGACCCAGAACCGGACGACGCTGAACCGAACGTGGACGACGACGGGGCGGCGCCCGCCGTGCTCGCCGCGCTTACCGGGCCTGCCGCCGCCAGGGCCATGCTGACCAGGATCCCGCTCACCGCGCCCGTCGCGACCGGGGCGATCACCAGGCGCTCGCGTCGCACCTGGCGGCTGACGCCGGCCATCAGGAGCCAGGCACATCCGGCGACCGCCGCCGCTTCGAGCACCGCGCACAATCCGTCGCCGAAACCGGACAGCCCGGCGTTATGCGGTGCCACCCCGATCGCGTCCCCGGTCGTGACCGTGACCAGGTACAGCAAGAGCACGGCGGCGTTCAGCACCGCGCCGCTGCGCAGCACCAGCCGGGACGGCCGGGCGATGACCGAGATCGCCCACAGCGCCTGCAGCCAGGCGACGACCAGCGTGGACGCGCCGAACAGCCAGTACTGCTCGACGTATCTGGCCGCTATCGCGAAATGAATCACCGCGGCGGCGATGATCGTGATGGCCAGGCAGTATCCGGCCACCCGCGTCACGGATACGGTGCCGTCATCAGGCGGACGGGCTTGTTCGCGCGCATAACTCATTAACGACTGCCCCCTTTGCACCCGGTGATTTCCCACGCGCTCATGCTGCCAAACAGGGCCCGGCCGCCGCGTCGGGCTGAAGGCCCCACTTTCCAGCCGTCCGCATCCCGCAGAAGTACGTCTCTGGTATGACCCCGGCCTCGGGTATTGAACTACGCTGCGGGAAACGGCCGCTCCGCTCGCTCAGACCAAGGAGGTGCTCGCGTGACCTCGATCCTTGACCCGGCCGTGCCGGCCGGGGCCTACGACGAATTCCTCCCCGGCGCGCTGCCCCGTGCCCGCGCGCAGCGGGAGTGGGCGCCCGCCGACGGGCCGCTGCCCGCCCTCTACCTCAGCCACGGCGCGCCGCCGCTGTTCGACGACGGTCCGTGGCTGCGCCAGCTGTTCGACTGGGCCCAGTCGCTGCCGAAGCCGAAGAGCATCCTGATCATCTCCGCGCACTGGGAGGCCGCGCCGTTGTGCCTGTCCGCGCCGGCCGCCCACACCCCGCTGGTATACGACTTCGGCGGCTTCCATCCTCGCTACTACACGATGACCTACGACACCCCGGACGCTACCGCGATGGCTCGCCGCGTGGCCGGCGCCATGCCGGACCGCGAACCGGTCTACCAGCACCCGAGCCGGGGGCTGGATCACGGCGCGTGGGTGCCGCTCATGGCCATGTACCCGCTGGGCGATGTCCCGGTGCTCCAGCTCAGCATGCCCACCGAAGACCCGGGGCGGCTGCTCGAGCTCGGCACCAGGCTGCGGGCCCTGCGCGAGGAGGGCATCCTGGTCATCGGCTCCGGGTTCATGACCCACGGAATCAGGTCCATCACCCGCGAGATGATCACTCAGGGCGCGATACCGGCCTGGTCGTCAGACTTCGATGCCTGGGCCGCCGACGCCCTGGCCCGCGGCGACGTCGACGAACTCGCCAGCTACGCCACGCACGCCCCCGGCATGCCGTTCGCGCACCCCACCCCGGACCACTTCATCCCGCTGTTCATCACCCTCGGCGCCGCTGACCATCCCGATCGCCCGGTCCGCACCACCATCGACGGTTACATGATCGGGTTCGCCAAACGCTCCTTCCAGACCGTTCAGTAGTAGTGGGGGAAGCGGGTCCAGTCCGGGGCGCGTTTCTCCAGGAACGCGTCCCGCCCCTCGACGGCCTCGTCGGCCATGTAGGCGAGCCGCGTGGCCTCGGTGGAGAACACCTGCTGTCCGACCAGCCCGTCGTCGATCAGGTTGAACGCGAACTTCAGCATGCGCTGCGAGGTCGGGCTCTTGCCGTTGACCTTGACCGCCCACTCAAGCGCGGTCCGCTCCAGGTCCGCGTGCGGGACAACCGCGTTGACCATGCCCATCCGGTGCGCGGCCTCGGCGTCGTAGGTCTCGCCGAGGAAGAAGATCTCCCTGGCGAACTTCTGGCCGACCTGGCGGGCCAGGTACGCCGAGCCGAACCCGCCGTCGAAGCTCCCCACGTCGGCGTCGGTCTGCTTGAACCGGGCGTGCTCGCGGCTGGCTAGCGTCAGGTCGCACACGACGTGCAGGCTGTGCCCGCCGCCGGCGGCCCAGCCGGGCACCACGCATATGACGACCTTCGGCATGAACCGGATCAGCCGGTGCACTTCCATGATGTGCAGCCGTCCGGCCCTGGCCGGGTCGATGGTCTCAGCCGTCTCGCCCTCGGCGTACCGGTACCCGTCCCGGCCGCGGATGCGCTGGTCGCCGCCGGAGCAGAAGGCCCATCCGCCGTCCTTCGGCGACGGGCCGTTGCCGGTGAGCAGGACGCAGCCCACGTCGCTCGACATCCGCGCGTGATCGAGTGCGCGGTACAGCTCATCGACCGTATGCGGGCGGAACGCGTTCCTGACCTCCGGCCGGTCGAAGGCCACCCTGACCGTGCCCGAGCCGACGGCGCGGTGGTAGGTGATGTCGGTGAAGGCGAACCCGTCCACGGGGCGCCACCGGTCGGGGTCAAAGATCTCAGAGACCATGTCCCACATTCTGGCGGACGCCGTCAGCCAGCAAGAACGTCAGGCGCCACCCAGCACCCAGAAGTTCTCTCCGCGCTCCTGCTCGAGCCTGGTCAGCTGCTCGTGATGGATCTGCCTGACCCGCGCGGGCGTGGTCGCCTCGGCCGGGTCGACCTCCTCGATGCGCAGGCTGGTCTTGTCCTCGTACAGGTTCTCGCCGGCCAGCCGGCCGCGCTCGTCGTACGGCCAGATGAACGCCTGGCGGCTGGACACGTGATACAGCGCCGCCGGGTCGTCCACGTCGTACCCTAGCGGCCGCAGCACCGCGCCGGCCGCGAGCTGATGGAAGGTGAGCTCGTCGGCGATCCCCCAGTCGGCTACCGCCAGCCAGTCATCGGAGTTCCACAGCACGGACTCCCCGACGCTGTTGTAGAAGGCGACCACGCCTTCCTTGCCTTCGATGACGGCCGGGTTCGCCCCCCAGGTGATCCGGTACACCGGATGGTCGACCATCATGTCGGGCGCGACGATCTTGTCGAACTGCCCGGACCCCTCCAGGTGCACGTGGCGCCAGAAGTTCAGCAGCATCGCCCTGTGCAGCGGCTCGGTAGTCTGTTCCAGCAGCTTCGCGGTGGCGCTCATGCAGTCACGGACGGCTTGCTCGAAGCGGTTCATGACCACACGCTAGGCACAACGCGCTGGCCAGCGCTTGACTGTCGCCGCACGGATACCTGACGCTTAGTGCACTATGGCAGTCCGCTTCTCGACGGCCGACGTGGACCCGCGAGCTCAGCTGGACTACTGGCGCGAGGTGGTATGCGCCACCTTCTTCACGCTGGAGGTCGAGCGCGGCGGACAGCACAGGACCGGGTTCCGCGGCGAGATTACCACGCACCGCCTGGACCGCCTGCGGATCGCCACGGTCAGCTCCGAGCCGCACGCGGTCATCCGCACGCCAGAGGGGATCAGGCGCGCCGCTGACGACGACTTCGTGGTGAACGTCGCGGTCCGCGGCCGGGTCGCCATGACGCAAGGCGACTTCGAGACCGTGCTGAGCCCGGGCGACTTCGCCGTCTACGACAGCGCGCGCCCGTGCCGGATCACCTGCCCCGATCCGTTCCGCCAGATCGTGCTGAAGATCCCGCGGGGCATGTTCACCTCGCACTGCCTGCTGCCAGCGGGCAGGACGGCCGCGGTGATGCGCGGGGACCACGGCGTCGGCGCGCTGTTCGCCCCGCTGATCCGGTCGCTGACCAGCGAGGCGGACGGCCTCGGCGCCGACCTGGGCCAGCGGGTCGGCGGCACGGTGGTGGACCTGCTGGCCACCGCGCTCGCTGAGGCAGCGGGCGGCACGCCGCCGGTCACCGCCCAGGCCGCGCACGTACTACGGGCCCGCCGGTACATCGCCGACCACCTGTCCGACCCGGATCTGTCTCCGTCCGAGGTCGCCCGCGCGCTCCGGCTCTCCGTCCGCTACCTGCACCTGCTGTTCGCCGCCGACGGGACATCACCGGCCCGCTGGATCCGGCAGGAGCGCCTGGAGCAGGCGAGCCGGCTCCTCGCCGATCCGCGGCAGGCCAGCCGCACGATCACGGACATCGCGTTCAGCGCCGGCTTCGCCGACGCGTCCCACTTCACCCGGGCCTTCAAGGCCAGGTTCGGCATCGGCCCGCGCGAATACCGCCGCGGCCACGCCGTTAGCTTCTTAGAAGCCGCGCGGATATGCGGGATCTGCCCGTGCCCGTGGCGGATGGGTGTGGCAACCACCCGCATACAACCGGGTGGTTGCCACAATCATCCGCGCTGTTCGTGACCAATCTAGTTACGTCTGGGCGGCAGGAGCGGCGGTGCGGAGACTCTCGTCGGCGTGCGCTATCTGCAGCAGCGAGGGCCAGATGAGCGCGAGGATGACTGCCGAGCCGGCGAAGGCGAACCAGAAGGGGGCGGTGACGCCCCACACCGATGCGACCAGGCCGCCGAGGGCGG
>Ga0126381_100000814_pt1 | contig 33962 bp, 34 predicted proteins | sample PanSoiMetPlot_28_FD_96465 | JGI IMG/M metagenome (GOLD analysis project Ga0126381, IMG submission 96465) | Tropical forest soil microbial communities from Panama - MetaG Plot_28 | ecosystem: Environmental > Terrestrial > Soil > Tropical forest > Bulk soil | place: Panama | collected 2016-02-17 | reverse complement strand
GCCCGGATGGCATTCGCCATCCGCGCATGCTCGCTTGGCGCGGCGCCAGCCATGCCGGCGCGATCTGCCGCCAGCGGGGGTGCTGCGGCGGAAGCGGCGAGAGGCGGCATGGGGGTGCTCATGAAGGGGCGGAGGGCTGTCTGATCGAGCCTCTAAGCATGGGTTTCGGTGGAGTCAATGAACGGCCCCGCGCCGCGGGTGAGACATGCACAGGACAGGGGAGAAATCCCGCGAAATCGTTGACGGGGAGCCGTCAGGCCACGTAAGGTTCCATTCGTAAAGTCTTGCCGCGCAAGTGATTTCGGTAGCGTCTCGGGGGCCGATCAGTGGGGTCAGGCGGCGGTGACAGGACGGTGACGGAGAGCAGCACAATCGATGCTGCCACCAGGCGGCTGACCTCGGCGCTCGAGGGCCTGGAGGCCGCGGCCGAGCGGCGTCGGGAGGCGGACCACGCCGAGCATGCCCTGGTCGATCAGCTGCATGCACTCGGCGCCGATCGCTCGCGGCTTGCCTCCGACCTTGATACGGTCACGGCTCGCGCGCGGGCGCTGGAATCGACCAACCACGAGGTCGCCCGGCGGCTCGATGCGGCCATCGAAACCATCCGCTCGGTGATCGAGACGACCGAATGATTGACGGGCGCGCTGCCCGCTTGGACCTGCCATGTCGCAAATCACGGTGACCATCAATGGCCGGCATTTCCGGATGGCCTGTGAGGATGGCCAGGAGACCCACCTGTCGCGGCTCGCCCAGGAGCTCGACCAGCGGATCGCGAAGCTGCGCGAGAAATTCGGCGAGATCGGCGACACGCGGCTTACCGTGATGGCTGCGCTCACGGTCGCGGACGAGCTTGCGGAAACCGGCTCCAAGCTGCGCAAGCTCGAGGAGGAGCTCGCGTCCCTGCAGGAGGCGCGCTCCGCATCCGCCGAGCGGGCGGTGGCAACGCAGGCGGCGGTCGCCGCCGCGCTCAATTCCGCCGCCGAGCGCATCGAGCGAGTCACCCGGACGCTCAATTTCACCCGCAGCGCGGGCACCGCGCTCGGATAGGCGGGTTGTTGAGGGTGACCGTCCAATAAGCGGGGGTCGCCTCATCGATGATGAGACGATTTGAAGTCGACATGGACTATCTCCACGTAGAATTTGGGGCGCTGGTGCATCTGGGGGCAGCATGTGCGCAGGAACGGCGGTGCGGGAACCTCAATCATGCGAGGGCGTCGCACCTTCATCCTTGCAGCATTCGGGTGTGAGAGGCCCGCCTGTCAGGGCTCCAACGGACTGCCGTATCGCATGGTCCAGATCGGAACTTGACCGGGCCTGTACTCGTTGCCGTCCCACGGCGTGCCGCAGACGTGCAGATAGGCGTATGGCGTGCCGTCGAACATCACCCTACGCGCCCGCGTCCCTGACGGTGTTGGGCAGGCCGCAGCGTTTGGCACCGTAAGGCCAGATGATCATCCAGTGCGGGCCGATCGGGATTGCCGGACTTGCAACAGCGCTTTTATTCCAACGCGGTATGGATAGTGCCGTACTCATCGGAGGGGCGTTAGCGCCATCGGTCGTCCACGCATGCTTTCGGTTGCTCGCCTCGCTCCTGCGCAAGCGACGGATAGTCGGTATAGCCTTTGGCCCCACCGCCATAGTACGTGGATCGATCATCGGCATTGAGGTCCGTGCGCGTACGCAACCGGTCCGGCAAATCTGGGTTGGCCAGAAACTTGCGGCCAAAGGCAATCAAATCCGCCTTGCCTTTCTCGAGCCATGCTTCCGCGGTGTCTCGATCAAAGCCGCCGGCTACGATCAACGTTCCACTATATTTTTCCCGAATAAGTGCAAGCATCCGCTCCGCGCGGGCGTCAGGCGCATTGCCTTTCTCGATCGCGGCGAGACCCGGATTCACGATATGCAGATAGGCGAGATGAAAGTCGCTGAGAACCTGCGCTACGGAGCCGAAGGTCACCTCCGGCTCGGCGTCGCTCATATCATTGAGATCGCCAAGGGGTGACAAGCGCACGCCGACCCGGTCTTGCCCCCAGATTTCGCCTACGGCTTCAACCACCTCCATCAACAGCCGCGCCCGATTGGCCACCGACCCTCCGTAGGCGTCGGTCCGATGATTTGTGCCTGAACTGATGAACTGATCAATGAGATAGCCGTTGGCACCGTGCACCTCTACCCCGTCGAAATTGGCGGCCACCGCGTTTCGCGCGCCACGCGCATATTGCTGAACGATGTAGGGCATCTCCTCGATCTGCAGTGCCCGCGGCCGAACGAACGGCACCAATTGACCTTCGCCCCGATCATTCTCGATGAACGCGTCGCCGGCCGGGGTGATGGCCGAGGGAGCGACCGGCAGCATGTGATCCGGCTGCAGTGCCGGATGCGAGATGCGTCCGACATGCCAAAGCTGCAGGAAGATACGGCCGCCGGCAGCGTGCACCGCTTCGGTCACCAGTCGCCAGCCGTCGACCTGCTCAGGGCTGTGGATACCCGGTGTCCAGGCATAACCCTGCCCTTGCATCGAGACCTGGGTTGCTTCGCTGATAATGAACGCGGCTGAAGCCCGTTGTGCGTAATAGCAGGCGTTGAGCGAGGTCGGCACGTTCCCGGGTTGACGCGCGCGGGAGCGCGTCAATGGCGCCATGACAATCCGGTGCGGTAGAGTGAATGGACCGAGCCTGTACGGGTGAAATAGCAGTTCCGCCACCCTCTGTTGAGGGCGGACAGCTTCGGCGACCGACGTTGCAGCCATTCGAGGTCCTTTCAGCGGACGCCCCTCTGCCACTGCCTTGCAGTTTGCGATGCTGGCTACTGGAGCTGGTTTCCCTTTCGATTAGGAAAGCGCCTCGGCAGGATCGCGCCGTCGGGCGCGCGCTGCATTAAGAGTGTCGATCAGTACCTTGGCGGCCGGACCGGACGAGGCCGGGTTCTGACCAGTGATCAGAAGGCCGTCCTTGACCGTGTAGACGCCCCAGTTCTTGACCTTGGAATAGGTGGCGCCGAGGCGAAGTAGTTCGTCCTCGACGAGGAACGGCACGACCTTGGTCAAGCCGACGTCTGCCTCCTCGCCGTCGGTGAACCCGGTCACGTTCTTGCCATCGACCAGAGGCCTGCCCGCGGGAGTCTTGACGTGGCGCAGCACGCCCGGGGCATGGCACACCAGTGCCACTGGCTTGCCGGCCCCGAGGAAAGACTCGATCAGCTTTTTCGAGTTCGGATCTTCGGCCAGGTCCCACATCGGGCCGTGTCCGCCCGGATAGAAGACGGTATCGAAATTCTCCTGCTTCACGCTCTCCAGGCGCACAGTCTTGTCGAGCTGGCCCTCGGCATCAGCGTCCCTCTCGAAGCGACGTGTGATGTCGGTCTGGAAGTTCGGATCTTGGCTTTTGGGATCGAGCGGCGGGCGGCCACCCTTGGGCGATGCCAGGGTGATCTGTGCCCGCGCGTCTTTGAATACGTAGTAGGGCGCGGCCAGCTCCTCCAACCAGAAACCCGTCTTACGACCCGTGTCGCCGAGCCGATCGTGCGAGGTAAGAACCATCAGGATCTTCATGGTGGACTCCTATGCCTGGCATGTGTGTAGCGAGCGTCAGAGCTTGCGAACGATATTTACTGTCGTTTCAGCTAGGGGGCATGTTCTCGTATTGCGGGAGGGGGAGCGGCTTCGCCCAATCGAGACGGCGCTTGGTGAACATCTCAAGCACCGGTTCAATGCCCTCAGGGTTATCCATGCTGCCGAGCGTGACGAAGACCATTCCCGGGAAGCCCTCCAGGTTGGTGGTGAACACCCTGGCCCCGCAATTGGGGCAGTAGTTTCGATCCAGGCCCTTGCCCGATTGGGCGATATAGTGAAATGCCTTCGGCGCGCCGCTGATCAGCGTAAAGTCATCCTCGGGCACGCCGAAGAACGTGGCAGCTTCACCGCCGGATGCCTTCTTGCAATCCAGGCAGTGACAGACGGCGACGAAGGTGGGATCGGTATTGAACTCGAACTTGACTGCGCCGCATGCGCACTGAGCCGTGTGCTTCTTTGCCATGGTCGGTCTCCTTTTCGAGGTGGGAAGCGCCTCGGCCGGATCGCGCCGTCGGACGATCAAAACTTCATCACAGCCCTGCCGACAATTTATCCCGTTCTCAGAAGGTCGAGGTACTCGTTGATCTGGTCGAACGTGAACAACTTTAGGGTGTTGCGGATCTTGCCTTCAGCGACGAGCCCCATGGCCTCCCGTTGCGCAAGTATCCGCGCGAGTTTTTCGGCGCGGTCATCGATAAGATCCGCGAGGCGGAAGAGCACCTTGAGCTGCGGTTGTATCCGGCCGTTGGACCAGTCGGATTCGTAAGGGGAATGCGCCACGGACAGCGCCGACTGGAGTTCGGCATCCGTGTGGCTGGCATAGCTTCACGCCGTTCGATTTTCCGACCAAGCCCCGCGCCGTCATCACAGGGCTGAATCGAATCGCCCAGCCGCATGGTCTCGAAGCTGCTCGCAGACGCGGTACGCGAAGCAGCGTAATGACCGGTGGGCTCCCGCGCCCAGGCGACATCACGCCAGCAGCTTATCGAGTGTGATCGGCAGGTCGCGCACGCGCTTTCCGGTCGCGTGATAAACCGCGTTGGCGACTGCCGCCGCGACCCCGACGATGCCGATCTCGCCCAGCCCCTTGACGCCGAGCGGATTGATCGTGGCGTCGGGTTCGTCGACGAAGATGACCTTGATGTCGTGCACGTCGGCGTTTACCGGAACGTGATAATCGGCAAAGTTTGCATTGACGATGCGTCCAAACCTGTGATCGATCAATGTCGCCTCGTGCAGCGCCATGCCGATGCCCCAGACCACGCTGCCGAGGATCTGGCTGCTCGCGGTCTTGGTGTTCAAGATGCGCCCGGCGGCAACAGCGTTGACGACACGCGTGACGCGGATCACGCCGAGTTGCTCGTGCACCTTCGCCTCCACAAAGACCGCAGAATGCGTGTAGTGCGCGCGCGCAGCATCCTGGTCTGGGCTGGTGGTTTTCTCCTGCTCGATGCGATCCACGCCGCTTTGCCGCATCACCTCCGCGATCGACACCGAACGCGGCGCGCTGCCAACGGTCGCCAGCTTGCCGTCCGCGAGCGCGACGTCGTCGGGCGCGCCGTTCGCGAGTGACGAATTCGGCATCTGCTTGGCGAGACGCAACAGCTCGTCGCGGATCGCGTCTGCGGCGGCGACGATCGCGTTCGACACTGAGGCCGCAGTCCATGAGCCGCCCTCGACCGGCGCCTGCGGGAGGGTCGAGTCGCCAAGCTTGATGCTGATGTTGTCGAGCGGCAGCCCCAACTTATCGGCCGCGACCTGCGCCATGATGGTGTAGGTGCCCGTGCCGATGTCGGACGTCGCGCACGATACTTCCGCGTGGCCATTGGCGGTAAGCACAATGCGCACCGCGATCGGGACCTGCAACGCGTCCCAGACCCCGGTGGCCATGCCCCAACCGACCAGGTCGCTCCCCTCGCGCTGCGAGCGTGGCTCCGGGTTGCGCTTGTCCCAGCCGAACGCCTGCGCGCCCTGGCGGTAGCATTCGTGAAGCGCCTTGCTGCTGAACGGCCGATCCGTGTTCTGATCGCGATCAGAATAGCAGCGCAGGCGAAGTTCGAGCGGGTCGAGCTTGAGCGCAACCGCAAGCTCGTCCATCGCGCTTTCGAGCGCATAGACGCCAGTGGCGGCACTTGGACACCGCATGTCGCACGACGTCGGAAGGTCGAGATGCGCGAGCCTGTGCGAGTACCGCGCATTGCCACATTTGTAGAGCAGGCCCGACCAGCCGGTCTCCTGCCGGAAGAAATCCTCGTATTGAGACGTTACGGTGACTGCATCATGCGTGATCGCATCGAGAGTTCCGCCGGCATTGGCGCCGAGCGCAATGCGCTGGATCATCGCTGGCCGGTAGCCCAGCGAATACATCTGCGGCCGCGTCAATGTGACACGCACCGAGCGCTGCAACGCGCGCGCAGCCAGCACCGCCAGCACCGCCTCAAACTGCGGGCGCAGTCCCGAGCCGAAGCCGCCGCCCATGAACGGCGACATGACGCGCACGTCCTCGGGCTTCATGCCGAATACGCTGCAGAGATATTTCTGCACGTTCTGTACGCCCTGGGTCTTGTTATACACGGTGAGCTTGCCGTTCCCCTCAAAGACCACCGTCGAGCCATAGAGCTCCATCGGGTTATGATGCTCGATCGGAACGTAATATTCGGCTTCGTGGCGCACCGGCGCCGAGGCCAGCGCCTGCTCGGGGGCGCCGCGCGGCTTCGGTGGCGTGAACACCGCGTCGATCGGATTGGCGGGAGGCTTCACCGGAACAGCCGCATCACGCTGGCGAAACACGTCCGTGACATACGGCTCCCGCTCGTATTCCACAGTCAGCAGCGATGCCGCGAAACGCGCCACCTCCGATGTTTCGGCGACCACCAGCGCGACCGGCTGGCTGTTGAACAAGATTCTGTCGTCGTACAGCGGCCGGAACGGCGACCCCGCGGTCGGGGCGAGGTCGTCTTTGTAGGCTTGATCGTTGTCCGCCATGTGCGGGCGGTTCTCATGTGTGAGCACGTCGATCACGCCCCGGACCCGCATCGCGGCGCTCCGATCGATGCGGGCGATCCGGCCCTTCGGCACTGTCGAGGTGACGACGCTGCCGTAGAGGAGGCCCGGAACGCTGAACTCGGCGGCGTACTTCGCCGCGCCTGTGACCTTCGCGAAGCCGTCAACGCGGGAGACGGCAGAGCCGGTATAGGGTGCCATGGCGGTACTCACACGATCTTCTTGTCGGACTGCGATTGCGGCGTGCCTCGCGCCGCCTGTGTCAGGGCGCGGACGATGCTGCGGCGCGCGAGCTCGATCTTGAATGTGTTTTGCCCGTAGCCCCTGGCGCCCTGCAGCACCAGGTCTGCAGCACGCGTGAACGTCGGAGTGGTGGCAGGCTGCCCGCGCAGCAGCGTTTCGGCCCGCGGATCGCGCCACGGCTTGTGCGCGACGCCTCCCAGCGCGAAGCGCCCCTCCTTGATCGTGTCGCCATCGAGCTCAAGCCCGACCGCAACGGAAACAAGCGCGAAAGCATAGGAGAGACGATCGCGGATCTTGAGATAGGTGTAGTTCGTGGCGAAACCCCTGGGGGGCAGTTCCACCCCGGTGATGAGCTCGCCCGCCTCGAGATTGGTATCGCGTTGCGGCGTGTCGCCCGGCAGCCGATGAAAATCCGCAAACGCTATCACCCGGTCGCCAGACGGGCCGGTGACGTGAACCTTGGCCTCCAGCATCGCCAGCGCCACGCACATGTCGGACGGATGCGTGGCGATGCAGGCATCGCTTGTGCCGAGGATCGCGTGCCCGCGGTTTTGGCCGTCGATTGCGGAGCAGCCGCTGCCCAGCTCGCGTTTGTTGCACGGCAGCGCCGTATCATAGAAGTAGGAGCAACGCGTACGTTGCATCAGGTTGCCTCCGGTCGAAGCCATATTGCGCAGCTGCTGGGAGGCACCAGCCATGAGCGCGCTCGCGAGTACTGGATAGCGCTGCTCGACCAAAGGATGATAGGCGAGATCAGTATTGCGTACCAGCGCGCCGATTCGCAGGCCGCCGCCCGGGGTGCCTTCGACCTGCTTCAGCTGCAATCCGGTGATGTCGATCACCCGTGTTGGGCGTTCGACATCCATCTTCATCAGGTCGATCAGATTGGTGCCGCCGGCGACGAACTTCGCTGCCGGGTCGCCCGCGAGCTGACGCACGGCGTCTGCGACGTCGCTGGCGCGCGTATATTGGAACTCGATCATGTTCGCCCCATCGCTTGCTGGATCGCCGCGACGATGTTGGGGTAAGCGCCGCAGCGACAGATGTTGCCGCTCATGAGCTCGCGGATTTCGTCGGCGGTTTGCGCCCTGCCTTCCGCGATCAGGCCGGCCGCCGAGCAGATTTGCCCCGACGTGCAGTAGCCGCATTGGAACGCATCGTGCTCGATGAAAGCCTGCTGCAACGGGTGCAGGCCCCCGCTTTTTGCGAGGCCCTCGATCGTGGTGATCTCAGCGCCTCCGTGCATGACGGCAAATGTCAGGCAGGAATTGATGCGGCGCCCGTCGATGAGCACAGTGCAGGCGCCGCACTGGCCCTGATCGCAACCCTTTTTGGTTCCGGTCAGGTCAAGGTGCTCGCGCAGGACATCGAGCAGGGTGGAGCGGGGATCGAGCGCGAGCGCGTGGCGTGTCCCGTTCACCATGAGGTTCACTGGAACCAATACCACGCCCGTCCCGCCGCCACTTCCCTGCGATTGAGCGGTCGCGCCGAAGGATGCCCCCATGACAAGCGAGGCGGAGGCCGCGCCCACAATCGCTTCGCGGCGCGAGGGATGCGTGTAGCGATCCGAACCTTCGTCACCGCAAGGCTCGGGCACCGACGACGGAGTTTCGGTCATGGCTTGCTCCTGCGTCGTGAGAGGTACTGGCTTCCGCTCTCGTCGCGGGCCTACCTCGTTCGCTGATAAATTGTTTCAGGCCGACGAGCACGAGCGAACGTATCGCGTGCCTTTTGGGCCGGTCCCGCTGCAATTGTTTGACCTAAGTCAAAACGGCACTGGGAAGCACATTAAAACAACAACCCACAGCCGCAGAAAAACAACAACCCACAGCCGCAGAGAGTAGGTATCGATCGATTATTGCTAACGTTGGCTGTCCCCAATCCATGCTGGAGATGGGCGAGGTCGGGGCCGCGGCTCGCCCCGGAAGCAGTGGCAACCGCCCCCGGCTTGCACTAGATTGAGCGGGCGGGGCTGCGCGGTACGTTTGGGGCCATATCCCCGGGGCCTTATCGATCCTGAAGGGAGCTGTCCCTGACCGGGCTCGTGGGCTCGGACATATGGCGCCCACCTACTTTCGTAGGGAACCCGGGATCGACGCCCCGACGGCCAAGCGGCTCCGCACTTCGCACTTCCAGGCCCGGTTCCAAATCTGCCGGCACGGGCAGGCGTGAACGAGGCCGCAGGATAATGCAGGGTTCCCCCGCAGCGACAGATAAGGTCGAACTGCGTCGTCAGGCGCTCGCGCGGCGGGAGGCGCTGCCGGCTGCCGAGCGTGCGGCGGCAGCGGAGCTGATCGCGGCGCGCGGGCTGCCGGTCCCGGTCGAGGGCGCGATCGTCTCGGGCTTCATGCCGATCAAGAGCGAGATCAATCCGCTGCCGCTGATGCGCAAGCTTGCGGCGGCGGGCGCGCGCCTGGCGCTGCCGGTGGTGGCGGGTGCGGGGCGGCCGCTTGTCATGCGCGGCTGGGCATTCGGTGAGCCGCTCACGGCCGGTGTGTGGGGCATCCGTCAGCCCCCGCCCGAGGCGCCCGTGGTCGCGCCCGATATCATGCTTGTGCCGCTCCTGGCATTCGACCGCTCCGGTCATCGCATCGGCTATGGGGCCGGCTATTACGATCTCACGATTGCGGCCTTGCGGGCGGGCAAACCCATCATCGCCGCCGGCATCGCGTTTGCCGCCCAGGAAATCGCGGCGGTGCCGGCGACCCCCCGGGACGCCCGGCTCGATCTCGTGCTAACCGAGCGCGAGGCGATCGACTGCTCGGCGGCCTAAAAGCGCATGCGGATTCTCTTCATCGGCGACATCGTGGGACGCAGCGGGCGCGCGATCGTGACCAATCGGCTGCCTGCCCTCGTGCGCGACTGGCGGCTCGATTTCGTCGCGCTCAACGGCGAGAACGCGGCCGGCGGTTTCGGCATTACCGAGACCATCTATCAGGAATTCCTCGACGCCGGCGCCGACGTCATCACGCTCGGCAACCACGCCTGGGACCAGAAGGAAGCCCTGGTCTTCATCGAGCGGGCGCCGCGGCTCATTCGCCCGATCAATTATCCCGCCGGCACGCCCGGCCGCGGCTCGGCCTTGATCGAGGCCAGGAGCGGGGCGCGCGTGCTGGTGATCAACGTGATGGGCCGCATCTTCATGGAGCCGCTGGACGATCCTTTCGCGGCCCTAGATCGCGAGCTTATGGCGCAGCCGCTCGGCGCGGTGGCGGATGCCAGCATCGTCGACATCCATTGCGAGGCGACGAGCGAGAAGCAGGCTGTCGGGCATTTCTGCGACGGCCGCGCGAGCCTGGTGGTGGGCACCCACACCCATGCGCCGACCGCCGACCATCAGGTCCTGCCGGGCGGCACTGCCTTCATTTCGGACGTGGGCATGACCGGCGATTACGATTCGGTCATCGGGATGGCCAAGGGCGAGCCGCTCAACCGTTTCCTGCACCGCATCCCGAGCGGCCGCTTCGAGCCGGCGCTCGGGCCCGCGACGCTCTGCGCAGTCGCGGTCGAGACCGATGACGCCACCGGCCTCGCGCAGCGGGTTGGCGCCGTGCGGCTGGGCGGGCGCCTCGAGGCGGCGAGGCCGGCGTTCTGGGACTGAGCATGATCCCGAAAAGTGGTCAGCGGTTTCCCGCCTGCGCGAAGCCTAGGTACGGCCTGTCATTTTGGCTTGGTGCTTCGGCGGGCGAAGGTCGGAAAAGATCATGCTCCACCAATAAGCTAAAGCGGGATGGCAAAAGCCATCCCGCTTTAGGATCACCGCATCCAACTTTATTTCGCCTGCGCGCCGTCTTATAACGCGCGAAATTCAATCTCATTTCCGCTGAGCATGGCGTGCGCCAAAAGGTGTCTGCCCATCGCTGAGCCGACTGAAAGCAAGCACCATGGCTGGACATTCCCAGTTCAAGAACATCATGCACCGCAAGGGGCGGCAGGACGCGGTCAAGTCCAAGCTGTTCGGCAAACTCGCGCGCGAAATCACGGTCTCGGCCAAGATGGGCCTGCCGGACCCCGCCATGAACGCACGCCTGCGCGCCGCGATCCTGGCGGCGCGGGCCGAGAACATGGCCAAGGACTCGATCGAGCGCGCGATCAAGAAGGCGATCGGCGGCGAGGCCGAAAGCTATGACGAGATTCGCTACGAAGGCTACGGACCGGGCGGCGTGGCGGTCATCGTCGAGGTGCTGACCGACAACCGCAACCGCACCGCCGGGGAGGTGCGCGCAACCTTCACCAAGAGCGGCGGCAACCTGGCGGAGACGGGGGCGGTCTCCTTCATGTTCGATCACCTGGGCGTGGTCGAGTACGGCGCCAAGGCGGCGAGCGCCGATGCCATGCTGGAGGCCGCCATCGATGCCGGCGCGGAGGACGTGGCGTCGAGCGAAAGCGGACACGAAGTCTTCACCACGCCTGATTCTCTTGCGGCGGTCACGAAGGCGCTCGAGGCGAAATTCGGCGAGCCTCGCAAATCCGCGCTGGTATGGAAGCCGCAGAACACCGTTGCGGTCGACGACGAACAGGGCGAGAAGGTGCTCAAGCTGATCGAGACCTTGAACGAGCACGACGACGTACAGAACGTCTACGCGAATTTCGAGGTCTCCGACGCACTGATCCAGAAGCTGAGCGCGTAGCCGCAGCCCCGTCATTGCGAGGCCGCATCAGGGCGTTTACGCTCGTCTTCGACGGGCTATGGGCGGGAGCAATCCAAAGCCGCGGTGTACGGTGCATGAGAGCGGATCGCCGTGAGTCTATGCGCAGGGCTGCCCGCGGGCTATCAACACTCGTCATGCGACGACCGATTCGCATCCTCGGCATCGATCCGGGGCTCCGCCGCACCGGCTGGGGCGTGGTGGCGTTCGACGGCAACCGGCTGATGTTTCTCGATTGCGGCTCGCTCGCCACCCAGGAGCGCGCGGCGCTGGCGATCCGCCTCAAGGCCATTCACGATGGGCTGCAGGACGTGATCGCGCAGCATGCGCCCGACGAGGCCGCCGTCGAGGCAACGTTCGTCAACAAGGATGCGGCCGCGACCTTGAAACTCGGGCAGGCGCGCGGCATTGCCATGCTGGTGCCGGCGATCGCGGGCCTTCCGGTCGCCGAATATGCGCCCAACCTGGTGAAGAAGACGATCATCGGCGTCGGCCACGGCGAGAAGGCGCAGATCCGCATGATGATCGGCGTGCTGCTGCCCAAGGCCGCGCCGCAGTCGGACGATGCCGCGGACGCGCTGGCGATCGCGGTCACCCATGCGCACCACCGCGCGAGCGCAGTCATCAAGGCGGCGGCGCGATGATCGGCAAGCTCAAGGGCATCATCGACACCTACGGGGAAGACCACGTTATCCTCGACGTGAACGGCGTGGGCTATCTGGTGCATTGCTCGTCCCGCACCCTGCAGGCGCTGCCCGCCGCGGGCGAGCCGGTGACGCTCGCGGTCGAGACCCACGTGCGCGAAGACCAGATCCGCCTGTTCGGATTCGAAACCGACGCCGAGCGCGAATGGTTTCGCCTGCTGCAGACCGTGCAGGGCGTCGGCGCCAAGGTCGCGCTGTCGGTGCTCGGTACGCTTAAGCCTGCCGAGCTTGCCTCCGCGATTGCACTGCGCGACAAGGCCATGGTGGCGCGTTCGCCAGGGGTGGGACCCAAGGTCGCCGAGCGCATCGTCACCGAGCTCAAGGACAAGGCACCCGCCTATGCGGATGTCGACCCCGCGGTGGTGCGCCTCTCCGGCGCGGTCGATGAGCGCCGCGCCCCGCAGCCGGTGGCGGACGCTGTCTCCGCGCTGATCAATCTCGGCTACGGGCAGCCGCAGGCCGCTGCCGCGGTCGCGGCCGCCGCGCGCGCGGCGGGTGAGGGCGCGGACGCCAAGAGCCTCATTCGCCTGGGCTTGCGGGAGCTCGCCAAATGAGCGCCCCGAGCCCGCCTCGCCGGCTGGTGACGCCCGAGCGCCGCGACGAAGACGCGCAGGAGCTGTCGCTGCGCCCGCAACGCCTGGCCGAGTTCATCGGGCAGGAGCAGGCGCGCGCCAATCTCAAGGTCTTCGTCGAGGCGGCGCGCAGCCGGCGCGACGCGCTCGACCATGTGCTGTTCGTCGGCCCGCCTGGGCTCGGCAAGACCACGCTGGCGCAGATCGTGGCGCGCGAGCTTGGCGTCGGCTTCCGCGCGACCTCGGGCCCGGTCATTGCCAAGGCCGGCGACCTTGCGGCGCTCCTCACCGGCCTCGAAGACCGCGACGTGCTGTTCATCGACGAGATTCACCGGCTCAACCCGGCGGTCGAGGAAATCCTCTATCCGGCCATGGAGGATTTTCAGCTCGACCTCATCATCGGCACGGGCCCTGCGGCGCGCTCGGTCAAGCTCGACCTTCAGCGCTTTACCCTCGTCGGCGCGACCACCCGCGCGGGCCTGCTCACCAACCCGCTGCGCGACCGTTTCGGCATTCCGATCCGGCTCAATTTCTATTCCGAGGCCGAGCTCGAGGAGATCGTCAACCGCGGGGCGCGCGTGCTGGGCGTCGGCATCACCGCGGACGGCGCGAACGAGATCGCGCGCCGGGCGCGGGGCACGCCGCGCATTGCCGGCCGGCTGTTGCGGCGGCTGCGCGACTTTGCGCTGGTCGCGGGCGCAAGCGTCATCGACCGCGCCTGCGCGGATCGCTCGCTCACCGAGCTCGAGGTCGACGCCGCCGGGCTCGACGCCATGGATCGCCGCTACCTGACCACGATCGCATTGAACTACGGCGGCGGCCCGGTTGGAATCGAGACGCTCGCGGCGGCCCTCTCCGAGCCGCGCGACGCCATCGAGGAGATCATCGAGCCGTTCCTCATTCAGAAGGGCTTCATCCAGCGCACCCCGCGCGGCCGGCTGTTGACCTCGCACGCATTCCGCCATCTCGGCCTCGCCGAGCCCGCCCGCGATCCCTCCCAGTTCCAGCTGTTCGCGCGGGACGAGGAGGGGTAGACGCAAAATCCCGCGCGTGTGCTAGGATATTTCTATGGCGACAACGACCGAAAAGGCTGCGGCTGCACTCGCTCTCCTGCCGGAGGAGATGCGCGAGCCAGCTGTTGCCTATCTCCTTGAGCAGGCGGAAAAATTCCGAGTGCTGAAGGACATGGTTGCGGAGGGCATGGCCGACGTCGAGGCTGCGCGTGTTTCCGAATGGAATTTCCAGGATTTCCTACGCGAGGCGCGCAAGGCGGCTGCGTTCTGAATGAAGATATTTGTTTCGGACAAGGCTCGCCGGGACCTGCTGCTCACATTCTCGTATTTGGCTGAACGAAACCCGGCCGCGGCGGAAACCTGCTGCGGGCAATTGACCGAAAGTTCGAGCAGCTCTGTCAATTTCCGTTCATCGGACGCGAGCGATCAAGCCTTGCCACTGGGCTTCGCTGATCTTCTACACGGTCGAGTGAGATCGGATCACCATCGTAAGCGTGATCGACGGCAGGATGGATGTCGATGAAGAATTGCAGAAATGATCAACCTCGACGGCGAAATCCGTGACGGGCGCCACCGCATGGCGGTGCGCGTCTATTACGAGGACACGGATTTTTCCGGCATCGTCTACCACGCCAACTATCTGCGCTTCATGGAGCGCGGCCGCACCAATTATCTGCGGCTCCTCGGCGCCGACCACGCGGCCCTGTTCGCACAGGGGCTCGCCTTCGTGGTGCGCTCGATGCGGATCGAGTTCCTCAAGCCCGCGCGCATGGACGACGTGCTGACGATCGTGACCGCGCCGCAGGAGGTGCTGGGGGCCTCGATCCTGCTGCGTCAGGAGGTGCTGCGCGGCGAGGAGACGCTCCTTGAGGCCGAGGTGCGGGTCGCCTGCGTGTCCGGCGGCCGGGCGCGGCCGATCCCCAAGGCGCTACGGCTTGCCATGGACGCGCGCTAACCAAGCCTTAACCACACGCGGCGTTTTGTTGCGAGCGGGGGGACCGGGCGCATGCCTTAGTTTGGACACGTTTGGCGATGAACGCGTTGCGGCGCCGGCAGTGGTGGACGGCCCGATTTTTCGCGCAATTTGGGAAGCTCGGTGGAGCGTGCGGTGCGGCTCCGCCGCCGCCTTTTGGGTCGCTGCAGCAACGCAAGCCAAGTCCTTGGAGGGGCGAGCCTTGAAGGGTCGAGAAAGATAGCTCATGGCGCTGCTTACGCTCTTCAAGGAAGCCTCCTTCATCGTTCAGCTGGTGATGATCGGGCTTCTGTTGTGCTCGGTCTGGGTCTGGGCGATCGCCATCGAAAAAACCCTGCTTTACGCCCGCATGCGCCGCGCCATGGACCGCTTCGAGCAGGCCTTCTGGTCGGGCGAATCGCTCGAGGAACTCTATCGCACCCTTTCGGCGCGGCCGACCCATTCGATGGCGGCGCTGTTTGTAGCCGCCATGCGGGAATGGAAACGCAGCCTGGAAGGCCAGGTCCATTCGTTCTCGGGCCTGCAGATGCGGATCGAGAAGGTGATGGACGTGACCATCGCCCGGGAGGTCGAGATCTTGGAGCGGCGCCTTCTGGTGCTGGCCACGGTCGGCTCCGCCGGGCCCTTCGTGGGCCTGTTCGGCACCGTGTGGGGAATCATGACGAGCTTTCAGTCGATTGCGGCCTCGGAGAACACCTCGCTGGCAGTGGTGGCGCCCGGCATCGCGCAGGCGCTGTTGGCGACCGCGATTGGTCTTGTTGCCGCCATACCGGCGACGATTTTCTACAATAAGCTCGCTTCCGAGGTGAATAAGCAGGCGCAGCGCCTGGAGGGCTTCGCGGACGAGTTCTCGGCGATCCTGTCGCGGCAGATCGACGAGCGCGGCTAGCATCGATCGAGCCGGAACTGGCCAAGCCGGAACCGGCCAAGCCGGAACCGGTCGAGCAGAAGTGATCGAGGGGGATTGAGATGGGGATGGGCGGAGCTAGCGCAGCGACTTCCGGCCGCAGGCAAAACCGCCGGTGCGGCATTATGAGCGAGATCAACGTCACCCCCTTGGTCGACGTGATGCTGGTGCTGCTGATCATCTTCATGGTGTCGGCGCCGCTCCTGACCGTGGGGGTGCCGATCGACTTGCCGCAGTCGCAGGCCAAGAGCCTCGACCAGGACAAGGAGCCGTTGACCATATCGCTCAACAGCCAGGGCAAGGTCTTCCTGCAGAATACCGAGATCGGCGTCGAGGAACTGGTCGACAAGCTCAAGGCGATTGGCGATGCTCGCGGCTCGGGCTTTGGGGAGCGCATTTATGTCCGTGGCGACCGCAGCGTCGATTACGGTACAATGATGAAGGTCATGGGCCGCATCTCGGGGGCAGGATTTCATCGGGTGGCACTGGTGGGGATCGACCAGGGGTCCTAGACGGAACAACGGGCACGGGATGAGGACGGGCCTAGCCATATCGGGTGCCGGCCACGCAGCCGTTCTGCTGTGGAGCGTGCTGACGTTTGCCGGCACGCATCTGCCCGATCACCCCGACACGGTGCCCGTCGACGTGATATCGGACGCCGACTTCTCCAAGCTCACGAACGGAGCCAAGACCGCCCCCAAGGCGGAGCAGCCCAAGCCCGTTGCGGAGAAGATCGGGGAGGCGGCCCCGGTCGAGGACCCGACAGCCGCGCCTGCCAAGAAAGAGGTCAAGGCGGCGGCCGACGTGCCGACGCCCACCCCGGCACCCAAGCCGCCTGCGCCGAAGCCCAAGAAGCCCGCAGCGGCGCCGAGCGATCCGATTGCCGAGGCGATCAAGAAAAGTGACGACAAGCAGCGGCCGGATCCCAAGCCGGAGGCCAAGGCGCCGCCCGCTCCCCCCAAGAAGCCGGCGCCGGCCGAGCCGCAGTTCGACCCCCGCAACATCGCGCAGCTTCTCAACAAGCAGACGCCTCAGCGCGTCGCGGCGGCCGGCCCGGAGATCAACCCCAAGGTCACGCTTGGAGTTGCGGGCGGCACGGCAAACGAGCTTTCGCAATATGAGCTCGATGCGCTGCGTGCGCGGCTTTCACAGCTGTGGAATCCGCCCGCCGGCGCGCGCGATGCGCGCGATTTAAGCTTCGTCATCAGCGTCAAGTTCAAGCCCGACGGCACCGTTGACGGGCGTCCGCGGCTCATTACTTCGGGCAGCGGACCGCTGTTCGCAGCGGCCAGCGAGGCGGCGGTGCGCGCGATCCTTCTCGGCCAGCCTTTCACCATGCTCAAGCCGGAGCACTACGAGGAATGGAGCGAGGTGGAAATCAGGTTCGACCAATCCATGATGCTCGGGGGCTGATTTGAGCAGGCTTGTCCAAGAGGATGCCCCCGTGATCGCAAGACCCCTGACATCGTTGCTCGGGCGTATCAGCCGCCGCAGCCTGCTGCTGTTGGGCGCCGGCGTCGCGGCAAGCGCGCTTGGCGAGCTTGCACCACGAAAAGCTGCGGCCGTGCTGCGCCTCGACATCACGCAAGGCAACTTTCAGCCGCTGCCGATCGCGCTTCCGGATTTCACCGCCTCGACCGGCTTGGGCGATCCGGAAATCGCCCGCAGCGTGACGGAGATCATCCGCTCGAATCTCCAGCGTTCCGGCCTGTTCGCGCCCATTGATCCGGCCGCCTATATCGAGAAGGTCGTCAGCATCGATGCGCCGCCGCGCTATCCGGATTGGCGCCAGATCAAGGCGCAGGCGCTGGCGGGCGGCCGCGTGAGCCGCGATGGCGGCAGGCTCAAGGCCGAGTTCCGCCTCTGGGACGTGCTTTCCGGCGGCGAACTCTATGCCCAGGCCTATCTCACGTCGCCCGAGAACTGGCGTCGGCTCGGCCACATCATCTCCGATGCGATTTATGAGCGGCTGACCGGCGACAAGGGCTATTTCGACAGCCGTGTCGTCTTCGTGGACGAGTCCGGGCCGAAGGATCGTCGGGTCAAGCGGCTTGCCATCATGGACCAGGACGGGGCCCAGGTGCGTTATCTCACCCGCGGCGAGGACCTGGTGCTTACGCCGCGCTTCTCGCCCAACACCCAGCAGATCACCTACATGTCCTACGGGCAGGGCGATCCGCGTGTGTACCTGCTCAATGTCGAGGGCGGGCAGCGTGAGATTGTCGGCAATTTCCCCGGCATGACCTTCGCGCCACGGTTCTCTCCGGAAGGGCAGCGGGTGATCATGAGCCTGCAGCAGGGCGGCAACGCCAACCTGTTCGTCATGGACCTGCGCTCGCGGGCGACGACGCGACTGACCGACACGGCCGCGATCGACACCGCACCCTGCTATTCGCCCGACGGCACCCGCATCTGTTTCGAATCCGACCGCGGCGGCCGTCCGCAGATTTACGTGATGGGGGCCAACGGGGGCCCTGCCCAGCGCATCAGTCGCGGGGAAGGCACCTATTCGACCCCCGTCTGGTCGCCGCGCGGCGACTACATCGCCTACACACGGCAGTCCGAGGGCAGGTTCGCGATCGGCGTGATGGCGCCGGACGGATCCGGGGAGCGGAACCTCACCGAAGGCTTCCACAACGAAGGGCCGACATGGTCGCCCAACGGACGCGTGATCATGTTCTGGCGCGATCCGGGCGGCGGCGCCGGGCCCGGACTGTTCACGGTCGACATCGCGGGCCGCAATGAGCAGCGCGCGGCCACCCCAAGCTTTGCCTCCGATCCGGCTTGGTCGCCGCTGCTGACGTGAGGCTGGGGCGGCGGGAATCTCAATCCGGCCAAGCCCTTAAGGTGCCGCAATTTACTGCGCATTAACCATGCTAAATGGTTTCCTGCGGCTGGCGGCTTTCGAGAGGTTCAGGCAAGGCCCTATCAAGGTTGACGGAACCTTCGCTTAACCAGGGTCCTGCTAGAGCAACGGGCATGTCCGTCACGATGCAAGAACGGAGGCGCCGGAATGACAGTCACGCGTAACGCCCGTTCCCCGAAGCTTGCGGCTTTGCTCCTCGTCGCTTTGGCGCTCGGCGCCTGCGCCAAGAGCCCGGCCGCTCAGGACACTGGCGCGCTTGCGAATGCCAGCGCCGCCTCGCCCGGCAGTCAGCAGGACTTCGTGGTGAATGTCGGGGATCGGGTGTTCTTCGAGACCGATTCGACCGAGCTCACCCCGCAGTCGATCTCAACGCTCGACAAGCAGGCACAGTGGTTGCGGTCCTATCCGCAATACAATTTCATGATCGAGGGCCATGCGGACGAGCGCGGCACGCGCGAATACAACATCGCGCTGGGTGCCCGCCGCGCCCAGACGGTGCACGATTATCTGGTTTCGCGCGGCGTCCAGGCGCATCGGATGCGGACCATTTCGTACGGCAAGGAACGGCCGGTCGCGGTGTGCGACGACATATCGTGCTGGTCGCAGAACCGGCGTTCCGTAACCGTCCTCAATGCGGGATCCTGATCACGAGACAAACGTGGGGGAAGGGGACAACCGGCGCCTTGCGGCGCCGGTTGTGCTTTGGGGAGCCTGCCATGGGTCACAATTTGGACGCAGGAATTTGCATGCTGCGCAATCTGCAACCTCAGCCCATCGGCAACCATGAACAGCCTGCATCTCGGCGCGCTCAGGGCGTTTGCGGTCACGACCGCCGTTCTGGCCGGCGCAACCGTTGCTCCTGGCCAGAGCACCAGCCAGCCGGGTTTCCTCAACGGCCTGTTCGGCGGCAACGACCAGCCTCCTGCCGGACGTGAGCGGGTCCAGCAAGGCCCGGGGAACGATCTGCTGCTGCGCGTCGACCGCCTTGAAGCCCAGATCAGGCAGCTCACCGGGATGGTCGAGGACCTGCAATTTCGCAATCAGCAGCTGGCCGAGCAGCTGCGGCGCCTGCAGGACGATGGCGACAGAGGTGCCCCGTCGCCCGGCCAGGCGCGCGTTCCGCCTGCTCCCACGGTCGTTGCGCGGCCGCCGGTCGCGACCGCGGTCCCGCCCCCGGCCCCGGCTCGCCGGGGCGATGCGTTCGATCCCACCCAGAACCCAAACGCGCCAGGAGCGCCGCGCGTGATGGGCTCGATTTCGTCGAGTGGCGTTCCCGCGGGTAATCAGCCTCCCGAGCCCGCGGCGGAAGAGCCATCCGGGGCGCGCGTCCCGGGCGAGCCACTTAGGCTGTCGCGGATGAACGGCAATAACGCGGGCGATGCCCCGGCCGTTGCGGCTCCTGCGGGTGCCGGTGATGGACCGCCCGTTCCGCGCGCCCCCGCTGCGAACGGGACGCAGGTCGCCACCCTGCCGCCGAGCGACAGCCCGAAGGACAATTTCGACCTCGCCTATGGGTATATCCAGCACAAGGACTATGCGCTCGCAGAGGATGGCTTCCGCGTCTTCCTGCGCAAGTTCCCGAGCGACCGGCTGGCCCCGGATGCCGAATATTGGCTGGGCGAGAGCATGTTCCAGCGCCAGCGCTATCGCGACGCGGCCGAGGCTTTCCTCAATGTCTCGACCAAGTACGAATCGACCGCCAAGGGGCCCGATGCCTTGCTGCGGCTGGGCCAGTCGCTGGCGGCGCTGGGCGAGAAGGAAGCCGCCTGCGCCTCGCTTGCCGAGGTCTTGCGCAAATATCCGCGCGCCGCGCTCAGCGTGAAGCAGGGCGTGGATCGGGAACAAAAGCGTGCCGGCTGCTGAGCAGGCCGTGTCCGCCGCCGAGGCGGCGACGCTGTTTGCAAGCCTCAAATCGGCGCCGGCGCTGCTGCTTGCAGTCTCGGGCGGGCCCGATTCCAGCGCGCTCATGCTGCTCGCCGCGCGCTGGCGCGCCAAGCTCAAGCGCGGGCCGAAGCTTTACGCCGCAACGGTCGATCATCGCCTGCGCCCCGAATCGGGGAGCGAGGCGCGCGCGGTCGGCAAGCTTGCGAAACGCCTGGGTATTCCTCACCGCACGCTCTCCTGGACCGGCCGCAAGCCGGCGACCGGCCTGCAGGCGGCGGCGCGCTCGGCGCGCTATCGCCTGCTCGCGCGCGCCGCCCGCGCGCTCGGCGCGCGTCACATCGTGACCGGCCATACCCTCGATGATCAGGCGGAGACCGTGCTGCTGAGGATGGCGCGCGGGAGCGGACTTACCGGCCTCTGCGCCATGGTCCGGGAAACGCCGCTAGCGGAATGGGCCGATGCGGCGCGCCCGGAGCGGCGTCGCAAGGAAGGTCCGCTCCTGATTGTGCGGCCGTTCCTCGAGATATCGAAGGCCAGATTGATGGCGACCCTCGACGCCAGCGCAATCGCCTTCGCGGACGACCCCTCCAATCGTGACCCGCGGTTCACGCGCGCGCGGTTGCGGCAGCTCATGCCGATGCTCGCCGGCGAGGGACTTGACGCAAGGCGGCTCGCGCTGATGGCCCGCCGGTTGCAGCGCGCCGAGGCGGCGATCGAGTCCGCCGTCGATGCGGCGGGCTCAGAAGCCGGATGGCGCAACGGTGGCGCGATCCGGCTGGATGCCGAAAAATTCATCCGTCTGCCCGCCGAGGTGGCGCTTCGCCTTCTGGGCCGCGCGATCGAGCGCGCCGCCGCGGGACCGCTGCGGCTTGGGCGTCTCGAATCCCTCTACGAGGCCCTCGCCCGTGCGCGCCCGGCGCCCCGCAAGGGCGATCGCATCCGGCGCACGCTTGCCGGGGTAATGGTCACGCTGGCCGGGGCGGAGCTCACCATTGAGCGCGCTCCGCCCCGACGGGCGGAAAAGGCCCATAGGCGCCCCTTAACCACCCGAATCTATGGGCATGCGCGGGGGGCTTGATTCGCGGTATTACACGAAATGGGCCCTTTCCCTTGGCAGAGGCCGCCCCGGCACCTAGATTGTGACGGGGATGAACGTGGATTTGCCGAAGGTCGAGCACATAAGCCTTGGCGGCTTTGTGGGTCGAGCGCTACCCCCGTCGCAGGCGGATGCCGTTGGCCCACGGGTCGGCGATGCACATAAGGGACGACAGGTATGAACCCCAATTACCGCAACTTCGCCCTTTGGATCATCATCGTCCTGTTGCTGCTTGCTCTGTTCGCGTTGTTCCAGAGCCCGAGCCAGCGCACGGCGTCGCAGGACATCTCGTTCTCGCAGCTCCTGCATGAGGTCGACCAGGGCGCGGTCCGCGATGTGGTCATCCAGGGACCCGAGATCCATGGCACCTTCAAGGATGGTCGCGGCTTCCAGACCTATGCCCCCAATGATCCGACCCTCATTCAGCGGCTCTACGGCAAGGATGTGACCATCACGGCGCGGCCGCAGCAGAGCGACGTTCCCTGGATCGTGTCCGTGCTGATCTCGTGGCTGCCTTTCGTGGCGCTGATCGGGGTGTGGTTCTTCCTGTCCCGGCAGATGCAGGGCGCCGGCGGCAAGGCGCTCGGTTTCGGCAAGTCCCGCGCCAAGCTTCTGACCGAGGCGCACGGCCGCGTCACCTTCGAGGACGTGGCGGGTGTCGACGAGGCCAAGCAGGACCTGCAGGAGATCGTCGAGTTCCTGCGCGATCCGGGAAAGTTTCAGCGGCTGGGCGGACGCATTCCGCGCGGCGTGCTGCTGGTCGGTCCGCCCGGCACCGGCAAGACCTTGCTGGCGCGCGCGATCGCGGGCGAAGCCAATGTGCCGTTCTTCACGATCTCGGGCTCCGATTTCGTCGAGATGTTCGTGGGCGTGGGCGCTTCGCGGGTGCGCGACATGTTCGAGCAGGCCAAGAAGAACGCGCCTTGCATCATCTTCGTGGACGAGATCGATGCGGTCGGCCGCCATCGCGGCGCGGGCCTGGGCGGCGGCAACGATGAGCGCGAGCAGACGCTCAATCAGCTTCTGGTCGAGATGGATGGGTTCGAGGCGAACGAAGGCATCATCTTGATCGCCGCCACCAACCGGCCCGACGTGCTCGATCCGGCGCTGCTGCGCCCGGGCCGCTTCGACCGGCAGGTGGTCGTCCCCAATCCAGACGTCGTTGGCCGCGAGCAGATTCTCAAGGTCCACGTCCGCAAGGTGCCGATGGCGCCCGACGTAAACCTCAAGACTATCGCGCGCGGCACGCCCGGCTTCTCCGGCGCCGACTTGATGAACCTCGTCAACGAGGCGGCGCTGATGGCGGCGCGGCGCAACAAGCGCATGGTCACCCAGCAGGAGTTCGAGGACGCCAAGGACAAGGTGATGATGGGAGCCGAGCGCAAGTCGCTGGTGATGAGCGAAGAGGAGAAGCTTCTCACCGCCTATCACGAGGGTGGCCACGCCATCGTGGCGCTCAACGTCACAGCCAGCGATCCGGTGCACAAGGCGACCATCATCCCGCGCGGCCGCGCGCTCGGCATGGTGATGCGTTTGCCGGAACGCGACCGGCTCAGCGAAACGAAGGAGCGGCTGACTTCCATGCTTGCCATTGCCATGGGCGGGCGGGTGGCCGAGGAACTGGTGTTCGGGCCCGAAAAAGTTACGACCGGCGCGTCAAGTGATATCGAGCAGGCAACCAGACTGGCGCGCGCCATGGTTACGCGCTGGGGCCTGTCGGAGTCGCTCGGCGCCGTCGCCTATGGGGAAAATCAGGACGAGGTCTTCCTCGGCTACCAGGTGGCGCGTCAGCAGAACGTGTCGGAGGACACGACGCGCAAGATCGATGCCGAGATCAAGCGTCTGGTCGAAACCGGCCATGCCGAGGCCCGGCGCATCTTGACCGAGAAGCGCGCCGATCTCGAAGTTCTGGCCAAGGGTCTGCTCGAGTTCGAGACCCTGACCGGCGAGGAGATCACCGACCTGTTGGCCGGCAAGCGCCCCTCGCGCGAATCGGTGATCGAGCCCGTGGCCCCGCGCGGCTCGACCGTGCCGCCTGCCGGCAAGCCGCGCCCGCGCCCCGAAACCGGGGGCCTGGAGCCGCAGCCGCAATCCTGAACGGCCGCGTCCGGAACAGCAAACGCCCGCCGCACGGCGGGCGTTTTCGCATCATCAGTCGGCCACAGTTTTGTGGATTCTGTGACCGCGCTCGATTTGGGCTCCACGACACAGCTGACATGGCCGGGGTCAGCTCCATCCGCACCCACGATTCCTTTGGACCGGATTTCTCCTGAGCAACCGGCTTCGCTTCCTTGGGGGGACAGTCATGCAGGACTTGGCTCGCGCCGCGCACCGTCATCACAGAACGCTCGCGTTTGCCCCGGCGCTTCTTGTCGGAATGGTTTTGGCCGCGCCCGCAATGGCCCAGACCGCCAAGCCGGCAATCGCCCCGGCGCCCGCCGCCAAGCCGAAGGCCGCCGACACTCCGGCCATAGCCCATGTTTCGAGCTCGCCGATCCCCACCCTCGACGAAGGCACCGCCCAGCGCACCGCGGCCGTCGTATTGACCTACTCGGCCCTGCAGGTGCGGGGCGGCTGGCCGACCCTGCCGGCGGGCGCCAAGCTTGCCCCCGGGGCCAAAGGGGCGGACGTGGCACTGCTGCGCCAGCGCCTGGCGATGACCGAGGATCTGCCTGCCGACAAGATGGCGGGCGACGTCTATGACGAGACGGTGGCGGCGGCGGTGCGTCATTTCCAGGGCCGCCATGGCCTGCCGGAGACCGGCAGCGTTGGCCCGGCCACGCTTGCCGCTCTCAATGTGCCGGTCGGAGCGCGCCTGCGCCAGCTCGCCGCCTCGGTCGATCGCCTGGCCGCGATGGATCTGACCTTCGCAGCAAGCTACGTCGTGGTGAACATTCCCTCCGCGGTCGCAGAGACGCTCGAGGGCGATCACGTGGCGCACCGCTATGTCGTGGTGGTGGGCAAGACCGACCGGCCTTCGCCCACGCTGACCGCCATGATCACGACCGTCAACATCAATCCGACCTGGACGGTGCCGCTGTCGATCGCCAAGAAGGACATCATCACCCGGATGCGCAAGGACCCGGATTATCTCGACCGCATGCACATGCGCGCGCTCGACGCCCAGGGCAACGTCATCGACCCCAAGTCGATCGACTGGAACTCCGACCGCTCGCCCAATTTCACCCTGCGGCAGGATTCCGGAACCTGGAACGCGCTTGGCGCGTTGCGAATCGACATGCCCAATCCCTATTCGGTCTACATGCACGATACCAATCACAAGAACCTGTTCAGCAACGACTACCGTTTCGAATCCTCCGGCTGCACCCGTGTCGCCGATGTGCGCGACCTCGCCGCCTGGCTCCTGCGCGACGCCCCGGGCTGGGGCCGGCGGGAGATCGATGCGGCGATCGAGAAGGGCCAGCGCACCGACGTGCGGCTCACCCACAAGGTGCCGGTCGCCTGGACCTATCTGACCGGCTGGGTGACCCGCGACGGTACGGTGCATTTCCGCGACGACATTTACGGGCTCGATGCGCATCCCGCGCAGCCGCTCGCCGTCGAGGCGGAGCATACGACCGCGCTCGCCGCGGCGCGCGCCTCGGGCTTCGTGCTGCAATCCGCCGAGACGCGCCCCGCCGACATCAGGCCCGCGTCCTATCTCGACAGCCAGTGATCGGAAGCTTGCGCATGCTGAAATCCGCCGCCGCGTTGCTTGCGCTCGGCTGCGCCGCCGTTCCGGCGCTGGCCAACGATTCGAGCGCCGAGCTCGCCACCGGCGGCCTCATCTTCGTGCACAACGACAATGTCGAGATGCGCTCGGAGGACCTGTCGATCTCGGCCAAGCAGGTCGACGTGCGCTACCGCTTCTTCAACAAGGCGGCGAGCGACGTGACGGTCCTGGTCGCGTTTCCGATGCCGGAGGTGCGCGTCGCGGGGCCGGACGACCTCATCTCGCTGCCCACGCAAGACCCGGTGAACCTGCTTGCTTTCGCCACCACGGTGAACGGCAAGCCGGTGAAGACACAGGTCGAGCAGCATGTTTTTGCGGCCGGCATCGACCGCACCGCGCTGTTGACGAGCCTGGGTATCCCGCTTGCGCCCCACCTGCAGTCGACCAACGAGGCGCTCGATCGGCTGCCGCGCGACAAATGGGACGAGCTTATTCGCGTGGGCCTGGCCGAGATCGAGGAATATGACGCCGGCAAGGGACCGGAGAAGCACCTCTCGGCTCGATGGGGCCTGCGCACGACGTTTTACTGGGAGCAGACCTTTCCGGCCAAGGCCGAGACCATGATCGAGCACCGCTACAAGCCCAGCGTGGGGGCCTCGGTGCAGACCTCGCTCGGCGCGCCCTATGCGGTCAAGGAGCCGTGGTACGACGAGTATAAGCGCAAATACTGCCTCGATGCCGATTTCTTCGCCGCCGTCGAGCGGCTGCGCAAGGCCGCCAACAGTGAGTTCGGCCCGCCCTACGCGGAGCAGCGCATCGATTACATCCTGCGCACCGGCGCCAATTGGTCCGGCCCCATCGGCCAGTTCCACCTTACCGTCGACAAGGGCGAGGCCGGGAATCTTGTCAGCTTCTGCGGCCAGGGCGTGCGCAAGACGGGCGACACCAAATTCGAGATGACCAAGACCAATTTTTCTCCGGAAGGCGACCTCGCGGTGCTCATCCTGAGCAAGATGCAGAGCAAGTAATCGAGGTTCAGAGCAGGCCTTCGCGCGCCTGCTTGAGCGTATCCTCCGGTGAGCCCGACGCATCGATGCGCGGCCAGTCGAGCGCGCCGAGATCGTAGCTCTCCTGCAAGCGCACGACGGCTGCGTCCGCATCGGAAGCGTCGTTGCTGCGAGCGCCGACCCGTTCGAGGCGTGTCGCCAGCGGCGTCGTCAGAAACAAGCCCCGGAACCGGATGCCGAGCGCTATGGCGGCCGCCTCGGCCGCTTGGCGCTCGTCCGCCTGGGCAAACACGGCGTCCAGGATGACGGAGTGACCCGCCCCGATGGCTCGCTGCGCCTTCTTGGTGATCGTGGCGAAGACCTGCGCGGTCACCTGCGGCGTGTAAGCGTTCGCCGGCAGCTTCTCGCTCTCCTCCCGCCCGAACAGCGCCTTGCGCTCCACGTCCGAGCGCAGCAGCACGGCGCCCGGCAAGGCCCCGAGCGCGGGGGCGAGCGCGCGGGCGAGCATCGACTTGCCGGTTCCGGAAAGGCCGCCGATCGCGACCAGCATGGGCGGCGGCGGCTCGATCGCGCGGCGCGCCAGCGCAAAATAGGCGCGCGCGCTTTGCCCGATCGCGGCGGCTTGATCCGCGCCGGCGCGGTCCCTCCGCTCCAGCGTGACCTTGGCGCGGATCGCCGCCCGCATCGACAGAAAGAACGGCAACGCCGCAAGTGCATCGAGGTCTTCTGTGCGTCTTGTGTCGATCAAGTAACGATTGAAGACGATGTTGGCCGCTTGCAGCAGTTCGCGCTCGACGAGGTCCATCAGCAGAAAGGCGAGATCGTAGAGCGTATCGCCGGACGCGATCAGCGGGCTGAACTCGATCGCGTCGAACAGCACCGGCCGGCCTTCGATGAGCACGATGTTGCCGAGATGCAGATCGCCGTGGATGTGCCGGATGAAGCCCTGCCGGCCGCGCTCGATCAGGAGCGGCCGGATGCGCGCATAGGCGGCGCGCCAAGCCCGCGCCAGCGCCCTGACCTCCGTCCGTGCCAGAAGATCGGGCGCCTTCGCGAACTCGGCCTCATGCTCGGCGATGTAGGCCCCCATGGCATCGATCCAGGGCTGCGGCGCGACCGGGGCAGCCTTGGCGTGCGCCTGCGCGATCGCGCGGCCAAGCGCCTCGGCCAGGCCGGCATCGATCTTGCGCCGGGCGGCGAGGTGGTCGAGCGTCAGGCTCTCGTCGAAACGGCGCATCTCGACTGCCCATTCGATCGGCGTGCCGCGCCCGTCGAGCGCAAGGGCGCCCTCCGCTTCGCGAGTGATTGCCACGACCCGCTGATAGATTTCAGGCGCAAACGGCCGATTGACCTCTATCTCGGCCTCGCAGGCGGATTTGCGCTTCTCGAGTGTGGAGAAATCAAGAAACGGAAAACGCACCGCGCGCTTGACCTTGTAGGCGCGCTCGCCGGCGAGGAATACCGAGGCCGCATGGGTGTCGATGCGCGTGACCTTTGCGCCTCCGTGGGTCGCGGGATCGCTCAGCAACGCGAACACCGGCTCCTGCGATTCGTCTCTCTGGCTCATCGGCCGACAATCCTATTGACCGAAGCAGACGAAGCCGAGACATATCCGAGCGAAGCGGGATGAGCCGCGCCAAGGCGGGGAAAATCATGCAGCCCAATGACGCCACCAGGACAGGCGCCGAAGTGCTGATCGATCAACTTGTGACGCACGGCGTGCGCCACGTGTTCTGCGTCCCGGGCGAAAGCTATATCGCGGCGCTCGATGCGTTGCATGATCGGCCGATCGCCGTCACGGTCTGCCGGCAGGAAGGCGGTGCCGCCATGATGGCGGAGGCCCTCGGCAAGGCGACCGGCCGTCCCGGCATCTGCTTCGTCACCCGCGGGCCCGGCGCCACCAACGCGGCCGCGGGCGTGCATGTGGCGCGCCAGGATTCGACCCCGATGATCCTGTTCGTCGGGCAGATCGCGCGGGGAATGCGCGAGCGCGAGGCCTTTCAAGAGCTCGACTACCGGGCGGTGTTCGGATCGATCGCGAAATGGGCGACCGAGATCGACGATCCGGCGCGCATTCCCGAGCTCGTCTCGCGCGCGTTCCATGCGGCGACCACTGGCCGTCCCGGCCCGGTGGTGATCGCGCTCCCCGAGGACATGCTGGTCGAGCGCGTCAGCGTCAAGGATGCGCCCGCGTTCGAGCCGGTCGAGACTTGGCCGGGCGCAACCGACATGAGCCGGCTGCAGAAGCTTCTGTGGGCGGCCGCGCGCCCGATCGTGCTCGCCGGCGGCAGCCGATGGTCGGAGCGCGCCGCAGGCGCGCTCCAGCGCTTCGCCGAGCGCTTTGCGCTGCCGGTCGCCACCACGTTCCGGCGCGCCCATCTCTTCGATGCGCTCCATCCCTGCTATGCGGGCGACCTCGGCATCGGCCCCAATCCCAGGCTCGTCACGCGCATCAAGGCGGCCGACCTGGTGCTGCTGATCGGCGGCCGGCTCGGCGAGCTCCCTTCCCAGCGCTACACGCTGTTCGATATTCCGGGCCCGCGCCAGGCCCTCGTCCACGTTCATCCGGGCGCCGAGGAGCTGGGCCGGGTCTACCGGCCCGAGCTTGCGATCCATGCGGCTCCAACCGCCTTTGCGGCGGCGCTCGAAGGCCTCCAGCCGCCAAGCAACATCGCCTGGCGCGAGGAGACCGCGGCGGCGCATGCCGATTTCCTCGCCTGGACCGAGCACCCGACCGCGGTGCCGGGCGCCGTCAATCTGGGCGAGATCATCGCGGCGCTGCGCGACGCGTTGCCGGCGGATTCCCTGATCTGCAATGGCGCCGGCAATTTTTCGATCTGGGTGCATCGCTATCACCGCTACCGCCAATACGGCACCCAGGTCGCGCCCATCTCGGGCTCCATGGGCTACGGCGTGCCGGCCGCGGTTGCGATGAAGCGGCTTTACCCCGAGCGCACCGTCATCGCCTATGCGGGCGACGGCGATTTTCTGATGACCGGACAGGAATTCGCCACCGCCGTGCAATACGATTTGCCGATCATCGTGATCGTGGTCGACAACGGCATGTACGGCACGATCCGCATGCATCAGGAGCGCGATTATCCGGGCCGGGTTGTGGGCACGGGGCTGCGCAATCCGGACTTTGCCGCCTATGCGCACGCCTTCGGGGGCTTCGGGGCAACCATCGTGCGGACCGACGAATTCGCCGAAGCGTTTGTGGCCGCCCAGCGCTCGGGCAAGCCCGCGATCCTGCATCTCAAGATCGATCCCGAGGCCATCACCCCGACCACGACGCTCGCAGCTATTCGCACCGGAGGGCTCAACCGTTCGAAAGGCTGATCGTCGCCCGTGCCTTCTTGCGTTCGGCGCATGAATCCATATTCATTTCTTGCTGGAAATGGATATGGGGACGATCAATGCCATACCGCCGCACCGAAGGGGTCGTGCGCAGGCTCAGCGCCCGCCACGATGCCATCATGGCGGCTGCCCGCCACCTTGCGGCAGAGGGCGGTATCGCAAGCGTGCAGATACTCCCGGTGGCTGAGCGCGCCGGCATCGCGGCTGGCACGGTCTACCGTTATTTTCCCGCCAAGCTCGACCTGATCGCGGCGCTGACTGCGGCACAGTCGAAGGGCGAGATTGCGGCGCTTGAGGGGGCCGCCGAGGCGGCGCCTGGCGCGCTTTCGGCGCTCGCGGCCGCCATTGCTACCTTCGCGGACCGCGCCGCTGCCAATCGGCGGCTCGCGTTTGCCCTGATGGCCGAGCCCGTGGAGGCCGAGCTTGAATCGGTCCGGGCGCGGTTTCGCGCCGCCATCGCGCACGCCTTCGCGCAGCGCATTCGCCGCGCGATTGCCGCTGGTCATGTCGCCGAACAGGATGCGGCGCTGGCGGCGGCCGCGCTCCTCGGCTCCTTGATCGAGGGATTGATCGCCCCGCCTGCTCCGGCCTCAAAGGATGACCCGCTCGCGCTGCGCGAGCGGGTGCAAACGCTCACGTTGTTCGTACTTCGCGGCCTTGGGATCGCCGATGCACGCGCGCGTGGCCTGGTCGTGCAGGTTCCACTGCCGCCCCTGCAGCCTTAAAGAGTAGTGATGACTTCGTTTCGATGCGCCATCTCGCTTCAGCCCAAAGATCGAGCACGACCTTTTCCGACCGGCCTTCGCCCGCCGAGGCATCAACCCAGACTGACAGCCCGTGCCAAGGCTTCGCGCAGGCGGGAAACCGGCATCCACTTTTCGGGATCATGCTCTCGCTAGAACGGACGGTGGGCCCGGCCGATCATCCAGCCGACCGCAAGTGCGATTGCGGCTGTCGTGTAAGGCTTGTGCTCGATGTAGTTGCGCAACGTATCCTCGATCGAGGCCGCGCCCTCGGAAACCGCTTCCTTCCCCTGACCGTACAAATCCTGCATTTCGCCTTCGGCCTGTTTCATCCGGCCGCGCGCCTGCATGTTGTTGTCGCCCGTCGCCCGTCCGATGCCTTCCTGGGCTTTTCCGCCAAGGTTTTTCGCGGCTCCGCTCAACTGGTTCTGCTCCATGACGCTCTCCATCCGCGAATCGGCGCCTGCTAGGAGCGCCGTCCGGCCATCCCGATCAGCACGCCGACGGCCACCGCAACCGCAACGGTCAGCAAAGGCCGCTGCTCGATTTCGTCGCTCACCCGGGTAAGCGCCTGATTGCCCACCCGGGCGCCGAGCCTGACCGCCTCATTGCCGAGTCGAGCCGCCTCGCCGCCGGCCACCCGGCCGCCGTCGCGAATGCGATCCGCAATCTCGCTCAGGATCGGGGACATCGCGTCGCCGATCTGCTCGCCGGCGGCCGACAGACTCGACGACGCGCGGCGACCCGTCTTGCGGCCATATCGCTCGAGGTCGCTCTCGATCGCGCGCAGGCGGCGCTCGATTGTGGAGAGATCGGGGGCATGGCGGTAGTGAAACATCACTCGTCTCCTGAGCCGGCATCCGGATCGGGATCATTGGATTCGGGATAGGAACGCGAGACGCCGCGGAATCGTTCCGGGATCACCGTTCGGGGGCCGCGACACCGGCGCCGCCGAATCAGTGCGACATCAGCACCGGGATCGTGGTCGAGGTCAGGATCGTGCGGGTCACGCCGCCGAGAATGAACTCGCGCAGGCGCGAGTGTCCGTAGCCTCCCAGCACCATGAAATCGGTGCCAACCTGGGCCGCGTGCGACTGGATCGCGGCGGCAACGTCTCCGTCGCCGGAGGACACGCGCTTGAGCTCGACATTGAGCCCATGCCGCCCGAGATGGCGGGCCATGTTGGTGCCGGCCAATTCGCGCCCCTTGCCCCGCTCGCCGCTGACCGCGACGATCTCGACGGTCTTGGCGCGCTGCAGGAACGGCAGCGCATCCGCGATCGCCCGGGTCGCGGGGCGGCTGCCGTCCCAGCAGACCAGCACCCGCTCGAGCCTGAGCTCCTGCCGCTGCACGTGCGGCACCACCACGACCGGGCGGCCGGATTCGAACAGGGCGCCTTCGATCAGGAGCTCCTCCGAGGACCCTTCGCGCGGCCGTGCCTGCCCGACCACCGCAAGGTCGAAACGACGTGCGATGCGGCCGAACAGGTCGGCGGCTCCGGCCACGCTGGCGTCGAGAATGCGCGTTTCCGCCGAAAGCCCGGCCGTGCCGGCCGCCGCTTCGAAACGGGCGACGGCGGCATTCGCGCTCTTGGCATTCTCCTCGCGCTGGGCCTCGATCAGATCGACCGGGATGCCGCCAAGCAGGCTTCCGGGGATCACCGGCTCATACACGAAGGCGACGCCGCCGATATGAGCGCTGAACGTCCTGGCGATTGAAATTGCATAATCGGCCGCGAAGTCCTGCGGGACGCCGCCGGTCAGGTTGACCACCAGATCCTTGATCATGGCTCGCCCTCCTCACACGGGCGAGGGGCGTTGCGGCCCGCCGATCGCGATCGATCGCGGGCCGCGTTGCAAGGCTTTGCAGCCGGCCTGAAGCCTATTTCTTCGAGCCGTCCGCCTTGAAGGAGCTGAGATAGGCCCAGAGGCTGGCTACCTCCGCCTCGTCCTTGTCCCCCGCAAAAGCCATCCGGGTGCCCGGGACCATGGCCTGCGGCCCGGCGACCCATTGGCTGAATTTTGCCTTGTCCCAGACGATGCCCGAGTTTTTCAAACCGTCCGAGTAGTTGAAGCCCTCGGCAGTCCCGGCCTTGCGGCCATCGATGCCGTTGAGCGGCGGTCCAAGCTTGATCTGGGCGCCTTCCCCGACCGCATGGCAGGGGCCGCACTTGCCGTTGAATGCCGCCTGCCCCGCGGCGGCGTCCTGCGCCAGCGTGGCGCCGGTCGACGCAAGCACAAATACCCCAGCAATCACCCACGTCCTCATTACTCTCTCCTCTCGTTCCTCTATTTCAAGGTCGTTAATTTCCGAGTCGCTCAGCTCAAGGTCGTTCCGGCGGCCCTCTGTTCGCCGCGGGGCGGACTCCGCCCCGAAATCGAATGGCGCTCCGCGCGCGAGGTGTCAACGGCCGGAACGCCCACTCGACACCCCGCGAGCATTGCAGGGCATTTGCCGCTATAAACAGCGCCAGGGCGGAATGCAAAGCCGGAGATGCCCGCCGGCAGCGCGGGAGTGCGCTTCATGCCGGTCACCATGCCGGTTCCGGACCAGGACGTGCTTGCCCGCCGCGACGCCATCGTGGCGGCTCTGCGCGCCATCGTGCCCGGTGAAGGCGTGATCGCCACCGAGCGCGAGATGCGGCCCTACGAGACGGACGCCCTCACCGCCTATCGGCAGCCGCCGCTGGTGGTCGTCTTGCCTGAGACCACCGAACAGGTGCGGCGGATCCTGAAATACTGCCATTCGGGGCGCATCAAGGTCGTCCCGCGCGGCGCCGGCACCTCGCTGTCGGGGGGCGCCCTGCCGGCGGCCGACGCCGTGCTGCTCGGCATGGCCAAGTTCAATCGCATCCGCGAGATCGACCTGGAGAACCGCGTGGTCGTCGCCGAGCCGGGCGTGACCAATCTTGCGGTCACGCAGGCGGTCGAGCATGCCGGATTCTACTACGCGCCCGATCCGTCCTCGCAGATCGCCTGCACCATCGGCGGCAACGTGGCGGAAAACTCCGGCGGCGTGCATTGCCTCAAATACGGCGTGACCGCCAACAACGTCCTGGGTCTCGAAATGGTGCTTATGAGCGGCGAGACCGTACGCCTGGGCGGTCGGCATCTCGATGGCGCGGGCTACGATCTCCTCGGCGTGGTGGCGGGCTCGGAGGGCCTGCTCGGGGTGATCACCGAGGTCACGGTGCGCATCCTGCGCAGGCCGCAATCCGCGCGCGCTGTGCTGGTCGGCTTTGCCAGCTGCGAGGATGCGGGCGAATGCGTCGCCAGGATCATCGGCTCAGGCATCATTCCGGGCGGAATGGAGATGATGGACAAGCCGGCGATCGAGGCGGTGGAGCAATTCGTCCATGCCGGTTATCCGCTCGACGTCGAGGCGCTCCTGATCGTCGAGCTCGACGGGCCGCAGGCGGAGGTCGATCACCTTCTGGCGCGGGTGGAGGCGATCGCCGCAGACTGCCGTGCCGTGAGTTGCCGCACCTCCACCTCGGAGGCGGAGCGGCTGCGGTTCTGGGCTGGGCGCAAGGCGGCCTTTCCGGCGGTCGGTCGCATCTCGCCCGACTATTACTGCATGGACGGCACCATCCCGCGCGCCAAGCTGCCGATCGTGCTCAAGCGCATCCGCGAGCTCGCGCAGACCCATCGGCTCGGCATCGCCAACGTGTTTCATGCCGGCGACGGCAACCTGCATCCGCT
>Ga0126381_100000813_pt1 | contig 33991 bp, 30 predicted proteins | sample PanSoiMetPlot_28_FD_96465 | JGI IMG/M metagenome (GOLD analysis project Ga0126381, IMG submission 96465) | Tropical forest soil microbial communities from Panama - MetaG Plot_28 | ecosystem: Environmental > Terrestrial > Soil > Tropical forest > Bulk soil | place: Panama | collected 2016-02-17 | reverse complement strand
TTTCATGATCTACGCCTATGCAGGGTACCCACTTGTCCTCATGATTCTCTCGCTGTTTCGCAATCGACCGGTGAAGAGAGGGCACATTACCCCGATGGTCTCCTTCATTATTACAGCCTATAACGAAGAGTTGCGCATTCGTGACAAACTCGACAATGCCCTCGCTCAGAATTATCCTGCTAATTGTATTGAGATTGTCGTCGCCTCCGACTGTTCGACTGATCACACTGACTCAATCGTAAAGGCGTACGACGCTCATGGAATTCGACTGATTCGAGCGACCGAGAGAAAGGGGAAAGAGGCCGCGCAGAAGCTCGCTGTCCAGGCGACGTCCGGTGAGATTCTGGTCTTCTCCGATGTGGGGACGATCTTGCCTCCTCACGGAATCTCAACCATCGTCAAGAACTTTCATGACCGCACTGTTGGTTGTGTGAGCAGTGTGGATCGTTTCGTTGATTCTGATGGCAAATTAAGTGGTGAGGGCGCCTATGTGAAGTATGAAATGTTCTTGCGCCAGCTTGAAACCAATGTAAACACACTCGTTGGTCTCAGCGGCTCATTCTTCGCCGCATGCCGAGAGGTCTGCGAGCCTTGGCCCGAAGATCTTCAAAGCGACTTCAACACACTCCTCAACGCCGTCAAGTTGGGCTTGCGCGGGGTTTCCGACCCAGACAGTGTAGGATATTACAAAAACCTTGCCGACGAACGGAAGGAATATGAAAGGAAAGTTAGGACAATATTACGCGGCATTTCTGTGCTCATGAAAAGCCTGCCCATGCTCAACCCGATCAAGTATCATCTGTTTTCATGGCAATTATTCAGTCATAAGCTCTGTCGATGGCTCGTTCCCTTTGCTATGGTCTTCGCATTCGTCAGTAACATGCTGCTGATTCCGAGTTCAGCCTTTTATCAGTATACGTTTGGTTTCCAGGTGACTTTCTATATCATGGCTCTTGCTTACTTGTGGATCCAGCGCTTACCGAAAAAGGATATGCTACGAATCCCTTCATTCTTTCTCATGGCCAATCTGTCCATTTTAGACGCTTGGTATCGATATGCTCGAGGTGAGCGAATACTTGGTTGGGAACCTTCCAAACGATGATGGTTTGACCTGCATGCACTGTCTCAGAATATCGAAAAACGCTGCCTCTATGGCAAGGCTTTAGTTAAGGCGCAGCAGCTGCTTCGAACAGGAGGGTTCAGAATGAATAACAAGAAGGAAAGGAAGGAGCTGCGAACCTTTGGTCTGATGGTTGGGGGAATCTTCCTGATCCTCGGCCTGTGGCCCGCTCTATGGCGTGGAGAGGCACCTCGGCTGTGGGCGTTAATCCCAGGCATATTGCTGGTTGTCCTGGGGCTTAGCTTGCCGCGGAGCCTGAAGCGGATTCATAAAGTATGGATGGTCGTTGGTCACGTTCTGGGCTGGATCAATACGAGAATAATTCTCGGAGTAGTATTTTATGGCCTGATTACGCCAATGGGTCTGGTCATGCGTCTGTTGGGTTGGGATTCCATGCGTCGTACCCTCGTCCCTCAGGCCGATACGTATCGTGTCGTGCGGCAGCCGCGACCACCCTCTCACATGACACGTCAGTTTTAACTTCTCAGGAGGTATGTCCGTGAGCGAATTTATCAAGGAACTGTGGGCTTTCATGAAAGAGCGCAAGAAGTTCTGGTTGCTGCCAATCATCCTTGTTCTCGTCTTACTTGGCAGCCTGATAGTTTTAACTCAAGGCTCTGCCGTCGCTCCGTTTATCTACACTTTATTCTAATCTTACTGAATTTAGAATTTTGGTGAAGCGCGGAGGTTCTTTCCAGACTCACCTGTAAAATCTGCATAACGTTGGTACAAGAGGTTAATCGAGCATTCGATGGCTGAGCATAGAGAGCCGTTCGAGACGCCGTACAATTAAGATGTATAAGATCACATTGCGGTCTTCTCCCCTTTCTTGAGGCGTGGGGCTACGAGGAAATTACGATGAGACAAGTGGCAATTGGAGAACACATAAAGTCATACGCTCGTGAAACCGTTGCCAATCTCTATCATGCCTCTCAAATCCATCGTATAACTCATCGCGGCAGGGTCATAATCCTAAACTATCATCGAGTTCTTCCAAAAACAGAGCTTCGGAGGCGTTATGTCCAGCCAGCGATGTACGTGCTTGATACTGTATTCGACATGCACCTACAGTTTTTGCAAAAACACTTCAAAATTTTGACTCTGGCTGAACTGCTGGAACGGTGGAGGAAGAGAGTATGGGACTGGAGCGAACGAAACTGTGTTCTCACTTTCGATGACGGATGGCTAGACAATTACTTGTACGCATATCCCCTGCTAAAGAAGTATGGGTTGCCTGCAACCATTTTCCTTCCAACTGACTTCATTGGCACACACGATTGGTTCTGGACTGAGAAACTCTTCTACCTTATAGAACACGTATGCAGTAGAAACTTGGCATCGGCGAGGAAGGTGGCATTCTGGTCACAAATTGAGCGAGCGCTTGGTGAGAGTGGCTATGCCAGGCCGACTTTAAATGTGTTCGATGGGAATAAGGAGCACAATTTTGATCAGATCGTTGAAGAATGCAAGAAACTTCCAATTAACACCGTTGAGCAACTCATTAGCAATCTTAGCGAACTAGTTGAAATCAAATTGCCGGAAGAGCGAGCGATCGTAAATTGGGATGAGGTGGCCTTAATGTCGAAGGACGGTATCTCATTTGGGTCACATTCCTGCTCGCATCGGATTCTCACAAGACTTCATCGGTATGAGATTGAAAGAGAGTTAGAGTTATCCAACCGAGTACTCCAAGAGAAACGAATGAATATTAATTATGTTCCGGTATTCTGCTATCCCAACGGGATGTATAACGAGGACATACAAGGCCTGGTTAAAGACTGTGCTTATGAAGCGGCAGTAGGGGTTCGCCCTGGTTCTGAAGGAGAATTCCCAAGGAATTGGTTCGAAATACGCCGGATCGGAATTCATAACGAGATTTCAGCGACTCTTCAACTCTTTGCCTTTCATCTACAGAGACCTCGCCCGTCACTGGTCTTCCAAGCTTATTAGAGTAGAATTGACGCTATTGGGATGGTCTCCGAGCTAATGTCTAAAGCCTCGCCGATGACGGTCCTCCATGTGTTTTCAGGTGATCTTTGGGCTGGTGCCGAAAAGATGATTGTAACTCTGCTAAAGCGGCTGAAGAATTATCCAGACATTCGAATTTTAGCTTTGTCACTGAACGAGTCAATCCTGAGTCGAATGTTACGGGAGTCCAACGTAGAGACAATTGTAATCCCCGAAGAAAGTCACTTCTTCGCAACCTTGCTGGTTAAGGCGCTTAACCATTTTCGAGGGAAAAACATAAAGCTCATTCACACACATGGCTATAAAGAGGATCTCCTGGCGCTGCTGATCAGACAATTCATTGGCGTGAAATGGCTTGTGTCTACTATACATGGATTACCTGAACCATCCTTTTTTAGGCACTCAAACGCGAACAATATCACTTTCAAAAGAAAGCTCGATTACTTCGTGCTCAAGCATGGGTTCGCTAAGGTCATAGCCGTTTCTGAAGACATTCAACAGAACCTCATTAACAAGTATGGCTTCAATTCTACAAAGGTAGAGGTAATCCATAATGGTATTGATATTCCGAGGCTGAAGAATCCGCGGCGTCCTGAAGACTCTGTCCTCCAAGTTGGCACTGTGGGTAGAATGGTTTCAGTCAAGCAATATGAACTATTCCTGGACATTGCCGATGAGGTAACAAAGCAGCTTAAGAATGTTCGCTTCAGCATACTCGGAGATGGTCCTTTGAAAGAACAGCTAACCCGTAAGGCGAAAGCTCTCCGGCTGGAGAACATCGTTACATTCGAGGTTCCGAGGATCGACCCGTCAGATTTCTATCAATCAATCGATCTCTATTTGAATACTTCTCTCCACGAAGGACTACCATTGAGTATATTAGAAGCCATGGCTTGCGGGAAACCGGTAGTGGCTCCAAAAGTCGGTGGGTTACCAGAAATTATCACGCACGCAGAGGAAGGTTTTCTTGTAGAAAGCCGTAGCCCCAAGGATTTTGCAGATTGGTGTGTGAAATTACTTCGAAATAAAGAGTTGAGAACAAGTATGGGACAAAAGGCGTTGAACAAAGTCACCAAGAGATTTAGGAGCGGTCTGATGGCGGATTCATACCATCGTTTATATCAGAGTCTTGCTATGGGAATGCAGATACAAGATTCCGAGCTTTGGTCCTACCAGAACGCGGATGCGAAAAAGATAGATAGACAGCGAGGGTAAAAGCCTCTGATGGGACTTGGATCACATCGTATGCGGGTTCTGATTACTGATGGAAACGAACGGTCGGGGCTCGCTGTCACTCGCGCGCTCGGATCACAACAGCTCGAAGTGGTAGTTGGTGCCGAAACAAGGTCCTCGCTAGCAGCCGCATCGAAATACTGTTCCCGATCCTTCGTATATCCTTCGCCGTACTCGGATCCGGATGCTTTTGTGGAAAAGCTACTAGAGATTGTGGAACAGGAACAGATATCGGTTGTCTTTGCGATATCTGATATCGCCATGCACCTTCTTGGAAAAGAAAAATCTAGATTTGAGCGGAATGCAGTAGTGCCTGCGCCACCTAGTACAGTATTTGAGAAGATCTCGAATAAATACAGCCTGATGAAACTTGCCCTGGAATTGCAGATTCCAATCCCCGAGACGATTTTCGTTCCCGACGATCGAGTGCAAGATATCGCTCACAGGGTCTCTCATTATCCCGTAGTAGTCAAACCAGGACAGTCAGTGATGAAAGGAACACATGGTTGGAGCAAAACCTCAGTTCATTACGCATCCAATGCCACGGAATTATTCAACCTGTATCGCGAGAAAGACTATTTGCGACAACCTTCACTAATCCAACGCCGTGTTAATGGAGAAGGACAAGGGCTGTTCGCGCTGATGAACAAGGGTCAGCCGCTTGTCCTATTTGCGCATAAGCGTCTCCGTGAAAAACCACCCTCGGGGGGTGTAAGTGTCCTGCGCGAAAGCATCGAGCTACCAAAGCCCATGGTGGACTATGCTCTGCGCCTTTTGCAGCACGTGAGTTGGCATGGTGTGGCGATGGTCGAGTTTAAGATCGATCAAGATCGAGGTGTGCCGCTTCTTATGGAAGTCAACGGGCGGTTCTGGGGATCTTTACAACTTGCTATCGACGCCGGGGTGAATTTTCCATATCTGTTGTTTCAGCTGGCGACTGGGCAGCCCATACAACTGCCCCCGAACGGATATCATATTGGGGTGAAATCTCGATGGCTATTGGGCGATCTGGACCATCTCCTTTTGAGGTTGTTCAAGCCTAAGGAGACGCTTCAGCTCCAGCCTGGCACCCCATCGAAGTGGCAGTCCATTGCTGATTTTTGTCGATTCTTTCAACGGGGAACCTACTACGAAGTGGAGAGGTTCAATGATCTTGGTCCAGCCATCTATGAATGGCGTCATTACTTTGAGCTGCTGCTAAAGGCTGGCTCGCGCTAGGACTGTTTACGGGATATTTGACCAGTTCCATGGGCAATGCTAGTGCGAGATGTATTAGAAAACCTGCTCAAATCTTCATGAGACACTCTTCGGACTGCGGATAGCCTCTTCTCTCCGCTGGTAATAATTTTGTGGACGAAGTCGACAGTAAGCATATGATCAAAATAGCGCCTTCATGGTTTTTGAGATGGTTGAGTAATTTTTCGGTCTGCTTTATCAGCGTAGGTGTTTTGTTCCTGATTCTTGAGGTTGTATTAATTCCGTTCGTCCCAGAGCCTATAACATGGTTAGATCCGCAAGAACGGTATGCAAATCATCCTTCGCTGGGCTATACGTTGCTGCCGAATCAAAGAGCATTTACGCATTCATCAACTGTCGTCACAAACTCATATGGGTTACGAGATCGTGAGTTCACTTTGAAACCAGACCATGGGGGATTTCGCATTCTATGTCTTGGTGATTCACTGACATTTGGAAATGGAGTGGATTCTAGTTCCACCTATCCTAAGCAGCTTGAGGCTTTGCTGAATTCGAGCGGCCAGCAAGCCTACGAAGTCATCAATGCGGGAGTTCCCGGGTATGATATTTGGCAGGAGGTAGCCTATCTAAAACAGTATGGCCTTCAATTTTCACCAAAGTTAGTGATAATTGGGCTTTTTGCGAATGACATCGCTCCCAAACCTAAAGCAACTCACCAGACAATAGATAAAGTATCAGGATTCATGAGAAAACAAGGGGCCGAAGGATTATTCTCTTACGAAATCATTCATCTTTTTAAGAGGAGTCGTTTGCTTTTGCTGTTAAGGGACAGATATCAGAAATTGATGAATCGCATAAGTCCTACTTGGGAGTACAATCATCAAACGGCGCTATTAACTGGACGCGTTGATCGTTTCGTCGAGGATGGTTGGAAAGAAGTAGAGGCGTCCTTAATAGAAATGACCAAACTGACACGACAACATAATTTCGCTCTACTTATTGTCATATTTCCCATGCCTGAACAGGTCATAAGGATGTATCCTAACGCTCGATATCCCGCCAAATTGAAGGAGATCGCTGAAAGCAATCATATTCCGTATATAGATTTGATGCCACTTTTTCTAGAGCGCTTCAATGGATTTGGATCTCTGTTTATTGAGTGGGATGGTCATCCCAATGCCCAAGCCTACAAAATTGCCGCAGAGGCTATTTACCATATCTTCTTTGAGAAGAACATGGTCAGCAGCCTAAACCATTGGGGTTGAGTTAATAAGAGTGAATCTGTCTTAATGTCACGTAAGCTCCGACTGTTGCACATCATTAATAACCTGAACTACGGCGGTATGGAACGCATTCTGGCTGACCTCGTGCGCTGCACCGACCCGTCTAGATTCGACAAGCATATCCTTGCATTGTCATACCTCGGCCAATTCGCGAAGGACCTAGAGAACGTCGCTACCTTACATGTCGCTGACCACATGTCACCTTGGTCTTTAGTTTGGCCCCGGAGACTCGCTCATCAGATCCAGCAGATTGCCCCCGATGTTGTCCATACTCATAGCGGGGTTTGGTACAAAGCGTCTTTGGCAGCCCGCTTGGCTGGAGTACGGCGTTTGATTCACACCGAGCATGGACGTCCAAATCCGGATTACTGGTACAAGAAATTCTTTGAACGGCTTGCTGCAAAACGCACAGATATCGTGGTCGCGGTTTCGGAGCCTCTCGCTAAATATCATCTAGCAAACTGGATCGTCCTTGAGCGCCATAAGATACGAACGATAATTAACGGTGTCGATACCGATCTCTATTCTTCTCGCCCGGATCCGGGGACAGTTCGACGCGAGCTTGGAATAGAGGCAATGATGCCGGTGCTAGGCAGTGTCGGGCGTTTGGAACGAATTAAGGGGTATGATTTAATGCTCGAAGCGTTTCGTCGCCTTCGTTCAGAGTGGCAAAACGGCCCTGCTCCAATCTTGGTGATTGCAGGAGAGGGTGGTGAGCGAGATCATCTCGAAACTTTGGTGGCATCGTACGGGCTTCGCGACAAAATCAAATTTCTTGGCTGGCGCGACGATATCCATAACCTACATGCCACCTACACCTTGTTTACTCTATCGTCCAGAAGCGAAGGAACCTCGGTAAGTTTACTCGAAGCGATGAGTGCAGGCCTTTGCCCAGTTGTGACTAATGTAGGTGGTAATGCAGACGTCCTGGGTAAAGAGCTGAGACACCGATTAGTACCACCCGAAAATTCGGTTGCTCTCGCGAATGCTTGGAAAAATGCACTCCGAGATGTGGCGAAGCGAGAGCAAGACGCTCAGGCCGCACGAAGGCGGGTAAAGGCACATTTCTGTCTAGATAATATGGTAAAAAGTTACGAACGTCTTTACGTTACAGGGAATTGAGCAACCAAGCGGATAACTGGCAACAGGTAAGTTCTATGAGGTTAAACTCAACCTATGCTAAGCCCGAGATCCATGACAAGTGGGAGTCAATCTACCGTGGCAATCCTTTGCTAGACAGGCTTAACGATCAAATAATGGACCGTATCATTGGTTGCATACAGCCGGCCCCTGGTGCAAGATTTCTTGATGCTGGATGCGGCATTGGTGACCACACAGCGCGAATCGCGCGCAAGGGCTATGAATGTGTTGGGATCGACATATCGCCCTTGATTCTCGAGAAAGCTGAAAAAAGAATGCATGATTATGGTTTGAGCTCTCGGGTACGATTTATATGTCAGGCGATCGAGGATATGTCTATATGTGGAGAGTTGTTTGACGTCGTGCATTGTCGTGGGGTGTTGATGCACATTCCGGACTGGAGGAAGGCCTTGGGGAGTTTGTGCGCTGCTTTAAAACCAGGCGGCCATATTGTAATTCTCGAAAATAATGTAAAGGCAGTTTACTTGCGTGCGTATCTTTTTGCACGTATGTTTTTCAAGAATAGGTCAGCTTCCCGCGTGGTTAAAACGGAAGGCGGTGTCGAGTTCTGGACAGACGAGAATGGCACGCCATTTGTGGCGAGGGGTGCCAATATTCAAGTATTAAATGATACCCTACATGAATTTCAGGTTGAACCTGTTCGTAGGTTCTCGACGTCTTTCATAGGGATTGAACTATTCCCCGCGGGGTGGCCTAGAAACGCGGTGATCCGTCTTAACCATCTTGTGTTTCTTCTGCGGATTTCACCTGCTATCTGTAAGGGCAATGCCATCATTGGCAAAAAAGCCCCGTGATTCGTATTTCACCCGATCGGATCCTTGCTTGTACCTGATCAAGGAGAATATTCATCTCATTTGGAGAACAATGGTCGTAAAGTACTGTGCTATGTATAAGGGCACTGAACCGTACAAAAAAGGGCGTAGCCTTCGGCGGCCTAGTGCATTATGGTGTTTCGGACAGTCGCAACGATGAGTCACATGAAGAAAGTCTTAACGATATTCGGTACCCGTCCTGAGGTCATCAAGCTCGCGCCGATCATTCGGCAACTTGAAAAACACAACGGGATATTCAGAACGATTAATGTCAGTTCCGCGCAACATACCGACTTGCTCTATCCTTTCATCAGTCAGTTTGGAATACGGATTGACTATGACTTGCGTATCATGAAACGCAATCAAACGCTGAACCATGTCTGTTCTCGCGTGATTGCCGCACTGGATTCTATTCTGCAGAAAGAGCAGCCACATCTGATCCTGATACAGGGGGATACCACAACTGCGATGGCAGGTGCGTTGGCGGGATTTCATCGTCGAATTCCTGTAGGCCACGTTGAAGCGGGTCTTCGTTCTGGGAACATTTATAGCCCTTACCCTGAGGAGATGAATCGAAGGCTCATTACTCGCCTGGCGACCTACCATTTTGCGGCCACGACCCGTAATAGCAGTACGCTCTTGTCTGAGGGGGTCAGTCCGGAAAATTGCTTCGTGACGGGAAACCCTGTTGTCGATGCTCTTCTCAGCATCCTCCAGGAGTGCTCCGCATCGCACTCGGTCCATAAATTAGTGGAATCAACAAATGGGTTGAAGCGGATTGTGTTGACTACACACAGGCGAGAAAGCTTTGGTGAGGTGATGGCCGGTAATTTGGCGGTGCTGCGCCGGTTTGTTGAAGATCGCGACGATGTCGCTTTGATTTTCCCGGTTCATCCCAATCCGTCGGTCCATGGCCTGTCAGGGGCACTTCTTTCGAAGCATCCAAGAATACACCTTATTCAACCGTTGGGCTATAGAGACTTTATTCATTTACTGACTCATGCCTGGTTGATCGTGTCAGACTCTGGTGGAGTCCAAGAAGAAGCGCCTACATTGGGTAAGCCGTTGCTTATTATACGTGAGAACACGGAACGGCCTGAGGCGGTGGAATGCGGTGTCGCACGTCTGGTGGGTGGACGGCCTGATCTTTTGGCCAAAATACTAGAAGAGGTGTATACAGATCGAGGCTGGATTGAACAAGTCGCAAAGATTAAAAATCCCTTCGGCCAAGGTGACAGTGCAAAAATTATAGTCCAAATTATTAGAGAATTGCTGAGGTGTACTAGGCAAATGTTATAATCAAAAAGTAAGACAGCCCATCCTCGAGATGTACGCATACTAATATTGGAGCTTGTCTAGAACAGCCTAGCCATTTAGGCTGCGTCTATGAGCAAGCGCCTCATTGCTCGAAGCAAGTTATCGAACCGACAACTCAACCAACTCGTTGACTTCTTCGCCCTGGAGTTCCCCGCCGTGAAGGCCGCTCGGGTGCTCCGAATCAACCGCCACAGTACTGCCAGCGGTTTTATACCTTCCGGGCTCTATCGGGTGCAAACGGTTTCTCCGAAAGCATGGCGGCTCGTTCATAACCTTGTGAGACTAGACACGGAGTCACAAAAAGGACCGCCCAGAAGCCCTTGTGGCAGATCGCTTTCGCAAGCTTTGCTGTTTCCTGGATCAACACCGGGATTGCTTCCGCGCGCGTAGTTTCCGAGGCTTGGAACCTGACGTTGTGCCCTCCCAGCAAGCACCGTTGACTTGATCATTTTTGAAAGCAAGCTTTCGGATACTGGAGCAAATCATGCGCCGGAGGTACGCGTGAGCACAAAATGGCAATACCGCCAAGTGCCCATAGAGTTTCAGCTGAGCGATAAGACACTGTTCGCACCCAAGATCTGGCTTCAGACGCGCGAGGTCGGACTGATTGAAGAGACCGCCCCGGTGGCGGAACCAACGCTACCGACAGACCCGTTGGAGCCTGGCAGTCAAGGGTATTTGATCCGCTCGCTTCCGGTGACCGCCAGGCAACCGACACTACGCATAGCCCAGGGTTACCTGTGCTACGTGCCGTCCCAGTACCAGCGCTACTACATTGATCTGCGGCAGACTTTCGCAGACTACAAACAAATGTTCTCGTCCAAGACGCGCTCGACGATCAATCGCAAAGTCAACAAATATGCCAAGCACTGCGGTGGTGACATTTGCTGGAAGATGTACAAGACCGTTGACGATATGCCCGAATTCTTTCGACTAGCCCGAATCGTTTCGGCGAAAACGTATCAAGAGAAGCTCCTCGACGCCGGACTGCCCGATTCCGATCAGTTTCTGCGAGGGATGGAAGCTTCCGCGGTGGCCGGTCGGGTTCGTGCGTTCATCCTATTTGATCGCGTCAAACCGGTGTCCTACCTCTATTGCCCCGTCTATAACGGCGTGTTGATATATCAGTACCTCGGCTATGACCCCGAGTACATGACCTGGTCGGTAGGCACCATACTCCAATGGCTTGCGCTGGAGCGGCTATTCGAGGAGGGCTGCTTCCGGATTTTCGATTTCACCGAAGGGCAGTCAGATCAAAAGCGATTGTTCGCTACCCATAGCGTCCAATGCGCTAATGTTTTCTTCCTGCGCAGCAACCTGCGTAACGCGATCTTGGTGCAAAGCCATCGAGTCGTTAATAGTCTATCCAAAGGGATCGGCGACACTCTCGACCGGCTCGGCCTGAAGGCGAAGATCAAGAAGCTGATACGTTTTGGGAGATGACCCCGTAGGGTCGACCAAGCGCAATGAATGAGCTACTAAATAAGCTGGCAAGGCCCCCTGTCGGAGACTATTCCATCTCGCACATCTATTTCTCTCGACCGACAACAGCCAATCGCTCTCGCCGAAATCGCCGGATCTGCGGTTCGCGACCGTCGACTAAGCACAGGTCGAGTCCGAGCACGGAGCCGTTTCGAAAATCGCGGTTCGCGCGCTGGGCTCCACGAGATTATTTCCCCAGACTTAGGGTTCTGCCCGCATCGGAAACAATCCGGAGAGATGGATTTCTAGACGACGTGTTTAGATCAGAGGGCCAATGAGCTTTGCTATAGATGCCTTCAACTACCTCAGGATGCCAGTGAAGTTTAAGCGCTTTTATTTTCGCTACAAGAACCAAGAGTTTAATTTGCTCGATGTGGGTTGTGGCTATGGTTCTCCAAGAAAGACTATGAAATATTTCAAACTCTGCAACTACTACGGAATTGATCGAGATTATTGTGGTAATGATGAAGTCGATTTCAAATTGATGCGGCGCTTTATCAAGCTAGACTTAGAGAATGAAGCGCTTGATGAGGTCCCGAATGGTTTTTTCGATGTTATTCTCTTTTCGCACGTCATTGAGCATCTGCAGAACGGGACCAGGGTCTTGTCAGACGTCGTGAACAAGCTCAAGCCTGGAGGCGTTATCTATATTGAATTTCCGGGGATGGGCTCCTTTTCGTCGCCCAGTGGGAAAACCTCTTGTCTTCACTTTTGCGACGATCCAACACACGTCAAAGTTTATCCGCTGCATGAGATCATTAATGTGCTCCTGGACAAGCGCTTGAAGATTATCAAGGCGGGAACGAGGCGTGATGTGGTCAGGCTCTTCATGACGCCGCTTCTAGTTATTCGCGGGATTGTTATGGGGAATATGTGGGGCGGAGAATTATGGGACCTGTATGGGTTCGCCGATTACGTATATGCTCAGAAAGCGAAGCCTTAAATACAGCATTGGATCAATTGATAATATCTGCTTGACTACACGCTGCGGCTGAAGAGGGATATGGAAAGCAGGCCGCCGAGGTCAAAAAGTTGATAGACCGGGCCGAAGTCGCCGACGCGCACGCGCAAGCCGACGGCATTTACGTGTCGGCCGAGTTGGTGCGGCACGAGGAACTGCAAAAATACTTGGCGAGCGTCCGTGCGAAGATCGAAGCCATGGAAGCCGAGCGTCACACCGCCGAATCAGCCGAGTAGGAATCAGGGCATGTCGCGCATGAGAAGCGTAAAGCCGAGGGCAAGTGCCCCGGCCCCGCCGCCGAAACCTCCAGTAACCGAGAAGAGGAGGCACTCTCTACCCGCCACCATCGCCATAAGGCGCGGCACAGATCCCTTCACCGCGCATACACCGCCGACGGCATGGTTGACTCCGCTTCAGCACGGGCCCATCCGCTCTCAGGCCCGCGCCCAAGTGGCCGAGCGCCTCCTCGGCCCATCCCGGACGCAAACCGCACTAGGAGATGTGTTAGGATTGAATTCGCTAGCCTTAAGATTGCCATGTTCGAGTTCGATAAATATGAAAAGGGACGTCACAAGGTTCCTTTAGCGGTCCCAGCAGGTCAGCTGCTACCGCCGTTGAAGATCGATGGCGCTGCCTTCCTGCTTTGGAGCGAGCATTGCATCGAATGCGCGGCTCCTGATTGCTTCAAGACATGTGACTTGTATGTGCGCCGCCCGGACGGGCGGTGCCGGCGATTTCAGTACGGCATGTCCCCAAATAGCAATTTCCCTGGCGGCCGCAGCATGGCCGCCGAAGTAGTGTTCGGCCGGTGGGCCAAAATCGAGGCTCGTGGCAATGCCCGCATTCTCCGTAAGCACGGGCTGCGCCTTGCGGAGCGCGCGGCACCAGTACTGTCACGTACGTTAGATTCCCTCGGGAAAATGGTTGCACCGGTCCTTCGCGACCTACGCTGGAATTACCTTGCTTTTGCGCTGTTTGAACGCCTGAACTCCGCAGTGCGCAAGATGGGTGTTAAGGAGTTGCCAGACGGATTCCTAATTGACATCTACAACCCGACCCAGCAGTCTGTCGTTTTTTCCTTTTCGATGAGCGTTTCGATCCCACAGCTACTACGTCACCTCGGCCCCGAATCGGTGCCCCGCCCGTTCCAGAAACGTATCACGATCGCGCCAGGTCAGCATCGCGAATTAATCCCCTTTACACAGTTCCGGGACATCATAGAAAGTGGTCTACCTTTCAATATGGCGCTAACTCCTCAGGGCGCGGATGGACATCATGTTGTGTTTATTCAGCTCGATCTGGTAAAGCTCGCGATGGAAGAGCGCAAGAAGCTTGAAGCTCCCTCAAAGGGGACCCGGTCGAAAATCGTGCATCGCGTCGCTGCGAAGTGCGTTGTTTTCGATCTCGACAACACACTCTGGGAGGGCGTTCTACTCGAATCCGATGATGTGCGCCTGCGACCAGTGGTCCGCAAACTTCTGCGGACGCTGGACGAACGCGGTATTCTATTGTCGATAGCGAGCAAGAACGTCCATGACCACGCGATGTCGAAGCTGCGCGAGTTTGGAATAGAGGAATACTTCCTTTATCCAAAAATTAACTGGGGTCCAAAGTCGGAAACTCTAAAGCAGGTCGCCAAGAACCTAGACATCGGCATCGACACATTCGTGTTCGTGGATGACAACCCGTTCGAACTCGAAGAGGTCGCAAGCGCACTTGAGGCTGTGGAATGCGTAGATGCCTCGCGCATCGGAGACCTGCTGTCGCATCCTCGCCTGCAGGGTAGTACGTCGGCTGAGGCGCGCACCAGGCGAAGGATGTATCGTGAAGCCATGGTACGTGCAGAGGCGCAGTCCATGTTCGGTGCCGACTACATTGCATTCCTCAGGACATCTGACATCCGATTGACAATACGTCCCGATCGCCCGGATGATTTGGAGCGCATCGTCGAGCTAGTGCAGCGAACCAATCAGCTGAATTTCTCTGGTCATAAATACAGTCGCGAGGAGATCCTCAGACTCTTCGAAGATCCCGCGATTGAACGCCACGTACTTGCGTGCGCGGACAAGTACGGCGATTACGGCACTGTAGGATTCTGTATGGCTCGCCGCAACGAAGCAACCGTCCGCGTGGAGGATTTCATGCTCTCTTGCCGGGTCCAAGGAAAGTTCGTTGAGTCTGCCCTTTTCGACCACTTGTGCTCCCGAAGCGATCCGCCTGCCAATAGAATTGAGGTCAATTTTCGGAAAACTGACCGGAACGTGCCTGCGCAGCAGGTGCTCGAGAAACTTGGCTTCGATATCAACTCCCCTGCTCCGCTATGCCGAGATGTAGCCGGCGGAACGTTCGCCGTGGATTTCATCCGGTTTGCCTGAATGGAGTGAATGCCGTGCCCGCGCAGGCAACCTCCCCCAGGGATTTCGGCGAGATTGACTTGTGCCTTGGGATCGATCTCTGCTAGTCGAACTCAAACAAGCCTTCCTCTTGTGCGGTTAGTCGGGCCACACGAACCAAGCGTGGTGGAAAGAATTCACGGACGGATCCTTACGATGAATGACTGCCCAACAGGGGAATAGGACATGTATGGAATAAAGCAGAAGCGGGGGTTCTGAGCGGAAAACTCCGCCAATGCTCGGGCTTCACCTTCGTCACTCGCCCCCTTGTAAGTGAAATAGTCGTCGAAGCACAAAATTGTGCCGTTTTGCAGGAAATTTGAGATGAACCTCATCACCGGGCGGGTGGATTCATACAGGTCGCAGTCAATGTAAACGATTGAGGCCTTCACCTGGTCTCGTATTAGCCGTTCGACAAGCGCATCATCCAGCGACTGGTCGTAGAAGCCTTCAACCAACTCGTAGTCCTGAGGCTTGAATCCGCAGGCGAGTATGTCGCGCTCCAATTGATCGCGCCCATATGCAAATTGGCCCTCGTACCAGATATTATCGGGTCTGCTCTGGTGCGTGGGCAGGCCCTGAAAGGAGTCGAAGCCCCAGAGCTTCATGCCCTTGACGGAATACCGGCGCATCATTTTATGCGCGTACCTGAAGGTCTTGCCCTGCCAGAGGCCGAATTCGAAATAATCTCCGACTACCCCATTGATCTTTGCGAACTCCATTGCCTGGGCTATCATTCCAAGTTCTGTTAGCCGGTTCTCACTGCGGTGGTCTGCGACCTCAAGAATGCGAAAAAACAAGTCGGAATCCAGTGCTCGACGTAGAAGCTTTGCCAGCAAACCCACCAAGGACAGGCCCAAATTGTGGTAGCCTCTATCTTCGAACCTTAAAGCAGGCAAAGTAAAATTACCACACCGCCTTACGGGAGTGCAATCAGAGTGCGGTTTTCGCAGTCGACGATTTGTGAACTGTCCGGGTTTGTAGGATGTGATCTGTGTCCGTGAGTACAAAACGGTCACAAGGTAATCGAAGAAAATCCAAGACGAGAAAGAATGATGAATCATCTCGGCCCGGAGTCATGCGTTAGCTGTCGCGAGGCCGTTACGCCAGTAGTACCGAAGAAGCCATCGATCAAAAGGCGACCTCGCGGAAGCGGCGGAGAGAAGGTGGTAGCCAAAGGGAACGCTGGAGGGACTCCTCCGCCCAGAACGCAGTGGCGGCCTCACAGTCGAACTGGCTTGCGCGCGTACGCGATGTCGCTACCGGGAATGGTGGGCAAGGCTCACGGCACTGCTGCACCACATCACGCCGTCGTTACTGGTGGAGAGCTTTCGTGCCCTTCAACCCAACATAGGGGCGGGAGTGGACTGCGTGAGGTGGAGAGAATACGAAGGAAACGCCTGGGCAGCGGTGCCGAGGTGGGCTCAACTCATGCCCGCCGAGGATAGCTGCGCAAAGCTTAGCTGGCGAGCCTTCCGGAGGAGGTCTCGCCAGATGCAGATGGGAGACCCGGATGGTTACCACCCATCTGAGTAGAAAGTCGGGTCTTGCAATCTTTCAGCCTCTCCACTCGCGAGATGCCCGCGTGACCATCGGTCCTTTATCTTCCAGGGTGATGGCAAGAGGCGAGCGCTTCTTCGCAACAATATTCATGACAGCGTTATCCCTGATCGAGAACGTACACCGTGAGGGTCGGCAGAGTTGGAAATGCACAGAGTGAATGTACTAATAACGGTCGACGTCGAGTGTTGGCCACAAGTGGACCATCCACTCGGGGAAAATATTGGGAATGAAATTTCGCATCACATTTATGGGAGAACCCGTTCAGGGGAAGAACTCGGAATCAATTGGCAGATGGATGTCCTGAACCAACACGGTCTTCGAGGGGTCTTTTTCGTTGAATCGCTCTGTGCAATGCGTGGGTTCGCTCAATCTCTTCGCGAAGTCGTTCGCTCGATTCTGTCGCACGGTCATGATGTAGAACTACACACCCACACTGAATGGTTTGGATTTCCTCCAGTTAAGTCTCTCGTCGGAAATAAGTGCGCTCAGAATTTGAAAGCTTATTCGCTCGACGAACAGGTATCCATCCTAACTATTGCCAAACAACACCTCGAAAATTGTGGAGCAGATAATGTCGTCGCGTTTCGGGCCGGCAACTTCGGAGCTGACAACAATACGTTAAGAGCCTGCAATATTGTTGGGCTTCCGGTTGACTCCAGCTATAACCCTGTCTATGTTGGGCGTGATTGTGGCATGATGTTTCCTCAAACAAGAAGTCAGCCGTTTCGGGTCGAAGGAGTGTGGGAATTCCCTGTGACCTGCTTCAGGGATCATCCGCTGTTCCAGAGAAGCCATCTTCGACCGCTTCAGATCACTGCGACCTCATTCCAAGAGATGTCCACCGTTCTTCATCAAGCTTCACGGCATCGCATGCATACTGTTGTTATCTTAACCCATAGCTTTGAGATGACGCACTTGTCTTCGTCGCCTCTTGGACCCAAGAAACATTCTCTCAACGCATACCGCTTCCGTCGACTGTGTAGTTTTCTTGAAAAGCACTCCGACCTTTTCCGGGTTACAACCTTCAAAGAGATGGTTAAACATTCCCTTTTCCCTGTCGAACCGTTTGTCGGCGAAGAGCTTATCCAATCGACTACAACCAATTATTTACTCCGAGGAATTCAAAATCTATCCTCGGCCATTTTCAAATACTAGCTGTCTAGTGTCACCAGGTTGTAAACGAGCCACCAGGCTATCGGAGACCAATTTATTGACAACGCGCTGATGAATGGCAGAATGAAAGACGTTAGGGTGCTTGTGACCTTCGACTTGTGGCTGCGAATGCTTGAAGAAGGAAGACTCTGGTAGCTTAGCAGCCCTCATGCGCAGGAAACTGTCAATGTTCTCAGGGGTGGGGAGACAGACCTATGCCTAAAGGAAGACGTAATGCACCTCCAATGCGGTCCTGATTTGAAAACTGCTAGCCCGGGCCGGATCGGGCTCGGGCCCTTCCTGTTCGTCGCGGCGGAGGTCGCGCTCGTGGCTCTGGTGGTCCGCCAGTTCCAAGTGGAGAGCACAGCGTTCCTCCGGATCGTCCTGCTCGCCTTCGCCGGCTTTGTCGTGCACGCGTGGCTGCCATTGCCATGGCGGATGCCTTGCTTCGCCCTACTCTCACTGAGCGCGATCGGACTGGTGCTGGGGCCACAGGAGGGTGCCTGGCTCGTAGGCGTCGGGCTCCTACTGATCGGGGTCTGCCACCTCCCAGTGTCCTTCGGGTCCAGGGTAACGCTGCTGCTCACGCTTGGGGCGTTGCTCGTCCTAGGAAGGGCGGACGCGCTCCCTGCGCCGTGGTCGAGGGCGGTATGGCCGATCCTGGGTTCCATGTTTATGTTCCGCCTGATCGTTTACCTCTACGACCTACAGCACGAGAGCGTCTCGTTCTCGCTCTGGCGCTCAATCGGTTACTTCTTCCTTTTGCCAAACGTTTGCTTCCCGCTATTTCCCGTCATCGACTATAAGACGTTCCATCGCACCTACTACGACGCCGACGCCTTCCGGATCTACCAGCGGGGCGTGGACTGGATGGTGCGTGGGATCACCCACCTCATCCTCTACCGGGCCGTCTATTACTACCTGACCCTCGCCCCCTCGGAGATCTCAGGTCCCGGCGACTTCGCCCAGTTCCTAGTGGCGAACTTCCTCCTCTACCTGCGCGTGTCCGGCCAATTCCACCTCATCGTGGGTCTGCTGCACCTCTTCGGGTTCCATCTGCCGGAGACGAACCACCGCTACTACCTCGCCTCGAGCTTTACGGAATTCTGGAGGCGGATCAATATCTATTGGAAGGATTTCATGCTCAAGATCTTCTACTATCCCACCTACTTCAAGCTACGGGCGTGGGGCCCGACGCCCGCGCTGGTCGTCTCGACGCTGCTAGTCTTCGCCATCACCTGGTTGCTCCACTCATACCAGTGGTTCTGGCTACGGGGCTCCTTTCTGCTCGCCTGGACAGACGTGACGTTCTGGGCCGTGCTGGCGGTGCTGGTGCTGACGAATGCGTTATGGGAAACGAAGCGTGGTCGGGTGCGCACACTAGGCCGAACGCGCTGGACCTTGCGGGGCTCGACAGGCCTTGCCCTGCGCACGGCCGGCACCTTCGGCGTCATCTGTGCCCTTTGGTCGCTCTGGACATCAGAGAACTTCGGGGCCTGGCTCGCCCTCTGGACACATCTAACGGATTGGCACGCCGCCGATTCCGGCCTGCTTGGACTGACTCTGGTCGCCGCCGTGGTAACGGGGACTACCACTGCTCCGCGTTCGGGCGTGAGCTCGGGAGGCTCGCGGCGGTGGTGGCAGTTCGTCCCGCCGGCCTCCACCACGGCCACCACAGTAGTTCTCCTGCTCGGCTTGGAGGTGGTTGGAATTCAGGGTGTGCACACTCGTTTCGGCCCCACAGTCGCGACCTTCATCAACTCTCTCCGCTCCGGTCAACTGAGCCGGCTCGACACGGCTCTGCTGGAGCGCGGGTATTACGAGGATCTCGCTCGCGTCGATCGCTTCAACAGCCAGCTTTGGGAGGTTTATATGCAGAAGCCGATCGACTGGCTCGACGTGCAGGGCATCGGGCTCGAGCGATTTACGGGCGACTTCCGCCAGAAGGAGCTGGTGCCATCCTTCACGGTTCTGACCCGACATGGCTCGATCCGCACGAACCGGTGGGGCATGCGCGACCGGGAGTACGAGCACAAGCCGCCTCCTGCCACCTATCGAGTGTCCTTGCTCGGGGCGTCCAGCGTGATGGGATGGGGAGTAGGTGACGGGGAGACGTTCGAGGCGTTGCTGGAGGACCGCTTGAACAGGGATGGGCTTGGCTCGGGCCCCCCCCGCTGGGAAATCCTCAACCTTGCCGTGCCCGGCTATGAACCACCCCAGTTGCTCGCAACGCTACCCAAGGCGCTGGACTTCCAACCCAACGCCGTCTTCTACGTGGCGCCCGGTGGTGAGCTGTCGGCGGCAGCGCGCTACCTGATCACCGTCGTGCGGAAGGGTATTCAGATCCCCTACGCACCCCTGCGTGAAATCGTACAGCGGGCCGGGATCGACAGGGGAACGGAGAAGACGACAGCGGAACACCGGCTCGTACCGTTTCGGGCCGAGATCCTCAGTTGGATCTATCAACGGTTTGTGGTGGAGTGCCGCGAGCACGGCGCTGTGCCCGTGTTCATCTCCTTGCCTCAGATCTACACCGGGCCGTGGCAGGGAGAGACGCCGGAGACACTGCGGCTCGCCAGGGAAGCGGGCTTCGTTGTGCTGGATCTCCAAGACGTATATGTCAACCAGGACATCGCCGACAATCGGCTCGCAGAATGGGACAATCACCCGAATGCGCGCGCTCACAGGCTCATTGCCGACCGACTCTACCAAGAGCTGCGTCAGCGCGCCAGCGCGCTACTAGTCCGTCCGGTGGAGGCGGCTATGACAGCTCCCACCGGGTTGAGCTCAGGACGATGACGTTCAAAGGAGGCCATCGATGCAGGAGATTAGCCAAAGCGTTAAGGAGTATATCTTGAAGGAGTTCCTGCCCGGCGAGGACCCGAATGAGCTAACGGATGCCACACCACTCGTCACGGGTGGGATCCTCGACTCGCTGGCTACGCTCAAGCTCGTGGCCTTTCTCGAGGAACGCTTTGGCATCACAATCAAAGCGCACGAGGCCGACGTGGAACACCTTAATACGGTCTCCGACATCACCAAACTCGTGCTGTCCAAAAAGTAGGTGCCGCATGCCATCGAACGTCTTGCACCAGACGCTTGAAGACGCAGCCCAGCGGGCGCCGGGCCGTCTTGCAGTAGAGGAGGGCGAAGATCCAGCCAGCATCATCACCTACGGGGATCTCGATGCCCTCTCCAACCGCGTGCGGGATCGTATGCGGCGAATGGGAGTCGGCCGGGGCGACCGGGTGGGCATCTACGTGCGCAAGTCGATCGACACTGTGGCGACGATTTTCGGGATCCTCAAGTCCGGGGCTGCCTACACCCCCGTGGATCCCTCCGCCCCGGCGGCCCGCAATGCCTACATCTTGAACGACTGCAGCGTGCGCGCCGTGGTGGTGGAGCAGCGGTTCGAGGCACGGCTCCGAGCGGAAATGGCCCTGCTCGGACCAGTGCCCCCGCTCCTGGTCCTGGATGGAGTCGGCGGGGGACGGGCGCTCGCCGCTGCCCTGGACCGCGAGGACCTATCCTATCTAGCCCCGGCCACCGCCACCGTTGTACCCGACCCCGACGATCTCGCCTATATCCTTTACACCTCGGGCTCAACCGGGAGGCCGAAGGGGGTCATGCTCTCGCACACCAACGCGGTGAGCTTTGTGGACTGGTGCTCTGAAACCTTCACGCCAGCGGAAGCCGACCGTTTCTCGTCACACGCTCCCTTCCATTTCGACCTATCGATCCTCGACCTCTACGTCTCCATCAAGCACGGGGCGACCCTTGTGCTGATCAGCGAGGAGGTCGGCAAAGATCCCCACCGGCTTGCCCCCCTAATCGCGGAGCGGCGCTTGACCGTGTGGTATTCGGCACCGTCGATCCTGAGCCTGCTTGCTCAGTACGGAGATCTCAAAGCCCGTGACCTGTCGGCGCTGCGGCTCGTCCTGTTCGCTGGGGAGGTCTTTCCGGTCAAGCATCTGCGCACCCTTAAGGAGCTGCTGCCGCGGCCGCGGTACTTCAACCTCTACGGTCCCACCGAGACCAACGTCTGCACGTTCTACGAGATTCCCGGGAGGATCCCGGAGGAGCGTACAGAGCCGTTTCCGATCGGGCGGGCGTGCTCGCACCTGCGGTCCAGGATCGTAGACGGCGACCTCTTGTCGCTCGCCGCGGCACAGGAGGGCGAGCTATGCATCAGTGGGGCAGGCGTGATGGGCGGCTACTGGAACCTTCCCGAGCTGAGTGCCCGTGTTTTCTTGGTTGACGACAAGGGGGTACCCTGGTACCGGACCGGTGACATCGTCGTCGAGGGGCCCGACGACGGGTACATATTCCTCGGTCGGCGGGACCGCATGGTCAAGCGCCGGGGCAATCGGGTGGAGCTTGGAGAAATCGAAGCCGGCCTCTACCGACACCCCGCAGTACGAGAGGCCGGCGTGATCGCGCTGGCCGATGAGGAGAGCGGGGTTCGTATCAAGGCTTTCCTTGCCTGTCACGAGGGCCGCCGCCCCTCCCTGATCGAGATGAAACGCTTCTGCGCTGACCATCTGCCCGCCTACATGATTCCTGACCTCTTTTCTTTCCACCCGGCATTGCCTAAGACTTCTACAGACAAGCTGGATTACCAGCGACTCAAAGAGATGGAGTGATGGACTTCGCCCTCAGTAAGAACCAGCAGGCGCTCCGGGAGAACATCGTCAGGTTTTCCCGAGAGGTTCTCAACCATCGGGTCATCGAGCGCGACCGCGAGCAAGCTTTCGCGCGAGACCTGTGGCGCCGCTGCGGGGAGGTGGGCATCCAGGGCCTGCCCGTGCCCGAGGAGTACGGAGGCAGAGGGCTCGACGGCCTGTCCACGGCCGTCGCGCTGGAAGCCCTGGGCTACGGGTGTCATGACGGCGGGCTGGTGTTCTCCCTCTGTGCCCATCTCCTCTCCTGCGTAGTCCCGATCTGGCTGCACGGGACGGAGAGCCAGAAGCGCCGCTACCTGCCAGGACTCTGCGACGGCACGCTCGTGGGGGTTCTCGCAATGAACGAGGCGGGTTCGGGATCAGACGCCTTCGCGCTCCGCACCCGCGCTGAGCGTGATGGCGACGGTTTCCGGGTGAGCGGGACGAAGACCTTCATTTCCAACGGCCCGGTGGCCGATGTGGTCATCGTCATCGCTGTCACCGATCCGGGCAAAGGCTCCCACGGCGGGATCACCGCTTTCCTTGTGGACGCTAGGGCGCCCGGCTTCCGGGTGAGCCAGCGATTTGAGAAGATGGGCCTGCGGACCTCCCCTCTGGGCGAGCTCGTGTTCGAGGACCTGCGTGTGCCGGAAGATGCAGTGCTTGGCGGCGTCGGAGGCGGCACCACCGTCTTCACCGAGACCATGGATTGGGAGCGTGTCTGTCTCTTCGCAAGTCACGTGGGAACGATGGAGCGTCTGCTCGAGACATCGGTCGGGTACGCCCGGACACGCACCCGATTCGGCCAGCCGATCGGCAAGTTCCAAGGCGTCGCCCACAAGATCGCGGACATGAAGGTATGCCTCGAAGCTGCCCGCCTCTTGGCGTACCGGGCAGCTTGGCGCCTCGGGCGCACCCGGATGGTGTCCATGGACGCGGCGATGACCAAACTCTTCGTAAGCGAGTCCCTGGTGCGGACCGCGCTCGATACAGTACAGATCCACGGCGGATACGGCTATATGACGGAGTACGAGATGGAGCGAGCGCTCCGTGACGCCGTGGGGAGCACTCTTTACTCAGGCACTTCGGAGATGCAGCGGAACATTATCGCGCGCTGGCTCGGGCTCTGAGCCGAACGCATTGACCATGTGTAGCGGCGTGGTTACCAAGCCGAAGATCCAGATTCTTGATGCGGCCGAAATTCCGGCTGAAGCACTCGCTGCGTTCTTCCGCGAAGTGTGGGATCAAGGGGCAACCGCTGAGTCCGTCTCGACCGCTAGGCAGGAGGAGGCTGGAGCCAACTTGGCCGAGCCTGGAGTCGAGGTGCCGACCACCGTCGTCCTCGCCGATGACCGGGTAGTGGGTTATTGCAGTACGCTTCCGATCGAACTCTGGAATGGCTGTGTCACTCAGTCCGGTTACTGGGTCAAGGGGTTGATGGTACTGCCGGAATACCGAAATGGCCCTATTGGATACCTGGTGCTCAAGAAGCTGGTTGGGCAACTCGGTCGATCCGTCGCACTGACGGTTGCCCGTGCATCTGTGCGGCTCTTCGAGGCGCTCGGATATGTCAACCTGGGCACGGTTCCGAACTATGTGTGTATCCTCCGGCCAGGCCGCCTGGCGTCGAAAGCGCCGCCGGCTTGGCTTGAGAACTGGCTCCCCGACTTGATTGTCCCGTCCATTCGGTTCGCTCAGCGGAGTGGCCTGCTTGGACTCTGCGGCGGTGCGATCGGTCTCGGAGTCCGCGCTCTCACTGGAATCTATGCCATCCCTCAGATTGGATTTGCAGTGGATCATTCGGATCAGCTCCCGTCTTCCGGTGATCTCGATAGCCTTTGGCTCGACGCCCGCGGCGGTGGATGGTCCGGAGTGGCCAGGAATGCCCGCTATCTCAACCATCGATACGGCCGAGATCGATACCATTTCGTGAAGGTCCGCGAGGGGGGTGCGCTTCGGGCTCTGGCGATACTACGAGCACCTCGGAAGCAGAACGACGACCGGGTCAGAGGGCTGTCGCTCGGTGCGCTGTCTGATCTGATAGTTAGGCAGAACGATTCTCGGGCGGCAATCGCCGCCACTCGGGGTGCAGCGGGTCTGACCCGACGGCTGGGGGGCGACGCGCTCCTTGCGAGCACACCTTCCCGCTGGATTAGTCGGCTGCTTGTGGGCCAGGCCTGGATCCCGATGCCTGGCAACCTTCGTTTCTTGGTGCGGGAAACCGATCCGGCCCGCTCATGGCCCACAAGCCTTGACCAGTGGTGGCTAATGCGCGGCGATGGCGAATCCGACGGAGCCTTTTGACCGGTCGGCGAACGAATGACACAGGAACACGAACGGAAGTTGGCGGAGGTGTTTCGTGCGGTATTGAGCCTCGTCCCGGACAGCGATGTGACCGCCGTGGGACAGCTAAACACACCAGCCTGGGATTCGCTTGCTCATGTCTCGCTTGTCGCAGCGGTCGAGAGCGAGTTCGGGATCTCAATCGATATCGCCGATTCGCTGGCGCTGACGTCTTTTCGCGCGATGAGGCTCTATCTCGAGGAGCGAGGCGAGTGACGGAAGCGCCGTTCGAAGCTGAGGTAACGCTCGACTCGGCCATTATGCTGGTGATTGGGTCTACTGCTGCGCTCCAGGGCCGCCACAACTACCGGATGCCGCTCTACAACCTGGCCAAGGCGCTGGTACCGGAACTGGTCCTGATCCTCGCACTCGAGCTCGCCGTATCGAGACCGGGATGAATCAGCGCCTCAGTGCCGCTGCCAAGGTGGCCCATGTAAACCGTTCACCGGTGGAGAGACAGCCGAGCGCCGACGAGGCGGCAGGGCAGCTCGAGTGGATCCTGGGGAGTCCGGGATGGCTTGCATCGGGAGCAACTATCACGCTGTCGGCTCGAGCGTTGCCATGAACTTTCTCGAAGCCTATCACCTGGTTCAAGACTTCACTGGCGGGCCGTCCCAGCCGCTTCGAGTCGTGCTGTCCGGTACCGGCGATCCGCTCGCACTCTATCTAAAGGCGGCCGGCGCACGACACGGAGTGGCGATCGATCCCTTATTCATCCCCTTCAACACCCTGCCCCAATACCTTCTTGGAGGGCCTGACGGGACCCCTGAGATCTTCCTGCTGTTGCCCTGGGATTTCGCCCCCGAACTCGATTGGCGCTCCGGGATTCCACTGGTAATGGACAAGGCGGTGATAGTCGAGGGTGCCCGAGCCACGGCCGAGCGGATTCAGCGTCGCAATGCGTGCGTTGGATATCTCCCGGCGGTGGTACCACCGGTGTTGACCGATCCGGACCGAATGCGTGAGATCCTCGCGATCCTGCAAGGCATCGCGGCGGGTATCGGGGCGTTCGAGCTCCCGGCTGATGGCTTTTCTCTCACCTCGTACCTTGGAACCGGCTGCCCGCTCAGGGGCGCCAGCCTCGGAACCATCGCGATTGCGCTCGTCGAGGCCGCGCTTCGACCCCGTCACGAATCAGCCAAGGTGCTCGTCTCAGACCTCGACAACGTGATGTGGCGGGGGGTGGTGGCCGAGGATGGACTCGAGGGGATCAGCTTTGCTCCGCAGGGCGTCGGGTATCGGCACTTCCTGTACCAGACCCTCCTCGCGCGCCTCAAGAACGAGGGAGTCCTCCTCGCGGCCGTGAGCCGCAACGATCCCGAAGTTGCGCTTGGTCCGTTCCGGACTGGACAGATGGTGCTCAAGGAAGACGATTTCGTCGCCATCGTCGCCAGCTACCACGCTAAGTCGGCTCAAGTTGAATCGTTGGCTGAGAAGCTCAACCTTGGCTTGGATGCCTTCGTCTTCGTGGACGACAACGAGGTCGAGCTGACCGAAATGGGGCTTAAATTGCCTACGGTCCACTGCGAGAGGTTTCCCGCTCGAGATGACCAGTTGCCAGGGCTGCTGGATCGGCTCAATACCCACTTTCGTCGGTTGGTCGTAACCCCCGAAGACCGCGAACGGACTTCCCTCTACAGGCGGCGGCTGTTGGGAATGGTGCCGAGCACCGCGCAGGGGGCCGATCTTCGGGCATTCCTGGAGGGTCTTGAAATGACGCTCGTCGTGCACGATCGCTCTGTCGGCGACCGGGAACGAGCGGTCCAGCTAATCAACAAGACTAGCCAGTTCAACATCAACGGCCGCCGGGTAACCGACGCGGAAGTAGCCCGGATTCTCGCCGCCGGCGGACGGCTCTTTACCGCGACGCTTACCGACAAGAACGGGACGCATGGAGAGATTCTCGCGATTTTGATCGACGGCAACGAGGTGGTGAAGTCGCTGGTCATGTCATGCCGGGTATTCCAGCGACAGGCGGAGTTCGCCTTCATTGCGTGGCTTGCTCGCGGGGCGCGGCCTCCTCGGCTATTCGAAGTTGCGGAAACCTCACGGAACGAACCGGCGCGGCAGTTTCTGACCGACCCGGCTTTCCTGCCTCCCGCTAACGGTCGGGTCGAATTCGATCCAACACGGTTTCTCAAGAGCCACTCTGACATCGGCGCTCTGATCGCGCTGGTAGAACCGTGATCATGGACTCATTGCCATGAAACCTCTTGCGTTTCCCAATGGACGGCGATTTGCATTCACGATCATGGACGATACCGACGTGGCGACCGTTGCCAACGTCGGGCCGATCTACCGGCTCCTGGCTGACATCGGGATGAGGACCACCAAGACGGTCTGGCCGGTGGACTGCCCTGAGGGAAGCAAGAATTTCTCCTCCTCATCAACCCTGGAAGATCCCAAATACCTCGATTTTGTATTTTCTCTTGAAAGAGCCGGTTTCGAAATTGCCTATCATGGTGCGACGATGGAGTCGTCGCGGCGAGAGCGGACCGCGCGAGCAATCGACAAGTTTCTCAACCTGTTCCAGACGCCGCCACGCGTTTACGCCAACCACGGTTACAACCGAGAGAATCTGTACTGGGGAGCTGACCGTATCGACATTGCGCTTCTTAAGTCCCTCTATCGCCGGCTAAACGGAGAGTGCCCTGATTACTACCAGGGACACCGGCCCGGATCACCTTGGTGGTGGGGCGACATCGCCTCTGCCCATATCAGCTACATCCGTAACCTGACCTTCGACGAAATCAACATACGCCGGGTGAACCCGACAATGCCCTACCGCGACCCGTGGCGGAGCCTCGTCCCCTGGTGGTTCAGTGCGTCCGATGCCGAGGATGTCAGGGCCTTCAACTCGCTGCTTCGCGTCGAGAATCAGGATCGGCTCGAGCGGCAAGGCGGCGTTTGTATCGTTGCTACCCATCTTGGCAAGGGCTTCGTCATGAATGGCGCGGTGGTACCCGATACAGAGCACTTGCTCCGGCGACTGGCCAGCCGGCCCGGCTGGTTCATCCCGGTTGGATCGCTGCTCGATTGGCTGATCGAGCAGGGTGTCGCCGGGCGCCTCCCAGCATCGGAATGGCGTCGGATGCAGTGGAGGTGGTTCGCTGATTTGGTTGCCCGCCAGATTCGGCTTCGCCTCATGAAGCTGGTACGCTGCCAAGCAGACCGCCGAGCGTCTTGAGCCTGAGAACAACCCGTGGGACTGCAAACTGTGCCTCAGCTATGGGCGAGTGCATGGGCAAGGGCGGTGGTGAGGCAATGAGGATCTGCAAGATCTGGGATGCTGACTATCCCTGGGACATACGAGTCGAGAAAGTTATCCTTGCATTGGTCGAGGCAGGCCATGCAGTAGACCTGGTGTGTCGAAACCAAGCTCGTCGCAAATGTCTTGAGTCGAATGGAGGCGTGACGATTCGTCGTCTGCCTTCCCTTCCTCCGATGCTTGGTTCTCTTCATGCAGTCTGTAACTTTCCGTTTCCTATGAATCCGGTATGGATCAACGCGATCGCCACCGCCATCGGTCATGGTCATGCGGATCTACTCCTGGTTCGTGATCTTCCCCTTGCCCTTCCAGCCGCAATGCTGGGAAGGGCGAAACGAATTCCCGTAGTGTTGGATATGGCAGAGCATTACCCGGCTATGCTGGAGGATCGTCTTCGTTATACGCCCACAAGTTTTCTGGGGCGACTTGTACGGCACCCCAGCACAGCTCGACTCATTGAGCGTCTGAGCATGCGGCTTGTTGATCACATCATTGTGGTGGTCGAGGAGTCGCGCGATCGACTAATACAGGCTGGCTACCCGCGAGAACGATTAACCGTGGTGAGTAATACGCCGAGACAAGACCAATGGGACTTCAAGTGCATCGGCGAAGCCCAATCAATGCAGAAGCACGGCCTTAAGCTAGTATACTTAGGAAATCTTGATGGGATCCGAGGAATTGATATCGCAATTCATGCCCTACGTCACCTCAAGGATCAGGGCTGTGAGGCGTACCTCACCGTCATCGGCGGCGGACTGAACATGCCACAGCTGCGTGAATTGGCTCGTCAGACTGGTGTTCTCAACCAGGTCGAGTTTGTGGGGCACCTCTCCCTTCAGGACAGAGCAGGGCGTTCACGAGTGCAGACGATCATAGTCCAGTCCGATATCGGTCTGATCCCGCACTACGCCACGGAGGCATGCAATAGCACGATCTCCAACAAGTTATTTGATTATATGATGCTAGGCCTGCCCGTGATTGTCTCTGACATGAAGCCCACAGCTCGAATCGTGCTGCGAGAAGGATGTGGAGAAGTATTCAAAGATCGTGATCCGGTGGATTTGGCCCGCTGTGTGGTAGCTCTGGCCGATCCCAAGCTGAGGAAACGAAAGGGCCTTAAAGGCCAGGCTGCCGTCAGCCGCCGATACAATTGGAACTATGACTCGAAGATTTTGGTTGAAACGATAGAAATGGTCCAAGCTCGTTACATGAGACAACGATCATCCGATCCCGTTCGGGATCATGGAAAGGCGAGCTGAGCATGTGTGGTATTGCCGGCATCATTCACTCTGACAGGTCGGATGGTGTCTCACCAGATGTAATTCGTACCATGTGTGACAGCCTGACTCACCGAGGGCCAGACCACTTCGGACACTACGTGCGTGGTCCGGTTGGTCTTGGCATGCGGCGACTCAGTATCATTGACTTGCGGACAGGAGATCAGCCGATTCCCAATGAAGATGAAACAATCTGGATCGTATTTAATGGCGAGATCTACAACTATCAACACCTTCGAAAGGAGCTAGAAGCCAAGGGGCATTGCTTCCGAACATCGAGTGATACTGAGGTTATCGTCCATCTCTATGAAGAATTCGGTGCGAACTGTGTCCAGCATTTGAGAGGAATGTTTGCGTTTGCCATCTGGGATTCACGACAGCACGTTTTATTGCTTGCTCGAGACCGCCTGGGAATCAAGCCGCTGTATTATGCGGAAATGCCCGAAGGCCTGGTATTCGGCTCTGAATTGAAAGCTCTGCTCCTTCATCCAGGGATACGCCGAGATGTCAATCCCGATGCATTGGCTGAATACTTCGTGCATTTCTGCGTGCCGGGAGATCTCTCCATCTTCAAAGCATTCAAGAAGCTTCCTGCCGGGTATACCCTGACATACCAACATGGTCAGTCGAATCTCACTCGTTACTGGCACATTCAACCGACTCCAGATGACAGCCAAACGGAGCGAGAGTGGATCGAGCAACTCCGGTATCACCTCAAAGATGCCGTCGAGAGTCACATGGTCGCTGATGTGCCGGTTGGAGCATTTCTCAGTGGTGGCCTCGACTCTGGAACACTCATAGCGTTGATGGCACAGGCATCCACCCCGCCAATACGGACTTTTACCGTCGGATTCACAACCGATGCTGGGCGGTTCGATGAACGCATTGCTGCGAGAACCGTCGCGCACCGCTATGGGACAACTCACCATGAGTGTTTGCTTAAAGCAGATGTGAGCAGCATCTTGCCTCGGCTTATCGCTGCCTTCGATGAGCCGTTTGCTGATTCAGGCGCCATTCCCAACTGGCTTGTGTGTCAAGAGACTGCGCGCCATGTCAAGGTAGCACTCTCTGGGCTCGGAGGCGACGAGTTGTTCGGTGGTTATGAGCGGTACCTTGGGCTTCAACTAGGGGAGCGATACTATCGCATCCCTCGTATGCTTCGCCTCGCGTTATCAACGTTCGTCCAGAATCTCCCGTCAAGGAATGGTCTCTCATATCAGGCCGATCGAGTCAAACGGTTCGTCGCTGCTGGAGACATGCCGTTGACAGATCGGTACAGGCATTTCATCTCCGCATTTGGGGATGCTCAGGAAATTCTTCATCCTGATGTCAAGCCGTTGTTGAGTCACAGAATGACTCGGTATGAACAGGTGACTAGTGAGTTAACCATCGGCCACCCTGTTGATTTGGGCTTATTCACTGACCTCTATCTGTACCTACCGGACGATCTTCTTTTCTTAAGTGATCGAGTGAGCATGGCTCATTCACTGGAGGTTCGGGTACCATTTCTCGATCACCTGTTGGTGGAGTTTGTGGCTCGGATTCCGGCCCATTTCAAGGTACGTGGGTTGCAAAAGAAATTCATCTTTCGCCGAACGATCGTTGACTGGCTGCCGAAGGAGCACTTCAAGATGCCGAAACAAGGCTTCTCGGTCCCGATGGCGGCTTGGCTACGAGGATCGTTACGGCCCATGCTTTGCGATCTTGTAGCAAGTCAGGAATGGCGAACGTCCGGCTGGCTGAACTATGCGGCCGTTCAACAGCTCGTTGACGAGCATTTGGCAGGAAGAGCAAACCATGAAAGTCGGCTTTGGGCGATCGTTTGTTTCAAGGAATGGGAACGGCAATATCGGAGCGTCTCGCAAGCTGATATGCACAACTGAATTTCCATGTCGTTTGCTTCGAGTTCACATAGGTTAAGACGAGTTCTTTTTGTCGTTAATTTGAACCCCACAAAGTTCGGCTCCTTGGAGGAGCAAATCTTTATCCTGGCCAAAACATTCAAGAGACATCAGAGCCTGTTCGTTCCTGTCTTTGTTCGATGTCTGAGAGAAAAAGATGAATCTGCGTACCAAAACGCTGGTCTTCCAGTCGCTCATCTGGACTTGAATCAGTTCACCATCTCGAACTTCCTCCAACTGATGCGGCTCATCGAGCGCCACAAGATTGAAGTTATCCACTGGAATCTCTACAACCCGATGAACATATATGTCGGACTGCTGACGATCGTAAAACCGCATGTGGTGCATTTCATGACTGACCATATTTCTCGCACCTCGTCCGGCCCGAATTCCTTTCAGTCTACAAAACGGTGGATCAAAAGGATTCTGTTTCGTCGCTACAGCAAAGTTGGTGGGATTAGTAACTTTGTCCTGGCGGACCTAAGGAAACAGGGGTGCTGGGGCAACTTGTTTAGACAATACCATTTTATCAATACCGAACGGTTCAAGCCCAATCCGTACATGAGGGCCAAAATTCGAGATCGTCATAATGTGGCAGATTGTTTCGTGTTACTCGTGGTCGCTCATCTGATCCCTGAAAAAGGGGTGGATGTTGTGCTCAAGGCCCTGAAAGCTCTGCCCAGACATTTCGCGCTTTGGATCGTTGGAGAAGGCATGGAGCGAGATTCCCTGGAAGAGATGGCGCGACAGTTGAATTTAAAGGAAAGAGTTGTGTTCTGGGGGCTGCAAGAGAACGTGGAGCCGTTTATGCAGGCTGCAGACTGTTTTGTCTGTCCGTCAATTTGGGGAGAGGCTGCAGGATTGGTGAATCTCGAAGCTCTTGCTTGTGGATTGCCCGTCATCGCCAGTGCGGTAGGTGGTATTCCGGAGATTATTGACGAGGGAAAGACGGGCTTTCTATTCCCCGCTGGAGATCATTCCGCACTTACAGAAAGGATCACCCGACTTCCGACTGTTCCCATGCTGAGTCATGTAATGGGAGAACGAGCCCGATCCACGGCAGTCGACTGCTTCTCAATCGAAGGCAAGCTCGATGAACTGTTAAAGGTGTACGTCGCTGATTCTGAGAGGACACACGTATGAGCCATCAACAACTCGTTACTGAACTTGAAAAGAATGGTATTGTCTCGCTACCCAACCTTCTTACGCCTGGGCAACTGAAAGGGATGCAACAAGCTTTTGAGTCAAGATTGAAACGGTTGCGATGGAACGATGCTGATGGATACGAGCGAACAGAATTGCATCGACACATGGTTCAGGACGTTCTGATCCTTGATCAGGGGTTCATTGATGCCGCCCTTCATCCTCTTGTGAAGCAAATTTTACGCGAGTACCTCGGGCCTCGCTTCCAGCTAGTTGAAGCCAAAGGTTGGAGATCCTTGTCCACCAAGCGAGACTTCCATGGGTGGCATGGAGACGCCTGGTACGATCAAAATCTTGTCCATGATATTCCGCGAGAGGTGAAACTTGCGATATACCTTACTGACGTCAGAACTGGTGCATTTCATTACATCAAGGGCAGCCATCGCAAACAGCACCCACGAATGTTTCGTACCAGCGAAGTTAAGGATATCCCACAATCGATGATTGTCGAGGTCACTGGTCCGGCTGGTTCTGCCTTTCTCTTCGACACGACTGGAATTCACCGACAAGGAATGCCTATCCTTGAACCGAGACAGGCAGTCTTTTTAAACTATCACGAACCCTGTGTACCACTTCAGAAAGAGGATCTTGAGTATTACCGTTATCATCCTCTTCTCCTCAATGCTGCGTTTCTTGGGGACTTGTCTGAAGAAGATCACCGCATTCTTGGCTTTGGGGATAAGAGAAATTACATTCACGCTTTTATAAGACAGGTGAAATTTGCAAAGCTGGACGCCGTGCTCACACATTTTTTCGGGTTCGTACTGCACCTACAACAACTAGCATACCTTCAGCAGCGAATTTATTCGAAGCTGAAACGGGTCATCGCGGGTAGACCATGAGCCAACAGATGTGAACGCCTTACTGGAGCCAATTGGGCGAGCATCACGACTATGACAGGCTGATGCCCACTAATTAGCAGTACTTGGTGATATTCTTCAGTCCGGCGGCCAACACGAGCATACCCAACACCTATGCGACCTCCCCAACCAATCAGTCTAAGAGAAAGAACTGCGCCGCTCGAGGCAGTCCAACCCAAACAAACTGGGAGTGAGGCCCCATTTTATACCGTCTTGCTCTATATCCTGCTGGAATTTTCCCGTCCTCAGGATGTTGTTCCCGGATTAGCTTACCTTTACTTGCCTATGCTGACACTCATTGTCATTGGCTTAATGCTTGTCATGTCAGGAAATGTCAATTTTTCTAATAAGCAAACTCTTTTATTTCTTCCGCTTCTTGGATTAATGGTGATTCATGGTCCAATTGCAGTGAACAACTACGCTGCTCTCATGATCTTCAAAGGGATGGGTCTAAACTTTATCGCTTGTCTTGCCGTAATCACCTTTGTGAATTCCTTCCGCAAGATGGAAACGCTAGTGGGTCTATGGCTGGGCGTTCACGTGTTCCTTGCTATCATAGGAACGCTAAAGGGAGGAAAAGGTGTCGGTGGCTGGTTGGGTGACGAAAACGATTTCTGCATGCAATTAAACATGGTGATCCCCTTTGCATATTTTGGGCTTTTCTGGGCCTCGAATAAAGTGAAGAAAATAACTTTTGCGGGACTATTATGTCTGTATATTCTTGCAGCCATGACTACTCTTTCGCGAGGAGGGTTTCTTGGAATGGCGGCTGTCGGAGCTTTCTGCTGGGCACAATCATCGCGCAAGGTTCTTTCAGCATTTCTTGTTTTCTTGCT